>JADMIO010634619.1_pt1 | contig 16503 bp, 18 predicted proteins | sample 8958161 | NCBI WGS metagenome assembly JADMIO01 (sample SAMN16585339, study PRJNA669376) | soil metagenome | isolation source: Crop rotation soil | place: USA: Cullars Rotation, Alabama | collected 2011
GGCCGCGACTTCAAGTCACGTGAATTCCAAGCTTCGGATCCCACTGTGCTGGAAAATAGTACCTTGAGCCCGTCGGTATCTTTGAGGGCAAGATATAAGGTGGCGTGAGACCATTTGCTTTTTACGGCAATATCACCGTCGATGATATTCGCCGGGAGCTCGACGACCATCGCGTCGGATCCGTTCGCGACTACCATTAAGACGTCGGCCCGGTTGAAATCAGAAACAAGCTCCAGCTTGTCAGACGATGCTTCGTGTTTGGAATTCCACTTTGTAATCCAATCGACCAAAGAGGGTTGGACGTCATCGAAGCCGATGGCCACGAATACCTTGATCGGAGACACGGAAGGTAGCTGAGCATCTTTAGAAAGCACGACTGCCGTCGACGGATCAAGATTTAGCTGGTTACGCATTCTTGCGAATTCATCTCTGCCAAGCGATTCGATGGCAAAGATTCTGTTGATGTCCTTCTTTTGACCGCCGACGTTCTCATGTTTCGTTTTGTAGAGCACTTTCACACGCATACCCGGCGTGATTTCATTCATCTGCACTTCGCGGGAAGTGCCGTCTTTCATCTTTACTTTGTAACCGTCGGCCAGAAATCCGCTAAACGTTTCCGTGCCCTGCTTGCCGGGATAGCTGATGGTTATCTCGCGCGTGCCCGGATTCGTTCCCGTTATTTCGCCGATCACCATCGTGCCCATAAACGTGTCTTTCTTCTGAGCCACGACCGAACCGGCCAAGGCTAATACAATGACGGCAGCGATTATTTTTGTTTTCATGACATCTGTTGACTGCTTGAGGACACTGACTGGATTCGGGCGGTCGCCATTCTACTACACATCCAGCTTTATCTAGTTATATAGTGAGGACCATGCGAACGCTGCGCTTGATGGAAGATCTCTTGGCGCTTGAAGCAGAAACGAAGTTTTTGCTAGCCGAAGCCGATCGATCTTTCGAACAAACATTGATGCAGGAGTTGTTGAGGATTTTCAAAGAGGCTGAACTTTTGCTTGGTCCAAGAGACGCCTCATTTCAACTCTCTACACCTCGCGTTACTGAGTGTGCTACATCGCGAAGTTACATTTTCCGGCCTTTGCGGATGACCAGAATTTATCTTAGCCGCGATTCGAAGAGTAAGCCGTGGCTTGCTTCGTTGGAACTTGCTCACGAAGCGGTTCATTTGTTGAGCCCCGTAACCCTTGGTGGAACTTTGACGGTCCTGGAAGAAGGGCTTGCCGAATGGTTTGCCCAGCGATATGCGTGTCGAGTTCACGGGCTCACGTTTGAAAGAGGTGCCAATGCTAAGGCTGATGCGGTGCTGCGGGCCGTCTCGAAGCTTCTGGCTAAGAATGAATTGGTGATAAAGAATTTGCGAGCTCGTCAACCAGTAATCTCAAAGATTGACGAAAAACTCCTCGTTGAAGTGGCTGGTCTCAAGCCTGGTGATGCAAAGTTTCTTTGCGCCGACTTCAAAGGTTATTGGCGAACACCGTCTGCGTTGAGCAAAGTTGCTGCCGAAGGTGCTGAACGCCTCGCTGCGTGTCTACGTTCGATTTGGAACTAATGTTAAGAAAACTCATACTACCAGCCATTCTCTTGTGCATGTGTATTGGTCCGGTGGTGACGAATCACGCTTCGAGCCAGGATCCGCTTGATGGTTCAAATCGCATCTTCCGCGATGAATTGCTTGATAAGCTGGTCGGGAACTGGAAATTGACGCGGAAGATCAGAGGGCGAACGGTTGAAAATACCGTCAACGCAGAATGGGTATTAAACCACCAGTTCCTGCTGGTCCATATGAAGGACGTAGCAGTTCCCGCTGCTTATGAAGCGATGGTTTATATCGGGTATGACAATGCCAGCGAACGCTACGTCGTGCATTGGCTTGATTACTTCGGCGGACGGTTTTCTGAGACGCTCGGTTACGGATCGCGTTCCGGTAATTCGATAAAGTTTGTCTTCGAATATCCGGATGGTCCCTTCCACAACACCTTCACGTGGGATGAAAAGACAGCAGGGTGGAACTTTCTGTTAGAGACTAAAGATAAAACGGGCAAGTGGGTCGTCTTCGCTGAAGACACTCTTAAACGTTAGCCGAAGCTAGCGCCGCCGCTTCATGCTCAGCGCTGTGAACTCGATTGGTTCGCGCGTCCTGTCGCTCTGGTAAAGTCGTAACAACTCCTTGCGGCGTTCCATCTCGACATCGTCCACGTCGGGTGCTTTCACGAGTTGTTGAAGATCGGCCTCGACCTGTTCACTCGTCTCATTCTTCAGGCATAGCAGCGTCAAACCGGTGAACGGGAAGCGCTCGAAATTCTCGAGCAGGAACTCGCGCAGCGCGGGGCTGCGACGGAGGTGAAACATGATGGCGCGATCGACGCCACGGACCGGATATTCCGGAAAGGCCGCTGCGTGCATCAATGCCGAAGCGAAGTTGTTGAGGATGAGCTCTGCCATCGCCCTGATCTCATCCAACGAGACTTCATCGCCGGGTCGCCACTCAGCCTCGCTGTAAAAATATGGTCGGAGTTGCGGGTGCTGGACGAAGAGTAGTAGATGGTTCGAGGTCTCAGTAACAGCACGTTGGATCAGGTATAGGTCAGGCTGCTTCTGCGCGATCTCCAACTGCCGTACCGCGGTATCGATTTGTTCCTTCGCAATTCGAAGTTGTTTTCGAAAGACAGAGAAGTTCAGCAGCCCCACCAGCACAAGCAGCAGAGTACCCATGAAACCAAGCACGCCGATTAGCCACTCGATGCCCATTTATTTGATCTGTCTCCTCGCTACGCCTATGGCATGACATGAAAAGAGCCGATGAATCCGATTGTCACCTTCTCGAAATCGTCCTTGCCTTCAAGTTCCCGCGGATCACCCTTTCTGCTTGTTGTGCTAACTGTGTATAGCCGCGAACCAGCGGCGACCCATTGCATATGAACTACCTCTTTGCCTCCTAGTTCGACATGGATAAAGACTCCGGGGTGCCCGTCGACATTAACCTCTCGGTCCGCAATGATCCGTACTCCCCTATCGCGAACGGCGTTGAGCGCAGCTGTCTTAACTCCCTGCAGCTTATCCTTTATCGTTTGAGGATCGTCGATGGGAACTTTGTAGTCGACATAGGACACCCTGTACGCGATCAACCCGTTGTACTCTACAGCGTGGATCTCAAAATGTTCCTCGGTAGACGTACTTTCGGTAGGTTTTTCCGGAAATCGAATACGGAACTTTCCAGCCGGAAAGGAATACCCCTCCCACGTATTCGGAGAATAGTCTTTGGCAGGAGGCGGGGGATCTTGTGCATGGACATTAATAGGACGAGCTGACGCCAACAACAGTATCGAGAGCACAATGACACCGGCGAAAGATTTAGTGAAGTCACGACGTGTAATCATTTATTCGAAGGCCTCGCACGAAAAGTTTAGATTCACTCCATCTTAGACTTTTTGTGCAAAGCCATGCGAGTGGGCTTTGCACAAAACCCCACCCACGGCAGTGGGTGGATTGGTTCAGGTCCTTTCTACACGACCGATCCAGAACCGTCGCTTAATCCCACCCACGGCAGTGGGTGGATACTTCAAATATTGACAGCAAAGGATCTGAACCATCCACCCACTGCCGTGGGATGGGATTGAAATAGCATTATGGTGCTACTCATTAGAAAGAATTTGAATTTATCCACCCACTGCTGTGGGTGGGATTTCGCATTTTGTGCAAAGCCATGCGAGTGATCGGTACAGATCGATTCTCACTGGTTATCGACTCGTCCCTCGATGACGGCTTGTATGCCGGATGGCACGTTCGAAAAGAAATCGAAGCCCGTAATCGCCTCGACCTGGTCCACGCTCACCCGGTAAGTTCGCCAGTCACTATTGATCGTTCCCGAGTTGGGTATTACTACGGCAATCGTTCTCGTTGCTGTAGTCACTCGCGAAACATCGTTACTGCCGACTGGCAACACGATGATCACCTTCCACGTTTGAGCGGGCACTGCGACGTGACCGTTCGCAATGAAGAACTGCAATCCCTGCCCACCGGAAATGATGTAAAGCTCGTTGCCTGCTGAAACGAGGCTGCGGCTGTAGTTTTCCAGATTGGCCCACACGCCCTGATTGTTAGCCGGAAGTTGCGGAATCATGTTCGTCATCAGGAAAGTGGCGGAGTTGGCGGTGACACTGATCGTGCGATCTGCTGACGGACACATGTGACCTCGATCAAAGCCTGAGCCTGAATAATCCGTCGCCTGAACTTGATACCAGCCCGCTGGCAACGTTGTGTCTGCGCGAAAATCATCCTGCCGTGGTGTGCTTCCCAGCCACGAAGCATCGAGGTGCCAGCTCACCCAGTTGGGCTCGCCGTTGTCACGACTGTAAGACAGCGAGTACTGCGGCTTCTCCATCAGGTAGTTGTTCGGCTGCAACACGTTCGTCACCGCGTTGCTCGGATTGCCCATCGTGAGATGTTCGCTGGTACTTGGTGTCGGAGTGGGTGTCGGCGTTGGCGACGAGAAATCACCAATCTGGACGTTGTCGATGTTGATGCGGTTGGCGCCGCCCGAGACTTTCCTGATCTCAAAGCGAATTGCGTTGGAGTTGTTAACGGTAAAGGAAACTGTCTGAAGCGTGGTCGAACTCGTCGTCACGGTTCCGCCGACTTGGGTCCAAGTGCTGCCGTTCGTTGTTGATGACCACAACTGCCACGTGCTTGAACCGTCAGTGCCGAATACTGCATGTTGGATAGAAACAGTGCCCGCGCCGGTCTTATTGAAGTTCATGTGGACCAGACCCGTGTTCCGAATGCGCGCGGAGAATGCGCCTGTCTTTCTGTCTGTTGAGAGATTGCCGGTGAGCGCATCGTCCATGAACCACGAGCCGGTGCCCAGTGTTACGTTACCTGCGGCGTACGCGGTCTTGCCGCCCGCTTCGAATCCTTCGGCGAGCGGTGTCATGGTTGCCGTTGTCAGGGAAATAGTCAGGACTATCAGTGCAGCAGTAAATGCAGTCAGTGTTTTTGCAACGATTCCGAACTTCGATTTTTTCATCGACTCGTCCCTTTCCTGTAGTGGTCCGTCAGCAGTTACACGTCGAGGTGTGTGGGCTGGCGAACAGCGGTTGAAAACGTAGTAAGCAGATCGTCACGAACTGCGTACGTTTGTTTGTCTGGGACTGGAGTTCCCCAGCGGCGCCATGCCGATGGGGTAAGAGTGATTGAGGATTACTACTGGAATGCTATATCACGGCTTGGATGAAGATGAATAGGTAAGTCTCTTTGTGGGGCGATCTAATTCATCTCTGCGCCACCTCTGCGTCTCTGCGGTTAATTGTTTTTTGCAGATAAGTTCACCGCAGAGAGGCTTTGCACAAAAACCCTGAAATCCCACCCACGGTAGTGGGTGGATAGATTCAAATTCTTTCTACATAAGAGCTCTCGTGGTGCAACTTGAATCCCACCCCACGGCAGTGGGTGGATGGTTCAGATCCTTTGCCCTCAATAATTGAAGTATCCACCCACTGCCGTGGGGTGGGATTAAATGGTGGTTCTGGAGCGGTCGTGTAGATAGGACCTGAACCAATCCACCCACTGCCGTGGGTGGGATTTCAGACTTTTTGTGCAAAGCCCCGCAGAGACGCAGAGGACGCAGAGATTGCGCAGAGAAATACTTTTCAGATTTACAGACAAACGAAACGGCAGGTTTAAACCTGCCGTTCGTCTGCCCCTCAAATTGTTAACCGACAGTATTAACTGCTGCTGCCGCCGCCGCTTCCGCCGGCTCTGCTTCTGACGGAGGCTGTTGCGTCAGGTGGTAAACGAGCTGGCCCAGCGCAACTCCGCTCGCGACAAACCTGATAATGAGTGCCGCGCCCTGAGACGCGACAATCAGACCGATCATCAACGCCGTGTTTACAATCGTGAATGCCATACTCCACCAACTGCCCGTGATAATCGCTGTGGCAACTGCAGTGACTAAGTTGCCCTGGAAAGTTACGTCAAGGACCGCCCAAGATACCTCTTTGGCCTTCAGCAAAGCAGCATCTGTCACCTTGAACGCCGCCTGAATCCGAGCTACCAGGTTATCGATTTGCGGCTGCAGTCTTGCGGCTGCCCCGCTTACTTTTGCTGCAGTGGTTGCGAGCCCAAATATCGCCGCGACCAAAGTGAGTACATCGGTCGTAATGGTCATCGCCCAGGTCTGCATCGGCGTCAGTACCACTCCGGTTAAGCGATTAACTTCCTGTGGTCCAGCTTCCGTATGATAGTAAGTGACCGTGTCGCCACCTTCGACGGCGGTGCTAAAGGTACCTGCCTGGATACCCTTCTGCCGAAGTTGCATGCCGGTGCGCGCGTTGCGCAAGAATTCATTCTTCAGCCGGGCCGCCGCTTTGGCCGGCAAATTGCTGGTTGCTCCATCGAACCACTTTCCGATGTCGGCATAATCGGGCCCTGCCATCTCAGCATCTGAAAGTGGCGTGTCGACGTCGATTCCGTTCTTTCTTGCGATCGCCTTGAGATCCGCGGGGAGCAAGAGTCGCGGTCCTTCCGCCGCCGTGGACGTTTGGACATTCGTTGCCGTTACTGCCGCGGAACTTGTCGCCGTTGCTGCCGCGGAACTTATCCCTGAAGTGACGAAGTCCGTGATTGCGCAGTTAGTAGGTGTGAGCACATCGGCACTGCCGTTGGTTGAGTCACCTAAGTCCGTCAGTAACGGAAAACTCGCAACGCAGCCTGTTTGATCGGTCGGGTCAGCCCCGTTCATGTAACTGCTGATCGAGGCCGCATTCAGACAAGTGGACCAGATACTTAAACCCTGCATGTACCAGTTTCCTGACTCCGCGTTTCCGATCGTCGGATCGTGAATGGTAAAACCGGTGGGGGCAGCAGATGCTGTGTTGTTCAGCAGGCCGTCCACATAAAAGCTCACTGTGTTGTTGCCATCCCACGTAAGAGCATAATGGTGCCAGGCATTGCCGAGCACCGTGGTTCCCTGGTAGGAAGCCCCAGCCCAGCCGTAACCCACTGCAAGATTATTCGTGGCGTTACAACTAAGCAGTAACATCAATGCCCTGTCGCCATTCATGAAGAGCATATAAGACGAGGGTGACGTTGGATTCGGAACGTAGGCCCAACCCATGATGGTGAACGCTGCGGGCGTTCCGGATCCTTCACCTGGCGCCACACTGCTCGATCCCAGGGTCGCGGTTCCTCCTGCACTCAGCGACAAACAGGGCGTATGTGTGTTCTGAGCTGCGACTGAAACCAGATAGTGGTTGCCCGAGGTGTCAGTCGGTGCTCCGGCTGCGAAATCAAATGCGGCCACGAGACCGTTCGCAGCTTCAGTCCCGATCGCGGGGTTTGCCCATTCCGGAGCTTCGAGAGCATCTGAGGGAAGCTCCTGCGACCAGATGGCCCACGACACAAACTCGAAGGGAGCGCCGTTCACGCCGAGGAAACATCCTGGAACGGGCTGGACGGAGTTAGTTACATTTACGGATTCGCCAGTCGCTTCCAGACCATCGATATAAATCGTCAATATCCCGGTCTCGTTCGTTTCTACAGAAGGCAGGTAACTGACGCTTATGTAGTGCCACAAAGCGTCAGTGATGGGAACCTCGGAAACGACTTGAGTGTTTCCCAAAATGGCGGTGAGTACTCCGTTGCTGTCCATCGTTAATGTTAGCTGTCCATTTACAGCGAAGACAGTTCCGGAGGCGCTGAGGGATTGTCTGCGAACCCAGCCGCCGACTGTAAACGTCGAAGGATTACCAGACGAATCAGTGACGCCGCTGAAATTCACGGGGAAGGTTTGGCCCGCGCCGAGCGTCGCGACAGCGGTATTACTACCTTGCAAAGGGCATGCGGTGGTGTATTGAGTTGGCATTTGCGTTCTCCTATGGGTGTGAACCGCCCACATCTGAGCGGGAGTGGAATGCATCTTCTGGATGATGCAATGAACGAGGGTTATGGTGATTGGCGGGAACGGGAAGAGCTATTCATTGGGAGGCATAGTCCTGGTCCTTTCCTGATCAGCTACACATGCTTTGTCTTTCAAGTGTTAACGCGAGAACTGATCTCGGAAACCACCAAGATGAGTTTGAGTGCGGCGGTGTTGGGCTTGCACAAATCCCACCCACGGAAGTGGGTGGATCACTTCAGATACTTTCTACTTGAAACTTAATGGCGGCTTTCGAATCCCACCAACAGTAGTTGGTGGATTGTTCATGTCTGTCGTGAAAAAGTATCTGAAATATCCACCCACTCCCGTGGGTCGGATTACTTAACGTGCCCGGGGCTGTTGGTAGAAAGGAACTGAATTAATCCACCCACTGCCGTGGGTGGGATTAGTTAATGTGCCCGGGTCTGATTGTAGAAAGGAACTGAATTAATCCACCCACTCCCGTGGGTGGGATTAGTTAACGTGCCCGGGTCTGATTGTAGAAAGGAACTGAATCAATCCACCCACTGCCGTGGGTAGGATTAGTTAACGTGCCCGGGTCTGATTGTAGAAAGGAACTGAATCAATCCACCCACTGCCGTGGGTAGGATTTGTGCAATGCGAACGCGACGTCATGAACGAACGATTCAAGCGAGCGTTCCACTATTCACAACCGCTCTCTTCCTGTGGTATAAGGCCATCATACTTTTCCGTTCCCCGTTTCTCCCCAAGCAGCGCGTGATTGCGTGCTGAGTTCGCAATAATGTCGATCTCGTTAGTCCAACAGTTGAAAAAGGGGGAACTATGCCCAGAATACTCATCATCGGCTTATGCGCTCTTGTGATGTTCATCATCACGCCGTCCGTTAAGGCCGATCCAGTCGAAATCACCAGCGGTCAGGTCTTTGTCGGACTCTCCGGGGCTCCAACCAATTTCGTGCTTATCGGGTCCGACTTTTTGATAAATTCCACGGGAGCTGCTCCGGGCACGAATCCGAGCTGCTCGCCATGTACCAGCGGCACTCCGATAAGCATCAGCAACACAATCGGAACGAATCTAGGCTTTGGCAGTGCGACCATCAACGGCACGACTTTCAACAACATCTTCTTCGTCGGTCAGCTTACTTTCACGATGACGGATGTCACGTTGCCGATGTTGCCGGATGGCGTGATGGGTAATGTCCAGATAGAGCCTTCCTTCACGCTTACGGGCACCATACGTGGCTGCTTAGACGCCGCCTGCAACACTGAGGTATTCAGTGTGACTGAACTCGAAGGTTTTGGGTTTGCCAAAGCTGCGTTCGCGTTTATTGGAAATCAGAACGGTGTCTCGTTGTTCACTCCGTCGAGCCTCAGATACGACTTACATGAAATTCCTGAGCCGATGACTATGACGCTGCTGGCAAGCGGGCTGCTCGGTTTGGGAGTCAAGTTAAGAAGACGCCGAAAAATCAGATAGCCGCGTGATTTGAATTTCTCTGCTGGTCTCTCCGTATCTCTGCGGCCTCTGCGTTGAAATAAGCTTTTAACGCAGAGAACGCAAAGATGCGCAGAGGATTCGCATGACTACTCACGGGCTGCGCGACTATAATTCCGTCCTACTTCCGGAATTTCGAATAGGAGTCGCGGCATGAAGTGCGCAGTCGCAGGTTTCCTCGTCCTTTCACTCGTATCCACAATCGTGTTCGGGCAGAACACGAAGCAAAAAGCCAAACGCGGCAAGCCGGCCCGAGGCCAAACGTTGAGAATCTGTCAGGGCGTTCCGATTCCCGAAGGTTACATCATCGTGGCTTACGAGAATTCGTCTTCATGTCCGCACGGCGCTTACGTGCTAAAGAAGGACGACGGATCAACGGCACCGGTCGCTACGACAACCGCATCAAGGCCTCGCAAGGTTGGAAACGAGGTGGTGAACTCAATCGCGCTTAATCCTCCCGAAGAGCTCACGCCGTATGCGAAATCGCCGGAACTACAAAACGCACTCACTCGCACGTCGCCAGTGAACGTGCCGGCGTCAACTAGTCTCGACGACAAAGAAGAAGTGAGCGAAGGCGACGTGGTCCGCATCGATACGAACCTTGTTACCGTGCCGGTCAGCGTGCTCGATCGAGACGGCCGCTTTATTTCGGATCTACGGCGCGAAGAATTCAAAGTGCTGGAAAACGGTGTCGAACAGAAACTCGCTTACTTCGAGCCAACTGAGAAACCGTTCACGGTTGCGCTACTTCTCGACACGTCGGGCTCGACCTTTTTCCACCTGTGGGAGATCAAAGAAGCTGCGATTAATTTTGCGAAACAACTGCGTCCGCAGGATCGAGTTCTAATCGTGACGTTCGACAAACTCGTGATGCTCTTAACCGAAGCAACGAACGATCTCAAAGTTGTTACTGAGGTTGTCGAACGAAATGCGGTTACGGGCTTCTCGACGCGCCTTTACGACGCGATCGATCTCGTCTTTAAAGCGCGTCTGAACAAGATCGAGGGTCGCAAAGCGATCGTGCTTTTCACGGATGGCGTAGACACGGGGAGCTACCAGGCAACATATCAGAGCACGCTTCATGAGGTTGAAGAACTTGACGCGCTCATCTATCCGATTCAGTACGACACAACCGATTTCGTCGACGCTCAAACACGAACGAATACCACGATAGTGACTACTACGGTCAGGAGCAGGCATTTTCCGACGCAAAGTTCTTCGCAGGAAATCTACGGCACTCCGAAAGCGAATGGTCCGGGAACGTCGAGCGATGATTACAAGTTAGCGGATCAATTTCTGCACCAACTCGCGACGAAGACAGGTGGACGGCTTTACGAAGCTAACGACCGCACGCAGTTGAGCGAGGCTTTCTCGAATATCGCTGAAGAGCTGGGCCATCAATACAGTCTCGGCTACTACCCTCAGACAACTCCGCAAAGCGGCGAGCGCCGCGAGATCAGGGTCAAGGTAGACCGACCGGAATTAGCCGTGCGCGCTCGAGACAGCTACGTGCAACGAGTTACACCGAAGCAATAGACTGTTTATTGATCTTGTTTCGCGTCTCTTCTTCGTTGCGCGATATGCCAGAGTACTCCGCTTGGGTCCACGACATATGCGACACGAAGTCCCCACGGCTGCACGGCCGGAGGTTTCGGCGCGGGAACACCGAAGTGATGCGCGAGATCGAGTGATTCGATGTGCGCCCACCAGCTGTCGAGATCGTCAACCATAAGCTGCATCATGAAGTTGCTGGCCCAGTCTTCCTGGAAGTAACGCTGCAAGATGAATCCACCTGAGCCCGCATTGAATATCGCAACCTCGCTGTCGAGAACCTTTTCGAAGCCGAGCGCGTCGTAGAAACGCTTCGAAAGTTCAAAATCCTTTGCGGGGATAAACGGCCGTATCAGCTCCGTGCCTAAGGGAACGTTTGTCATGCTTACTCCGCTCGCTCAATTTACTTCTTTCGCCGGATGATACTAAAGCCGCGCGAACATCGTAACGTCAGCGGTTAGGAGCCCGGATAGTGCTTCTCATTACACTCTTTATCAAAGCGCGAGTCTTCCTCACGTGGGTTGTGGTTTATCTAATCGGAGAATTCCTCTATTCGGTCCTGAATGGATGGTTTATTCTCAGGCTGCATACAGAGCTGACGGAAAAACGGATGCCTCAATTGAATATAGCGATGAATCAGCTACAGTACGCTCCCTTGTTCAGCGTCATAGCGATTCTGTTCACGTTCATCTGGTTCAGGTATTTCACCACATCCAAACGCGCGCGTTCCGTGTTCGAGTGAGAAGTATGACAGCAAAGGAATCTCCACTCGCGTGCGATATGACGGCGATTGCGCCTGAGCGGCGCGAGGGCCATGTTGCGAATATCAAAAAACTATTCGGCCTGGTCCAACGCACGCGTGAATTGCCGGACGGTTATGCTTTTGAGTTGCCCAACGAATCAGACGTGTTATTGACGGCGGCTGAGTTCATCGCGCTCGAGCGCTTGTGTTGTCCGTTCTTTGGCTTTGCGCTCGAGATTGAACGCGAAGGCGGCGCGCTGTGGTTAAGCCTCACCGGACGCGCTGGAGTGAAGCCTTTCATCATGGCCGAAGTTGGAGATCATTTGAATAAATAGTCCGGCCCGGATTTCACATTGTTAAAGCTTGCGTGAGGTCTTCAATCAAGTCGTCAACGTTTTCAAGGCCGATTGCGAGACGGAGAAGATTGTCAGGTGTCTTTGTACCAGGCTCTTCGACTGACGCTCGATGCTCAATCAAACTGTGCGGACCACCGAAACTGGTTGCTCTCGTAAATAATCTAACCTTGGCGGCGACGCTCATCGCCCTGTCTCGGCCTCCATTTACCTGCACTGACATCATTCCACCGAAAAGTGACATCTGTTGAGACGCGGTAACGTATCCGGCGTCGGTGGAAAGGCCCGGGTACAAGACCCGCGCGATAGCCGGATGCTCATTTAGAAACTCCGCGATCTTCATTGCATTCTCGGAGTGCGCGCGCATGCGATAAGGCAGCGTGTGAATGCCTCTGAGAGTTAACCAACACTCAAAAGGCGAAGCAATCGCGCCACCGACTTTCTGTAGCTTTCTGATCCGCTGAAACAACTCGCTCCCTTGCTTCGCAACTACGATTCCTCCGGTTACATCGTCATGTCCGCTCAGGTATTTCGTAGTCGCATGGACCACGAGATCAGCACCAAGTTCGAGTGGACGCTGGAGGATTGCTGTCGCCATCGTGTTGTCACACACGAAGTAAGCGTCCGCGTCGCGAGCAATTTCAGCTGCCTTCCGTATGTCGGTGACTCTTATCTGAGGGTTTGAAGGAGTCTCGGCGAGAATGAGCTTCGTGTTAGGACGTACTGCCTGCTGCGTTTGAGCGACGTCTGTCATGTCGACGAAAGTCACTTCCAACCCCCACGGCGCGAAGGTGTCTCTGAGCTGTTGTCTGACACCGAAGTACAAATCATCTGGCGCGATCACGTGATCGCCTGGCGAGAGCGCCTGGAAGATCGTCATCGTCGCCGCCGAGCCGGAAGAGAAAGCCGCCGCTTCTTCGCCACCTTCCAAGGCAGACACACATTGTTCGAGTGCACTGCGATTAGGATTGCTGTCGCGCGAGTATTCGTAGCCAGTCGGGTAACTACCATCCGGCTCACGTTCAAAGGTAGTTGACAGGTGGATCGGCGGAGTCACGGCACCTGTCGTCGGATCAACCTTGCGACCAGCATGGATAGCTTTAGTTTCGATTTTCATTGGACCAGACAATCTGTGGCTAAAACAGAATCGGCGTGCCGCTTAAAAGCAACGGCACGCCGCTCAGAAAACCGCTGACGAGTTAACGGCGAGTTTATTTGTCCTTCTCTGCCACCGCCTTGAAACCGGTGCTGTTGATAACTTCGCGCAGCTTGGCTTCGTTCAACTTCTGGTCATCGTACTTGATTACGGCCTCGCCCTTCTCGGAGCTCACCTGCGCATCTTCAACGCCTTCGGTAGCTTTGAGTGCTTTGGTAACCGATGCAGAGCATTTCGCGCACATCATGCCATCAACCTTAATGGTGACGGTCTTGGTGAAAGCTGAAGCGGTAATCACGCCGAGGGTAACAACGAGTACAACACCAACAACTAGTTTAGTGATCCGACTTACCATTTCTCATTTCTCCTTCCGTGGTCTTCATCAGTAGCGGCTTAATCTTTTCGTCGAATTCTTCGGGAAGAAGTATGCCGCTGATTATGTCATTCACTTTGCCGTCGCGATCGATGACGACGGTCAAAGGCAGAATTTCCTCTGAACTAAAACGAGCTCTAATCTGACGAGTGCCGAGGATGATAGGGTAATTAACTTTCAGGCGTCTGGCAAATCTGCGCACTTCGGTCCTGGTCTGCGGCGGGTAAGTGATGCCGATGACTTGTAAACCTTGCTTCGCGTACTCACGTTGGAGTCGGACCAAATCCGGCATCTCCGCGCGGCATGGTGGACACCAGGTGGCCCAAAAGTTAACCAGCACTACTTTTCCGCGATAGGCGCTCAGCCGCACGGTGCTTCCATCAATGTCCTTGAGTGCAAACTGCGGCGCCTGCCCCACAACACCGGCGGGCGCGAAGACGATCAGCAGCGCGGCAAAGACAACAATCAAGGACGCCGGTCGTAGGATGGAACGATTTGACAGCATGTTAGACCGCGCGACGACGAGGGGCCTTGTTGTATTCCTGACCGTGGGACTTTGCCATCCCTCTCACTCGATCATACACACCTTCTTCTTTCAAACGAGATATTGAGAAGTACAGCGGGGGAATACCGGAGGGCGATAAAATCAGCCAACCTTCTACTTCACGCCAAACGACGAGCATGGTCCAGTGAACGCTGGCATCAATCAGAGTTCCTTTGATCCACAGCCTCTGATCGCTTACGCCATAGGTGAGCGGATATTTCAGGAATTTGTGCCCCCGAAAGATATGGCGAGTACCTCCGGGTATGATCATCTTCGGCAGGAAGACTGCAGTGGCAGCAAAGCCCAAAAGAGCCACGCCAAGTAGGAGAGTGTAGCTTGAGAATAAGCAGACTACGCCGACCGTGATGAGCACAATGAGCCGGAGGTATACGAACCACGGCTTCTTCGGAAACACGCTGTGGATAGCGACATATTGTTCTTCCGTCAGCTCCACAGTATTTTCAAATCTGAATTGTTCCATACTATTAAGCCGCTAATTTAGCCACAAAGAAGCACAAAATGCTCAAAAACAGCATAACCTATTTGAGCTTTTTGTGCTTCTTTGTGGCTATAAGAACTTTGAGGCAATGCACCACTAACGGAGCCGCAGGCTAGAGTCTATTTTTAACCGCGGATAGTACGGATCAAATCGCGGATTTTTATTCGTCTGATCCGCGGCTAATACTCTGTAGAGATCGAAATAGCGTTGGACCATGCGCTCGACAGAAAATCGATTGCGCGCCGCTTCGAAGCACGCATGAATATCCAGTTTCCCCACCTCTCTGATCGCGTCGCCCATCTCGTCTTCGTTGTTGACTAAGAATCCCGTGCGTCCGTCTTCGACGATTTCAGCAAGCGCGCCCGACCGAAATGCGACGACCGGAGTGCCACAGGCGAACGCTTCCATCGCCACCAGCGAACTGGTTTCCGGTACAAGGCTCGGGATGAGAACGCATTTCGCCGCGGCTAGCAAACGTCGCTTACGTCGCATATTCACCGGTCCGATAAATCGCGTGACGCCATTACATCTCGGCGCGATCTGTTCTTCGAAATACTCTCGATACGTCTTGAAATTGAATACTGGACCACCCAACAGCAAAGGAGTTTCAGCGCGCTCGGCCGCGGCAATTGCGAAGTGAAATCCCTTCTCAGGGCAAATACGGCCGAGTGCAAGACAGAACTTGCGCCTCGCGATCGGCATTCGCGCTCCGACAAACGGCACTCCATTTTCGATGTGACCGAGCACTTGTGCTTCTCGCGGGCACGAGCGCTGCTGCGAGGACGACACGCAATTAAGAAACGTTCGCGGCCGCGTAATGGAAAAACTTGCGGGCGGATAGTACGAAGGCGGCATGTGTAACGTCGCAAGCACCGGTACATCTTGCGTAGGCAGGATCTTCGCGAAATTCAGGCCGTGCAGGTGCACGATGTCGACGTGATGCTCGCTGAGAATTTGTTTGATAGTGCTGATTTGTCGCTCGTAGACCCACGCCAGCGCTTCATCGAGTGGCCAATCGGAGATGCGAATCGGGAAGAGCGTGCCGCGCGTCTTCGAACCTTCACACGCAACCACTATCGAATGATGACCGGCCTCGACGAGTGCGGCGTCGAGGAAGGTCAGGATCTGTTCTGCTCCGCCCACCGCGTCGGGACCGACCGGTGACAGCGGATATGCCACGCTCAAAACTGCGAGCGTCATGCTTGCCTCCTTGTTCTAAAAACTCTGATGCTTGCCGCGCGAATCGCAGCCAGTCTTCTTTTGTCACGCCCCAATCGAAGTGTTCGTAATGCAATCGTCCCGCGTGCGGCGGCTGGGTAAAGTCGTAAGCAGGCGCTGGACGAAAGCGTTCGACCTCAATCGGGAACCAGCGCAGGACTTCTCGCTGCGTCTGAAAGCAATCAAACATTCTTCGCTTCAAAATCTTTTGCTGATCCGTCAGCGCGAAGGTCAATGGGCCGAGGCCCTCGTGTGGCAGGAAGTCTGAATAAACAACTCTTTCTTCACGCAGGTGATAAGAGGTCATTTCAAAAACTTTCGGAGCAGTCGCATTTTGGTTGAGCAATTTGCGCGCGTAATGGACGCCGAAGGCCGTCGCATCGTGATCCGGATGTCCGCCTTCGTACGGTTGCGTGATCACGAACTCCGGTTCGAGAGCTTCGAAAAGTTCGGCCAAACGAAACGCGATCGGGAGGAGTTGATGGGAAGATTGTTGATCGGTGAGGCCGAACTCGATTATGCGATCCTCGGTAATGCCGGCGAGCGCGAGTGCCGCTACACTTTCTTCCCGGCGAGCTTCGGCGTAATCGTTCCGCGTCGCGAAGCCAGCGTGTTGCGCATCCAGCATGTTAGCGGGCGCGCCGTCCGTAACATGAACAAC
>JADMIO011460699.1_pt1 | contig 16503 bp, 13 predicted proteins | sample 8958161 | NCBI WGS metagenome assembly JADMIO01 (sample SAMN16585339, study PRJNA669376) | soil metagenome | isolation source: Crop rotation soil | place: USA: Cullars Rotation, Alabama | collected 2011
CGCGACGGACGAGACCTTCGAGCTGAAGGGCTACGAAGGACACGAGCCGGTCGAAGCGAACCGCATCGTCGTGACATGAGCTTCTGGTCGAAGCTCGGCGAGAGCGTCGGATATGGCATCGGCGCCGTGATCTTCGGGCCAACGGTGGCGCTCGAGCGTCGGCGCATCCGCACGATTCGTCGCGCGTTCGCGGAGTGGTTGGGGGACGAAAAGTATACGAAGCTCGTTCCGGAGCCGGGGCGCGTGCGGCGCCTCGTGGAGCGTCAAGACGCCGAACTGCCGTTCTTGCTCGAGTGCCAGCTGGAGCCGGCGGAGGGGACGGCGACCATCGCCATCGCGCTCGAGCGCCCGGTTCCCGCCGATCCGGAGGAGCTCGCACCCGCGTACCTGTCCAAGCCGGACGTTCTGCGCCTCGAAACGCCGGCACCGCAAACCGCCAGCGAGTGGAAAGACCTCGCCGACGTTGCGGTGCAGAAGGCGGCGCTCGTTACGCGCCGCTATCGCGGTGACGGATACCGTTAGACCGACTTCTTGCGGCGGCGGCTGCCGAGGACGAAGAGAGCGACGAGGCCGCCGAGGGCGACGCTGCCCGAGGAGGAGGAGCTGCTGCCCGTGGTGGAGCAGCCGCCGTCGTCTTCTTCCTTCGGCTGCTGCTTCACCGTGATGACGGCGCCGGACGAGGAGGAGAGGCCACCGGAGGTCGTCGCGCCGTTGTCGCCGTCGCCCTTGCCCTTGCCGGCGTCCTTCGGCTTGGCCGGCTTGTCGTCGTCGTCATCGTCGTCACCAACGGTGTCGTCGTCGTCATCGTCGTCATCGCCCGTGGTGCCCGCGTCCTTCTTCGGACCGGCATCCGGCTTCGGGCCGGCATCCGGCTTCGGGCCGGCGTCCGGCTTCGGCCCTGCGTCCGGCTTCGGACCCGCATCCGGCTTCGGGCCGGCGTCCGGCTTCGGACCCGCATCCGTCGGGCCGGAGTCGACCGGACCCGAGTCCACCGGACCCGAATCCGTCACGACCACGATGCTGCCGTCGTCGACCGGACCCGCATCCGCCGGACCCGCGTCGGGCGTCGGCGGGTGGAAGCCCTCGACGTAGTACGAGATCTGCGCCGGCACCGTGACCGGCGGAGCGCCCGCGAGCGAGACCTTGAAGGCCTTCGAGTCGAAGTTGTAGGTGACGAAGTCGGGCTTGTTGTCGGCGTTGAGGTCCGGCGTGCCGACCACGACCGTCTTGTCGCCGTACGAAACCGGGAGCTCGACCGCGACGATCTCGTTCGTGTCCTGCGTGTAGCCGCAGGCCGCGTAGAGCTTGCGCGCGTCCGTCTTGAACACGAGCTGGCGCTTGCCGTCGTGCGCGAGGTCGATGCCGAAGTCGACGTTGTCGACGACCGTTCCGTCGAAGCCCACGAAGGTCTTCGCGGCCGGGGCGCCGGCGCCGAGCGGGTTGATGACGAGCTTGTCGTCGCCCGGCGCGAAGAGCGCGAGCTCGGGGCGGTTGTCGCCGTCGAGGTCCGTCGCGAGCTTCATGTCCTGGTTCGTGAAGCTGACCGCCGACTCGACGACGGTGGCCTTGCGATCCGAAGCGAACGAGACCTTCCACGACTTGACGTGGTTCGTGATGACGAGGCCCGTCTTCGCCGACGCGAAGAGCGCGAGACGCTCGGAGATGAGCGCGGTGCCGCCGCCCTGGGGCGCGCCCGACGGAGACGCCGTCATCTTGCGGGTCGCTTCGCCGAAGTAGATCGTCTCGCCGTCGGTGCCGCCGATGACGAGGTCATCCTTGCCGTCGCCATCGAGGTCCGCGACCGAGGTCCACTTGAAGAGGCGCTCGACCGAGCGGCCGTCCGCGATCGCGAACGGAAGCGTCTTGAAGTCGAAGGAGCCGTCCGCCTTGCCGTAGCCGACGACGTAGTGGCCCACGCTCTTGATGATCGGGGCCGCCTCGGTCACGGTCTGGATCGCGACGAAGTCCTTCTTGCCGTCGCCGTCGAAGTCACCGACGCCCGCGAGCGCGACCGCCTTCGCGACCGAGTCGACCGGCAGCGTGAGCGCGGTCTTCACCGCCGCATCGAAGCGACCATCGCCCTTGCCGGGGAACAGGGAGACTTCGTTCTTGTCGCTGACGACGAGAACGTCGGCCTTGCCGTCGCCGCCGACGTCACCGAAGAGGAACGGACGCGCCGAGGCGGCGACGCCGCGTTCCTTCGGGCCGGCGACGATGGCCGGATCCGCCGCGTCGGCCGCGACCTCGGCGAAGCCGAAGTTGCAGGCGGCCTTGTCCGCGTCGGTGAGCATGTTGGCATCACCCGCGGTCTGTTCTTCGGACGCGTTGTTGTTCAAACACGCGACGACCGGAATCGAGAAAGAGACCGCGACGAGGGCAAAGGAAAGGCGCTTAAGCATGGGCTCTTCCTGCATACGGAGACCTGGGGCTCCACCTTCCTACATTTCAGGACCTGAGCTATTTTCTCGAAATCGCAGGCTTAAATGCAGCAGCGCGGTCGAGCAAATCCTGCTCAACCGCGCTGGTGTTAGAGGTCTGCGTGACTCAGAAGGCTCAGGCCTTCTTGTTACGGCGGCGGCGGACGAGGAGCATCATCGCGGCGAAGAGACCGCCGAACGCGCTGCTCGAGACGCCGTGGCTGCCCGGAGCGGTGGAGCAACCGTCGTCGGTCGCCTGCGGCTTCGGGATGATGCTGACGCTGGAGCCGCCGGTGGTCGCGCCGTTGGAGGGCTTGGTGGTCGGACGCTTGGTCGGGCCGTCGTTCTTGGTGCCCGTGCCCTCGCCGTCGCCCGGCGCGTCGTCATCATCGTCGTCGTCGCCGGCTTCGTTGTCGTCGTCATCGTCCCCGCCGTTCGGGTCCGTCTTGCCGCCGTCCTTCTTCACGGTGCCGGAGTCCTTGCCCGCGTCCTTCGCCGGAGCGGAGGCATCCTTGGGCGCCGAGGCATCCTTGGGGGCGGAGGCGTCCTTCGGGACCGAGGCGTCCGTCGCGGTCGTCGAGGAGTCCTTCGACGCGTCGGTCGCGGTGCTGCTGTCGGTGCCGGTCGTGACCGTCGAGTCGACGCCCGCATCCGCGGGCGTGACGGCCGGCGAGCCGAACGTCTGGAGCTCCGGCGCCGGGGTCTCCGCGCCCGAGGCGAGGTAGACCTTCACGAGGCCGCGGGTGGCCTCGTCGTCGCCGATGTCGAGCGTCACGAGGTCGGCCTTGCCGTCCTTGTTGAGGTCGAGCTGACCCGCGACGATGATGTTCTTGCCGTACGCGACCTTGAGGGGCGCGGCGACGATCTGGTTGGCGCGCTCGCCCGCACCGCAGGCGGCGAAGAGCTTGTCGTCGTTGACCTTGAAGAGGATCTCGCTCGACTTGTTGCCGTCGAAGTCCGCGCTGCCGATGAGGGTGCCGGGAACGCCTTCGAACGTGCTCGCGCCCTTCTGCTCCGCCGTGACGGGGATGACGCTGAGGCCCGGCGTACCGAGGATGGAGATTTCGCTCGCGCCGTTCTGATCGAGGTCGGTGCCGGTCCAGAGCGAGGTGTTGGCGGGGAACTCGTAGGGCGCCTTGGTGACGGTCGCCTTGTGCGTCGCATCGAACGTGATGGTCGCAATTTCCTTGGGGCTCGCAACGACGAGCGCGGCCGGCTTGTCCGCCGTCTTCGGCGAGATGAACGCGAGGGCGGCGGAGTGGCTGGCGTCGAGGCCCGAGGGCGCCGCCTTGAGGGTGCGATCCGCGCTGCCGAAGGCGACGATCTCGCCGCTCTTCTTCGTGGTGATGACGAGGTCGTCCTTGCCGTCGCCATCGAGGTCGCCGGCCACGTGGTAGTACGTCCAATCCGTGATGGGATCCGTGAGCGAGGGAACCGTCTTCGGGGCTTCGATCGTGTTGTCGCCCGTGTCGATGCCGTAGAGGATGGTGATGTCGCCGCGGCGCGTGGCGTCGTCGTCTTCCGGCGCGCCCTTCGCGACCGAGGTCGAGAGCGCGACCACGTCGGTCTTGCCGTCGCCGTCGAAGTCGCCCGCGGCGACCGTCGCGAGCGCGATGCGCGTACGACCTTCGAGGTTCGGGACCTTCTTCGCCGACTTGGACTTGAGGAAGTTACCGGCGCCGTCGCCCTTGTAGACGAGGATGGTTTCCTTGCCCTGGACCTGGGCGAAGTCCTTCTTGCCGTCGCCGTTGAAGTCGCCCCAAAGGAGCTTCTCGCCCGGAGCGAGGCCGACCACGCTGGCCAGCTTGAGCTTCGCCGCATCGGCGTCCGTCGCCGCATTCTTCACCGCCTTGTCGACCTCGGTGAACCCGAAGTTGCAGGCATCACGAGCTCCCTGAGAGAGGTCGTTCTCGCCCGAGGCGACGTCCTCGTCCGCTGCATTGTTGAGGCAGGCGACGACCGGAATCGAAAGCGAGAGGGCGACGAGCGCGAAAGGGAGCCGTTTCATGACCAACCCTACGTGCAACCGTGGAGCCAGCTTCCCGACACGGTAGGTATATGTAGGATAAACCTGGTAACCCTACGTATTTGCTCAGTGGCGCTTCAGAGTCGCAGGTGGGTGTTACGCCCACACGTGATCCGTTGGCGGATACTCGGGGATCCGGAGCCGGTCACTCCATTGCGCAAATCGGGACGCAACGCGTCAGGAACGACGGCGGCGGCGAACGAGCGAGAGGCCGAGGATCGCGAGGCCAAGCGCGGCGCCCGTGCTCGCCTGGAACGGACCGGGCGTGGTCGCGCAGCCGTCGCCGTCATCACCACTGCCACCGGGATCGATGTTGAGGCCCGACGAGCCCGGTGCGACGGCCGCACCCGACGAGCTCGCCGCGGCGGCCGCATCGCTGCCGCTGACGCCGCCGCTCGTGGTGACGGCGCCGCTGCTGCTGGTCGACGAGGTCGTGCTGCCGCCACTCGATGCGCTCGACGTCGTGCTGCCGCTGCTGCTGCTACTGCTGCTCGACGAGGAGCTCGAGGAGCTCGACGACGATGTGCTCGACGTGCTGCTGCCGCCCGCATCGACTGTCGCGCCCGAATCGGCGGGAGCCATGCCGCTGTCTTCGGGCTCCCCGCCCGCATCGCCCGCGTCATCGAGCGGGGCGCTTGCGTCGTTCGGTGGAGCGCTCGCATCCTCCGGCGGCGCGCTCGCATCCTCCGGCGGCGCGCTCGCGTCGTCGAGCGTCACACTCCCGTCCGTCGATGCGTCACCAGGGCTGGCGTCGCCTCCGTCGTTCGGCGGAACGCTCGCGTCGGTGGAGCCGCTCGTGCTGCCATCGAAGAACGTCGCGTCCATCGTATCGTCGTCGCCCGAGACGAAGACGTCGGTGGAGGCGTCACTGACATCGACGTCCGGAGCACCGATCGCTTGCAGGGTTCGCCGGATGTTGGTTCCGTCGTCCGTATTGCTCACGCAAGCAGTGACCGAAAGACCGAGCGCGAGGCAAAGTCCCAAGCTCGAAGACCGGGCGGACTTCTTCATCGGAGCAAAGCCTAGCCGAGATCTTGGGCGTTCGGACATGAGGTCACTACGATGAACGCGTGCGGCTAGCTTCGATAAGACCTCCGATTTGGGCGACGTTCGCCATGGTCGTCGGGGGATGTGCGGAAACGCCCGCGCGACCGCGCACCGAGGATGATGCGCGGCAGCTCGCGCCACTGCCGGCGTGCATCACGCAGCTCGGCAGCGCGGGGAACGCGAAAAAAGCGGGGGCTTCGCGATCGCTTCGCGAGGAGCAGCTCTGGCCGCTCGTGTATCCGAGCTACGACCCGAAGAGCCCGAAAGTCCCTGAAGGGGCCCACGCCTGCAACGGTCGGGTGCCTGAGCTGAGTGGCGGCCACGCTGCCGCGATCGAAGAGGGCTCCGTGGTCCTCGGCGGCGGCGGCGATCGCCTGAAGGTCGCCTGGCTGCGTTCGCACACGTACGACGACGGCACGAAGGGCGGCGCGCTCGCGCTGGTGCGTTCGCTCGACGGCACGGCGGAGGTCTACGCGGTGGGAAGCTACCGCGCGCACGAAAAAGTGCTCCTCTCGATCGAGCGCATCGGGCCCGAGCTCGTCGTCGCCGCGCTCGACGATACCTGCACCGGTCGCAAGCCAGGCTCGCCCTGCGAGACGATGGTGACGGTGTTCGCGCCGCGCTTTGGCGTGCTCGCGAAGGTGGCATCGATCGCGACCGAGCGTGTGAGCTACGCGACGGACAACGAGCCAGGCATTCGCGGGCGCGCGGAGTATCGGCTCACGAGCGCCATCACCTACGCGGACGGCGGCATCAAGGTCCTCGAGCAGGTTCTCGCGCGCGACGAGCAGGGCCGCGAGATTCGCAAAGCGGAGCTCGAGCGCGCGTACACCTTCGCGCCGGACGGCTCGATGGTCGTCGACGAAGATTCGCTCTGGGCGAAGGTCGTCAACAAGCCGGCGCCGGCGAAGGACGAGAAGACAAAAGCGAAAACGCCGCCCGCGGCCGGAGCCACGGACGGCGGTTAGTCGGGCTTCGAAGAATCAGCTCTTATCGAGCTTGCCGACGAGGCTCAGCGTGAAGCTCGCGCCCATGTACTTGAAGTGCGGGCGGACCTTCATATCGACCTTGTAGAAGCCGGCGTTGCCCGGGACTTCCGACACGGTGATCTGCGCCTGACGAAGCGGGCGGATGCCACGGAGGTAAGAGCTCACGCCGTCCTGATCGACGACGTACTGGCTGATCCAGTTATTGAGCTCGCCCTGCAGCTCGGCCGCTTCCTTGTTCGTGCCGATCTGCTCGCGCTGAATGACCTTGAGGTAGTGCGCGATGCGGCAGGCGACGAAGATGTACGGCAGCTGCGTGCCGAGGCGGTAGTTGAGCTCGGCCGCCTTGCCTTCGGGGCTCTGGCCGAACGTCTTCGGACGCTGCGCGCTGTTCGCGGAGAAGAAGGCGGCGTTGTCCGAGTCCTTACGGAACGTGAGGGCGATGAAGCCCTGCTCCGAGAGCTCGAACTCGCGCCGCTCCGAGATCATGACCTCGGTGGGGCACTTGGTCTGCATCTCGCCCATCGCCTGGTACTGGTGGAGCGGCAGGTTCTCGACCGTGCCGCCCGCCTGCGGACCGATGATGTTCGGGCACCAGCGGTACTTGGCGAAGCTGTCCGCGAGGCGCGTGGCCATCGCGTAGGACGCGTTACCCCAGAGGTACTCGTCGTGCTTTTCGACGGTGTCTTCGGTGTAGTTGAAGCGCTTCACCGGCACCGTGTTCTCGCCGTACGGGAGACGGAGGAGGAAGCGCGGCATCAGGAGGCCGATGTAGCGGGCGTCTTCCGTGTCGCGGAAGCTGTTCCACTTCGTGTACTGCGGGCCTTCGAACAAGGACGAGAGGTCCTTGAGGTTCGGGAGGTCCGTCATGTCCTTCTTGCCGAAGAACGAGGCGCCCGCGGCGGCGAAGAACGGCGCGTGGGCCATGGCCGCGACGGAGGCACAGTTGCGAAGGAGCTCGACGTCTTGCGCGCCGGGTCCAAACTCGTAGTTCGAGAAGATGGCGCCGTACGGCTTGCCGCCGAACGTGCCGTATTCCGCGGTGTACGCCGTCTTGTAGAGGCCGCTCTTGGTGACCTCCGGCGCGTCTTCGAAGTCGGCCATGAGGTCGTCCTTCGAGACGTTGAGGAGCTCGACCTTGATGTTCTCGCGGAAGTTCGTGCGATCGACGACGAACTTGAGACCGCGCCAGGCCGACTCGAGCTTCTGGAACGCGGGCTGATGCATGATCGCATCGAGCTGCTTCGAGAGCTTCTTGTCGATCTCGACGATCATGCCGTCGACGATCGCCTTGTCGATCTTCGCGCCCTGGTGCGTCGGCGCGAGGAGCTCCGCGATGAACGCGTGAACGCCCTTCTTCGCAACGTCGTAGCCGTCGTCGGACGGCTTCATCTCGGTAGCGCCGAGGATCTCGTCGAGGAGGGAGCCCTCCGACGTCTCTACTCCGGCCGCTGCGCCTTGGGTCTGTTCTTCAGCCATCTTCAGCCTTCCTTCTTCTCATCGAGGCCGAGCTCTTTCATCAGCTGATCGCGCTTCGCGTTGTCAGCCAAGAGCTCCTGAATCTTCTTTCGGAACGCCGGCGTGTTGCCGAGCGGACCTTTGAGCGCCACGAGGGTCTCGCGGAGCTCGATCATCTTGCGAAGCTCGGGCACTTGCATCGCCACGGCCTCGGGGCCGAAGTCGGAGAGCTTCTTGAACTTGAGGTCGACATTGAGGCTCGCGCCTTCGTTGCCGCTCATCACCTCTGGGACGGCCATCTGGACGCCGAGGTTCTGCTCCGCGAGGACCTGGTCGAAATTGTCCTTGTCGACGTTGATCGGTTTGCGGTCCTCCAGCGGACGAGGATCCGGCCGACCGGTGTAATCACCGATGAAGAGCATTTTGAGGGGAAGCTCGACTTCCTCCTTCGCGTCGCCCGTCGACGGCTTGTACTTGATGTTGATTCGTTCCGGCGGTGCGACAGATCCTTCGTTTGCCATGGACAGAGGATTGAAACGCCAATTTCAATGCGTCGCAAGGACTCAAAACGGATGACTAGTCATCGTCGAACCACTCGCTGTCCGGGTTCGTGACGCGTTTCAACACGGGTTCCGGCTCTGGCGCAGCGGGTGGGGCGGCCGCTGTGCTGACCGGTTGAGTCGTTTGAACGGGTGAGGCGGCGCCAGGTGTCGTCATGGCGGGGGCAGCGCGAGGGGCGGCTGGAATCGGACGAACGGGGGGTCCGCCGGCGGCGGCGCCCTGCGCGCGAAGCGCCTGGCCGGGATCGAGGCGGCAGAGGACCTCGAAGATCTTCGCGCGATCGGGGGCATCGAGTGGAAGACATCGATAAAGGCCGGCGTAGAGCTGAGCGCAGAGCGTCGGGTCCCACGTCTCGAGGGAGTGGGCGATCGCGATGGCGACGAGGCCTTCGAGGATAGGGCGGGCCACTTCGTGGGCGCCCGCGTTCATGGCGAGACGCGCGACGGCGAGGCTCGAACGGAAGCGCTCGCGCGTGTCGGCGCCTCGGCGGGCGAGCTGGATGGCGATCGCGAGGCCTTCGACGTGACGCCCCGCGGCGACGAGATTCTTGGCTTCTGCGAAGCGATCCGCGAGCTCGCGCTCTTCGTCTTTTGCCAGCTCGGTGGCGCGCGAGGTGAACGCGCGATGCCACCGATTCGATTCGCCGCGGACCCACTCGATCGTCTCGGGGGACGCGACGGGGATGCCGTCGCTGAACTTGGCGTCGAGGAGCCAGGCGTGGCGGCGGACGAAGTCGCTCGTGTCGCGACCGACCGCTTCGCGGGCGTCGATGAACGCGCTGCCCATGTGCTCGAGGGCGAGCGCGACGAATCGATGCGGATCGAGCCAGAGCGGGCAGCGGGCGGACTGCTCTTCGCCCGCGACGGCGAGCTCCTGCCAGCGCGCGGCGGCCGCGAGATCGCCGAGGAGCGCGATTTGCCCCGCGTCGGGACCGGCGACGCCTTCGACGGAGATCGCCTCGTGGCGCATCCAGATGCCCTGGCGATGAAGGCGATAGGCCCATGCGCGCGAGGTATCGGCGAGGAGCATCGAGCGTGAGAGCGTGACGAGCGAGTCGGCGAGCTTGGCCGTCGTGTCGGCGGCGTCGGCGGCGGTCGTGCCGAGGGAGATGCTGCCGGGTGGAGGCGGAGCGGCCGCCTTGGCGACGGGCGCGTCGTCGTCGATGAAGTCGCTCGCGGCCGGCGCTTCGGGAGGAGGAGGCGGCGGCTCGGGGATGTCGCGGACCCGGTTTTTCCCAGCCGAAACGAGACCGCGGATGCCGGAGAAGGCGTCGCCCAGCTTGTCGGCGAGGGTGCGATCGATCTCTTCGATGAGCTTCGCGGCGACGCGAACGTCGTCGCCGTCGGACAGCTTCACGTCGAGCTTCTCCACGATCGGCTGCGCCCGCTCCATCAGCCAGAGCACGATGTTCGTGCGCGCTTTCGGGCGCGTGGGGAACATCGGCTCGTAGAGCTCGTGGATGAAGGAATGGACCACGGCGAGGCCGCGGACGAGGCCGCGCCACCCGGCGCGCTCGCCGCCGGCCACGGTGAGCCAGATCGCGAGGCGGAGGTCTTTCGTCTTTCCGGAGAGGAGCGATTCGCACTGCTCGACGAGCATGCGCCAGTCGGGCTCGCCGCCTTCGATGCTCGTGAGCTTCTCGATTTCGGCCTTGAGCGGCTCCACCTCGGGCTCGAGGAAGAGATCGGCTCCGGCGGGGGCGTCACCGGCGAGGGGTGCGCGAAGCGCGGACGTCTGCTCGAGGATCGTCTCGAGGTGTTCAGCCATTTGGGCGCGAGGTTACTTCATCTGGGCCGAGTCACGGCGTGCCGAGTACGCGCGGGACGTGGCGGGGTCGTGACTGATCGCTTTTGCCCAGTGGCGGACGAGGCGGAAGTAGTCGGCGTGGCTGAGCTGACGCCTGCCGAGCGCGCGCGGGAGGCCGATGGATTCGACGTCGGTGACGAGATCCGCCCAACCGTTCACGTCGAGGGGTGCGATCGGCTTCTTCGCATCCTGGGCGGCGGAAAAGAGGTCCGAAAAGCGAACCGCGAGGTTGGCGTCGCCTTCCTCGGAGGAGGTCTCGGCGAGCTTTCTATTCCAATCGAGTGTCGCGGCGTTCCAGGCGGCGTCGTCGATGCCGTAGAGCGTGAGGATGTCGCGATATGGGACGTCGCCCTCGGCCAGATCCGCCGAGATCTTGGCGTAGGTCGCGAGGTCGATCTCCACGCCTTCCTGCTAACACGAGATCCGGTACCTTCGTGCCATGAGTGATGAGTGGGTCCTGATCTCGCTGGATGAGAAGCTCGCGAAACGTCAGGGCGTGCCGCCACGTGTGCCGGTGCCGAAGTCGGAGTTCGAAGGGCTCGCGAACAAGGGGATGGGCATCGATGCGATGAGGAAGTGGTCTTCCTCGTTTATCTCGAGCGCCCCGAAGGACACGGCGTGGCGCACGGAGAACGCGGCGCTGATGGTCTCTTTGGAAGCCTTCATCTCGAAGCAGGAGCTGTGGGCGAAGGCGCAGCAAGCGTTCGCGGCGAACGACTACAAGCGCGCGATGTCGACGCTGCGCATGATCACGTCGGTCGATCCGAACGATCACGCGGCCCGCATGAACCTCGGCAACGCCTGCGCGAACACGGGCGACACGGCGAAGGCGCTCGAGCATTTCACGGCCGTGCGCGAGACGTTCAGCGGCGACGCCGACTTTCACATGTCGGTCGGACAGCTCTACACGTCGCTCGGCGATCTCCCCAAGGCGGCGGAGGAATTCGCGCTCGCGCTCGAAGCGAACCCGGAGTGCAAGCCGGCGATGGATGCGCTGGTGAAGCTCGGGGTGCTGATCCCGATCTACGAGGATCCCAAGGACGCCTCGTCGTTGACGTACGTGCGGAGCGACCGCGTGATCGAGGGCTTGGCGGAAGCGTGGGACGCGCCGGGCCGCACGGCCGCATACTTCCTGGAGCAGCTCGCGTATCACGAGGCGGAGGGCCGCGCGGGCGTGGCGCTCGCGGCGGCGGATCGCGCGCTGGCGGCGTCGCCTTCGGAGAAGGAGGCGGAGCGCGCGCGCATGGGCAAGGTGGCGGCGCTGCTGGCCACGGGCAAGCGCGACGAAGCGCGTTCGCTGGCGAACGCCGAAGGCGAGAAGGCGTGGGCGAAGGTGGAGCTGGCGCGTTGTCTCTTCGATGAGGGCAAAGCGGACGAGGGGCGCGCGTTGCTGGACGCGGCGCTGAAGCTGGACCCGAGCGATCAGACGGCGCTGCTGCTTCGTTTCTGGCCGAAGGAAGTGAAGGACATCGCGCAGGTGCACGCGTGCATCCCTGCCCTTGCGGCCTTCGCGGAGGCGCATGCGGGCGCGGCGGGCCCGTTGCGTTCGCTGGCGCGAGCGAAGGCGGCCGCGGGCTCGGATGACGAGGCGTGCGAGGTCTTCGCGAAGGCGGTGGCGCTGGCGCCCGCCGACGACGAGCTCCGCGCGGAGTACTGGGCGCAGCTCTCGCACACGAAGAAGTTCGACGACGTCATCAAGGACGCGGCGAGCATCTCGGACATCGGCAAGCGTGACTGGAAGCTTCGCTGGAACGAAGCGGAAGCGATGCGCGGCGCCGGCAAGAAGACGGAGGCGCAAGCGGCGTTCTCGGCGCTCAACGCGGACGAGACGCTGCACGTCGAAGTGCGTCGCCGCGCAAAGAAGGCGGTCAACGCGTTGGCCGGAGGCTGATCGCGCGTCCTACCCGTCGATGATGCTGGCGAGCCCGCGGAAGTGCCATTCGCGGGACCCTTTCTTGAGCCGCTCGGGGTGGCGTATGACCTTCATGGGGGGCCCCCAGGGCACGAGGGCGTAGGGCAGCTCGGAGGCGCCGACCTCGTAGTAGAACTTCGCCTGGTCGCCGAAGGCGTCGGCGAGCATGTCGATCGTGTCGTAGAGGTGGGAGAGCCCCTCGATGACGTGGCGGGTTGGGTAGAGATATCGACATAGCGGCTCGAATTCCTTTCGGAGGAGGCGCTGGCGAAAGATCGTGCGCATGGCCTTCCAGGCCACTTGGAGCCCGAGGGCCGTAATCATGATGACCTTGAGGCGTCGGTCCTCGTAGTCGCGCCCGCGGGTAATCCATCCAAGCTGCTCGAGGCGTCGCAGCATCTTCGACAGTGTGGAGGGGTGCAGCCCGAGCCCTTTGAGCATCGTGCGCTGCTTGATCATGCCGTAGTTCTTGCCAGCCTCCCCCAGCCGAATCCCGCTCTGCCGGAGGAAGCACATGACGTCGAAGCGCGCGGGCGTCATGTGCTTGATGGAGCGAACGAGCTGCTGAGCGTGAGCGGTGGTGCAAAGGTGAGCGCGCTTGAGCGCAAAAACCACGGGGTGCATCCCCCCTCACCAGCACCCCCCGTGCCACCCCCGCCCGCGCGTTAAAATCAGTTGAACGAAGCCGCTACGCGGCGGTGATTCCGTAAGCAGAGCCAGATCCCAGCGCCGATGACCAGCCAAGCGGTCTCCTTGCTTCAGCGACGTCCCATCACGGCGTCGCTGAGGAGGCAGCTATGGGAGTCATTGGTGATCAGATGCGCCAGGATCTGGCGCTCGCAGGATACTCGCAGTCGACGCAGCGGATGTACTGGTCGGATGCCCGCGCGCTCGTTGTACGTTTTCGTAAGCCGCCGACGGAGATCGGGCGCGTCGAGCTTCGGCAGTACGTCGACGAGCTGATGGCGAGTGGCGTGAGCGCTTCGCGGATGAAGCTTCACTTCGCAGCGCTGAAGTTCCTTTACGAGAAGACGCTGGGACGTCCGGAGCTGGTGTCGTTTCTGTCATGGCCGAAGCAACCGAAGACGTTGCCACGCGTTCTATCGCCGGAAGAGGTCACGTCGCTTTTCAAGGCGCTCCGTGCGCCGAAGTACCGCGCCGTGGCGATGGTGATGTACGGCGCCGGGCTTCGCATCGCCGAAGCATGCGCGCTCGAAGTGACGGACATCGACGCCGCGCGCCGGGTCATCCACGTGCGGCACGGCAAAGGGGACAAGCCGCGCGACGTGGTGCTCTCGCCGCGTCTTCTCATCGCGCTTCGTATGTACTGGAAGCTCGAACGACCGCCGCTACCGTTTCTCTTCGTCGGCAAAGGCACCGATCGCGCGATGAGCCCGCAATCGATGCGCGACGCGATCAAGCGCGCTCGCGCCAACGCGGGTCTGCGCGGCGCCGTAACGGCCCATGCCCTTCGCCACAGCTTCGCGACGCACCTGCTCGAAGCTGGCACCGACATCCGCGTGATCCAACAGCTGCTCGGTCATAGCCGCCTCGGCACCACGGCCGGCTACACGCAAGTCGCGCACGCACTCGTCGCAAAGACCGAGAGCCCGCTCGATAGCCTGCTGATCATCGAGCCCTCATCGACTCCGACGCGCTCGCGCTGAGCAACCCTCATGCTCTGCGCGGCGGCTCCCGTCGCCGCGCGTCCCGCATTCGAAGTCGCTGACATCGTCCGCGACTTCGGCGAGGCGTTTCGGCGCTCGTACACGATCACGCCCGACCAAGCACAGGTGCTGCGCGCCATCGCCGCGTGCCGCACCGCCGCGCTCGGCGGACACCTCGATAGCTGCGACCGCTGCAACTTCTCGCAGCCGTCGTACAACTCGTGCCGCAATCGGCATTGCCCCAAGTGCCAAGGCTCGACGCAGAGCGCGTGGATCGAGGAGCGCGCGAAGCGCCTCTTGCCCGTCGGGCATTTTCACGTCGTCTTTACGGTGCCCGACACGCTCCATCGGCTCGCCGCGTTTCGGCGCGAGGAATTCTTCGGCGCCCTCTTTGCCGCTGCGTCGGCGACGCTTCTCGAGCTCGGCACCTCGCGTCTTGGCGCACAGCTCGGCTTCACGATGGTGCTTCACACCTGGACGCGCGACCTTCGCTTTCACCCGCACGTGCACGCGATCGTGTCGTCTGGCGGCCTCTCGCTCGACGGCGCCAAGTGGCTCGCGCATCCACGATTTCTGCTGCCCGTGCGCGTGCTCGGGACCCTCTTCCGCGGCAAGATGCTCGATGCCATTCGGCGCCTCCACGCACGCGGCGCCTTCGCCGGCTTCGATGCCTTTCGAGATCCGCAGGGCTTCGATCGAATGATGGCGCGCCTCTTCAAGAAGCGCTGGATCGTCTACGCCAAACGTCCCTTCGGTCGCTCCGAGCACGTCCTCGCCTACCTCGGTCGCTACACCCATCGTGTTGGGATCTCGAACTGGCGACTTCTCGAGCGACGCGGCGATCAGATCACCTTCGCCACCAAGAACGGTCAGACCGCGACGCTCTCCGGCGTCGACTTCCTCCGCCGCTTCGTGCAGCACGTCCTACCGAAGCGCTTCGTCAAGATTCGGCACTACGGCCTCTACGCCGCGAGTCACGTCGACACCGTGCTCGCAACCTCGCGAACGTTGCTCGAAGGCGCTACACCATCCGACGATTCTTCCGTCGCCGAGCCCATCGCTACCGACACGCAAGTAGCGACCGTCGTGCGGCGATGCCCGGCGTGCCTGCTTGGCTCGCTCGTCGCGTTACCGCTTCCTGCGATCGAGGACTCGTCATGAGCGTCGCCGCTTCCCCTTGCTCTCTCTTCGCGCGTTTTCTGGGCGCCGAGGCCGTCGTGTGCCTTAGCGTCGGCGTTGCGCTGCGCTGGCACCCCCGTTCCGTCACTCGAGTGCCGATCGCGCAACTGCACGGCACCGATCCCGGCCCTCAACGACCACGACCGCGTCGCTTCCCTCTCTTGGCGCGACCGATATCGCCATAGCGCCATCAACAGCGCCTCGCTCGCCGCTCCGGGCTTGTTCAACAAGGCTTTCGCTCGGCGCGCGGTCCACGCCACGCCCACAACGTCATTCCTCGCGGCCGGGCGAAAGCCTGATTGTTGGCAAGCCAACTTTTACTAGCGCGCGCGCGGGGCGGGGGTGGCCGGGACGGACGGGGCCAGGCCAGGGGCCAGGAGGTTGAACCGGTTGTGCACCGGTTGTTCGAGAGGGCCACGTCGGGAACGACCGGGCTGGCTGTGCACCGGTTGTTAGAGCGCTACGTCGGTCACCGTCGCGATCGACCGGCCCAGGCGGCGGAGCGCGTCTGGCGAGCACTCCGTGCCCGCGAACGACAGCGCGCGGAGACGCGACGCCAACGGGCTGCGCGCGAGGTCGCGGAGGAAATCGATGCTGCCCGACGTTGGGGCTGCGTCCAGACGCAGCGACTCCAGCTGCGGAGCGCACGTGCCCTCCAACAACGCCTCGAAGGCGTCATGCCACGGGTAGAGCAACGCGCCCGTTCGCACCCTCAACGTGCGCAGCTCCGCAAAGCGGCCGCCGCGCAGCAGGGCCACCACCGCCGACGGGGCGAGCGCTAGATCGAGAGCGCGCACCTCCGACAGGCACGGCGCGTACACGAGCGACAGCTGCGCCCCGCCTAGGCAGAGGCGCTCGAGGCCCGCGAGTGGCGCCAGCGTCGCCGCGTCCAGCGTGGCCGGGCGCTCGCCGACATACTCCAGCGTCAACGCTTCGAGCTGCGCGCCGAATTCGGCGGCGGCGTTCGTGACCGCGAGGAGCGTGTCCTCGTCGGCGCGCACTTCGAGCTCCCGAAGGAGCGCGAGCGCCGGCGCCGACGTAAGCGTGTATTCTGCAACCGTGCGAGGCCTCACCTCCACGCTCGCGCCACGCGCATAGCCCGCTCGCCATCCACGGCCCGTCACCGCGTTCGCGAGTGGACCGAAGAGAAGAGGCGCCAGCTCGGCATACGCCGCCGTCGCGTCCTCCCCCGCCTTTTCGAGGCGAACGAGCCTCGCGCGCGGGTCGTTCGTCTCGAGGAGCCAGTCCTCCAGCACCTGCCAGCTCGCCTCGTCATCGTTCGCACGCACGAGGGCGATCACCCTCGTCACTGTAGACGCGGCGACGGTGGGAGAGGCTCGAAAACCAGGGTGGACGTGAATTCGTCCACTTTCGGACGGGCCGCGGATCCTTTCCAGCACAGTGGGATCCGAAGCTTGGAATTCACGTGACTTGAAGTCGCGGC
>JADMIO011631573.1_pt1 | contig 16503 bp, 12 predicted proteins | sample 8958161 | NCBI WGS metagenome assembly JADMIO01 (sample SAMN16585339, study PRJNA669376) | soil metagenome | isolation source: Crop rotation soil | place: USA: Cullars Rotation, Alabama | collected 2011
CCAGACCGGTCTGGGCCCGCCGCAGCTCGATCAGCGTTGAAACCAGGCTGCTGGCTCCTGCCAGAAGCACGAACGAGAGAGCGATCTGTGTGACCGCGAAGATGCGCTGGCGCCGGGTGGTACTGCCTGTAATGCGCGCGCCGCCGGTAGCAAGGCTCAGACCCTGAGTGTTATCACCCGAGGGCAGCCGCGGAACAAAGGCCAATACCACAGCCGCCACGATCGCCAGTCCCGCGCCGACCCACAGCATGCTGGAGTCAACGGTCAAATCCAGGGCGCGCACCGAGAAGCGCGAGGCATAGCGCGCCAGAACTGAGACCAGTGGCTGCGCGCTGAGTACACCCAGTACCGCGCCAGTTCCGCAGATGATCAGGCCTTCCGCCAGCAGCATGCGGCGCAGCGCGCCGTGGCTGGCGCCCAGTGCGGTGCGGATGGCTAGCTCGTTTTCCCGCTGGACGGTCCGCGCCAGAATCAAGTTGGCAACATTGCTGCACGCGATGATGAATAGCAATCCCGAAGCCGCCAGCAACACCAGCAGCACGGTCCTGGCGCCGGAAGTGACTTCATCGCGAAACGGCTTGACCCCGATCTGGAAGTTCGCCTGTTTCGTATAGGCTTCAGGATACTTCTGGATCATGGCCGAGTACGCCGTGCGCAGCTCAGAGCGGGCCTGGTCAACGCTGGCTCCAGGAGCCAGGCGGCCAAACAACTCGGTCATGCGATGCACGCGTCCCGTCACCATGGTCGCGGACATATGGTGCGGGCTGGTAACTATGTTGGAGATGATCTCGGTCTCTTGCGGATAGGGCACGCACGGTTCCAGAACGCCAATGATCGTCGCCGTCCGGTCACCGATGCTACCCAGGCGGATTTGTTTCCCGATGACGCTGCGATCGCGGTTGAGTGTGTTATTCCAGAAACGATAGGTGAGAACCACCACGCCGGCGGCGTTCGGACCATCGTCCTGCGGGCCGATCAAACGCCCCAGAACGGGATGCAGGCCCATTACTTCGAAAAAGTCTCCGCTGACGACACCGCCCTGAATGGTACGCGGTTCACCCAGACCCACCATGGTGAATCCCATCGCGGAAAAGTCGCCGAATTCACTCACGCTCTTGACGCTGGCTTTCAGGTCCTGGATCTCCGGGACGGAAAACGTGGTGTTGTCGGTATCGATTCCAGGAGCGCTCTGGCGGACATAGATCAGCCGGGCCTCGTCACGGTTGACCAGCGGCTTGAGAAGAACTCCTCGCACCAGCGTGAAGATTGCGGCATTGGCGCCGATACCCAGCGCCAGGGTGAGGATCACGGCAACTGCCATGCCGGGAGTACGTAGCAAAGAATGGACCGCAACTCTCAAATCGCGCAGGAACGCCATGTTCGGTTACCTCCAACCTTGGGCAATGCTAGCATCATAGCCGCCAATGCGAATGTTATATTCCATTGATTTTAGCAAGTGACGTAGCCTCACCTCTACGACGAACGAACCTGCCCCAATTCGACACTACGGCCGGATTTTTTTTGATGAAGGTACTCTGCCTGTGCTCGTGAAAGTGCATCTCGTCCCAAGCCAGGTCTGGCTGCTTCGCTATGGCTAGTCCTCGTCGAGGTATTCCTGAGGAACGTCGTCCTCCGGTACTTCCCTGGTGTGAACTTCGCCCTCGTCGGCGTCAGGAGCACTCTCCACACCGCTGATGGCTTCGGCTTCAGCGTACTGCCCCTCTTCCAGCAGCTCTTCCACACTCTCAGAGTCATCAAATTCGCGACGGGATAGTCCCTGCGTGTCGCCGGATTGCCCGGCCGATGCCGCGCCGAGTCCGCGCCGGCCAACCGGAGTCGGGTGAGTCATTTCGGCGCTACGTCGCGCGCCCGATCGGGCAGCGGGCTTCCTACGAGCAGGCTTTTTGCTGGAGACCGTCTTCTTCGCGGCTGATTTCCTGGACGCCGACTTGGCCTTAACAACGACCTTCTTCTTTGCAGGAGCTTTCTTTTTTGACGACGAGCGCTTTGGGTTTGCGCGCTTCTTCGCAGGCTTGCGAGCTGGTTTTTTCTTAGCCATGCCCCAAGTCTATCAGTCGCTTCCCTCCAACCGCCAGCAGCTCGTTCTGTAGCTGAAATTCCCAGCGCTTGATGCGGCGAAGCCCGGGGATTGTGCCTCGCTGCTCTATCTTCAGTGATCAAAAAACAATTGTCAGAAGCCCATGACGATCCCATCGCGCTCGCATTCGGCGAAGCTATTGGTGCGCCGTCCCTGCCAGTTGGAAAGGCCGTTCTGTTTCTTGCTGGCGACCGCTTGGCGTTTGGCCCGCGCCCAGCGAACAGAGGCGATGGGCGATCGCAAGAGCAGCAGCATTCGTTTTAGCCCATTTTGCAAACTGGCCCATTTTCCTACCTGCAAGCGTCCGTCAGCGCCGGCCACGTCAGCAGAAACCACAAACAGGCCGGCACGCTCGTGTGCTATCAACTTCATCCGTGCATTCATATAAGAAGACCTTCATCCTTTTAGCCATCGACTTAATGGTGCAGCAGTCGACAACGCGAAAAACTATCGGGCCGCGCTCTCCTGCAACGCCTTTAGTTAGTAGTGTCATTCCCGCCATATCGTTTCTGTAAGACAGTGAAAAGCTTTCTCACTGCGCGACAGCGGGAACTGCACACACCAGCAACAGACCGTGACTATTTCACGGCAACCGTTTCTAATGTTCGGGCTTTGGCACTACTTTCCGGCGCTAATTTGCCGCGACTTGGCACGAGCGGTCAATGGTTTAAGATTCATCGTTTGCCCATTTGTGAATCATCGGGCAAGTTGCGGAAAGGATGGTGTTTATCGAAGTGAATCATCTGCTAATTCTGTCGCTTCGCTCCAAACCGCTCACGATCTTTCTCGATCTGGAAAAAACGTTCTGCTCCTGTGGCAGCGCAGCTCGGCGAGTGGTCGGCCTCGCTGCTCTTATTGGCGATCGCCGCAGAGAAGATCCAGATGGGCTTTGATCAGCCGTTCATTTCTACGAATCGCCACCAGTCGCATGGGACCATGCGCGCCCTGGAGGAATGTAACACCATTACGTAACGCAACCGCAAGTACGTGCCTGTTATTGCACAGTGACAGCCAGACTGAGATTGTGAGACACGCCCGCAGAGGTGGCGGCGACGGTAATCTGGTATGCCCCGGCAGGAGTTCCCGTATTTTGGGGTGGACCTAGAGAACCCGCTCCACCGCAGCCGACGACAAACAAAACGATAGCTGTAGCTGCACCCACGGCAATCATTTTCCTGAGTCTCGTGGCGTCCACCAATACCAGGGAGAGCATTACGAAGCTTAGAACTACCGCAAAGAACCAAAGCGTAGGACCAGCGACAGGCGTCAAAGAAACTGCCGAGCGCGCGGTGGTTATGATCGTGAGAGTAGTGCTCACAGGGGCGCCGTTTGGCGTAATCGATGCCGGGGAGAAACTACAACTGCTTGCTGCGGGAAGCCCCGTGCAGGAAAAGGTGGTGGCAGAATTGAAGCCTGCAGTCGGCGAAATTGTGATGGTAAATGTAGCGGTCTGGCCGGCAGCCAGCGTTGCGCTGCTCGGCTGTGTCGATAGCGAGAAATCGCCACCACCCGGATTGCCCACTACAATGCTGCTGCTGGCGCGGGCAGGCAGCAACGAAGCGTCTCCTTCATACTGCGCCACCACATTGTAGGTTCCCTGAGAAGGGGGTGTGAACGTTGCCTGCTGGCCGGCGGGAAGGCTCGCCAGAAAAGTACCGTTCACTCGATAAATGAAATTCGCCGGTGGATTGCTTACGCCAACGAGCGAAGCCACCAAGTTGAAAGAATTCCCCGACGGAGTCACGTTCAACGATACGCTCGGAGCAGTACGGACAGCCGTGAATGCGCGGACATTTTCAACAATCGTCGGTGACGTAGCGGATGGAAATAGGCCATCTCCCCCGTAGGTGGCCTGAATGTTATGGAGACCAGGATTGGGAAAGGCCTCGGCAACCGTTCCAGTCAACGGGGCATTGCCTCCTATCACTACGGAACCAAAGACCGACCCATCGGCGCGCAACGCGATTACTCCCGTTGGAGTACCTGAAGCGCTGCTTGCCTGAACGGTGAATATTGCCGGGTTCTGCTCGCGTACAGGATTCGGAGCCGCAGCCAATGTGACTATGGGGGCCGCGAAGGCTGGAGGACTGTTATTGACGAACACCGAGCCGCCACTGGAGCTGTTACCGAACATAGTGTTGGTGGTGCCGTCGAGTCCTCCGGTAAAGCTGGCAGTAAAAGTATGCGTGCCCGGGGTTGTAACCACGGTATCGAGAGAAGCCCATCCATAAACATTTAGAGGCGCGCTGCCCAGGACCGTTGCTCCTTCACTGAAGGAGACGGTGCCCACCGGGATTCCCCCGTCCGAACTCACCGCTGCCATGAGCGTGACTGTTTGTCCGATACTCGTGGTGGAGGCTGAAGTTACAAATCCGGTAGAGGTTGAAGCTTGAACCCCAGTTGGAGGAAGCGTGTGATTGAGGGCTATCGATGGAGTGAGGGTTACGCTGTCAAGTAAAACAAAGTCCGGCTGCAGATCGCCATCCATGTCCGCGACAGCTGCCACCTGACCTGAGAAAGCTGGAGAGAAGGGCAGGGGATCGCCAAACCCTCCGTGACCGTTGCCGAGCAAATAGGTCGCTGATGTCCCATTGCCTGTGAAGCCTAAAATGTCCGCAGTTCCTGATTTGTCAAAGTCCCCGCAAGCCCTAGCTGCGGCACTCACTCTGCTGGAAAACAGTATTCCGCCCTGGCCATCCCCAAAAATAACACTAGCGTTGGCGGTTCCTGAAGCAAAGGGCAACGCAAAGTCGGAGTTGCCATCATTATTGAAATCGCACGATGCTTGAAATATGTCTCCCGCAAGAGGAGTTGCTTCGAAGTGGCCGGTTCCGTCGTTGAGCAAGAGATAAGCGGCTCGTCCCAGCAGCGAACTGGCCACGGTGACACCAAGATCCGGCTTGTTGTCCTTATTGGCGTCAACCAGCACGAGTTGAGTAACGCCCTGGCCGCTGAAGGTTACAGTGAATAACTGCAGCGGACCAAATCCGCCATGTCCGTTACCCGGAAGTATGCCGATGGTCGGGGGAAACGATGCAGAAGCCGTGTTGCTGACGCCAAAGCCGAGATCGAGAATTCCATCGCCGTTGAAATCTGCCACCACGAGGTTGCTTGAAGAACCGAATGGTGCAAGCGAGATCGTTGTGGGCGCTCCGAAACCGCCGTGGCCATCTCCAAGGAGAATCTGGACCTGCAACGCGTCGGCAAGGACAATGTCGTTGAATCCATCACCATTTACATCAAGCAATGTAATAGCAGGGGGTCCAACCAGGGGAAGCACTGCAAAAAAGGCGCCTGCCCCAAGAGCTCCCGAGCCCTGATTTAGATATACTCCGACATTATTGCTGGAATTTATCACCGCCACATCAGGGCGGCCATCTCCATTGAGATCGCCGACGGCAATCAATCGACTTAGCTGAGCATGGGCGGAACTGCAGCAAACAAATAGTACTACAAGCAAACAAAATAGCTGGGCATACTTCATCTCATGTACCTTATATCCGTGGCAAACTATTTCTAGTGTAGAGGGATTGTAGGAATAAAGATGGCTGTCGTCTAGGACAATTTAGCTGAGCAAGAAAGTAAAGAAGAATAAAGTACAGCTTGAAAACTGGCTGCCGGGTAGATCTAGCGCTGTTGCTTGAAAGGAATCAGAGTCATGCGCTAGTATCTACAATTACCACCAGCCGCATGGGGCCATGAGCTCCCTGGACCAATATCTTCTCGATGTCGGCTGTGCGGCTGGAGCCGCTGATCACACAGGCGTAAGAATTTTTGTCCAGCCGACTATCTGCCGTTGCATTGCGTAAGGCCGTTACCAGGTCAGGGACGAGTTGGTTTGCGAATGCATAGACGATGTGCGTTGGCGCTACTACGGAAGCTCCACGTCCGCCCCCGGAAGCGCTCACAAAGATCGATCCTGTCTGCGCGATCAGAGCATCGGCCAGCGTGATGGTGGCTTGCGATTGCTCACGCGGGCAGCCTTCGTTCGACCATCGAAGCTGGCGCTGCGAACCCGTGGCTGAGATGAGCTGCCGCAGGACTGGACTATCCTGCAAGAAAATCTCGCCTGGCGGGAGTGACTGCAAGACCGCTGCTAGCGCCTGCGCGCTGGCGGCGGCGTCAGCGGTCAATTCGCACTCCATTAGATTGGCCTTGCATTCCTGCTGAAAACGCTCCAGGGGATTTTCCACGGCTTCAAAGATCGGGCCATAAAAAGTTTTGTCGTCGATTGGCGGCGCGGGCGTGCGCAGTCCATCGCGGATACGCGCCAGGATTGCTTCGCGGCTCGGATTACTTGTTGCCATCGCCGGCCCTTTCCAGCTCTTTTTTCCAGCGCGCGCGAAATGATTGCGCCGGCAGCGGTACAGGAGAGCGCTTGCGGCTCCAGGCGCGCATGGGATCGAGCACTGTTCCGGCCAGACCCATACCGTAAAGCAGGCGCAGACTGTGGCGCATCATCCATCCTCCAAGCGCGTAAAGCCGCGGATGGAGCATGGCGGTTTTCCAAAGCCGGAACTGACGACGCTCTCCAGCTGTTTTTGGCCCGCCGGCTTTGGTGAAGTCGCGACGATTGTGCAGCAGATGATGATGCAAATTAATGTTTACCGGGCAAACGCTGGTACACGCTCCGCACAGTGACGACGCATAAGAAAGATGCTGGAACTCGCTGCCACGCAGATGCGGCGTGAGCACGCTCCCAATTGGCCCAGGGTAAGTGGTGTTGTAGGTGTGCCCGCCGATGTTGCGGTACACCGGACAGATATTGAGGCAAGCGCCGCAGCGGATACAGTGCAGCACTTCCCTTTCTTCGGCGTTGGCCAGCAAACCGCTGCGTCCATTATCCAGCAGGACCACGTGGAATTCTTCCGGGCCATCGGCTTCATCTGCGCGCTTTGGCCCCCCGACGAGCGTACTGTATGTGGTGATCGGCTGCCCAGTGCCAGAAGTTGCCAGTACAGGCCAAAGAGTTCCAAGGTCTTCCAGTCGCGGAATTACCTTCTCAATCCCGGTCACGGCAACATGAATGCGTGGCAAACTGGTGCTCAGCCGGCCGTTGCCTTCATTGGTAGTGATCGCCACAGCGCCTGCATCCGCCACCAGAAAGTTTGCGCCGGAAATTCCCATCTCGGCGGCAAAGAACGCTTCGCGCAGTTTGCGGCGGGCCAGCGCCACCAGCTTTTGCGGATCAGCGTCTGAAATATCCTCGCCTAATTTTTCTCGGAAAAGGTCGCGAATCTGGTTGCGGTCCAGATGCATGGCCGGCGTTACGATGTGGTATGGCGCTTCATTGCGGAGCTGAACGATGAACTCACCCAGGTCGGTTTCCCATACGCGAATGCCTGCACTCTCCAGCACCGGCAACAGGTGGATCTCCTCGGTGACCATCGACTTGGATTTCACCACGGTTTTCACGCCATGGCTGACCGCCAGGTCCTTTATATAGGCGCAAGCCTCGTCGCCGGTGGCCGCCCAGAAGACGTGCCCGCCGCGCGCCAGCACCTTCTGCTCAAACTGGAGCAGGTATTTGTCCAGATTGTTGATGGCTTCGCGCTTGATCTCCTGGCATTTGCGGCGGGCCGCTTCCCAGTCTTTAATGCGTGCGCGACCGCGATTGTGAGCGGCCTCGTAGCTTTCCATATTTTTGCGGATGATCTCGCGATGGACAAGGTCAGCCGACTTGGTGGCAGCGTCACGCAGAAATTTCTGTGCCGCGGTAAGGGCGGAAGGAGTTTCACCGGCGGTCGGATGTGTGCCTGAGGTGCTCATGGATGATCTTTTTGTGTCGCCCCTCCGGGGCTCAATTTTATTTTCCGCTTACCCACCCTTCCGGCTTCGCATTCGCTCGCCGTCAGAGTGGGCTAACCTGACGACGCGCCTCCGGCGCTGAGCGTCGATGACTCAAACCGTTTCGCAGCCCGTTGAGTCTGGTCAAGCATGAATGGTTTCGTAATATATTGAGTTTGATCAAGCATGATAGACACAAGCCAGAAAACCCATTCATGTAACCTTGATGTTCGGCAATGTTCTCTTGGTTCATCATGACTTGATGCTTATCTCTAGCAATTCTTGCCTTCTTGCTTTCCTCCGCGTCTCCGTGCCTCCGTGGTGAGGTTTAGATTAATGCTTACTAGCGAGGATGCTCGCCAGATGAATTGCCTTGGCCCGATCTTTGCGGCGGCCCAGGATTCCCTGTACATGCATCAGGCAGCTGGGGTCGATGGCGGTTACATATTCGGCGCCCGTCACGGCAACGTTATCGCACTTTGTCTCACCCATGGCTACGGAGATGCTTTCAAACTTGGTGGCAAATGTTCCGCCAAAACCGCAGCACTCGTCAGCGCGCAGCATGTCCATCAGTTTGAGACCTTTCACACCGCGCAGAAGCTGTAATGGCTCATTGCGCAGCTTTAATTCGCGCAGTCCGTGGCATGAGGCGTGATAGGTGACTGTATACGGGAACGCCGCGCCTACATCGGTAAGGCCCATTACCCTCACCAAGAATTCTGAAAGCTCAAAGGTGCGCTTGCCCAAGGAGATTGCTTCATCGTGAGCCGGGCCGGACGCCAGCAGCTCAGGATAGAAGACGCGAACCATGGTAGTGCAGGAACCGGACGGACAAACAATCACCTCTGCATCCTTGAAGACTCGCAGGAAGCGCTCAACGCAGGGACGGGCCTCGTCCCAGAAGCCGGAGTTGAATGCAGGCTGGCCGCAGCAGGTCTGGTCTGCGGGGAAATCCACTTCACATCCAATGCGCCGCAGCACTTTCACTGTATCCACGGCCACTTGTGGCTGCAATTGATCAACAAAACACGGCACGAAGAGTGAAATTTTGCGGGCCATCTTAACTTGCGCGATTTTAGCAGATTAGCACCGCGCGGTTCCTGGCAGCTGAAAATCGCTTTGCACTCAAACCTCGCCGCAGATGACACGGATGAACACTGATTTATACGAATCAAGAAAGTCCAACTAGGAGCACTAGATTTATAAACCCGTGTCATCCATTTTCATCCGCGGTGAGATTTGCGTTTTTGCGTACAGCGGATTTGCATCTCATATTATTGAGGAATTGCACATGCCAGAATCCAAGCCGCTTGATGAGAAGATACAAAAAGCAATCGATAAAGCCCTGTACGCCAACGGCAATCCTGCCGCGCAAAAAGCCAGAAATTTCCTGAACGGCACATGGTTGGGCGAACCGCTCCATGTCGCTTTGACGGACGTTCCCATAGGAGCCTGGACCGTGGCCATGGTTTTTGATGCCTTAGCGATGATGGACAGTCGTTATGAGTTTGCTCTGGCGGCAGACACATCGATAGCGATAGGGCTAGCCGGTGCAGCCGGCGCGGCAATCACCGGAGTTACGGACTGGTCTGACGTGGATCCTCCAGCCCGCCGGATTGGGTTGATTCATGGGCTGCTGAATGTAGGCGCTACAACGCTATTCGCCACGTCGCTCATCATGCGCAAGAAGAAGGCGCGCAATGCTGGCCGCGGACTTGCGGCTTTGGGCTATGCGCTAATGACATTTTCGGCGCATCTTGGCGGCAAGATGGTGTATGAGCATAGAGTAGGTGTTGATCGCACGGCAGGCCAGGCATTCCCGGAAAATTTCACGGCAGTGCTGCCTGAGTCCAACCTGCCGGAGAATACGCCGACTCGCGCGATGTACCAGGGCGCTCCCATTCTGCTTGTTCGTCGCGGAGAGCGGCTCTTTGCAATGGCAGAGACGTGCTCTCATTTCAGCGGGCCTCTCTCTGAAGGCAAATTGGATGGCGACAGCATTGAGTGTCCATACCACGCCTCGCGTTTTGCTCTGGAGGATGGCCGCGTGCTGAACGGACCGGCGGTGCATCCGCAGCCTTGCCTTGAAGTAAGAGCACGCAACGGAGTGATCGAAGTACGCAAACCGCAGTCCAAGGATGGTCGTAACGTGCTAGAGGACAAACTCCCGCAGGCCGGTTAGGGCTCAAAAATAAACTCGGCTTGGAAAGATCGCGGTAATCGCGCGCGATCGGAAAGGCAAAGCTGAGATGGGTTGCCTCCTGCATAGTGGCCCATTAGAATGACTGCGCTGCAAGGAGTTCACATGCCGCCCACGCTCGCCAACGGAAAGATTTGCTATATCGAAATGCCCACCACGGACATTGCACGTTCCGCCGAATTCTATCAGCGCGTCTTCGGATGGAACGTCCGCACGCGCGGCAACGGCAGCACTGCCTTTGACGATACCACCGGCCAGGTGAGCGGATCGTGGGTGCTCAAGCGTCCGCCGATGTCACAGCCCGGACTCTTGATTTATGTAATGGTGGTAGTGTTGCCGCGACGATTGAGCTGATCAAAGCCAACGGAGGCGAGATCGTGCAGCCCATTGGAGCGGACGCGCCGGAGATCACCGCGCGCTTTCGCGATCCGGGCGGGAACGTGATCGGTCTTTATCAGCAGCCATAGCCCAAAACTCACCACAGATCACACGGATAACACTGATTTACACGGATCAAGTTCAAAAGCCATTTTGAATTTGTGAACCAGTATCACTCGTATTCCTGCTCGTCGAGCAAGATATGACAAAGACAAATGATGGCGCGAGGCGACCGGGGTGGGTGTACGTTCCGCCGGCGTTACACCTACTTGCATGCGCCATTAGCGCGACAGGCTATCTGTTTCCATCACTACAGTTTTGGGCATCGTTTGGGTGTTTGTAATGTTAGTTGATCTTCCTGTTTCGCTCGTTGTTTATTCTATGGCGTGGAAACACGGAGCTATGGCTGCGCGATCTTGGAAGTTTCCAGCCAGAGGCGTTGCGCTTTGTCGTCGTCCTGCGCTTCTTTGCTTGGCGTCGCCGGCCGGCACTTGTGAAAATATTCACCAGTCGTCGCAGCCACGTCCGGCGAAGACGCCAGGTAGACCAGAGTCTCTGCTCCCTGCTCCGGCGTGAGAGCAAAACGCTTGGCTATGCCAACGCCGAATCCGATCAGGCCGCCAGTCTGGTCGCCAAAGCGCGTGGCCACAAAACCGGGATGAAGCGAGTTGGCGGTAACGCCGGTTCCCGCAAACTTTCGCGCCAGTTCACGCGTATAGAGGATGTTCATCAGCTTGGAGCGCGCATAAACCTTGAAGGCAGGTCCGCCATAGCGCAGCCATTCCGTCAGACTGGAGCGATACGCTTTCTCTGATTGCAGGTCATCGAAGTCCACGGTGCCGGATGTGTGCGCGTCAGAAGCCGTATTCACCACGCGGGCCGGCGCTGAAGCTGCCAGACGGTCACGCAAACCCTGCGTCATCATGAAGTACGACATATGATTTAGCGCGAAGGTACGCTCCAGACCATCTTCGGTGAGTTGGCGCGTTCCGAACATTGCCCCCGCGTTGTTGATGAGGACATCAATGCGCGGCTCGGCCTGCGCGATCTCCGCGGCAACGCGCTTCATCTCACGCAGGCGAGAGAGGTCAGCATAATAGATGGTGTGGTCGATGCCAGGAGCGATCTGGTTGAGGCGCGCGATTGCAGCCTGGCCGCGCTCCTTGTCTCGAGCCACCTGCACGATCCGCGCTCCCATGGCCGCAAGCTTTTCCGCCGCTACCTGACCAATGCCGGACGTTGCGCCGGTGATGACTACAACCTTATTCTTCATGTTTTCCGCCATGGCAAATCCTCCGCAAGCCCCAGCGACGCAAGGCAGCAGGCAAGCTTAACATCCACGTAGGGCAAAACGGAGTGTGGAATCGGGTGATCGCGCGTGATCTGGTGATCGGGTGATCGGAAGAACAAAAGCTTACGGCTGATTGGCGCGGATGAGCGCGGACGGAAAGGCAAGCCTCACCACAAATAGCACTGATACCCCTGATTTACACGGATCAAGCAAAATTCAATAGGAACATTTTAACGCTGTAAATCTGTGTCATCGGTGTTCATCCGTGGTGAGATTTGCTCTTTGCATGGGTTTTGATGATACAAAAGAACCATCATGCCCTGGCCTGCACCAATCACACTGCGCGGAAAATATGCGATTCTGGAGCCGCTGTCGCAGGCGCACCACGACGATCTTGCCGAAGCCGTACAGGACGGCGAGTTATGGAAGCTCTGGTACACCGTTGTCCCTGAACCAGCGCAGATGAAAGCCGAAATCGATAGACGGCTAGATCGTCAAGCCAAAGGCGCGATGCTTCCCTTTGCGGTGAGAGATACCAGCTCGGGAAAAGCTGTCGGCATGACGAGCTACTGGAATGTGGATGAAGCTCACCGCCGCGTGGAAATCGGCGGCACGTGGTACCGCAAGAGCATGCAGCGCACGCCGCTCAACACAGAATGCAAGCTGCTCCTGCTCACGCATGCATTTGAGACGCTGAATTGCATCTGCGTGGAGTTTCGGACCCACTTCTTTAACCGCGCAAGCCGGCGGGCGATTGAGCGGCTGGGCGCGAAGCTGGATGGGATTTTGCGGAACAACCAGATCCTGCCCAACGGGACTCTCCGCGACACATGTGTCTACAGCGTCATCATGAGCGAGTGGCCGGTGGTGAAGACAAACCTTGAATGGTTGATGAGCGGGCCGCGGAACGAAGAATGAATCATGACTCCGGGAAACCACGTGAAGCGAACATCAAACAGGCCGGCGTGGTCAGCAAAACGAATCTTTTGAATTTCTAATCCTTCTTTAAATCCGTTCTAATCACACGAGTTTAGGGTGGTTATCGCCGACGAGTGTCCTTCCGGATCATCTCAAGGGAAACCTTGTGTACCGCATTTCGGGTCTGATGAAATTCCTGCCTCAAACTGATTCCAAATAGACAACAAGATTTAGAGAGAAAAAAGAGGACGAAATGCACACCCTTTCACGCGGTCGCACGCGACTGCTGCTCCCCGCCCTTTTGCTGATGACTTTGAGCGGAATACCGTCATCAACCGCTCTGGCCCAACGATCCATCAACGAAGCCGATCGCGTGATCAAGCATGGAAACGTGCATCCGCTGGCGCGTGCGGAGTTCGACCGCGGCTCCGCCGACCTCAATCTCCCCATGGAGAACATGATTCTCTCGCTCTCGCCGCGAGCCTCAGCCAAGGCAGACCTTGATGCCATGTTGGCCGACTTGCAGAACCCGAAGTCGCCCAACTTCCACCATTTCCTCTCCCCGCAGGAATTTGGCCTGCGCTTTGGGCCCAGCGATCAGGACGTAGCGGACGCGGCCAACTGGCTCAAGAGCCACGGCTTCCGCATTGAGGAAATCGCGAACAGCAAACTTTGGATTAACTTCAGCGGCAACGTGCAACAGGTGGAACGCGCGTTCCAGACCAACATCCGCCAGTTTGAAGTCAATGGGCAGATCCACTACGCCAATGCTACCGATCCCAGCATTCCGCGCGCTTTTGCCGGACTGGTAGAGGGCGTGGTTGCACTGCACGATTTTCCTTTGAAGCACGACGCCAATCTTCGCCAGATGCCACCCGATGCCAACCTCGTCGGCGGCGGTAACGCTCTTGCTCCTGGTGATTTCGCCACCATCTATAACCTGACCCCGCTTTACAATGCCGGCATTGATGGCACAGGCCAGACGATTGCCATTGTGGGGCGCACGGACATCGTATTAGGAGATGTTCAGTTTTTCCGCAGCAATTTCCTGCTTCCCGCCAAAGATCCGGTTTTTATTCACAACGGAAACGCACCTGGCGACCTGCATGGCACTGAAGAAGGAGAAGCCGATCTGGACGTTGAATGGTCAGGCGCAGTAGCAAAGAATGCGACCATCGACTTTGTAATATCCAAATCCACACACACCTCAGACGGCGTGGATCTTTCAGCCCAATTCATTGTGAACAATAATCTGGCGCCGGTCATGAGCACGAGCTTTGGTCTTTGCGAGAGGGACCTGGGCGCAACCAGAAACACTTTTTACAACAACCTTTGGACGCAGGCAGCAGCACAGGGCATCACGTCCATGGTGAGTACCGGTGACAGCGGAGCGGCAGGATGCGACGCCGATACCGCACTTACCGGGACCATCCAGGCCGTGTCTGGTATTAGCTCAACGCCAAACAACGTTGCCGTTGGCGGCACGGAATTTAACGATGGCGCCGGCGGCTTCTGGGCTGCGGCAAACAATCCTGACGGTTCATCGGCGCTCGGCCCGATTCCTGAGATCGTGTGGAATGAAAGCGGCACGATACCTGTGACTGGAAAAGACTTATTTGCCACCGGCGGCGGCGTAAGCACCATTTACGCCAAGCCTATGTTCCAAACCGGCCCAGGCGTGCCCGCGGATGGGTTCCGCGACGTGCCTGATGTAGCTCTCAATTCGGCGGCTCACACTCCTTATCTGATCATTCAGGGTCACGCGAACAATGTAACCGGTCTCGTATTGGCTTCCGGCACGTCTGCTGCAGCACCGTCATTCGCCGGAATCATGGCACTGGTCGTGCAAAAGACCGGATCACTTCAGGGCAATGCCAATAACGTCCTATATTCCATGGCTAATACGCAGTTTGCTGGGGGCGCCGTCGTCTTTCACGATGTCACCAGCGGCAACAACAGCGTTCCCGGCGTTGCAGGATTCAGCGCCGGAGTCGGTTACGACCAGGCCACGGGCTGGGGCTCAGTGGATGCAGCCAATCTGGTGAATACATGGAACAACAATGCGCCTGACTTCGGGCTTGTTGTATCGCCAACGTCGCAATCAGTGGTTCAGGGCAACTCCGCTACTTATTCTGCCACTATCACTGCGTTGAACAACTATACCGGCACCATCAACTTCTCAGTCTCCGGATTGCCGGCAGGAGCGACGCTGACGCCGCCTCCTCCAGCGGTGACTAATTCCGGCTCTTCGGCCATCACCATCCTTACGAATAACGGCGCAACTACTCCGGTTGGTTCTTATCCACTCACCATTTCAGCGACTGATGGAGTGCTTACTCACACAGCGTCTATAACCCTGGTCGTAGCGAGCAATGCCCCGGACTTCACGCTTGCTGTGTCGCCGGCCTCGCAATCAGTGGTTCAGGGCAGTTCCGTTGCTTACTCTGCCGTCATCACCGCATTGAACAGCTATACCGGCACTATCAACTTCTCCGTTGCAGGGCTGCCGGCTGGAGCGACGTTAACCCCGCCTCCACCAGCGGTGACCAATTCCGGCTCATCAACCATCACCATTCTGACGAATAACGGCACCACGACTCCCGTTGGAATTTATCCACTCACCATTTCGGCCAGTGATGGAGTACTTGTTCACACAGCCTCTGTAACGTTGACCGTAACTGCTCCGGCCGATTTCACCATCAGCGCCACTCCTGCATCACAGACTGTTCAGGCAGGCGTGAATGCTGGTTATCAAGTCAATGTTGGTTCCGTTGGAGGATTTACTGGCCTGGTAAATCTGAGCGTGAGCGTTTCTCCGGTTGTCACTGATGGTCCGCTTGCTTCGCTCAATCCCACTTCAGTGAGCGGCTCAGGAATTTCCGCGCTCTCTGTGACGACGGTATCTACTACTCCGGCCGGGACTTACACTTTCACGATCACAGGAACGAGCGGGCCGTTGGTTCATTCCACCACGGTCACATTGGTTGTGAATGCGCAAGGCACAGGAGATTTCACGATCTCTTCCCCGACGAACACCCTCACTGTAAAGCGGGGCCAAAGCGGCTCGCTTCCAATCACAATCACGGCCCAGGCTGGTTTTACCGGAACAGTGACTTTCAGTGTTTCCGGCTTGCCTTCCCTGGTGACTGCAGTATTTACTCCCACTTCCGTCAATGCATCTGGAACATCAAGCATGACGCTGACGGTAAACAACCAGCAGAGACAAGGAACGTTCCCCATTGTAATTACTGGAACCAGTGGACAGCTGAACCATTCCATTACCGTAAACTTCACCGTGAATTGATCACGGCGAACGAACAATAAAAGCCACCTGCAATTGCCGGGTGGCTTTTTCATTAGCACGAACAAAGTTTGCTTCGCGTTATTTGGCGCTGAAGTCTTTCTTGCGGATCAGAGCATGAACGCCCTTGGTCTTGTCCACCACTTGCGAAACTTCAAAGTCGGCAGCGCGCGCTTAGGTAGGCTAGAGCAGTAGCGCGATCCATACCGAGTTTTTCTGACACAAAGCGAACGGCTTCACGCGTGGCCTTTTTCATCGCTTCATTCAAGTCAGGATCAAGGCCAATGGCAATCCAGTAGTCGGGCGTTTCAGCAAATGGGCCGGTGAGCTTGTCTTTGGCGGGGATGGCGGGGTCCCCGGCTTTCAACACGGTAAAACGCAAAGTAGTGCGCAGTGAGCCTTCTATCGCCGTGAGCGCGACTTCGCCGTTGCCCTGGGCAAAGTGTGGATCGGCGATGAAGAACATTGCGCCCGGAACCTGCACCGGCAGATACAGCGTGGCTCCGGCGGTGAGGTAATGGATATCGAGA
>JADMIO011660995.1_pt1 | contig 16503 bp, 19 predicted proteins | sample 8958161 | NCBI WGS metagenome assembly JADMIO01 (sample SAMN16585339, study PRJNA669376) | soil metagenome | isolation source: Crop rotation soil | place: USA: Cullars Rotation, Alabama | collected 2011
GCGACAACTTGTCCACGTGGAATTCTAAGCTTAGGATCCCAATGTGCTGGAAAGTCATACTAAATGAATGATTGTTTGTTCTGCTGTTGAGTAATGATTTGCAGCTCCTGTTCAATCATTCGTTTAGGATGAGCTTCCGCCGGAAGGCTTTTTAAATTTCTTTCTTTATACATCTTTGGTGATAATCCACCAAGTGCATCATGCGGCCTGTTGATATTATAATCCTCTACCCAGCTTTGGGTAACTTCCCTTACTTCATCAATATTGTCAAACAGGTATGCATCTAAAATGCTTGCCCTGTAAGTTTTATTGAATCGTTCAATATAGGCATTCTGTGTAGGCTTGCCTGGCTGAATGTACTTAAACTCAATTTCATGGGCTTCACTCCAGCAGCGGGCAAGCTTTGCGATAAATTCAGGCCCGTTATCCATTCTTATTTTTTGTGGTTTACCATAGCGGTTAATCAAATGTTTCAATACCCATATTACACGGCTGCTCTTTAATGAATAATCAGTTTCAATAAACAATACTTCCCGGTTATAATCATCTATCACATTAAATGAACGAAACTTTGTCCCATTGCTCAATGCATCGCTCATAAAATCTATACTCCAGGTTTGGGTAAAGTTCTCAGGCACTGCCAGTGGCTCTTTTACTCTTGCCGGCAAGCGTTTCTTTACTTTACGCCTTAGCGGCAGTTTCATTTGTTTATACACCCTGTGCAATCGCTTATGGTTAATGACTGCGCCTGTATGCCTGATGCGGTGATAACACTTCCAAAAGCCTTCTACAGGATGTTGTTGTGACAGTTTTTCCAACCTGGTTATTATGTCTTCATCGTTTTTTACAGACTTATAACTTAGGCTACTGCGGCTTAACTTTAATACACGACACGCCTTGCCGATGTCTTTGGGCCGCTCTGTGCGTAATTGCTCTATCACTACTCTTTTATCGCAAGGCTTCAGAGCTTTTTTTCAATAATGTATTTAGCTACATCAAGTTCCATGGCCAGGTTGGCATACATACGCTTTAGCCGTGCATTCTCCTCTTCAAGCTCCTTTACCCGCTTTAACTCTGTAGCTTCCATGCCGCCATAACGTTGCCGCCATTTATATAATGCCGCTTTGCTTACGCCATGTTCACGATTAATTTCTTCGGCAGATTTACCGCCTTCAAACTCTTTTAAAATACCTGCGATCTGTGCAGGGCTGAATGTGCTTTTTTTCATGTTTTACGTTTTAAAATTAAACTTTACTGTCTACTTTCAAAACGTACTGTTTTTGGGGGAGCTTACACTTGCACCACGATTCTTTTTTAAGTTTTTCTTTAAAGGACTTCCAAAATACAAAGACGGTACAGCCGAGAAATTAAAAATGCCATTGCTAATGTGCGTAGCAGATAATGATACGCAAGCTTCTGCTGAATTTGCAACTGAAGTTGCATTAAAAGCACCAAATGCAGAAATTAAACATTATTCAGTTGGTCATTTTGAGGCATATCTGAGTCCCAATATTGAACAAATTATTCAAGACCAAATTGAATTTCTCCGTAAGAATTTAGCTCGTTAATACTTCAGTTTCTGTTTTATTGTCCAATATATTTAATGCAAAAATATTACTACGCATAATAACTAAGCTTTCGTTGCGTACGAAGTACGAACAATGAAAGCGTTGTTGAACGAAACCTACGGTTGCCGGTGTTGCATTATGGAGTTCCCGTTGTTATACTATAGAGGATTTTAAAACAAGTAAGGGCTGGTTGCATTATAACTGTTGTGGCAAGCTGCTGCTATAACAGTTGTAAGGGCTTATGGTTGGTTATGGCACAAAATATTCCTTACCCGCCCCGCTATGTAAGCGGTGCAGGCACGGGTTGGGTTGCCGGTAAATAAAGTTCCGGCGGGCCGCGTTTGCCAAACACTTCTATCGTTATCAGCGTCCCGGTTTTACAGCAAGGGCATTTCCTAACCAAGGTTTTAGCCGGTGCTTCCCTGCGCACCACCTTTAAGCTGCTTTGCAATTGCTGCAGTTTGCCGCTTTTCCAGGTGCTGCTTAAGATGCCGTAATGCCGTATGCGTACAAAGCGGTGCGGTAAAATATGTTGGGCAAACCTGCGCGTAAACTCTTCATTGGTTAAGGTCATCTGTTTTACAGTGCCTGTTGCTTTATAGTCTTTATAGCTAAAGGTTACTTCTGTATTTGTTACAGCCTGCAGGCGATGATTGCTGATGGGCCACCTTATGCGTGTAACGGCCGAGGTATTCAATCACCTGCACAGGCCCGCCAAAGGGGGCGTTTGGCATACACTCCCTAAAGCGCCTGAAACAAGCCTTTGATGAGCGTTTTATCATCCATTCCATTTGCTCTTAAATGCTGTACATATTTTGCCCGGAGCACTTTGCTCAAAGCTTTTACAGAGAACGAATACCTATTGCCTCTTAACATACCTTGAAACTTCGCCGATACTGCGCATGCTATTTTTAGCACATTGCAGACGCACATATTCTCACACAAAGCCAACCTGCAGAGAGCTAAACACATAGCCTTCCCATCTTAATGAATTCTATTCGACAGAAAATTTAAATCGCATCTGAATAATTACCCTAAAATATCAGCCAATATTACATTTCAGCTTTTTATTCCTTCATTTCTTTTCCTAAATAAAAACGGGTTGAACTCTGGCTATTTTAAGCAGTCATCTCTATTTGATTTTCTTAATATTGTTTCGTGCAGGACAAAAGTATGCGGCAGGTTTCGGAGCTCAATAATGAACTAAAGCTTAATGGCTTCACTGTGTTTCAAATTGAATGTGATGATGGCGCTGTCGCCTCTACAGCCGGAAAGATTTTTATAAAATATGTTTGCCAACAGGAAAGAGTGTCATTCACTATGCCGATAGAAGCTTTGAAGAGGAGGGAACAATTTTGTTTTTTGGCAATCCCATACCTTATTCCTGGGAAATGCCTTTATTCATAATTGGTGATAGCAGATATTGCTTATGCACCTGGTTTTGAGTGCATAATCCACTTCAACAATTTCTTCAAAAAAGATCACTGGTACTAACCCGAAATCGTTAAGAACAGCAGCAGGTTTGAATTTCTTAATGATTGGTTTGATAATCGTTACCGCCTGAGGTTATTGGCAGGATACCTTTGCAGTATGTTATTAAATCAGCACAAGGAGAACATATTTAAACGGCTTCGAAACGGGGAAACTATACTGCCTGGCGACCCCGAAGCTTTCAAACTTCGCGATGCTTCTTATACTACAAAGAAACTATTGGTTCAGATGAATAATTCTTCTGATCCGGGCGAGATCAGATACTTACTAAGCCAAATTACCGGCTCAGCAATTCACGAAAGCGTTGCTGTATTCACACCGTTGTATATCAATTATGGCAAGCATACCAAAATCGGTAAAAACGTTTTTATCAATTTCGATTGTGTTTTCCTCGACCTTGGTGGAATTACCATTGAAGACAATGTACTGATTGCCCCGAAAGTGAGTTTGTTATCCGAAGGGCATCCTCTTTCACCGGGCGAAAGACACTCCCTTGTTCCCGCTCCTATTCACATCAAAAAAAATGCGTGGATTGGTGCAGGTGCAACCATACTGCCCGGCGTTACTATTGGCGAAAATGCAGTGGTGGCCGCAGGTGCGGTTGTATCTAAAGATGTACCGGCAAATACGGTTGTCGGCGGCATTCCGTCGCGGCAAATCAAAAACATTTAAATCAAAAATATTAGCATCATGAAATCAGCAATCACATGCTTAGCCTGCCTGATCTGCATCCAGATTTTTGCTTGCTGCAATAAAAACAATGGGGTAACAAGCACTTTCAAAAATGTTCCAAATACAGACAGTATGAAACTGAAAATAACAGTCGGCACAAATACTTTCACAGCAACACTGTATAACAATGCAACGGTAACTGAATTTAAAAAGAAGTTGCCGATGACCATTAATATGCAGGAACTGAATGGTAATGAAAAGTATTTTGACTTGCCGGATAATCTGCCGCCGAACGCTTCAAATCCGGGCACTATTCAAACCGGTGACCTGATGTTATACGGCTCGAACACGCTGGTGCTTTTCTATAAATCATTTTCAACGCCGTATAGCTACACACCTATGGCACGGATTGATGATGCATCGGGATTGGCTGCTGCATTGGGTGCAGGCAATGTAAATGTGAGGTTTGCTTTACAGTAAATAATCAATAACAAAAACAGTTTAATAAACAGAATTGTATGAGATCACTTTTTATAACCGCAACCGTTTATTTAGCGTTGCTAACAACAAGTTGTATGGAAAATAAATCAGAAAGCAAGACGACAGCATTGCAAGCTATTTTTCCCAAAGGGGAAAAAGGGCCTGCGGAAAATTTTACGGGCAATGCCTGGAACACCAGCTTGATTGCCAATGATAGTATCTACAACACGGTTATTGGAAACGTTTATTTTGAGCCAGGTGCCAGGAGCAACTGGCATACGCATCCATCCAGCCAGGTACTGATTATAACAGATGGTGCAGGCTATCACCAGATAAAAGGCCAGCCGATACAAACGATAAGAAAGGGTGATGTAATAAAGTGCCCGCCTAATGTTGAACACTGGCACGGTGCAAGCCCTGATACCGGTATGCAACAGCTATACATTTTGCCCAAAACAGAAAACGGCATCGTAACCTGGCTGGGGAAAGTAACCGATGAAGAATATAACAGTAGTAAGTAACAATAAAAGATTTTCTATGAAAAACAATAATCCATCATCAAGAAGAAAATTCGTTCAGCAAACTGCAATAGCCGGAGCAGGATTAATGCTGGCTAATCCGTTACGCGTTTTTTCTCAAACAAATCAATCAAATAACATGAGTAGCAATATAAAGTCGAAAGGCTATGCAGGAAAAGACGAACAGGGCAAACTTGTACCCTGGCGTTTTGAGCGGCGCGCCGTTGGTGACAACGATATTCTTATCGAAATAAAGTATTCAGGCATTTGCCATTCGGATATACATACCATTAAAGGGCACTGGGGTAAACAGCAATATCCCCAGGTGCCGGGTCATGAAATAGCAGGGATTGTTACTGCTGTGGGAAAAAATGTAAGAAAGTTTAAAGTTGGTGATAAAGCAGGTGTAGGTTGTATGGTGAACAGTTGTATGCAATGCGACAGTTGTAAAAAGGGTGAGGAACACCATTGCGAAACCATAGGCATGGTAGGCACTTATAGCACACCCGAACCATCATCGCCTACCGGGATAACACAGGGAGGCTATTCGAACAATATTGTGGTAACCGAACACTTCGCCATCAAAATTCCTGAAAATATAGAGCTGCAATATGCAGCGCTATTGCTTTGCGCAGGTATCACTACTTATTCGCCGATGATGCAATATGATGTGAAGAAGGGCGACAAAGTAGGTGTTGTTGGCATTGGTGGATTAGGTCACATGGCTATTAAAATAGCTGTTTCAAAAGGCGCAGAAGTGTTTGCTTTTACCACATCTCCTTCCAAGGTGAACGACATAAAAGGGTTTGGTGCGAAAGAAGTGATTGTAGTAGATACAGCAGACAAATTAAAGCCGTGGAAAGGGAAGTTAGACTACATGATTTCAACCGTGCCTTATGCGTATGAAATGTCGCCTTACATAGATTGTGTAAAGCCTTATGGTTTTTATACACAGGTTGGACAACCAATAAATGGTGCGCTTGAGATCAACAATTTCAACATGATTTTTAACCGCGTAAATTTTAATGGTTCACTGATTGGTGGTATTCCTGAAACCCAGGAAGTGATGGACTATTGTGCTAAGAATAAAATCTATCCGCAAATACAAATCATCAAAGCGACAGAGATAAATGATGCCTGGGAAAAGGTGGTAAACAAAGAAGCCCGTTACAGGTATGTGATCGATGCGGCAACAATTTAAAATTTACTAAAAACTGAATAATGGACAATAATATCAAAGGCAAAGTAATTGTTATTACAGGCGCAAGCAGTGGTATGGGCGAAGCGGCAGCAAAGCATTTGTCAGCGCTTGGCGCAACCGTTGTACTGGGCGCAAGAAGAGCGGACAGGATTGAAAAGCTGGCAAAGGAGATCAATGACAATGGTGGACAAGCGATTGCTATTGCAGTGGATGTAACGCAGCGGGACCAGGTAAAAAAGCTGGCAGATGCAGCGGTTGAACAATTTGGACGCGTAGACGTTATGCTTAATAACGCGGGTATCATGCCCTTATCACCCATGGACCGCCTGAATGTGGATGAGTGGGATAAGATGGTTGATGTGAACATCAAAGGTGTGCTTAACGGTATCGCCGCCGTTCTTCCTTACATGAAAGAACAGAAGTCAGGACAAATTATTAACACGTCTTCTGTGGCGGGTCATAAAATATTCAATGGCTCTGCGGTTTATTCTGCTACCAAGTTCGCGGTTCGTGCATTAACGGAAGGTTTACGTATGGAGGTGAAGCCGTATAATATACGCACTACCATTGTTTGTCCTGGCGCTGTTAAAACAGAGTTGCTGGAGCATATCACAGAGGCAGACATTCAGCAAGCGAACAAAGATTATGTGGGCGCGGTAGGAATCAGTCCTGATAGTTTTGCCCGTGTGGTTGCTTTTGCCATCAGTCAGCCGGAAGATGTGGACATTAATGAAGTTATCTTCCGTCCAACATCACAGGAACTTTAAGATAAATTGCAGTTTAATAAAAGGTATCAGCTAAAAATAGACATATGAAAAAACGTACGTTAGGAACCGGTGGTCTTGAAGTGTCCGCACTTGGATTGGGCTGCATGGGTATGAGCTTTGGTTACACCTCAATTCCGGATAGAAACGAAATGATAAGCCTTATTCGCAAAGCAGTTGAAAAAGGTGTTACCTTCTTTGATACGGCTGAAGTGTATGGACCGTTTACCAATGAGGAATTAGTTGGGGAAGCATTGCAACCATTCAAAGGACAGGTAGTTATTGCGACCAAGTTCGGTTGGAAAGCTGCCGCTGACGGCAAGTGGTCTGAATTGGACAGTCGCCCCGAAAACATCAGGAAAGTGGCAGAGGAAAGTTTAAAGCGATTAAAGACAGATGTAATTGATTTGTTTTATCAACACCGGGTGGACCTGAATGTACCGATTGAAGATGTTGCAGGTGCAGTGAAAGATTTGATACAAGAAGGAAAAGTAAAACACTTTGGGCTTTCCGAAGCTGGTGCCGAAACCATTAGAAAAGCACATGCGGTACAACCTGTAGCAGCCCTGCAAAGCGAATATTCACTATGGCACAGGAAACCGGAAGAGGATATCATCCCGACACTTGAAGAATTGGGCATCGGCTTCGTTCCGTTTAGTCCTTTGGGAAAAGGCTTTTTGACCGGAAAAATTAATGAAAACACCCAATTTGACAAAGGCGATTTCCGTAACACACTGCCCCGCTTCCAGGAAGAAAACCGGAAAGCCAACCAGGCAATGGTAGAATTGCTCAACACCATTGCAGCACAAAAGAACGCCACCCCGGCACAGGTAGCATTGGCCTGGCTCCTGGCGCAGAAAGCCTGGATTGTCCCCATTCCTGGTACAACCAAGTTCAACCGTTTGGAAGAAAACTTAGGTGCCGTAAATATTGAACTGACCGCCAAAAACCTGCAAGAGATTAACGAAGCTGCTGCTCATATTGCCGTACACGGTGCGAGGTATACAGAAGCTGGTGAAAAGCTTACGGGTCGCTAAACAGCAATCCGGATTAAAAAAAATAAATTAAGCCCTTGCATCATTACTGTACGGGTAATTTGTTAACCAACTTCAGTACCCTGATTGCACTTCCGTTGTGTCACTCCTTGTACGTTCCGTAACTCTGTTGAGCAATCTGGCTTCACCTTAATTCAAGTAATCCGACCCACCAGGTCACGCACATTTCAAGGTGCACAAAGCCCACACATAAAAGCCAATCCCCGTTGTTATCGGGAAAAAGAGCTAAAAATGCCAACACCCCATGCCCACAACTACCCGGCAGACAAACTCTTATCAGCTGCATCTGCATATACAGCAAACCTGCATTCATTTACTCTGACTGAAAACAAATCATAAACAAAACATGCCGAGATTTGTTTACATTTTATTAGCCAAAACTCCCAACAACAGTATTGTAATGGAACAACTTACTAAAGCTATAAAACAGATGATTGACATTTCAGACACCGAACTGAACAATTTTTTAAATCAGTGTATTATTAAAACTTTTAAGCGATACGAAGTTGTAAGCAGGCCCAATATTGTACCCAACGAAATTTTTTTTATCAACAAAGGATTGATCAGAGTGATTGTAACAGACAATGATGGCACAGAACATACATTGCACTTCGCTTTAGAAAATCAATTCATTGCTGACTATTCTGCTTTTATGCTCAAACATCCATCGCTTTACACCCTGCAGACAGAGGAAGAAACAGAAGTTGTCATTTTATCAAGATCAGTCATTGATTGGGGCTATAAAAATATAAAGCAGGGCGACAAGTTGGGTAGATTGATAGCTGAGTTTTACTTCATATATCATGACAACCGCATAAAAAATATGTACGCAAGAACACCTAAAGAAAGATACGATATTATTACCGAGGTGTTTCCGAATATTCATAACCGGGTTCCGCAGCACATGATAGCTTCTTATCTTGGCATTACACCTGTACATTTGAGCAGGCTAAAAAAAGGCGGTGCTATAAAAACAACCAATGACAGAACTTGAAAAATATGTTCAGACTTACTTTGGAGTAAGTAATGATGAGTTGTACAGGGTAAGTGAATTCTTTAAACCAGCAACGCTTAAAAAGAATGAATACTTTTTAAAGTCAGGAAGGTATTCTGACCGCCTTGGTTTTGTGCAAAGTGGGATTATAAGAGAATTTGTACTGGTAAACGAAAAAGAAGTTACTAAATGGATTTCAACCAATGGCTATTTTGTGGTTGACTTATCAAGCTTTGTATTTCAGCAGACTGCGCGATGGAATATTCAGGCTTTGACAGATTGTGAGCTTTTTGTAATACACCAAAAGGATTATCAGCAAATAGGAAAAGCAATTCCCCGATGGGCAGAATTGGAAAAACTTTTCATCGCCAAATGCTTTACAGTTTTAGAAGACAGGGTATTAACACATTTGTCAATGACAGCGGAGGAAAGGTACAATCAACTATTTAAGTTCAATAAAGAATTGTTTAACCAGGTTCCGCTGCAATACCTGGCATCCATGCTGGGTATGACACCTGAAACATTAAGCAGATTAAGAAAAAAAGCAGCGCTATACACTTCTTGATATTTGTCAAGAGCATGGCTTCGTTTTGTATTCATTTTTGTATTGCTAAACAAAAAATAATACAAAATGAAAAGTATCAACAACAACGCACCGGTGAAGTGCAGCAAAACAATCACTATCAATGCACGTAGTAAAAGGGTATGGGAAGTGCTAACCAACATCAACAACTGGGCAAACTGGCAAACAGACATTAGTATCCCTAAATTACAGGGCGAATTAAAACAGGGAACAACATTTGTCTGGAAAACAGGTGGAGTAAAAATCAATTCAACATTGCACACCGTTAACCCTTACAAACAGTTTGGGTGGACGGGGAAAACTTTTGGTATGTTCGCCATTCACAACTGGGCACTTACTGAAAACGATGGTAAAACAATAGTAACTGTTGAAGAAAGCATGGAAGGCTTTTTTGCGATACTTCTTAAAAAGCCGTTTAACAAAAATCTTGAAAAGGGTATGCAAAGATGGCTGGCTTTATTAAAAACAGCATGTGAAAGCAAAACGTAAACATTTGTTATCGTTTATTCATTTTTGGTTATGAGTTTTGCATTATATTTCAAACGAAATAATTATGACAAAATTCATTTTTATTATCCTCTTACTCATTTCAGCATTTGTTTCTTTTACACAGCAAAAAGATCTTGAAAAAATAAACCGGCCTGAAAGCTATAAACCTTCAAAAAGTAAATTCTATGTTCATAATGAAATAGAGATATATGCTTCTCCGGAAAGGGTATAGCTTTTTCTGATGCATTAAAACGGGAGTTGTGGTACAAAGGGCAAAGAACCTTACGTTCGTAAACCCGGCTGACAGTTTTATAACTTCTTCTCCGGTTTTCAATAGGAAACGATGGGTTTAAAATTTGAATCAAAAAAGCATTTCAAGGCAAAAAGCTAAAAAAGCTGCATAATGTATGGCTTGCTGAATTAAAAAAGAAATCGGAGAGCAAATAAAATACTATCAATGAAATTAACTGCCAAACAAAAACAACACCTGAAAAGCAAATATGGAGAATGGGCAATTGTAACGGGTGCATCGTCAGGAATCGGCTTAGAACTGGCAACACAATTAGCCGATGCAGGTTTCAATCTTATTATTAACGCAAGAAATAATGGGAAACTGAAATCATTGGAACAGCAATTAAAACCCAATCACAATATTGAAATTAAAATCGTTGAGGCTGATGTCTCGGAATCAACAGGTATTGAGAAAATAATTGCAGCATCACAACATATCAATATTGGCTTGCTTATCAATAATGCAGGTTATGGAACATCGGGTTTGTTTATTGATTCTTCTTTACACTCAGAAATAAATATGCTTCGGGTAAACTGTGAAGCTGTATTATCGCTTACGCATTATTTCAGTCAGCGGTTTATGCAACAGAAAAGAGGAGGAATTATTTTTTTAAGTTCCCTCGTTGCTTTCCAGGGAGTGCCTTATGCTGCCAACTATGCTGCAACCAAAGCATACATTCAATCATTTGCCGAAGCATTAACAGAAGAGTTAAAGCCCTTTGGAGTTGATGTTTTGGCGGTAGCACCCGGGCCTGTTAAAAGCGGCTTTGAACAAAGAGCCAATATGAAAATGGACAAAGCGTTATTACCATCACAATTAGGCGTTCCCGTTCTGAAAGCATTGGGAAAGCAAAGCAATGTAATTCCGGGAATGCTTTCAAAAGTGCTGGTGTATTCATTACGGACAGTTCCAAGATGGGCCAAGGTGAAGATTATGGAAAAAGTGATGGGTGGTATGACAAAACATCAAAGAGTGTAAGAAATTTATGTAAGAATAAATATAAACCCACTATGACAAAAAAATGGAAAATAACTTATACAGGAAAATATTCATTTTCTATAAATGATAAAGAAACAGGAACGCTGGATGTATCCAAAATTTAATAGATAGAAAAGCCACCGCAACAATGAAATCATTATCAGGCGTACAAGCCTTTATAAGTTATGATGACACACCCGGAGAAGCCGGACGTACAACCGGGCGGTTGTCTGCTATCTGGCGGAAGGAATAAACATCAGCAGCAAATCGCTAATCATCTACATGTCCGGCAGAAAGAACGCAGGTAAAACTTTTAAATAAATATGAACTAATTATCTTTATTCACCTTCTGCAACGGGCTGACCAATCATAGAATACAGCATAGCAGGAAAACCTGTTTCGTTGGCTGTAATGCGGTGTCACCCTTTATGAAGATTGAATTCTAAACAGACAGAAAATGATATTGGCAACCACCAAAATAATAAAAAAAACAAAGAAATTTTATGGCAGACACAGCGAAATTATTAGAGGACAGTTTACTTGTAATTTGGAACGACCGAAATGCTGACAAGCGGTTGGAAGCAATGCGAAAAATTTATGCACCAGATATTCATTTTTTTGAAAGTAACACAGGCGAACCAATTGTTGGACATCAAGCAATAAACGAACTTATATCAAAACTGCAGACAGAATGGCCAATTGAATTCCGGTTTGAACTGAACAAACCATCACAGGTTAACCATGACACACAGATTATTGTATGGAACCTTGGACCAAAAGATGCGACACCAGTTGCGACAGGTATGGACATTGCTGTTATAGAAAATGACTTGATAAAATCGCTGTATTTGTTTTTGGACACTAAATAATTGACAACAGAACAAGTACTGACAAAGGCACTACCGCTAACAGTCTTGGCAATATAGCGGGGCGACGAATGTAATTCAGCTTTTGTTCACTATCTGGCTTAAGCCCAGCTTGACCTGCATCGCCAATTAACAGAATAAACCATGAACTTTTAGTTATAAATTTAGCTTCCGTTATCGGTTGACGGAACGCAAAATATCGCCACATCGCTAACCCGTGTCTGTTAGCAGGAATTTAAAATGACATGCTGCTGAATAGGTAATTCAGGAATAAATACTGATGAATGATAGCGTCTCCACGAAGAAAATTTGTTGTTTTTTTAGACACGACTCTTCTAATCGTTTTTATTTTGCTCCTCTCCCCTAGAACGACCGGATTAGCATTGCATGAACTATTGGGCGTTATTTTCTTCATTCCAATAATAATACACCTTCTTATAGCCCGGCCCTGGATTAAAAATGCTACCGGAAAGTTTTTCAAAACAGCATGCAGGCGTACCCGATTCAACTTCTTCCCCTAATTTAACATTGGCTATAAAAATTATCCTGAATAAAATCTTGTAACAATCTGGTGTTAGCGAAAATTGTATGACGCAGATTAAAATGAAGAAGCTCTCCTGCCGATAAATGTATGCTGCAATTGAGGCTGGACGAAAGAACAATCAACAGTTTACTACTAACTTTGAATGTACCAGAGTATAAAAGGTATGGCCATGACAAATAACAATACTTTTTTTGCACCGCAACTTTTTATTCCGACCGGCGTTTCAGACATTTCATTTTATTTCAAAGCATTTGGAGCAATTGAAATCAGAGCGTGGCGAAACAATGATGGCAGCGTTCATGTTGCTGAACTTTCTATTGACGGCACAATTTTTCATTTGCACGAGGAGCGACCGGCAAAGGAACAACTTGAACCAAATAAAATAAAAGGTGTTACAACGCTCATAGGTCTTTTTGTTGAGGATGTGAACACGGTGATGAATAAAGCACTGGAAGCCGGGGCAACACTCTTAAGTCCTGCTCAGGATTATGATTATGGTTACAGGCAAGGAAACATTCGGGATCCATTCGGGCATCAGTGGATGATAGAAATGAAAATTTAATTTATTACCCACAATGAAAGGTCGTCCAATTGCTGTTATTATTGTTTCCATTCTGTTGATTCTTACAGGATGTTTTGGAATTGCAAATCATATTAAGGATTTTTCAGAGCCAAATGCTAATCTATCAGCATTAATCTGGGTTCTCTTTGTTCGAATCTTAGCTATAGTATGTGGACTCCTCCTGCTTTTCAGAATTAACTGGGCGCGGTGGCTTGCGATTGCCTGGCTGGTTTACCATATTTTGATAGGCGCACTAAATTCAACATCTGAAATGATTGCACATATTGTTATTTTAATACTGGTTTCAGTTCTGCTATTTTTACCAGCATCTTCGGCATACTTCAGGAACAAAAATTAATAATAATGAAAGCAACCGAGCCACCAACCAGCGGTTCACGCATACAGCAGCTTATTAAGTCGGGCATACTTTGAAGTAATAACCAAGCATAGATGGGTAACCGCGTTTTGTAATCTTTCAAATGTTATTATTGTTATGTGTATCAGGCTTTGCGCAAGAGTCCATCCTCCCTTTCCTGTTCTGTTCCATATATGGCCATGATAATAATTACTTCAAGCCTATAAGGTTCTTTCCTCTTCTGTCTTTCTAGTACAGATAAAACCGTTGCAGAAACAGCATATCAGTTAGGCTTTGAAAATCCGCCCTATTTTTTCCCGGCTCTTTAAGAAGGAAATTGGCCTTACTCCAACAGAGTACAGGGAGCGGTTTTTCAATTAGGACAGCAAGTAACACAGATGAAAAAAAACAGCTAACAAGTACTGTGAGAAAAATGGAACTGATAACTTTAATATGCTATTTAGAAAGACAAGAAGTAAATATTTAAATCATGAAAACTTTCAGAGCAGCTTTCCTGGTAAGCCTTGCAGTCATTTTTACTTTTAATGGATTCAGCTCGCCTAACAGGAACGGTTTTTTGCAAAATGCTGATACCGGTATTAATATCAATCTTACAGAAATGAAATACGTTGGCAGCGTAGATGAACGTTATCAATCCTATAATGTAGAGATGGCTGAAGTAGTGGGCGGCAGATTTTGGAGACCCTATAAAATGATGGACAGCTTATCCTCACCAACAGCATCATTTGATTTTTCGAACGAACAAATGTTTCGGAAACTTCCGCCGGTAAATCTTGCTGATAAAAGATTAATGAATTTAGCCAAAGCCCTTGCGCCTGCTTATGTACGTGTAAGCGGCTCGTGGACAAATACTGTTTACTTCCAGGACAATGATAGTGCGCAAACAAAGGCACCGGCAGGTTTTGTAAATACTTTAACCAGGAGCCAATGGAAAGGAGTGATTGATTTTATTAAGGCTACTAATTCTAAATTGATTACTTCATTTGCTGTTTCTAATGGTGCAAGAGATGCTGCCGGAATTTGGACGCCTGCAGAAGCACAGAAAATTGTGAACTATACAAAAAGTATTGGTGGGAAAATTGAGGGTGCAGAACTTTTTAATGAGCCTACCATACCTATGGCCGGAAGTGTGGATACAAATTATAATGGACAAAACTTTGCAAAAGATGTAGCTGTGTTTAGGGCTTGGGCAAAAAAAGAAGTTCCCGATATGTTGCTGATTGGTCCAGGATCAACTGCAGAGGGAATTCCGGGTCAGTCCTTCACAGGAATAATGAAACACTTTATTACAACAGATTCCTTAATGTCTGCCGAACCTAATGCGGTGTTTGATATTTTTTCTTATCATTATTACGGAGCTGTGTCAATGCGTGTAATACGAAGTGGTCCGTTTTCAATTAAAGCAGAGAATGCACTTAATCCAGACTGTTACAAAGAACAGATGTAGTTGCTGATTATTATTTTGGACTGAGAGATAAATATAATCCCGGCAAACCAGTGTGGCTTACAGAAACAGCAGAAGCTGCAGGTGGTGGCGATCCTTTCGCTGCCACTTATTTAGATTGTTTCCGTTATTTATACCAGCTTGGTTCTTTAGCAAAAAAAAGCGTACAGGTGGTTATGCACAACACGCTTGCTGCAAGCGAATACAGCCTTATTGATATGGACACGCATTTGCCCAAACCCGAATATTGGGCTGCGTTGCTGTGGGCTAAATTAATGGACACAAAAGTGTATGCTGCAGGTAAAGGAGCACAGGGAGTTTATTTATTTGCACATAGCATGAAAGGGCATAATGGTGGTATAACACTTTTGGTTCTCAACACGAATAAAGAATCAGCTACAATTAATATTCCTGCTAACGGTGACCAATTTACTTTAACTTCAAATGAATTGCAAAGCGATGCTGTACAATTAAACGGGCAGGATTTAAAATTGAGTGCTGATGATATGCTGCCTGCTATAAAAGGAAAAAAAATTAAAGCGGGTAATATAGAACTTCCTTCCACAAGCATCACCTTTATTACATTTGAAAATTCGGGGAAATAAAAGTGTGAGGTCTCACTGCTAATGTAGTTCAGCATTTTAACCAGGATTTGAAAAGCCACATTATTTCATGACTATTAAAAAGAAGTTAGTCTTACAACTTATGAGTATAGAAAACAATTTTTAAATTAGTATAGAACAATTTTATTAAGGCATGAAAATCCTATTTCATCCTGATAATAACTTTTCCCTTTGCACGCCCGGTTTCAACATAAGCCATCGCATCATTCGTTTGTTCAAATGGAAATACTTTATCAATAACAGCACGAATTTTTCCTGAATCAATTAGTGCGGTTATTTCACTTAGCTGGTTTCCTTGTGCTGTCATAAACAGAAATGAATAGCCTACATTCAGCCGCTTTGCTTTTTTCTTAACGCCGAAACTCAATAGTTTCATCACTAATTTTAAATACCATGGCGAACCCATTTGCACAGCAAAATCTGTATCGGGAGGGCCAGAGATGGAGATCAGTTTTCCTCCAGGCTTTAATATGTGCAAAGATTTTTCGAGCGTCTTCGCATCCTGGCTATTCAAAACAACGTCATAATCTTTCAACAGGTTTTCAAAATCTGCTTTCTTGTAATCAATCACAACATCAGCCCCAAGGCTTTTAACCATTTCGATATTTGCTGTGCTGGTTGTGGTGGCAACAGTTGCTCCCAAATGTTTTGCAAATTGAATGGCAAAAGTTCCAACACCTCCTGAGCCGGCTTGAATAAAAACTTTTTGCCCCTTCTTTAAATTTGCTCTTTCAACAAGTGCCTGCCAAGCCGTTAAACCCGCCAAAGGAATTGAAGCAGCTTCTACCATTGTAAGATTTTTCGGTTTCAGTGCCAAATCGTTTTCATTTACAGAAATATATTCCGCAAAGGTTCCAATCCGGTAGTCGCCTACTCTTGCATAAACTTCGTCACTCACTTTAAATTTAGAAGCTGCTGCACCCACTTTTACCACAACACCTGCCATATAATGGCCATTTGTGAGTGGAGTTTTATAAGGCAGAAAAATCTTAAACTCTCCGGT
>JADMIO011306065.1_pt1 | contig 16501 bp, 9 predicted proteins | sample 8958161 | NCBI WGS metagenome assembly JADMIO01 (sample SAMN16585339, study PRJNA669376) | soil metagenome | isolation source: Crop rotation soil | place: USA: Cullars Rotation, Alabama | collected 2011
GATGTCGCGCCTGCGATCGGCACCGCCGCATTCACCATCACCGTGCTGCGGACAGGCGCGATTCATGTCGATCTCGTAGGTGCGAGCTCGAACGCGGAGGGGTGGCGCAAGGTGGCCGAGAACATGGCTCTGGCCATCCAACGCAAGCCGCCTCGCATCGAAGGAGGACGAAACGGAGTGCGGATCGGGCTCGAGCTCGTTGCCCAGGAGCGCTGGCCGAACGGCGCCGTCGCGCGATCCGAGGGGCCGGCGCTCGCGATCTCGGGGGGCTCGATCCGCCCAACCGATGCATCGATCGAAGATCTCTCCAAGAGAAACCCGCTCGCCGTCCCGCCACCGGGCAGCCCGGCCGAGCAGCCACAGATCAGGCTCAACATCGACCCGCCCGGAGTCTGGGTGAAGGGACGCGGAAAGGTCTGCGGGTACAAGGTTGGCGTGACGCCCCTCGGTCCCATGCTCGCGGGAGGTTGCGACCCCTCGAACATCGGAGCGCGGGCGCAGCGCGTCGTGTCTGCGAAAGTCACGAATCAATCGATGCTGTGACGAGTCATCAATGCCCGTGGCAGCCTGGCCCGGGCCCGATGATCTGCGCTTGGTGCTCGGGCGTGCCCAGGTTCGTGAGCCGAATGAGGACGGTGCCGCAGTTGTTGTCTTCGTTGGGCTCGACGAGCTTGTTGTCGGGATCCGCAGTCGTCTCGAGCACGTAGTCGCCGCTCGGAACACCGTTCACGTCGATGTACTGGCCCGGCAAGTACCACTCGTAGATGTCGTCCCAGCCAGGGGTGAGCCCCTGGACGATGTAATTGTAGAGCGCGTCCTGATCAGCGAACACCAGGCAATCGGGCGCGATGTAGTGGCGCACTCCCACGCCCGCCTTGCCCCACTTGGGGTCGTCGATGCGCTCGTCCTCCATGCAGAAGCTCACCTTGCGCCCGCTGCGAACGGGCGCCGTGCCGACACGGCGGCCCTTCGAGTCGGCGGCCCAAATCGAGGAGACCACGAAGTTGTTGTAATGATAATGCTGGTGCGCCTCGTGGAACTCCCACGTTCCCGCCGGAGTGAGCGTGGTCGAGCCGTCGCTGTAGAATGTGCGTGCGAAAACGTTGTGCGAGCTGTCGTTCGGATCCTTCGGGATGAAGAAGCGAAGCTCGGCCGCGCCCTCGCCGATATTCGCGAACGTCTGTTCGAAGCGCATGCACTCCACGGCGCCGTCTTCGCTGATTTCGCCGTGGTAGCAGCTCTGCCCCGGGTCGGCGACGTCGCCGAAGAAGGGAAACACCGGGGTGTCGAAGGTGACGGTCGTCTGCGGCCGCATGGCGAAGTCGGGCAAGAGCGGCCGGACCGGATTGACCGCTGGGTCGAACTGGACGCGTGCCTCCGCGTCGAAGGGCACCGACGGGTCGAGCGAGTTCGCCGCGTCGAGCGCGACGTACACCTGGTAGGTGCCGTTTGCCGCGTTGCGAAGGAGAAGCGACTCGGAGATGGCTGCGAGAAACCCTTCCGCCTTGGCCACCTGCATCCCGTTTTTGTAGACATACAGATCGAGCGCATTGTCGTCGGTGGCCCACCGGATCGCGACCTGGACGCCGCCAGGTTTGTGCCAGACGTTGCTCGTTAAGCTGACGTTGAGGTTGAACTGGGCACATCTGACGCCCAGGTTCGAGCAAACATCCGGCTGGCCGCCGCTTGGGGGATCGTTGGTCGCCACGCCCGAGGTGAAGCTCGCGTTGTCCAAGCTCGAAACGGTGAGGTCCGACAGGGCGAGCTCGGACGAGCCGATGAGATCGCGGTCGCGCCCGGCTCCGCAGGCCACGAGCCCGAATGAGAAACCGAGGAGGGTGGAAGAGGTGATTCGAGGACGCATGGGGGTCGACCCTTTCTGCTTCTAGTCAATAGACTCGAGGCGGAACGGCGTTGTTGAAAATCGAATCGACTGATTGTCGACATACCATTCGCGAAAGGTGAATTGAAGCGCGCCCGGACGATTTTGTCGTCCGCTGCTCGCGAACGGCAAAAAAATGAAATGTTCCGGCTGGAGGGGCACTCCAATACGAAGGTCAGATGCGTCGAACTCGATTCGAGCGGATCGCTTCAATCAGGTTGATTGCGCATAGGGATCGACGTCGCGCCCCTGGGGTCTCGAGGCCGCACCTCACCGCAATCGATGCCGTCATCAAACGGTAGTCGAGCCGATCATTTTGCCAACATCGGCTCGGAACCCGATGTGGAGATTTTGGCCGGCGCGTGGAGGGTGCTCGCCACCAGCGCGCCCGCTGCGAAGTAGGTGCCCGTGCTCGACGCGGGGAGCGCATCGTAAGTGGCGTCGTACGGGTAGGGGACGAGCTCGACGGAAACAACGGTGTGTTGAGAGTCGAAAAGGCCGCCCGGCGTGAGCTCGGCGAAACGACGGCCATCGGCGGTGCGATGGCCGGGGCTCATCTCGAGCACGGCGCCATCAGAGAGTACGACGCGGACGACGTGATGCAACGCAACCGGGGTATGGCTGACGAACAAGAGAGGCACGACAACGATGGCGTCGCGGTCGACGCTGTACACGGGGTCACCGGCGGCGAGAGACGCGATGGGACGATCGCCGTCCGGCGTGGCGATCGGCGTATCGGGCGCGGCGCAGATCGGACATGAACCACGAATCCACTGCCACACACCGCCATCGCACCGGATCACGAGGTCGCAGTCACGACCGCACGATGCACCCGGCATGTTGCACGGCGCACCCGCTTGCGGCGCCAGGGCAGGACAACCGGCGGCGGGCATGTCGCAGAACCATTGGGGAGGATTGATCGTCTGGCAGATCGGAAACTCCGTGCCCCCCTGACAATTGCTGCATCGGCAGCGCGTTCCCTCGTTGTACCAGCAGGCCAATGACGCGTCGGAACACACGGTCCCGTTGGTGGGCGGCGGCGTGAGACATGCCGGTGGCAACGAAGGTGCGCTGCAATCGGGCTGCTGGGGCGGGGAAACTTGCCACATGCTATCGACGCAGCTTGCGGTCGTGCGGCATATGGGGCGAGGGTCATTTCCCCAGCTGCAATGCGCGCTCGCAGGAAATGGTCCGGTGCTGGCCACCCAGGGGGGTGAACACGCGGTGCCAGCCCCGGGGGGACTGCTCGGGCAGGTTCCTGGTCCGGAGCCGCCGGTTCCCGTCGATCCGCCGGCGCCGGTCGTGTTGCCGCCGGCCGCGGTGGTGCTGCTCATGGTGCTGCTCGTCGCGGAACCTCCGCCACCTGTCGAGCCGCCGTTCGGGTTGCTCGTCGCGCCGCCGCATGCAGCGCAGAGGATGCCAGTCATGACGGGGCCCGACAGCGAGATGCGTAGAATGCGTTTCATGTTCCTACTCCGAGGCACGCCTTTTTGGCACCGTGCATTCTGCGCCGCGGTAGATGTATCGACGGCTATTGCCGGCACGAGAGCCGTAGAAGACCCGCAACATGCGAGCACAACGGCCGCATCGCACGAGGCGTGTCAAAAGAACGCGGCTCCCACGCGCTGACTTCCCATCCGCCCGTTTCTTCATGCGCGCATTCTCCGAGAGCATGGAACAATTTTTCAGGAACTCGTCCCACGTGATGTAGCCCTCGTGGTGGTCGCGGATCAACACGCTCCATTCCGGCAGCGGCTTTTTGCGTCCGGTCATTTTCTTGGCACAGCCGTCGACGACTTTGGTGATCGTCGCCTTGCGCCCGAAAACGTACGCACCCGCATAGATCGGATGGTGCAGGAACGAGAGCGCGCCGTCGCCGCGATTTCGAACACGTTTTCCGCATCGCCCGTCCGGCAAGAGCTGCCGGGGACCATTGGAGAAGCCGCGAGGCTGGTCCGCGTGTGCGATGGTCGCGCACTCGCGCGCGAAACCTCGTACGTAGGCGGCGTTTCTGGTGAGAAAGCTCGAGGAATATCTAACGGAAATCTGCGCCAAGAATTTGCGAATAAGCCGAGCGAATTCGTGGACCGCGAACCTTGACTACGAAAGTCGACCCCCATAACATTTGTGTTGGGATCCTTTGTCCGAAATACACGCTTCTGACAGCTCGACTTCGACCGATGCGACCGCGGCCGTCGGCTCCGTGGTTGCCGGTCGGTACCGTCTGACGAGGCTCATCGGCGAGGGAGGCATGGGGGCCGTCTATGAGGCGGAGCACGTCGAGATCGGCAAACGGGTCGCGGTCAAGCTGGTGCGCGCGATCCACGCGCGGCACGCCGAGATCGCCGCGCGTTTCCGCCGCGAGGCGCGCAGCGCGAGCGTCATCGAGAGCGACCACATCGTCCAGGTCTTCGATGCCGGGACCGATCCCGAGCTCGGCCTGTTCATGGCCATGGAGCTCTTGCGCGGCGAGGATCTCGGCAGCCTGCTCGCGCGCGCGGGGCGCCTCGACCCGGAGACCGCGTGTAGCGTCGTCATCCAAGCGGCCACTGCGCTCGACAAAGCGCACGCGGGCAGCATCGTTCACCGCGATCTCAAGCCCGCGAACATCTTTCTCGTTCAACGCGAAGACCACACGGCGATGGTCAAGCTGGTCGACTTCGGCATCGCCAAGATCGTGCGCGACGAGAGCACGGGTGGCGGCGGGGGACTGACCCGCATGGGATCGGCCATCGGCACGCCGAACTACATGTCGCCCGAGCAGGCGCAAGGACTCACGACACTCGATCACCGGACCGACATTTACTCGCTAGGCGCCGTTCTCTACGAAATGGTGGTCGGCCGCCCGCCGTTTCCCGAAATGCCGACCTACGAGCAGACGATTCTGCAGATCCTGACCAAGCCCGTGCCCCGCGCGATCGCATCCGCGCCGCACATCCCGCCTCTGCTCGATCAGCTGATCGCCGACATGATGAATGCGGCGCCCGAGCAGCGGATCGGCAGGATGAAAGAGGTGCGCGACCGGATCCTGGGTTTTTATCCAGGGCTCGAGAAGGCCCGCCTTACGCTCATCGCCCCGGCCGAGGCCGCATCTGGAGGAACCGGGCTTCGGGTTTCCGGTCGGCCAGCGAGTGGAGCCGTTCTCGGCGTCATGACATCGCCCCAGCTGGCGGGCCTCTCACAGACGGTGCGCGGGCAGACGAACGTAGCGGTGACCTACGATGCCGGCGTACCTGCGACCATGCTCGGGTCGCTGTCGCCGGCCGGCGTCCCGAAGAAAACCAAAACCCCCGTGGCGGCAATCGGTGCTGCCGTCGTGATTGTTGGAGTCATCGGCGTGACCGTCCTCGTCCGGTGGGGGACCAAATCTGCCGCGGCTCCATCTCAACCTGCGGGCCTGGTGATGTCGGCGGTGCCGGCAAGCCCCGTGATGCCGCAACCTCTCCTGGCGCCCGCCCCGGAGGTCTCCATCCCAAGCGCGCCGGCGGCGAGCGAGACGCAGGCGGCTGTCATACCGCCGAAGCCTGCGCCCGTGGCGGCTGCCGGCAAATCCCTTGGCGCGGTGGCGGCCCATCCGATCGGCAAAGGCGCGCCGCCGCCCCCTCCCCCCAAGGAGAAGCCGAGCAAACCCGCCACGGGTGGTCAAGTTGGGGGAGTGGGCATCTCGAGCGAGTTCTGAGCGCACCCAGTTGACCGCGCGCCTCCCGCTCTGCGAGGCTTTGCTTGAGACGTCGCGCTTCACACACGTGACCCGTCGGGGAGGACCATGATTCGATTCCGAACGCGCGCCCTGCTCCTTGTCGTCCTGCTCATCGCCATCGCCTCCCCTCGCGGCGCGCGCGCCGCGCCTCCCGCCGCGAAAGCCGATGCGCCATCCCCGGCCGCACTCGCCGAGGCGAAGAAGAACTTCGAGGTCGGGCTCAAGCTCTACAAGGAGGGGCTCGTCAAGGAGGCGCTCGCCGCATTCGTCGCTGCCGACAAGGTCGTCGCCCGCGCCAGCGTCGAGCGCAACATCGGTCAATGCCAGCGCGACATGAAAGACTTCGCGGCCGCGTACGAAACCTACGTGGGGTTGCTCGACAAGTTCGGTGCCACGCTCAAGCCCGCCGAGTCGACTGACGTGAAACGCGCGATCGACGAGCTCACCCTTCTGACGAGCAGCATCGACGTGAAGACCGCGGAGGCGGACGCGACCGTGGCGATCGACGACAAGGTCGTCGGCAAGACGCCCCTCGCGAAGCCGGTACGCCTGAACATCGGAACCCACACGGTGACGGTTACGAAAACCGGGTTCGAGCCCTTTTCGAAGTCGGTCGACTGTCGGGGAAGTGACCAGATCGTCGTCGATGCACCGCTCGAGAAGGAGGTGAAGACCGGACACCTCGTCGTGACCGGCATCGGCGGAACGACCGATGGCGTCGTCGTGACCGTCGACGGCAAGGACATGGGGCCCTTGCCCTGGGAAGGGGACGTCGAGCCCGGCGCGCACCAGGTGGCAGGGCAGGGACCGAAGAGCGTGGCCGCCCCCGTGCGCGTGGAGATCACGCGGCGCGCGAAGAGCGAGGTCGCCCTCGAGCTCCAAGATCAGACGGGCCTGCTTTCCGTCGACCCGCACAATGCCGAAGCGGAGATTTCGCTCGACGGCAAGGTGGTGGGAAAAGGGGTGTGGGAGGGAAAAGTTTCGGCCGAACGCCACGAGCTCTCGATCGAGGCGCCCTTGTATCGGGCTTACCGCCGCGTCCTCATGGTGCACGTCGGCGAGCGGGTCGTCGAGAACACGCCTCTCGTCCTCGAAGAGGGCGTCAACTTGCACTCTTTTGCCGGGCTCTACGTCGGCCTGAACGCCTTCGGCCGATTCGGGACGGCTGCTCCCGCGAGCGAGATCGCCGAGAACTGTCCAGTGAAAGACGGGTTCTGCGAGACCGGCAACCCGGCAGGCGGGGGCGGGCTCTTGCGCATCGGCTATAGCTTCGGGTGGTTTGGGCTCGAAGGGGTGGGCTTTGCTTCGTTCGATCACAGCTCCGCCGACGCGGAGTACGTCTCCGCGCTGTACGCGTCCGGGACGAGCACGCCTCCAGGGAACAACCCGCGCCTGTGGTCGGAGCATTACGGGCCGCCGCGGCATGAGACGTACGACTTCAATCGCTTCGGCGCAGGCGCCGCCCTCGGTGTTCGCGCGACCAGCAAGCACTCGATCATCCGCTTTACCGGCGGTGGCGCCTTCGGGATCGCGTTCCGCCATATCGACGCCCAAGTGGAGGCACAGTTCCACAACGTGCCGAACCCGGGATGCATCAATTGTCCGAACGACGACACGCGCAATTATGGCAATGGTGTCAGCAAAACATTGCCCGTCGTAATTTTTGACGCAAGCCTTCTGCTCGGCTCGACGCCCGGCACCAAATTCCAACTTGGCGCCCTCGGAATGGTCGAGTTCTACGGCGACGGTCTGTCGACGGGTGCGCAGCCGCCCGATACCGTCGGAGGGACGCCGTTCGCACGGCCCGCTTCACAGGTCGTGAAGGGTACGGAGATCTTCATCGGTCCGGTGATCGGTCTTCAATTCGGCGAGTAACCACGCGCGATCACGGCCCGCCCATGCTCTGGTAATCGTTCATGACGTCTTGCGAGGTCCGAGCGATGAGAAAGATCCGCACCTCGTCGACGATGCCGCCGAAGTACCGGGGGCCTTGCGTACCGGCCAGGCGTCCGATGTCGGTCTCGCTGACGGGCTGGCTACCTTGCCCCATGTTCGGGCTGGACGACACCATCTGCCCGTCGAGGTAGAGCGTCCCTGCGCCCCCTCCCTGGAGAACCGCGGCCAGGTGATGCCAGGAGCCCGGGGTGATGCTTCTGAAGCTTATCGCCAAGCTCGAACCTGTGTTGCTGGACGTCCTGAACTCGGGCGTGCCAGCGTTGACGTCGAGCTCGATGGCATCGCTCGAGCCCCCAGCCTCGCCGTAGATCGTCTGAATCCCGGGCCCCCCCTGCCAGTTGACCCATGCCTCGATCGTGAAGTCCAGGCTGTTGCCGATGATCGGCCCGTTGCCCACTCTGACGTACTGGCTCGAGCCGTCGAGGGCGACGCCAAAACCGCGGATGCCCTGCTGCCAAAAGGGAGAGTTCACCAGTGTTCCCATATGACCGTTGCCGCTCGCGTCGGCGACAACGGTGCCGGACCCCTCGTCGAAGCGCCACCAGGCGGTGGCAGGAGGAGGGTTCCCCTGGTTGCATTGTCCCTGACAAGGCGAGCTCGAACATGCGTTGAGCGCCAAGAGTTTCGAATAGGACGATCCTGCTGGGCCGCCATTCGAGTCGATGACCTGCTGGCAGACGCCGGGCTGGTAGCAGTTGGCCCGGCAGCCGGTGCGCATGACGCAATCGGCGATCGCGAAGCATCCCGGGTCCGCGCTGCAAGCTTGCCAGTTGCCCGGGCACGAGTTGCAGGCGCAGCGCGCGCACTGGTCGATCAGCTGCGCGCACGAGCCGCCGCCCACGCCTCCCGCTCCGCCGACGCCCCCAACGCCCGTCCCGCCGCCGACGCCCGTGCCGCCTCCGGCACCCGTGCTCCCTCCCGTGCCCGTCGGTCCCGTCGGACGCGAATCGTGCTGCGCGTCGGTCCCAAAGCAGGCGATGCCGAAGCATTGCTGGTCGGCGGCGCATCCGAACGAGCACGACGTCCGACATTCGTTGCCCGTGCAGAGCGTTCCGCCAAGGGAACATACGTTGCAATCACCAGCCACGGAACTGATGCACCCGTTGCCGGCCTCGGTGCGAAGGCAACGTTCGCCGACCGAACAATCGCGGTCTTGTCCACACGTTCGAACGCACCGATCGAGCAAACAGAGGTTGTTCGAGGGACATGACGAGCAGGTTTGTGTGCCCAGCGGGTTCGTGACGGCGGCGTCCCCGAGGACGTCGATATCGACGCGGTCCTTCCCGCCGCAAGCCGCGACAATTCCGAAGGCCGCTCCGACGAGCGCACAAGCGGTACTTCTCGTTCCCATCCCCACTCCCCTTTCGCGACCGTCGACCACTCGGCACGCCTTCATCAGATTATCACCGGTTACGATTCTTGTGGGGTCCTTTCCAAATTGGGACGCAAGCCCCCGAGCGTCCGATGGATCCCGTCGGGGCGTGTGCATGGCGGGCGTCGCCACCTTATGCCTCACGAAGGCCCTCTGCGAGCGTGCGCCCGCAGCGACGGCGCTCTGGTTGACCGGGCGCGCCCTACTCAGATTTCAGGAATTCCCGTCGTGTAGCCCTCGAGGCTGTACCGACGCGTTGCCGGCGCTTCGTGGTCGAAGGAAGGCGAGCCGCTGTTAAGCCGCGCGGCAGGACGCGCGCCCCGCGATCGACTAGGCTGCCCCAACGTCAATGCACGTTGCTGTCATCTTGGCATTCTTTCTCGCCCTCGGTTGCGGTACGACGAAACCGTCCGTCGAGATCGAGGAGGACGCGCAAGGGTCCGTCACAAATGCATGTGGCGGAAGCGAACCTCTTCTCTTTCTGGGGCAACCGGCATCTCCGGCCGACCCGTGCGGGGCATGCAACTCAGGGACGCTCGTGTGCGCGACTCCCGAGGTCCTCGTTTGCATCGGGAATGACAACGCATCGTGTCTCGACGGCAGTACGTTGAATGCTTGCGGTGGTCACGATCCCTTGATGCTCGAGGGAAGGCTTGCCACACCGGGAGAAGCGTGCGGTCCCTGCCGCGATGGAATGACGATTTGCGCAGCACTCGAACTTCTGGCGTGCGTTGGCGCGAGCCGCGCTGACACGTGTCGCGATGCGGGGCTGTCTGACGCGAATGGATCCGATTCGGTTGTGGTCAACGCCTGTGGTGGAAGTGGTTCCCTTCAGTACCAAGGCGTGAATGCATCGCCCGGAGATCGGTGCGGCAGCTGCGAGGCAGGTTTTCTCGTTTGTGATTCGCCAAACGTCCTCCTCTGCAGTGATAACTCGACGTCCGACGTATGCAGCGACGTTGCAGCGCCCAACTCGTGTGGCGGGATGGGCCCTCTCCTCTGGAGAGGTGCCCCTGCCGCGGCGGACGCCAGTTGCGGACCCTGTCCGGGGTTGCTCAAGTGCGCGACTCCCTTGGCGTTGGTGTGCAACGGACCTTCCAGTTGTCCCGCCGCCGGGCCGAGCGATAACTGCGACATTCCGCTATCCGCCTACACCGCGTCCGCCCCTACGCTGCCGGCGCCGCCCGCCGAAATGGCACCCACCGCTCCGAGTTGGACGTCCATTAGGCTCGCCGCCAACTGGCTCGTCTACAATCCGTTTGACTTTCGCCTGTACGCCTCGGTGGGCAGCCTGCAAGGCGCCGATGGAAATTCGGTCGCCGTCATCGACCCGTACACGAGCACTGTCGTCAAGAGTATCTTCGTGGGCAGCGAACCCAGGAAAATGGCTCTGTCCGACGATGGAGAGTCTCTCTGGGTCGCCTTGGACGGCGCGGGGACCGTACGGCAAGTCGATCTCGTGTCGCAGAGCGCGGGACAACAATTCAGCGTCGGCTCGGACGGCCTTTTCGACACGTGGTTCGCGGACAGCCTTGCCGTGCTCCCCGGGACGCACAGCTCGGTCGTCTTGACACGCTACAACAAGCGGTCGACGGCGACGGACGGTCCGATCGTGTACGACGATGGCGTGCCACGTGCGTATTCGACTTTGACAAGTCCAACGGACATCATTCCAACCTATTCGGCACAGCTCGTGTTCGGATACGACAAAAAATCGGCGGGACTCGGATTGACGACCGATTGCGTCAACGCGAACGGCTTGTTCACGAAACAAGCCGTAAACCCTTTCGGCTCATCCAACATCTCATTTTCGTTCGCGCAGAACGTCATTTATGGCAGTACTGGAGCCGCCTACGACATCGCGTCCGGAACGACGCTCGGAACGTTTGCCGAACAAGGCCCCGTTGCAGCCGACGCGACGACCCGTAGCGTATACTTCCTGTCGGTTGAAACACGGGTCGGGCTTTCCGCCTACGACATGGACACGTTCCTGTCCAAAGGCTCCGAGGCGCTGAATCCGCCGATACTCCCTAGCTCCTTTTTCACGAATCTCGTTCGGTGGGGTCGGTATGGTTATGCATTTCTCGCAAACTACGAGGCTGTCATCATCGCGCGATCGGCGCTCATCGCGGCGGGCCCGTGATGCGTTCTCGAACGATGCCGGACCGGCTCACGCGGGTTCTGCCCATCCTTCTTGCCCTCGGCTGTGGCGGATCCGAGCTATCCGGGGGCGGAAGCGAACCGGATTCGGGAGGAAAGTTCAGCAACGCGTGTGGTGGCGACGAACCTCTAGTTTTTTCGGGTCGATTGGCATTCCCTGCAGACGCTTGCGGAGTGTGCGCAAGGGGCACGCTCGTATGCGCAGGTCCGTCGACTCTGGTCTGCATCGGAGGCGCCGACGCCTCCTGCGCGGAGTGTGGCATCACGAATCCTTGCGGTGGTCAAGGCCGACTCATGCTCGACGGCACGCCGGCCCTACCGGGCGCGCGATGCGGCGCTTGCGGCGACGGAACGACGATTTGCATGGGCCCCGAGGTCCTCGCCTGCGTCGCGGCGAGTAGCGCAAGCACCTGCCGCGACGGCGGCAGCCTCGCGGACGCGACTGGGTCCGATTCGTCTCCAGGCATCGCTGAGCCTAATGCATGCGGTGGAATGGGTCCTCTCCTCTGGCGAGGTGTTCCAAACGCGTTGGGGGGCTCCTGCGGTGCAAGTGCAGAGGGGCTCAAGTGCGCGTCCTCCATCGGGCTCGTGTGCGGTGGACCGGACCTCGCTACCATTTACCCGGACGCGGGCCCAAACGACACCTGTGATATTCCCATCTCTGTCTACGCGGCGTCTGGCCCCACGCTGCCGGCGCCACCCAGCGAACCAGCGCCGCTGGCGACAACTGCCATTTCCCTCGCGCTGGCCGCCAACGCCCTTGTCTACAATCCCTTCGACTTGCGCCTGTACGCGTCCGTGAGCAGCCGCCAGGGCGCCGATGGAAACTCGATCGCCGTCATCGACCCGTACACGGGCACCGTCGTCAAAAGTATTTTCGTAGGGAGCGAGCCAACGCGGATGGCGTTGTCGGACGACGGAAAGTCCCTTTGGGTCGTGTTGGACGGCGCCGCGAGCTTGCGCCAGGTCGATCTGGTGTCGGGAACCGCGGGGCAACAATTCAGCCTCGGCTCTCACCCGATCTTCGGCGCCTGGTACGCGATAGACGTTGCCACGCTTCCGGGCGCCCCTGACTCCGTCGTAGTGACACGGTACAGCAAGAGCTCATCTGCCAAAGACGGTCCCGTAGTTTATGACAACGGCGTGCCGCGCGCGTACTCGGCAGGGACTGATGAGCTATTCGCTGACTTGGTCGTGGCAACGTATTCGCCGCGGCTCGTCTTTGCAATCAGGTCGGGGCTTGGTACCATCTCGACCGCATGCGTCAATGGAAATGGTCTATTCATCAAACACTCCGCCGCGCCCTTCATCATTCCGTTGGATCAGGTTGCGTTCGTTCGGAATGTCATCTACAGCGGCAGTGGCGTGGCATACGATATCGCTTCCGGTAACACGCTCGGAACGTATGCTGGTCGCGGTCCGGTTGCAGCCGACGCTTCGAAGCGCCGCGTGTACTTTCTCTCTGACACGAAGGCGGCGACCGTATCCGCTTATGACATGGACACGTTCTTACCCATCGGGTCCGAGACGTTAACAGTCGGCACTTCGATAGTGGGACGAAACCTCGTCTTGTGGGGGGCATATGGATACGCGTTTCGCACGGATCTCGATCTTGTCATCATCGCCCGGTCAGCGCTCCGTGCTGCGGGCGGCGATGCGCTCGACGGGTCAGCGGGAAATGACAGCAGTGCGGGAGACAACGCCGGCGACAGTCCCAGCGACTTGGCTCCCCCCGACCCATTCGCATGCTCGCTCAACAGCGGCGAGCGCCTGGTCATCCACATCGTCGGCACGCCTCCCCTCGACGTCACGAACCCCGCCGACGCGCTGTGCTTGTCAGAGTACCTTCCCGGCAACGATGACAGCGGAGCCTCGCTCAATTTCGACTGGGCCAACGGCGATGTTCCGTTCTCGGTCATCGTTCGTATGTACGATGCCGTGCCCGGGCAGACTGGAACGTTTGCTCCCTTTGCAGTCGCGATTACGCAGGGCGGGGACGCGTGGCTCGGTTTGCCAGACAAGTGTCACGTCACGATCACGGAGAGCCAGCTGATCGGAACCGGCGCACGGGCCAACTACAAGGTCACTGGTTCGATGGCGTGCGACGCTGGTTGGGCGCTCAACAAGATGGACGACGTCCTTCAGCAGTTCGACTTCACGACCAATGTCGCCGGTTACCCCTGACCCGAGAGGCTCCGAAGCATACGCCCCGACATCACGCGTCGAGGCCGCTCGGGATCGCTTCGGCGAGCACGTCAGGGGTGGGGGCTCAAGCCGAACCATCCGGAGAAAGTGCTTGCACAAACGGACAAGCCTGGTTCACCGTCCCTTGCGCAGCTCTCCATCCTCAACCCGGGGGCTGAGATCGCAAAGGAGCGAAGGAGCCCGATGAAAGCCTTGGTCAAGCGATCGGCCGAGCCTGGTCTCTCGCTCGAGGACGTGCCGGAGCCGAAGATCGGGATCAACGACGTTCTCATTCGCGTCCACCGGACCGGGATCTGTGGGACGGATGTTCACATCTACCGATGGGACGCTTGGGCAGCCAAGACCATCCGCGTACCGATGGTGATCGGGCACGAGTTCGTCGGCGAGATCGTCGAGGTAGGGTCGAACGTTTCCGATTTTTTCCCGGGGCAGATCGTGAGCGGCGAGGGGCACGTCGTCTGCGGGCGTTGCCGCAACTGTCTCGCGGGCAGGCGCCAACTGTGCGCGGATACCAAAGGGATCGGCGTCGACCGTCCGGGTGCGTTTGCCGAGTACCTCGCGCTGCCGATGACCAATGTGTGGGTGCACTCCAAGGGGATCGACAAGGACGTCGCGGCGATCTTCGATCCTTTCGGCAACGCAGTGCACACGGCTCTGTCGTTCCCGGTGCTCGGCGAGGACGTGCTCGTCACCGGCGCGGGCCCCATCGGGATCATGGCCGCGGCCGTCGCCCGCCACGCGGGGGCTCGTTACGTGGTCATCACCGACGTGAACCCTTACCGGCTCGAGCTCGCGCACAGGATGGGCGTGACGCTCGCCGTGAACGCCCGAGAGAAGAGCGTCGAAGAGGTGCAGAAAGAGCTCGGCATGCTGGAGGGGTTCGACGTCGGTCTCGAGATGTCGGGCAGTCAAGCCGCGTTGCGCGACATGCTCGCCAACATGGCGCACGGCGGCAAGATCGCCATGCTCGGAATTCCCGCGGAAGAGATGGCGATCGATTGGAGCATCGTCATCTTCAAGATGCTCACCATCAAGGGCATCTACGGCAGGGAGATGTACGAGACCTGGTACAAGATGAACGTGATGCTCGAAAGCGGGCTCGACATCCGGCCCGTGATCACGCACCGGCTGCACCACAGCGAGTTCGAGCAGGGTTTCGAGGCGATGATGAAGGGGAAGTCGGGCCGCGTCACCCTCGATTGGGAGTCGTAGCCCATGAGCGGCGTCAGTTCGGCGTTCGCGCGAGCGTGACGGTGGTGGCCCCCTGCGGAACGGAGTTGCCCGTCCCATTGATGATATGCGTGATGGAGCTACCGGCCACGCCCGGGATCCACACGTCGACGACGTGGTGAATCATGATCCCCGCGCCGACCGCCGTCTCAGCAGCGTTCTCGGCGACTACGGGCATGCGCAAAACGGAGTAGATGCCGAGGCCCCAAGCTTCGTGGGTCGTGACCGTGTCGATCACCTTGTAGGACGCGAAACCGTTCACCCCGTCGTGCTGCCAGTCGGCCTGGGTCGGCGGATCGTAGGGCATCTCGGACTGGTAGAAGAAAACGTGCCCACCATTTCCATTCCACAACGTTTGGAACTCCTGAAAGTGCTCGACGAAGAGCCCATACATCGTCACGTCGTTTCCATTCACGATGAGACCGTTCTTGCTCATGTTCACGGTCCAAACCGCGCCGGCGCCGTGATCCGCGCGCCACAGCCAGAGATTGTCGCCAACGACGTTGTTGCTATTGATGGTGAGGCAGCTCGTGGCCGTTCCGACCGTGGCTCCGCCGATCCTGCAGAAAATATCATGGAGGAAGGTCGGATTGCTCGCGTGATCCCCGGTGCTGCCCGGCGGGCCGACCTCGAGCAACGTGGGGGAGTCGTTCGTGCCTGCGTCGACCATGAATCCACTCAACTCTACGCCGTCCACATCGGCGACCGACATGACGGCGATTCCCTGGTCGGGGACCAGCGTCGGGATCCCGAGGCCGAGCACGATGGTGTTCGGTTGCGAGACGCGCAGCGTATCGTCGAGATGGTAGATGCCTGGCGTGAAGATCAGGTTTTTGCCCTGGCTCAAGGCAAGGTTGATGCTCGCCGCCGTGTCGAGGTCCGGTCTCGCGATGTAGAAGCGATCGATCGGCACCGCCCCTTCCGCCGACGCCCCTGGGGTCCAGCTGACTCCCACAGAGTTGCTCCGCAGAGCAGGCGCGCTCACGAAGTACTTGCCGGCCGCGTCGATGAAGAAAAACGGCTTCTCGCGAACCAAGGGCGTTTGGGGCACCACGGTATAGGCAAGCGCTGGCCAGGCGCCGACAGGCGGACGCACTGCGCCGACGAAGACCATGTTCCAGTTGCTGCCCGCCCAACTTGCCCAGTCGGTGTTCCGCGAGAAGTATTGTTGCTGGGTTCCGGAGCTCACTGCGCCGTCGATTTTGGAATCGGCGAGGAACCCGCCGCTCGAAAATCCCACGTCCGAAAGGTGCAGGGGTCCGAGGACGTGCACGCGGCGAGCGAACGCGCCCTGCGACACGGCCCACACGGCGGCCCCCCCGTCTTGCTGCGGGACCACGGCGAGGTTTTCGATGCCTCGCCAGAAATTGCCGAGCGCGCTGCCCGTCCCCCCATCGGCGCGAATGCGATCTTTGGATCGAACAGCGCCGGTGATGGTCACGTCGTCCGGCGATTGGCCGAGTCCGACCACCTGCATGTAAAAAGCGAGCTGCACGTCGAGGTTGTACCGGCCTGGCTTGAAGAAATACGCATGGCGTGTCACGCCGAACTGGTCCGCCTGCTGGGCGAAGATGGCGTCGATCCTGGGCTGGATGTCGGTCATCGACGGGTCGAAGATCAAGACATTGGGGCCAAAATCAGGAGGCGCATCGCCGGAATCGGATGGTCCGGTGGTGCCGGTCGTACCGGTCGTACCGGCTGCGCCAGCGTTGCCCGTGATTGGGGTTCCACCGGCGCCGCCGGATCCCGTGCTGACGCCCGAGGAGCGGCCTGCATCTGCGGGCGAACTGCTGCTACCCGACGAACCGCTGCAGCTTTGCGACCCGCAGGCAAAAGGAACGACGCTGAGAAAAAGGACCAGCGGGTATTTGATCATCTGAATCTCTCCGGTCGTCGTTTCTTGCCTGGCGGAGCCCGCGCCGGTCAAGGTCGGGGGTGCCCCTTTCCAGCACATTGGGATCCTAAGCTTAGAATTCCACGTGGACAAGTTGTCGCG
>JADMIO010842074.1_pt1 | contig 16500 bp, 12 predicted proteins | sample 8958161 | NCBI WGS metagenome assembly JADMIO01 (sample SAMN16585339, study PRJNA669376) | soil metagenome | isolation source: Crop rotation soil | place: USA: Cullars Rotation, Alabama | collected 2011
GTGGATGATACGACCGGCACCGTATTGTTCGAGAAAAATGCCGATGAGGTGATGCATCCTTCGTCGATGAGCAAGCTAATGACGCTTTATGCCGTCTTCAAGCGACTTCACGAAGGCAGTTTAAAGCTCGAGGATACGTTTACGGTGAGTGAAAAAGCCTGGCGCATGCAGGGCTCGAAAACTTTTGTCGAGCTTGGAAACCAAGTTTCGGTGGAGAATTTGATTCAAGGCATTGCGATACAATCGGGCAACGATGCCTGTATTGTGATTGCCGAAGGGTTAGCCGGCAGCGAAGAAGCATTCGCAGCGCATCTCAATGAATTGGGCAAGGAAATAGGGCTGCAACGCAGCAATTTTGTCAATGCGACCGGCTGGCCGGATGATGCGCACCTAATGACAGCGCGTGATCTTTATCTGCTGGCGCATCATATCATTAATGATTTCCCGGAATATTATCATTATTTCAGCGAAGAGAAATTCACTTATCACGGCATCACACAGCCTAACCGCAATGTATTGCTCGAGCGTGGTGTCGGCGTCGATGGTCTCAAAACCGGCCACACGGATGCAGGCGGCTACGGCATAACCGTCTCCGCAAAGCAAGGCGAGCGCCGTATTATTTTAGTGGTGAATGGACTCAGCAGCGAGACCGAGCGGGCGCAGGAAGCCGAAGCCTTAGTCCGCGCCGCTTTCCGCGATTTTGAAACCAAGAAATTATTAGCAGCAGGAAAACAAGTAGCAGAAGCCAAGGTATGGTTTGGAAAATCGAATGTGGTGCCACTCGGTTCACAAAAAGATCTAGTGATTACTTTGCCGCGCGGCGCGATGCAAAAAGCAAAATTTGTGCTGCGTTATAAGGGGCCCGTACCCGCGCCGATCAAAGCCGGCGATCACGTGGCCGATCTTGACATTCAGATGCCGAACCAACCGGTGCACACGTTGCCGCTGGTGGCACTGCAAGATGTAGAAAAACTTTCCGGCTTCTCGCGAATTTTTCCGACGATTTATTATTACGTTTTTGAGCGGCGATGAGTAAATTTATTACGTTCGAAGGCGGGGAGGGCAGCGGCAAAACCACGCAAATCGCCCGGCTGGCGAGAGCTTTGAAGCAGGCAAAACATTCGGTTACTGTCACACGCGAGCCAGGTGGAACCGTAGGCGCGGAGCAAATTCGCGATTTATTGTTGCAAGGCCAAGCGCACCGTTGGGATAGAAACACCGAAACGTTATTGTTTTATGCGGCACGCCTCGATCATGTGAACAAAGTGATCAAGCCGGCGCTTCAGAAAGATCATGTCGTACTGTGCGATCGGTTTGCCGATTCGACGCGCGTATATCAAGGATATGCGGCAGGGGAGGGGTTCGATGCGGTCGATGCGCTCCATCGCTTAACATTGGGTGATTTCAAACCTAACCTTACTTTTGTTTTAGATATTGATCCGGCCACCGGGCTTGCGCGCGCCAAAAGCCGCAAAGGTAGGGAAACGCGCTTTGAAGAGATGGACCTCACCTTCCACCAGAAAGTGAGACAAGGCTTTCTTGAAATTGCTCGGCTGGAGCCTAAACGTTGCGTTGTGCTTGATGCGGCGCAAACTATCGCTTCGTTGCATGCGCAAATTATTGCTTCCGTTGGGAAACGACTTGGCCTAGCGTTGCATGAGGTTGCCGCATGAGCAAAAAAGAAGATACGTCGGATATTGTTATACCGCATTCGCGGCAAACCATTCATTTGTATGGACACGAGGCAGCAGAAGCGCGGTTGCTCGATAGTTGGAACGCCGGCAAATTACCGCATGCGTTATTGCTCTGTGGCCCACAAGGTATTGGAAAAGCGACTTTAGCGCATCGTTTTGCACGATTCGTGCTGAGCGGAGAGCGGAAAGAATCGGGATTGTTCGGCGACACCAGCAACATGCAAATGGAATTACACGACCCGATCTTCAAGCGCACCGCCGCCGGCAGCCATGCCGATTTGCTAACAATTGAACCTGGTGTCGATGAGGCGGGCAAGGAGCGCAGTAACATTGGGGTGGAAGACGTGCGCCGCATCGGTGAATTCTTTTCACTCACTCCCGCCGAATCGGAATGGCGCGTGGTAATCATCGACAGTGCCGATGACATGAATCGTAATGCCGCCAATGCGGTGCTGAAAATTCTCGAGGAACCGCCGTCTTATTCACTGATTATTTTGGTGTCGCACCAGCCGGGAAGGTTGCTTGCAACCATTCGCTCCCGCTGCCAACATTTGCGCCTCACGCCACCCGATGAAAAAGTATTCGGCCGCATCGTGCTGGAGCTGTGCGGCGAGCTGGAAGCTCAAGAAATCAGCGCGTTGGAACAACTTTCCGATCGCACTGCTGGCTTTGCGGTTGAACTGCATCGCTTAGGCGGCATCGGCATCTACCGTCAGCTCATTCAATTGATGTCGCACCTACCGAGTGTCGATGCAACTCAACTGCAGCAATTCACTGATACGGTCAGTGGGAAAGACAGTATCGCGATATGGAATTTAAGTTCACGGCTGTTGCTGATTTTACTTGGCCGCTGCGCGAAATATGGTGCAACCGCTCGTTTGCCCCATGAAATTACCACAGGAGAAGAGGAGTGTTTTCAGAAATTAAATGCTTTTCAATCCGTCACTTTCTGGGTGGAGAAACGTGAGCAAGCGGCTGATTGGCTGAATGCCGCCGACCGACTCTATTTGGATAAACGGCAAACCCTACAAGGATTGTTTTATGCGTTCGCCGGCGGCAGCGAATTGAAGGTATCGGCATGAGCAAGAAGCCGTTTTATATCACTACGCCGATTTATTACGTGAATGATTCGCCGCATCTTGGTCACGCCTACACTACGATTGCCTGCGATACGATGGCGCGCTTCATGCGGCTTGCCGGATACGAAGTGAAGTTTCTCACCGGCACTGATGAGCACGGTCAGAAGGTTGACAAAGCCGCACGCGCTGCCGGAAAGGAACCGCAAGCCTTTACCGACGAAGTCTCACAACGCTTTCGCAATCTGGTCGGTACGGGGGAGAATATTCTCAATGTGACCAACACTGATTTTATCCGCACCACTGAGAAGCGTCATAGAGAAGCTTCACAAGCGTTGTGGCAACGCATGTGCGAACGCACTGCGCCCGACGGCAGCCCGAATGTGTATAAAGCAACTTACGGCGGGTGGTATGCGGTACGCGACGAAGCCTATTATCAAGAGTCGGAGTTGACCGAAAAAAATGGAAAGAAAATTGCGCCGAGCGGCGCCGAAGTGGAGTGGGTGGAGGAAGAGAGTTATTTCTTTGCACTCTCCAAATGGCAAGACAAATTATTGGAATTTTACCCCTCCCACCCCGACTGCATCATGCCGGAGTCGCGTTTTAATGAAGTAGTCAGTTTCGTTAAAAGCGGTCTCAAAGATCTTTCGATTTCACGCACGACATTCTCGTGGGGTATTCCTGTTCCGGGCGATCCCAAACATGTGATGTATGTGTGGATCGATGCGCTGTGTAATTATCTCACTAGCACTGGCTTCCCAGACATCCAGAGCGAGGAATACAAAAAATTCTGGGCTGATCCAAAGAGTCCAGGCCCGGTGCATGTAGTCGGTAAAGACATCGTGCGCTTTCATGCCGTTTATTGGCCGGCATTTTTAATGGCAGCCGGACTGCCGCCACCGAAACGGGTTTTTGCGCATGGCTGGTGGACAATCGAAGGTGAGAAGATGAGCAAATCGCTCGGCAACGTACTCTCGCCGGAGGAAATGATAAAACGGGCAGGGGGCGTCGACCAATTGCGCTACTATCTGCTGCGCGCCATGCCGTTCGGCAATGACGGCGATTTTTCGCAGCAGAGATTGATCGATACCGCGAATTCGGAGTTGGCGAATAACATAGGCAACCTGGCGCAGCGTACACTTTCCATGATTCAGAAGAATTGCGATGGAAAAATTCCTAGTGCACCTGCGACAATAGAACCACTTGTTCAGCAAGCGTATATGTTGCCAAAAACGTGGGGGGGTTATCTTCTCGGTTATCAGTTCAATAGCGTGATTGGCGTTATTCTGGATGAAGCCACGGACGCAAATGCTTACATCGACAATATGGCGCCTTGGACCTTGAAGAAAACCAATCCTGAACACATGCAACAAGTGTTGTACACTCTAGCGGAAGCAATACGCTGCATTGCCATTGCAATACAACCCATTACTCCGGAAGCTGCTGCAAAAATCCTCGATCAACTCGCCGTGCCGGAAGATCAACGCAGCTTTGAGCATATTAGTGAGAAATACGCGCTCAAGCCCGGAACGCCGCTGCCGGCGCCTTTCCCGGTCTTTCCAAAACTCGAAAGCGAAGCGGCGGCGTGAACGATGTTCCTCGTCGATTCGCACTGCCATCTAAACTTTCCCGATTATAAGGATGATCTTGACGCCGTTGTTGCCCGTGCTCGCGAAGCGGGAGTGAAAGTGATGCAGACGATTTGTACTGAGCTCGAAGAGTTCGAGGAGGTGAGGGGGATTGCCGAGAAATACGAGGGAATTTATTGCTCAGTGGGCGTCCATCCCAACGATGTTGCTAAGTACCAAAAAGCCACTGTCGATGAATTGGTAAAGCGCACGCACCATCCGAAAGTAATCGGTATCGGCGAGACGGGACTTGATTATCATTACGAGAACAGTCCGCGGGAAGCACAGCAAGAGAGCTTTCGTATTCACATCAAAGCCGCACAGGAAACAGGGCTGCCAATAATCATCCATAGCCGCGATGCCGAAGAAGATACGATTGAAATTTTATCTGAGGCGCTGAAGAAAAAATCATTCACTGGCGTGCTACATTGCTTCACTGGAACAATGCGCTTGGCAGAGAAGACGCTTGCGATGGGATTTTATATTTCGCTATCGGGCATTCTTACGTTTAAAAAAGCAGATGAGTTGCGCGAGGTAGCGAGAAGGGTGCCGCTGGAGAAGTTACTAATTGAAACCGATGCACCATACCTAGCGCCGCTGCCATATCGGGGTAAACGCAATGAGCCATCTTATGTAGTAAATACAAGTAGATTACTTGCAGAAATTAAACAAATAGATGAATTGAAATGCGCGACAGCTACCACCAAGAATTTCTTTCAATTATTCAATAAAGCCGAATCGCCAGAACAGTTATGAAAATTACCATGCTCGGTTGTGGTGCTTCGGCCGGCGTTCCGCTGATCGGCTGTAACTGTGAGGTTTGCACTTCTAAAAATCCAAAAAATAGACGCACACGGCCTTCGATATTTATTGAAGATAGCGGAACACAAATTCTAATCGACACTTCGCCGGATCTGCGGCAACAAAGCCTCGCGAGCGGCATTCGCATGGTTGATGCGATTCTTTATACGCACGATCACGCTGATCATACGCACGGTATTGACGATGTGCGCTCGTTCAATTTTCACAAAGGCAGGGCGATTGATATTTACGGAAATTCCGAGACGATCGATGGACTTATGCAACGTTTTCCATACGCCTTTAAGCCGCCGAAGCCCGAATTCGGTTGGTTCCGGCCGTCTTTGAATCCTCATATCTTGGCCGATTATCATGCATTTACCGTCGGAAGTCTTAAAATCCAGCCATTCCTGCAGCTGCACGGCCAAATGGAAACGCTGGGTTTCCGTATCGGTAATTTTGCTTATTCGGTCGATACTAATGAAATTCCGGCTGAATCGCTAAAGTTGCTAGAGGATATAGAGATTTGGATCGTCGATTGTTTGAAACCGACACCAGCACCGACGCATGCGCATTTAGAGAGAACATTGCAATGGGTGAAATGGATAAAGCCAAAACTCGCCGTGCTCACGCATATGAGTCACGAGATGGAATATGACGTCTTAAGTAGAACGCTGCCGGAAAGTGTGGTGCCAGGGTATGATGGAATGGTAATGGAGCTATAAGAGGCTTGACCTATCCTATACTTTCCATAATATACATTATGCGACAATTGGATCAAGAAAGGTGCTGATTAGGATTGATATTTTTGATGCCTACTCCCCGCCGCGCAGAATCTGCTCGGAAGTGATTCGAGTAATATACTCTTCTAGGGCACGCGCATCGAGAGTGACTGAAGGCTGATCAGCGGGGCCTTTGATTTGAACACCGAGCGTCGGCGGGTTATCGGTGGTAAGTCCGGTCAATACGACGTTCAATACCGCATCCATTGCCCATTGCGGCAATGAGAAAGAGCCGTTCAGCGTCGCCTTCATGCCCTCGCCCTCCATTTCCGTAGTCAGGGTGCTGATCAGGCCTTCCTTGATCCTGAACAATCCTTTCATTTGGGAAATTTCGGTAGCGCCACTGCCCAGCCCCAATTGGGAGAGGTTGACGAGATCGGCAGCCGATCGTGCGGCCACCATCGCGCGAATAATCGCAGGAATATCGAGACCGTTCACTCGGACGCCGCGGCCGAGCACATTCATTTCACCTTCCACTTTTTGCGCCCATTCATAAGGAGTCAAACCGGACGTCTGCAGACCCCCCGAAAAACTGGCCTGCCCTGTTAATTGACGATAGCCGAGAAAATTATAAAGCGACTCTTCAAGCGTCACGTTTCCCAAAGAATAATTAGCGGAAAGTGCCGGAATTGCACCCCCCGTCAACATGCCAGTGAGCGATACATTGCCTCCCCACAATTTGCCATTCAGCTCGGAGAGTGTCAGCTTATTGTTCGCCAGCGTTCCCTTGGTACTAAAATTACTAAGTGTTGCTGTGTCGCTGAAGCGTAACGTATCGGATTTAACATCAAATGAACCATTATAGTTTTCAATGAGACCAAAATTAAAATGTTTGGTCGACCACACTCCGTTTTTTAGCTGATCACCCACCAGCAGCGGCGGCAGAAAATTCATAACCGCCGGTAAATCGAGACGCTGCAAAAACAACGATACCGAAAGTTCGGGTACTTGGCGCAGCGTGGCCAAGCCGAAAGAGCCCTTCCCCGCCCACGCTTGAGTTTCGGCCGAAGTGATATCGAGCGTGGCGCGTGAGGGCTCGAATATCAGCCGAAATAATGCGGTGCTTCCTGGCGTTCCGAATAAAGTAAAATCATCCAATCGCGCATTGAATATCCATTGCGACTTCAGTTGATTGAGCCAGTTGAAATCCGGCGCTCCATCGAGTGTGCGCGCAGTAGCATCAAGAGAGCTACTGCGATGAGCACGCCAGGCGTCGATGAAGGCATCGCCGTTGACATTTCTTAAACCAAGCGACCATTCGATAGTTGGAACTTTAGATGTTTTTTTTGTTAGCGCCGCTCCTGCTATTTGAATGTTTCCCGCTTGCAGCCGTAACTCTGACACTCGATTCTCTTCGGGCGAGAGAAATATATTGCCTTTCATCTTGAACGCACTGAGCTCGCTTTGCGGCAGCCAATGCAAGGTGGGAATTAGTGTTGAGAGGAAACGATAAAAACTTTTACCCGAGGCTTCAACACCCGCATCGAGGGAAATTCCCTGCCCTTCTGGCCTGATGATCCCAATGATCGCCGCAGTCGCATCGCCCGGAAAAGCGGCGAAAGCCTGACTGATGTTAATTTCACCTTCCTCAACCTGTGCCAATACTTGCACGTTGGCGATGGCTTGCCCTGCTAATAATAATTGCTGGGTGGTAAATTTGACTTCTCCACTTAAACGGCCAATGAGCGAAAACCAATTATTGGAAGATTTTTGCGGTTCGGGGGCGGCAGGAGATGCTTGCTCTGTCGGTTTCTTCTGCCAAGGATTACCAATATCGATACTGTTGAACGCCGCCTCAAGTCGAAACGGAAACGAATCTTCCCACGTCAATGAGGCAGAGATTTTCCCATCCGTGTTTTTTCCCTTGGCAGTTACGTTCTCAAACGTAATGAGATTGCCGTGTTTGGTGACATTGCCCGCGACATCGAACATAGGAGCTTCTTCCGCAGTGGCGACCAGCCAGGTTTGAGGTGTGTGGAAGCTCCAATTTCCAGCAAGTTCGATACCCTCTGTTGTGCGTCTAAAATCTCCTTCGTAAGACCCACTCGTCTTTCCCGCAGATATTTGAATTTTTGCTTTTCCTTCTTGCGGAGTTTGCCAGGTTATTTCCCCTTCTCCGGCATCGGCGTTAAAGCTGCCGGATAATTCTAGCGCCTCTTTCCCCGCTTCTGCCGACAGCATGATATCGCGCACCGTGAAAGAGAGATTATTCTTTGCATCCTGCAATTCCAGGATGCCACTCTCGATTTCTATCGTGCCATTTGTGTACTCACCCAACGCCGTAAGTAAGCCCGCATCCTCTATGGACCAATTACGCTCGCCTTGTGGCGTAACTCTCCATTTGGCGAGTGGTTGCACCAATACGAGGCTATCGATTTTCGGTGTGCCGAAGAGCGAGAATAGTTGTGGATAAGCCTTCACTTGCGCGACGGTATAAGGCACCGGCAGCAGCGAGGAAGCCGAGGGTGGTTGCTGCACCATCACTTCATTAAAAGTAAAATGCGGCGTGGGAAGCAACGAAAAATCTGCGCCACCTTTGATCGCTAATTGCCGATGGGTTTTATCGCTCAACGTTTGAGCGAAGGAAGTGGCGACCGCCGCCGGATCCGCCGCGACATAGAGAGCAAGCGGCAGGGCTCCCATGAGCACTAGCAGCACTATTACAATGACCAGAATTCTTTTCATAGGCGTAAAGCACACTATAGTGCGCAAACGCGCCGGATACTATTTTTTCTTTTTATGTTTCTTGCGCGCCGCAGGTTTTTTCACCGGCTTCTTTTTAATTTTCTTGAACGGTTTCTTTTTTGGTTTGGGCTTAGGTTTACTTTTCGCCGGGCGTTTGGAAGGCTTTATGGGTTTAGCGGCAGGTTTTTGGTTTTTTGCTAGCGGTTTCTTCTCTGCTGATTTCGGTTTCTCAGATCCCTTGGATTTCTTATCGGACCCTTTGGCTACGGCTGGTTTTTCCATTGGCGGCCCTTCTTCGCCAATTTCTTCTATCTCTCCTAATCCCCCTAAGTCCGAGAGCTCTTCTATTACCTCTACCTCATCCAAATCCTCCATCTCCTCGAGATCATCATCGGCATTCTCGATGTCTCCCACCGTACTTTCTTCAGTTTCGAATTCGACCGCATGCTCACCCACCAACTTTTCCGTCTTGCGACGCGTTTCTATTTTCTTCTGCACTTCCTTGAGCAGCTCATCGGTCTGCGTTTCCTCCACCGGTGCGCGCTTGGTACGCCTACGTAAGCGTACCTGGGTAGGATCAAAGGAATATTGGCATTTCGGACAGGTCGCCGGATTCTGGTTGAGATCGTAAAAGCGATTGCTGCATTTTAAGCAGATGCGTTTGGTTCCCCAGGCGGTTTTGACCACAATATGTGCTCCTTGAATAAAGTCCTGTTAGTGCCTGGTTATAATTAAACTTTTCCATTTGTCCAATTTTGTATTATCTCCCTTGTTATGACTACCCCCCTCACCTCCTCTTTCGCCCAGAAACTGCACGGAGAAATCGCCGTGCCGGGCGACAAATCAATCTCGCATCGGGCCCTGATTTTAGCCTCGCAAGTGATCGGTACCACCCGCATTTCCGGCCTGCTCGAGGGGGAGGATGTATTGGGCACCGCGCGTGCCTTAAGCGCACTCGGAGTACCAATTAAAAAATCAAATGGCGAATGGCAAGTGAATGGTGTGGGAATAGGAGGATTGCATGAAAGCAAAACGCCGCTGGATATGGGCAATTCCGGCACTTCGGCGCGATTACTCATGGGATTGCTTGCTTCCTACCCGTTTTCTACCTCTTTTATCGGCGATGTGAGCTTAAGCAAGCGGCCGATGGGCCGGGTGATTCAACCTTTGGAGCAAATAGGCGCACGCTTCGAATCGCAAAACGGCACCTTACCGATAACATTGAAAGGTACGGCGACTCCCCTACCACTTGCTTATCGGCTGCCGGTGCCTTCGGCGCAAGTGAAGTCCGCAGTATTGCTGGCCGGGCTCAACACACCAGGAACTACCACCACCATTGAATCGGCACCGACGCGGGATCACACCGAAACGATACTCGAATTTTTCGGATTCAACATCGAGCGCAGCAAGGACGGAGATGGCAATCGCAGCGCTTCTATTTTAGGCCAGTACATGCCGCCGCGCGCAGAATGGGAAATTAAAGTGCCGGGCGACCCTTCCTCCGCTGCTTTTTTGGTGGTGGCAGCGTTACTTACGCCACAGTCGCATCTGCTAATTCGCAATATTTGCATTAATCCACTACGCGCGGAATATTTGAATATATTGCGTGCGATGGGCGGTAAGATCGAAATGAAAAATAAGAGAATGATGGGCGGCGAAGCGATTGCGGATATCGAAGTTCACAGCAGCACATTGCACGCAATAGAGATTCCCGAACACAAAGCTCCTATGCTGATCGACGAATATCCAATCCTTGCGATTGCCGCTGCCGCCGCCGAAGGAAAAAGTACCATGCATGGCCTTAAGGAATTGCGCGTTAAGGAAAGCGATCGACTCAGCGCGATCGTTAAAGGACTGTACGGCTGCGGCGTAAAGACAAAAAGTGAAGGGGATACACTTTATGTAATGGGCAAAAAGGAAATTCCGGGCGGAGGTTCGATAAAAACCAATCACGATCACCGCATCGCGATGGCGTTTTTGGTATTGGGAATGATTTCAAAAAGTCCGCTGACAGTAGATGACGGTTCGATGATTGCTACCAGCTTTCCCAATTTCGTTGCGCTGATGAATAGCATCGGAGCCCATATCGCATGAAAAAAAAGTTGGTGATTGCAATCGATGGTACGGCGGCTTCCGGCAAGGGTACCCTGGCTCGTCATCTTGCCAAAGAGTTAGGATATCGATACCTCGATACCGGCCGTCTCTACCGCGCGGTAGGATGGAAAGTGATGCAGGAAGAAAAGGATCCGTCCGATGTCCAGGCGGCAACAGAAGCTGCAAAGAATCTTTCCGCAGAAGATATAAAGGGACACAAATTGCGCCATGAAGATGTTGCCCGCGCTGCTTCCATCGTGTCTGCCATTCCCGAAGTGCGCGCGGCATTACTAAAATATCAACGCGATTTTGCCGCAGGCGGAGCGGCAATACTAGACGGACGCGATATCGGTACCGTGGTTTGCCCCGATGCCGATCTCAAACTCTTCGTCACCGCCTCACTTGAGGCGCGTGCCAAACGACGTTTTTTAGAATTGCAGGAACGTGGTGAATCTCCATCTTACGATGCGCTTCTCGCCGGCCTTAAAGAACGTGATGCCCGTGACAGCAAACGCACCATCGCGCCACTCACTCCGGCGAAGGATGCAGTGATTATTGATACTTCTTCGATGAGTGCGGATGAGGTTTTTTCACAGATACTTAAATTACTGAAAAACTAATCTTTTCTTCACCGTTCTTTGGGGGCTTCTTGTTTTTTTGCTCTCTCGCGGCGATTTACTCCCACGCGTTCGTTAATAGCAGCGACGTGTTTTCTCTCAGGCGATTTTTGGTATTCTTCTCTCAAGTCATAAAAATCAGGCTCGTCTGGATAAGAACTCTGTTCTAAAGCCTGCTGGAAACGGCTTGTTTGCTTAATCGCAGAATCAGCAGGATTAGGAACCTCGGTGCGCAATCTTTCTATATGCGGCCCGCGATGTCCATCGATGATATGGGTCACCAGGTCATGCATACTACTGCATCCTTGATGGTTTTCCATTAGCATCAGATTAATCACTCCTTTTATGCTGCCGCCAACCGAAGGAATTACTCTTGTTAAATCTTCTTCAATAAAGGGCATTCGAAACAAGTGCGTAAGCATAATGCGCGAAAGATAAGCACAACAGTTGTCCGTGTCCGCCTTATTGCCATGAGGATCTTTAAGTGCCCTTTCGTGCATTTCCTCCAATTCGCAGAAAAATGCATATACTTGCTTTAGAATAGCTTCTTTTACTTCAGGTCTTTTTTCAAATATCGTTTCAAAAACTTTTAAATTTGTATTTAACGACATCTCTTCCAAATTGTAAAAAACAGAAGCAGCTATTTGTTCGAGTGATTTCTCACCCGCGGGTGGGCACCCATGAAAAGGGAAATTTTTAGGAGATCCGGTGTCGTCATATACTATCGTGGATTGATGATGCCAGTCATGATCGCCTAACACTGCTACTCGACGCAATCTCCACAATAGTTCTTGGGCACCATTGCGGCCAGTGCTAGAAATTTGTTTATCCATTCCTATCTGTCGACGCAGTTTTTGGAGTGGTCGAAGATCTTCCCCATATTTTGCAATCCACTGCATCACCCTCGGATCAAGGCCGATATAGGGTACGCTGAATCTTTGATTTTTAAGATCATAATCTATAGTAAGAAATCCATAAGAATAAACAAATCCATACAAGCCCTGCGCACGAGATAATTTTTCGAGAGGAAGCGAGGTATGAGGCAAAATACAAAATTCACTACCCCAAACTTTTCCCGTGCCTATGCCCATCGTTTCATGCAAGTCAGGCATATCGAGTGGCACCCCGAGATCTTTGGCTGCTGCGTTTGCCGCCTCGAACTGCCATTTCCGCTTCAATTGTTCGTGAGCGAGAAGTTGATTACTTGTTTTTTGAGCGCCACGAGCAGAACGATCAAAACTCATCCCACGAGAAAAATAATCAAAAGTAGGTTGCAGCGCCTTCTCAACAAACTTTCCCCATGCTTCTGTAAGAGCCTTTTCTCGTGCATCGGCTTCTGTGTGGTTATCAGAGGAATGCTGTATCTTAGACAGTTCATCTCCATCCGGCATTACAAGCCAGGGAATTTTGAATCCGGAGGGTGGATAATAAGCTGGCATGATGCTTTATCGTCTCTTTGATTCTTCTTGTTCTTGGTTTTTTATTCTCTTGCGGCGATTTACTCCCACGCGTTCGTTAATAGCAGCAACGTGTTTTCCCTCATCTGATTCTCTATATCTTTCTCTTAACTTGCTAAAATCAGGTCTTCCTGGATACGAACTCTCATTTAATTCTTGCTGGAAACGGCTTGTTTGCGTGATGGCAGAATCCGCAGATGCAGGAATAGAAGCATACACTCTTTGCATATGCGGCCCGGGGTGTTGATCTATTACGGTTGATATCAAACTGCGCATATCGTTGGCACCCTGCTGAGATTTCATCAGCATCAAATTAATTACTCTTTTTATGCTATCACCAACGGAAGGAATCATTTTGGTTAAATCTTTTTCGGTAAATGGCATTCGAAATAGATGTGTGAGCATAATATGCGAAAGATAGGCGCAACAATTATCAGCATCTGTTTTGTTGCACTGAGGATCTTTAAGGGCTCTTTCGTGAATTTCCTCCAGTTGGCAGAAAAATGCATAGGTTTGTTTGAGAATCGCTTCTTTTATTTCCGGTCTTTTTCTGAATATCGTCTCAAAAACTTTAAGATTCATGTTCAGGGAAGTGTATTCGATAGTATCGCCCAAATTAGAGCTCGCCATCGTTCCGGCCCATTTCTCGTGCGAGTACATGGGAGCCTTCTGGAAAGGAAAGGCTTCATCATCGGTTCTGTTAGAAACAAGGGTAGAATGGTGATACCAATCGTGATCGCCCAGGCACGCCACCCTGCGCAGGCGCCATAACAGCTCTTGCGCGCCATCGCGGCCAGTGCTGAAAAACTGCGGATCCATGCCTATCCATCGACGCACCTTTTGCAATGGCGAGAGGTCTTCTCCATATTTTGCCACCCACTCCATTACCTTCGGATCAAGCCCGATATAAGGAATGCTAAATCTTCCAGATTTAAATTTATGATCCAGGTGAAAAATTCCATGGGTATACCTAAATCCATATATACGCCTGCCGGTAATAGGTCTTTCTTCGAGAGGAAATGCGGTATGCGGTAAAATACAAAGATCGCTGCCGTAAGTCCTGCCGGTTCCTATTCCCACCATCTCATGCAATTCCCGCATGTCGAGTGGCACTCCAAGATCCCTGGCCGCTTCGTCTGCTGCCTCGAATTGCATTGTCCGCTTTAATTGTTCGCGACCAAGGAATTGGTGATGCGCTTCTTCCGAAGGATTGGAGAAATAATCAAAAATGGGTTGGAGCGACGTTTTAAGAAATTGTCTCCAGGTTAATTCTTGAGGATCAGGAAACAGTTCAAGGGATGCATCGGGGCATTCAATTTTTTTCAACTCCTCCCGATTCGGCATAATGAGCCAGGGAATTTTGAATCCGGAGGGTGGGTAATAAGCGGGCATATTTATCGCTCTCTCGGCTTCACTTTGCCTTCTCGTTTTTCCTGCGCTTCGCGCTCTTGTCTCTCTTGTCTTCTACCTCGCATGCGCTCGTGAATGATTCCAGCGCGAGTTGCTTCCGGTGAGTCTTCGTAATCGCTTCGCCGAGCGGGATATTCAGTAGCCCAACGAAGCGGGCTCTTTTCCAACGCTAGTTGGAATTGGCTGGTTGCTATAATCGCGGGATCGGCAGAATCAGGACTCCAGCCTCTCACCTCGTGTTCCAATCTTTTCATGTGAGGACCATTGTGGTTGGACGCCACCAACCTTATGAGGCCGCCAAATGAATAGTTTTCAACCTCCTCTAAATGTAAGTTCTCAACGACGTCCCTTACACTTCGGTTGCCAACCGATGGAATGGGGGAAGTCAAATCTTTTTCGGTTATAGGCAGCCGAAATAGATGCAATAATAGGACATAAGATAAATAGCTGCAGCAATTATCGGTATTTTTAGGATTATCTCCTTGTGCAAGCGCTTGTTCGCGCAGAGTTCCTAATCGCTCAAAAAATTCGTACGTCTGACGAAGAATAGCCTCTTTTACTTTTGGACGTTTTTTAAATATTGTTTCAAAAACGCGAAGATTGGTATTTAAAGCACTATCTTCACTATAAACATCCGAAAGAATGCGATCACTTCGAGTAATTAATCCACTCTCCTTGGCCATATTGTAAAGCGACGGACTTGCCCCAAAATCTTTTGTGAAAGGTACCGAACCGTCAGGGAATTTCTGAAAAATAGTTGCTTGATGATGCCAGTCATGATCGCCTAACATGGCAATTCTGCGCAATCCCCACAGGAGCGTTTCCGCATTGGTGCGGCCAGATTGAGGATTTTTTACAATCTTAGCGGGTGGAGGAATGTCTTTTCCGTACTTAATAATCCATTCCATTACCTTGGGATCAATGCCGATATAAGGAATAGTCGTAGTATTTGTTTCTTCGCCCACGCGACCCGCGCGCCTTTCTTCATCTATGAGTTTCAGAAAATCGTGAGTATATTTAAAGCCGTATAAACTTACTTTTGATGCCTTCGCCAGAGGTGGCGAACTATAAGGAAGGATACAAAAGTGGCTACTCTGAAGATTCCCAGTCCCGATGCTCATCATTTTATGGAGTTCCCGCATATCAAGCGGCATGCCTAACTCATCAGCAGCCTCATCCGCTCCAAGAAATTGCATACTGCGAGCCAGTTCCTCATGTGCCAAAAGTTTTCTTTTAAATTGAGGATCGCTTCTGGCTTGATCACGAAGAGCTTGTACATGTCGTTTTACAAAGTCATCCCATGCTGTTTTTGAGTAAATCTTACGGAACTCTTCCTGATCCGGTATGATCAGCCAGGGAATTTTGAAGCCGGAGGGTGGGTAGTAGGCGGGCATAAGAAATCGCGCAAAAGGTTGCTTTGCTTCATTTTGCCCCAAAAACGTTAAGGATTGATGAAAAAGCCTCTTCTTTGGTTAAAACCCTTGATTTTTTGGCTTTTAGAGGTATAACCCACCCCTCATCAGATTCCGGGGCCTAAGGCCAGGACAGAAAGGATACCATACTACCAATGCAATCTCAGGCAGCCAAGAAAGACGCCTATATGGCGGATAATGAAAACTTCGCCGAATTATTCGAATCCACCTACAAAACATCAAAAATTGCCGAAGGCAATGTCATCAAAGGCACTATTACCGCCGTCGAAAAGGATACCGCGGTAATCGATGTCGGCCTCAAATCCGAAGGCCGCATTCCGCTAAAAGAATTCATCCAAGGCGGTGTGATCCCCGAGCTCAAAGCAGGCGATCAGGTCGAAGTTTATCTCGAGCGTTTCGAGAACAAAGAAGGCGAAGTGGTACTTAGCCGCGAAAAAGCGGTACGCGAAGAAGCGTGGGTGCGCCTCGAGAGAGCCTGCGAGAAGAGTTCGCGCGTGGAAGGCATTATTTTCGGCCGCGTCAAAGGCGGCTTTACGGTGGATATCGACGGCGCGGTGGCGTTCCTGCCCGGCAGCCAAGTCGACATTCGTCCAATCAAGGATATTGGCCCGCTGATGGGTGTACCGCAACCGTTCCAGATTTTGAAGATGGATCGCAAGCGCGGCAATATTGTGGTCTCGCGTCGTGCCGTGCTCGAAGAATCGCGCCAAGATGCCCGCAACGAATTGCTCGGCAAAATTACCGAGGGGCAGATCGTCGACGGTGTGGTAAAAAATATTACCGATTACGGTGCCTTCATCGACATGGGCGGCATCGATGGGGAAAG
>JADMIO010787653.1_pt1 | contig 16499 bp, 6 predicted proteins | sample 8958161 | NCBI WGS metagenome assembly JADMIO01 (sample SAMN16585339, study PRJNA669376) | soil metagenome | isolation source: Crop rotation soil | place: USA: Cullars Rotation, Alabama | collected 2011
GCCGCGACTTCAAGTCACGTGAATTCCAAGCTTCGGATCCCACTGTGCTGGAAAGTTCATTTTTATGTTCTACATTTATAAGGTTTTTGAGGAGGTGCGCTGGGATTACAAATTCCACCTCTTGCTTCAAGAAAAATTCTCGTAATCGCAAAACAGTTTGAAAAAATGATCTTCTCAACATGGTTTCGTCTATGGTCATCATACCAATAGCATCTGCGACCATAGGGATATCGGTACCGGTAGTATGCCTTTCATCGGCAAAGACAAAGTAATCTGTGACTCCTAATCCTGTTTTTTCAATCTGTTCTGGACGAGTACCCTCAATGAAAATTGGTTGATCATTGCCAACCTTCAAAAGCGCTAAGGTATCTGGTGTTTTTTGCCCTTTAGAGATATTTTGCGTAAAAAATAGGACCGGAATATTTAAATAATCTCTTATCGCTTTTGCTACCTCATAGTTCTTAAAATTTTTGAAAAGAGCGCCCGAATCCATTAACATTCTCACACGGTTTTTTTGAGGATGTTTAGCCAATAATGATTCTAAAATTTTTTCAATAGACTGTTCTTTAACGATATGTACAGTTGGCTGTTGTCGGGTTTCTGCCCTTGAGATGATTTTCGATGCTATACTGCCCTCCGTTCCAATATCAGGCACAAAATGATCTCCTAAAGACGGATGATAACATATTGAATTCCATGGTGTTCCTGACATTGCTCTGATTGTTGCGAACATTCTAACTAGAGCACAGCCTGTGGAAGTTAATCTTTCGTTGTGAAATTTTATATGTTGTAAAGCAGATGCAGATTCAACTGTTAAAAGTGCTCGTATGTTAGCATTTAAATTTTGTAGCGCTTTTTGAACCATTCCAGGCAATTCAATTTCTGATAGCTCAACATTGGTGAGAGTTTTAAATTCTTTGGCTTCTGTTGTTTCGTTTATAAGAATGTTATCTCTGCTTGAGAATTCTTCAGCAGACTCCTTGTATGTTTTTGCTACTTCAAGAAGCTGAACTTCGCTGATACCAAATTGAAGAGCGGTTTGGAAATGATATGCCACTGCTTCCCAGTGATATCCAAAAAGATTATCAGAAGGAGTGTCTACAGACCAATAGGGTCTTTTTTCTCCAGGCGTTTGTGCTCCGCAACCATAATGTTGATTTCCCTTTTTTTGAAAGGTAGTAGGTAATACTGACTGTAGCATGTGTTTAGCTAATGCAGCTAAGTGAGCGCCTTCTTGTTCTCCTTTGTCATTGGAATCGCGAGCAAAAGAGATAAAATCTAAAAAATCTAAATCCGCTTTTTGATCTTCAGTTAAATTGTCAATCTCCTCAAAGGAGGCGCCATTTTTTTGTATTGTTTGACAAATGATATCCATTTTACCACTGATATAACGATAGAATGAGTCTAAGAATTCGGGTCGCTTTTGAAGGTTTAGAGGAGCAAAATTTTCAGCCAAATGCTTTGCAATCGCTTTTGCAATATCACCTTGTAAATCAGTCATCGACAGAAACGTTTGTCTATTGGATTCTATTCCGATTTTTTCTTTTAAATCGATAAAATTTCCATCGCTGATCTGTGCATTTTTTGATACCATAATTACGAACATTTCTTTAATGAGTTCTATTCTAACTGGTTCAATATGCACTTTTGGTCCTATTGGGAAATTGACCTCTTGCATAACGTTTAGCAGGATATCGACCTCATCCAACAGTGCATCGCCCTGTTTTCGAAGTAGAAACAAGATCTGGCGAAGTGAGTTGATATGCGAAATTGTGTCTCCACCTATATTTTCAGTTTTTGTTGATCTATAGATGAGATCCATAAATTCTAATTCCAGACATTGTAGAGATTCTGCTTTGGCTAATAGGAAATCTCCTTTATGGCTAGTCTCTTGAAGTCTATGTAGAATTTCATTGCACATGGAAAAATCAAGTTGGTTTCTTGCCACATCAATTGTTTCCATTTCCATTCCAAAATGTTCTCTAATAGTTTTACTTAAATCGTGACTCACGCTTGTATATTGGGAAGTGGGTGTGACAAAAAGCGAAAGGCGTCCAGGTTTTGCTGCAAGCAAAAGTAATATGACTGCCAGGACGGTCGTTTTACCTCCACCCATGATCAGCTGAATCACTTTGTTCTGATATCTATTTGTTGTGGGGTCTAACTTTAGAAGCTCTTTGATTGCTGTAATTTGCTCTTGTCTTAATGTGAAACCACTTAAGTATTCAAAGACCAATAATGCTGGATATTCTTTGATGGAATAGTTTGGTTGCTTTAAAGGATGTAATTCATAAGCTAACTTTTGGATTTTAGATATTCTGTTAGCGTTTTCCTCATCTTTAATGTTATCGATTTCTCCACATAATTTCTCCGCTCTTTGCAACCTAGCAGTGTATACCGATAGATTCATGTAGAGACCTATTAAATTGTGGATGTAATCTATCGCCACATCTTGATGTTGCGGAAGGCCATATGCTTTAGCAATAGTTTGATTAAATTCTTGGTCTCGTAAATGAGTATTTGCTTTGTAATATAGATCTTTGTCCCCTTTCAGAAAGAGCATAACGAGATTTTTAATAGACAATTCTTTCTTAAGTCCAGCTTCTTCCTCCAACTTGAGCTGTAGGTTGTTGCTTGCCTTCTTATTGGCAATCTCTAGAAGGGCTGATTCGATATCAGACATTTCCTCTTTCAACTCAACAATTTTTCCATGTAATTCATTCTGTAAAGTCTGAATATTGTTAACTGTAAATAGTTTTTGGTTATTATTCTTTTGCCTTCCTTGTTCGTAATCAGATTTTATTTCCGCGGTCTCAGCCTTCAATGCATTTTCGAACAATTTTTCTTCATTTGATAACCATTCGTCACGAAAAGTAAACGCATCGGTCAAGTTTGTTTCTGCGTCTTTGTTCACTGTACTTAGATGCGTTAAACTAAGAAAAGTAGTAAACCCCTTCCCTATTTTGGTTTTTTCAGAAATTTCGAATTGCACTGGAGATTTAGCATTATGTACAACCCTTTCATGGATCTCTGCTGGAGATAACGACCTATTGGGTTGGTCATTTTGATACTCTGTAACAAAAGTATCCAATTCGTTCTTAGGCTTAGTTTTTAGCTGACTACATTCTAGGACGTTGTTCGAAAGTGTTTTAACGAAATTCCATCGCTCTTCAAAATTATCGTAGTTTGGCAGTTCTGGAGCTTTTTTAGGATAATCTAGAGCATTTTGAAGGTATTTCCAGGCTGCCGGAGGAGATTCTGAATATTTCATGCTAATGAATTTGAGTCTGAAAGCGAGTTGATCTTTCTGTGTTTTTGTTCCGTATTTAGCTGTTTTATAAGCATTAGGGAAGAACGTTGGAGATTCAACGTTAATTTGGTTCAAAAGAATACTCTCAATGGGTGATTCACTAGGCTCCTCACAACTTTTTGTTGGCAAAAATGAGGAATTTTCAAGAATGAGTCTTTTTCTTAGATCATCGATTTCTTCACTTGTACTAATGCTGGAAGATGATGAGATGGCTGTTGTTGTAAACATATCAGAAATAAAATCATTAATTGAATCAGTTTGATCCTGATCACTAGCTTTTAATCGAACAGTCAATTTGCTATTCTGAAGTTTAAAAGGTAAAAGGTCGACTTGTTTTTTCGTTAAAAGCAATTCGTTAGGAATTTTGTGACAACATAAAAAGTACCTTTCGATTGCACCTTGGACTTTTTTATTCCAATCTTTAATCGATTCACGCTTATATTTTTTCTCTATAATTTTACGACTTAGGAACTCTTTTCCTATAATCCAAGCATGCAAAGCAATTGCCGCTGCTTCGCCAGAAAGGTCATTCCCTGAGCTAGAAATCTTTACGATCCAGGCGAGGGTATTCAGATTCTCTGAGGATAACTGTTCTCGAAAGTCAATTTGGTCTAAGAGCTTTTTTGCTCCCTCATAGTCGTGTCCAGCGAGTTTTAAATAACTTAAAAAACAAACACCTGAATGTGTAAGGGGAATAACCTGTTCGTCTACTAAATCGTATTCTATATATTTTAAGGATGACTCTTTTTGAGTTTTACTTGGAAAAAGTGAATGCGAAACATCTAATTTATTGTATTTAGAGATTTCGTTTAATGGGACAAGGAGTTTTTGCTTTTTCTGGTCATGATGTATTAGATGAAGATATTCTTCAGAACCTCTAAGTAAGTCTTTTTGCTGTTCTTTGCACAATTGATATTTTCGGTTTGAGGAATAGATCACTTTCCCATTCTCGATTTCAAACAAAAGAGGCTCACTATTTGAAGAGATGTAACGAGAGAAAAAGATAGTTTTAAGCGCACCATCTTCCGTAGAACAAAGGATATATTTGGGTTCATCAAATCTTGATAAGCATCCGTCGGGTTCAAGTTGGTGCAGTCTAAGGTTACCATTTATGATTTCACCATTTACTGAAATGTAGGCTACTTGCTTGCCTGTAGAGGCATCGCAAATGATTAAAGAACATTCTGAAGGTTGCGTTGCTAACCAATGGGTATGGCCGTCAATGAGTGAAGAAGGTATGTGTTCATCTGAAAGATTTTTCTGCGGAACGTATTGGTAAAGTTCATCGCCAAAATTCTTTTGTAATATTTTAGAATCGTTGACAGTTATGGCAAAGCATGGTCCATAGATTTCATCATTAAAATAGATCGCATCCTTAGATTGTATAAAAGAGGATGACACCGGTTTGAAACTAGTAAACTCAAACATCCAAGCAGGTTTTAGAATTCTCTTAATAATCTCTTGTTTAATGTAGAATTGACCTTTCAGAATATCTAATGCCCACATATCCCCATTTTTGAATACAACTGTAAAATAGGTAGGACTAATAATATTTATTTCGTACTGTTGTGACGGCATCTCAATGTCTAATTGTCGCAGCGATACTTCCAGAATGTTTTTATAGAATTCAACAGATTGATTTGTTAATTCCTCTGCTATAGCATTCACCTTGCTTTCAACTTCACTATCCATAAGAGGATGAAACCACTTTTCAGACAAGGGGGAAATCTTGTAATAGCACCAAGATGAAAACAACAATTCTTTGTCTGATTGTTTTAATTGATCTTTTTTCTGACAGTAGCCACCTGCAAGATGAAGATTAATGTAGCTTAGTTCATCAATTGTAAGATCTTTCCTCTTGAGAAGCTCAAGAAGCAACGGCACAGGATCTAAAAAGACCGCAGTTTCAACAAACCCATTTAGACGCATCGACAGGCGCAGAAAAAACAATAGAGGCAATACATCTGGCCTCATTAAAGTTTGCCGAGTATAAAAGCGATCAATCCCTTTTTCAATAAACTGTCGACACTGTTCTTGGAAATGAGGATTTTTTATCTCCATTTGGAGAGGATAACGTATTTCACGTGTATATGGTTCCCATTTTTTCATTATATCCGATGTAGGCTCGTTATCAGAGGTCTTTAAAGATACAGACCGAAACAGTTCAATTTCAAAAATTACCTGTTCGTCTACACTTGCAAGCTTATGAATATTTCGGTGGTAATATTCTAATAGTGTATATGGATATAGATTTGGCTCACATGATAATCTCATTAGAAAATCACCATTCTGTAGAGCATTTCCTTCTTCTTTTCTAGTGTCAATGTGTTTTAAGCGGCTATTCCATTTGTAATTTTTAAGCCAATCTACGGTTTTCGTGCTGATCTTTGGATGCATTTTTTTTGAGGATGGAAAGTGATTTTTTTCAATTTTCCAATCTCCATAAAAGTACTCTACATGTAGGATTTCGAGTGCACCTTTTTTAGTTTCTGCGTACATGATCGACGGTTTTGTTGTTAGCATTTCAGAATGGGAGGAGAACTGATGGGCGAGGAACGCGGCGTTAGCTAAAATAGGAATATACTCAAGATCTGCTAATACGAAAAGATTTGTCTCTGTATTTTTTCTTTCAAATAGCTGGGTGAGCAAGTCGTTTAATTTTTCAATTTTAGAAATGCTTCCATCCCTGAGTTGAGGATGACTCTCAGCCAAAGCGCTTAACCATTTATAATGTCCTATTAGAGAATTTTGTTCAGCAGTCTCAGCTAGGGCAAAATCAAATAAAGGGTACGGACATAAAGAAAGGTCTAGGTCACCTTTTGAATCTTCATATTTTTCATATGTAGACCTAAAATATTGTAAAACCGCTGCCCTTCTTTGTTCATCGTTTGGATTTGTGTACATCAGATATGGGTCATTGTCATACTCAATGCCTGGATAATATATAGGATAATTCTCTAGACAAGCAGCTGCAGCCTGTTTGTCTTGCATTCTTAAATTGTCTAATTTTACGGCGAAATAATGAACGAGAGCATACAGAGTAAGAACAGTGTTGGCTTGTTTTGGATTTACAAATCGATAGTTTTCTCTAATCGCAAGGTCATATCTATATAGCAATTTTTTTAAACATTCCATCATTGTTTTGAATTGGTAATTAGGTAAAACACTCCAGTATTCATTCTCGTCATTGGGTATGGGGAGTTGATCAACTACGCGTTCGATTTCTAATGCTCTAGTTTTTTTGTCATGAGAGGATTTTTTTAGATAGTTCAATAAAACTCTTGGTATTATTTCAGCAGAAGGTAATTCAAATGGCCGACAAATGACACTTACATCAGTCGGAGGTTGGTCGTTCTTCTCTGATTTTTTGATAAGCTTGCTAGTTTCTGATAAAAATAATTTGCGTTTTTCTATCCGCTTATCCTGTGCATAATCATCAAGTAATAACGGTATTTTTGAAGCCTTTCGTTTTGTTGAAATTTCTGTTTCTGCAGTCTCTAATCTATTTTTCAAATCTAATACAGTGGCGCTCATGATATCAAAATTGAATGCCTGATCTTGCTTAGATTTAACTTTTGCAAGCTCTAATAAGGATAAATTTGTTGCAGCATATTTGAAAAGCGTGCGTAATTTTCTCCCTCTGGAACTATCCTCTAGTAATATTTGTTTGGAAAGCTGGTATCCTTCAATGAGCGAGCGCATTTTGATTTCGGCGATCAGTTTCTTGTATTTCTCTCTATCCATAGAGTAGATAGCCAAGACTTTGTCGTTTGCCCATGCATTTGATTGAGAAGATGACACAGAGGTATAATATTGCAAGTCGAAGGTAGGAATATCTTGACGGTAAGCAATCAAATCACCAAGTAATAAAGATTCAACTTTTCTTATGTCTAATTGAGGAACAAGTTTGGTTTCTATCAGAGCTTGGAAAAAATCCGCGGAATTGCGATTAAACAAGAACTCTTCGGAAGGTATACTCATGTACCTTGCAATAGGATTAAACCAACATTTTGTTCCATTAGAAATGTAATTCCTCAATTGAAGAGCTTCATTCCCTGCCAAAAACAAATGCAAGTCGTAAGTTTCTTTATCTTGTTTGATAAATTCAAAAATGAGAGCTTTGCTGATACCCTTATCGTTTACACATCCCCCTTCGATAAGATAGGATTTTTTGACTTCTAGCTTATGAACTGTTTGCACGATTTCTTTTGCAAAATTGGCAATATCTTCGTTTTTGGTTTCATTTTCAGGACGTAGAAGCGCTTGCAATTTTAGATTATAAGTGAGGAGTTGCTTAAAGCGTGCTATCAAATCGTCGGGGATATGCGCGATTTTTGATGTTTGTAAATATTTAATCCAAACCAGGTGGCATTCATAAGACGAAGCTTTTTCATAATCGGAATTTTGTACTATTTTGTCTGCAAAAATAAGTCCTAAAAGTGCAGGAAGATTATCAGATTGTTCGAGGATAGGGTATTCGATCTGTTTATCTAGAGCGGAGTATTCCCTGATGTATTGAGCTTCTTTATTTTTAGATAATCTTACTAATGGCCCAGGAGTCGTTTGCGGAGCTGCGATCAATGAAAATATGGGTAAAAATAGATTTTTCTGAACAGTATACGATCTTTGTTGTAAACTGGCCTTTTGCTCGGAAGGAGTATATTTTGCGAAAACATCTTGTATATTCATGGATTTAGCATAACCGACTCAGTTATAATAATAAACAATAATAAATTGTACTAGGTTTACAAGTAGAAGGTTCGGACTTTCGAGTGTGACAGTAAACCATGACCAGGATGATTTGCTTCTAATTTTAGTTATATAAGCGCAAAAATTTTTCGACATATTAAATAAATATGGCTAAAAATTTTTGCGCTTATATAACTAAAACTAACACGCAAATCATCCTGTTTACTGGCAGACTCTTCGAGTCTGGCAAGCCCAATATTATCAAATTAAAAAAATTATTGCCACAGAACACAGAGCGTACTAGAAGACCCTACGAGTTAAATTTTCTTCTCTGCGAGTTCTGATAATTTTTAATTTATTAATATGATTGTATATTTTTTAATATTTTGTTATTATTTTATTTTGTTTTTTATTTGGAGATATTTTAAATGTCAGAAATAAGTTTTATTGATCGCATCCAATTTGATGGCCCTCACCTAGACAATACTAAGAAGTTGTACAACTTCGTTGAAGATACCTTCAATTTTGGGGCGCGGAGCGTATACTATATAAAAACTGAAATTCAAGATAAAATGTTCATCGAAGAAATAAAACATGAAAACAAAGAAAAATTTGATGAGGTTTTAGAAATTGCTCTGAAAATCAGTGTTTTGATTTCGCTTTTTCCCCTAACTATGGCATTACTTTCTGTAAAAGTATATTTCCGACTTACCCATACTTTCACTTTAGAAACTGGTGTTGCAAATCCAAAAATTCCACCGTTAAAAGTGGCTGAAACAAAAGTTGCTGAAACAAATGAGAACGATTCCGGTTCTAAAATCAATAAAATTTCAGACCCAGTAGCTGATCACTACGAAAACCTAAGCCCTGAAGAAGCTATTAATTCAACAACTGCTATAGACAAAAAATTTACTTCTCATTCAATTCAAATACAGAGAGATGCGCACGAAGACGCCAAAAATTTCTTGAAAAAACTCTTGCCAAAAGTAGGAGCAGGTATAGAGATAATTTCGCCGCCTGATCTAGCATGTCCTAAAGTAATTGATGTGAGTATCTCAAACGACTTGGATCCAACAGTGTTTTGTTGGATGAATACCAACTCAGTTGGTGATGATATCCAGACTGATGGAAAAAGAACCGATAATATTATTGTGGTTTATGGAGTTGCTAGTCAGTTCAATGGCTGTGAATCACCGTCTCGCGCGACTGTTCCGCCCGGTCAAGCTGTGCCTGTGTATGAAGGAGATGGCACACAAGGGCCCGAGGCTCAGTTGCAATTTGGAAAGCATCAAGTTGAATTGATTAATTGTGGAGGGAATAAAGCCTTTAATGGGTTGTGTTACGTATTGGATGATGCAACAAGAACAGCAGTAGAACATGGTTACTTTACGCCTAGCAAAGATGAAGCAGAAAAAGTGATTCAACAACTTACCGAAAAAGGTAAAAATATTGAGTATCTATGCGTAGGCAATATTCCAACAGATGGACAAAAACCTGTCTACTTGATTTTAGTTGCTGCACCAGCTTTTGGTATGTACACCAAGAACAACACAGTAACCGGCAAAAATAGAGAGGAAATCGAATTTCTATGCGCTTTGCATGGATTTAGAGCTCAATATCAACAATGTATTAACCTCGCCAAGCGAGAAGGTAAGGAAGTGATCTTTAAGCCCGCGGCTGTTGGGTTGGGGGTTTTCAAAAATGATCCTAAAGTTGTTGTGAAAGCTTTATATCAAGCATCGAAAGAATTTGAAACGGAACTCAGAAATAACAAAGTATCTGTAAGATTTCAAGTTAGAGGGGCTGGCGCTGCCAAATTCATTGCGGATACCTTAAAGTTGAAACAATTTCCCTAGTCTCTTTACTCACTTTCCTTGACTTTTAATTTTCATATGCTGAATTAATGGAAATAAGATAGTTAAGGTGGGTTGATCATGAAAAAATTGTTAGTGATTGAAGCGCATAGTGATGATTCGTGCATTAGCATCAGCGGTTTTATGCGCAGGTTTGTCAATCAATATGAATATCATTTCTTAGTGGTAGCAGTTTCTCAGGTCCACCTGCATCACATAGGTGTCGTCAATCGCAACGAACGATTAAATGAATACGAAACATATGTAAAACAATTCAATGGCCAATGGCATAGAAACCATAGACTTCCTTTTGATGGTGATTCAACATTGGACAGAATTCCTAAGAGAGAGCTTGTTTCAGCCATCGAAGAGGTCATCGATAAAGTTAAACCACAGACATTGGTATGCCAAGGACCTTCATTCCATCACGATCACACTTTAGTTTATGAATCAGTAATTGCAGCAACACGACCAACTGCAAGGTTTTTTCCGTCAGAAATTTATATTATGGAAAATCCAACATATGTGCATTCTCTGGGGCCTTCTACAGATTTTAAGCCCGACTTTTACTGCCAACTTTCACATGGTGAATTAGAGGATAAACTTGCTTTATTTGAGAAATGCTTTCCATCTCAGATCCGTGGGGATAAAAATGTGTTATCAAAAGAAGGGATCCGAACTTGGGCTAGATATCGTGGAATAGAAGCAGGCTGCGAGTTTGCCGAAGCTTTAAGTACTTACATCCGAGTAATCTAAGCAAAATACTTTGAGACAATTTGAGTTTCAAGTTTGTTCTGATCCGCCGCAAATTTGCGGATTCCTTCAGATAATTTTTCAGTTGCCATGGCATTTTCATTGAGCATCCAACGGAAAGTTTTCTCATCCATAGGAATTTTTTGGATATTCATCGTTTTTGATTGAGCTGAATCGAGTTTTTTCGCTAAAGGCCCCGTCTGATCTTTGATCTCCTGCATGAGATCTGGTGCTATAGTGAGAAGGTCGCAACCTGCAAGTTCTAAGACTTCATCTTTATTGCGGAAACTAGCTCCCATCACTTGGGTTTTATAACCGAATTTTTTGAAATAATGATAGATTTCAGTTACTGATTTTACACCTGGATCTTCTTGAGGAGCGTATTTATCCTTGCCTTCATTTTTTTTGTACCAGTCTAATATTCTGCCGACAAAAGGCGAGATCAACGTGGCTTTTGCTTCTGCGCATTCAATTGCTTGAACAAGACTAAACAATAAAGTCATATTGCAGTGGATTCCTTCTTTCTCAAGCTGGCGCGCAGCCACAGTTCCTTCCCAAGTCGATGCCAGTTTAATCAAGATTCGTTCACGAGGAATGCCACCTTGCTCGTAAAGACTCACAAGTTCCCGGGCAGTAGCTACACTCCCATTTACATCGAATGATAAGTGTGCGTCTACTTCCGTAGACACGCGGCCCGGTATGAATTTTAAAATTTCTGTCCCAAAATTAACGAACAATTTGATCATCACTAGGCGTTTTTGTTCTGCCAGAGCAACTTTTTTTCCTTTGGCGAAGGCAACCGCATCTTGGATTAAATGCTGGTACTGAGGGTTTTCGGAGGCTTTTAAGATTAATGAAGGATTAGTCGTTGCATCAGTAGGAGCGTATTGCTTGATTGAGTTGATATCACCCGTATCAGCTACAATGGTAGTCATTGTTCTTAGCTGTTCCAATTGATTCGACATAAATTTCCTCCGGGTCTTTTAATCCAATGATTGTATCATTTTTGATATAAGTCAATCTTGGGTTCTAAACGGAACGTAATCGTCAAAGGTTTTTCTCCAATAGAAAGATCCAAACACGCATTAAGCCTTGTCAATAATAATTTGTAGGGGACTTTAACATGATGTTCCCCTACATTAATGCCAACGGAGGTGTTCCCAAGTATTTCTTCACTTTCTAAAACTTGCCGGCAAAGGGCTTCAAATTTACGGAGCTGCCGGCAAATCGTCGCATCATCGAACAAGTATTCTCTTTCACAATCGGCACACTTAATATTGGTGCCTCTATCTTTTTCCAGAATAGAAAATCTGATAGGTTTATTGCAACTCAGACATGCAAATTCGAGATGGTTCCCTTTTTGCATTGTCTATCCTTGACCAACTGCCCAATAAATGTAGCTGCCAATGGATAATGGTTTGCCAATCTCTTTAGAACGTTTTTCAACTAAGTTTGCTATCGTCATAGTATCGTCTTTAATATACTTTTGACGGATTAAACAGACTGCGTCATAAAACGCTGAGATTTTTCCTGTAACGATCTTCTCAATGATATTTTCAGGTTTTCCTTTGATTTGATCGCGGGCTATCCCTTTTTCATGTTCAACGATTGACGAGGGAACCTGTTCAGGGGAAAGAAAATCGGGGCTAGCTGCTGCCACATGCATAGCGATATCTCGCGCAAAATTTTCTTCCGTGTTGCTTCCAATTAATTCAACAACAGTTACAATCTTACCTCCGAGGTGAGAGTAAACGCCAAAAGAACGATTTGGATCTTTTTTGAAGATTTGAAGCCGTCGGATTTGGATGTTTTCTCCGATCGCTTGAACAACTGTTGCTCGGTACTCATCTATAGACAATCCTTTGTCCTTAGAGTATTTTTGCTTTATAAAGGTATCCAAAGATGCTGGGGCTGTACTAGCTGCTTCGTTGCTGACGTTTTTCAAGAACTCTTGAAAGCGGTCGTTTTTTGCAACAAAATCGGTTTCGGAGTTGACTTCTATAACCGCTATGGAGTGAGGACTTTGTGCGTTGCCTATCATCCCTTCATTAGCTGTGCGACCTTCTTTCTTAACGGCTGTAGCTATCCCCATCTTCCTCAAAAGATCGATAGCTGCTTCCATATCGCCGTTTGTTTTTTCCAGGGCTTCTTTGCATTTTCCAATGCCAACGCCTGTTCTTTCACGGAGTTCCTTAATCATTTCAGATGAGATTTGCACTGACATGTTATTTGTCTCCTTTACGGATCACTTCGCTCTCTTCTTCAACGATTTTTACTCGGGACGACCGCTTTTTCTTTTCTTGGACTTCTTCTTCATCTTTGTCTTGCTCTCTTTCTTTATCGGATACGATGCGGAGCTCGTTCTTTTTCTCGATAATCCCTTGTACAAGAGCATTAAGAATTAATTTAATGCTTTTCAGCGCATCATCGTTGCAGGCAATTACATAATGGATTGGATCGGGGTCGCAGTTTGTGTCGACTAAACCCATTACTGGGATATTAAGTCTTTTTGCTTCTGCGACAGCTAGGTGTTCGCGGCTTGGATCTACGACGATAACTAGGCCTGGCGGTTTGCGCATTCCGCGGACGCCAGAAAGGTTCTTTTCCAATTTAAGTTGTTCTTTGGTCAAGAGGGATATTTCTTTTTTAGTAAGGCCTTCGCCGCCTGTTGAGATCTGCTTTTCGATTCTGTCCAATTTTTTAATTGATTGGCGGATTGTTTGGAGATTAGTTAGCATGCCTCCCAGCCATCTTTCGCATACGTAAAATTCGCCACATAATTCAGCGAGTTCTCGGACGATTTCTTTCGCTTGCTTCTTTGTTCCGACGAAAAGGATTGATTTGTGTTTTGCGACAGTTTCTCTGACGATTTCGACTGCATCGCGGATTTGTTGCAAGGTTTTTGCTAGGTCAATAATATATAAACCATTGCGTTCCTCGAAAATAAATCTCTTCATTTTCGGGTTCCATCGGCGCTTTTGGTGTCCAAAATGTGCGCCTGCTTCTAAAAGATCTTTAATACTTACTTGTGACTGTGCCAAGCCTTGTCCCTTTATGTTGACGACGGCATCTCACCTGGGGCGAGATTTCGGTCTTGGTTAAAATTTTGTTTTTAAAATTGCAAATACCGTTGTGCTTTAAAACTTGATTATAGGCCCAACCGGTAAAGCGCCTGATCAGAATCGAACTGACACTCGTAGCTTGGAAGGCTACTGTTCTACCATTGAACTACAGGCGCGGGTTTCCGTCTAAAAGTCAAAAGGATGCCACATCTAGCGATTTATTGCAATGGCTTCAAAATAAAAAAGCAGCATCGGAACTAAGTTTCTTAGGTATAAAATTCAGAATTTTGCACAATGAATCAGCATGAGAAGAAAAAATCACCGTTTTCGTTTCCAATTGGATATTCCATCAAAAGCGAATAAGATTCTAAATCTTATTCTTGTCGGTTTCTTACTGATTATCCTACGTATTTGGCATTTAGGGTTTGTGCAGCACGATGAACGGAGCGAAGAGGCTAGAAGGCCTCAGCAAAAGCTTGTCATTGAACCTTCTAAGCGAGGGACTATCCGCGACAGATTTAATCTTCCATTGGCAATCAATAAAGTGCGTTACAATGCAGCGATACTCTATGCGCAGATCAAGCAAATTCCGTCTACGGTTTGGGAAACAAAGGATGGGAAAAAAGTTAAAATTTTTAGAAGGCGGGAGTACATCGCAAAACTAGCAAAAATTCTTGCTGAAGAGCTTCAATTAGAACCTGAAAGATTGGAAGACCTTATCCATGCTAAAGCTTCATTGTATACCCATCACCCTTACATTATCAAAGAAGACCTCTCAGAAAAAGAATATTACCGTTTAAAAATGCTCGAAAAAGATTGGGTCGGTATCCACACGCAGCTCGTGCCTCAAAGATTTTATCCCCTCAACAAGGTGGCTGGCGACATCATAGGTTACATGGGCGCGATAAGTCGTGATGAATACGAAAAAGTGATTCATGAAATTGGGTCTCTTGAAAATTACTTGCGAGCAGTTAGCTGCGGTGAAGAGTGCTCTTTGCCGGTTGGAATTTCCTCTCACGATGAGGTGGAAGGGCGATTAAATGATTTGATAGACCATGCGTATTCATTAAGTGATTCTGTTGGGAAAACGGGGGTGGAAGGTCGTTACGAGGAACTATTGCGTGGCTACAGAGGAAAAAAAACCTATTTTTCCGATGCAAGAGGAAATTTTTTGCGCCAACTAGATGGGGAGAAAAAAGCACAGTCTGGTCAAAGGATCCTGTTAACGATTTCCTCAGAATTGCAAGAATATGCTGAAAATTTGCTTATTCAAAATGAGAGCATGCGCGAATTAAGAATAGAAAGTCGCAACAAAGGGGAGCACACAACTGAAAAAGAACCGTGGATTAAAGGTGGGGCAATAGTGGCTTTTGAGCCCATGTCAGGAGATATTCTAGCCATGGCTTCGTATCCCAGGTATGATCCCAATGATTTTATCTCTACAGCGAATCAAGACATATCTAGTTCTAAGCATCGCAATATCCGTCGTTGGCTAGAGTCTGAAGCATATATAGGGGAAATATGGGATGGAAAGAGACCATTGGAACGAGAAAGATATGATCCCGCTAAAGATGCTAACTATGAAGAACAGCAGTGGTTGACATGGGAGAATTATATGCGTTTTATTCTGCCTGTGGATAGCCCTATAGTTGCCGGCTTGCAAAGGATTGGTACAGTCAAGAATGCGGCTGATTTTCAAAAAGCTGTCGATAACCTACTTGAGCTAACTGGGCGGCCAAACGCCTATGCAATGTTCAATATGCTTTTTCAAGGGGGAGAACATCAGTCATATAAAAAATTGCAGCTTCCTGGGCAAAAAGAAGCTCTAGCACTTAAGATTCAAGAAAATCAGCAACAGATTCAACAGATTGTCCATCAAATTGAACATTTTTTTGCTGGTATTCCTAAAAATTATGACAAGGTATTGTTAGTAGATCTTTGCAGACTTTTGGTAGACTCAAGGAGAATCCAAGATAGATACGAAAATATCTTTGGTATTCAAACTTTAGATGAGTATCGCGCTGCATCATCTGCCATCGCTGTGTTGACTGAAGCTGTCAAAAATTACAGCAAAGATCTATATCACATTTACGACTTTAAAGCCTGGCGTCTAGCAAATCAACGTGAGTTTTTAAAACAAAAGCGTTTAGAAGAGCAGGCAAGCGGAAAACGCTATGCATCATCCTATTTAGAGATTTTAGATCAAAAAGAAAAAGAAATGTTTGAAGATTTTTGGGATTTAAATCGCTGGGATTTTATTTTGGCAATCCTCACAGGCACTTCTCAAAATCACAGCAGTCTTTCCCCTTACTTAGATGTGTTAACTACCTGGCACAAAGAACTATCTATGGGGGCACACCAAGAAATTTCCTGGGCAAATTCTTACTGGAAGCTGCGCAAAGCATTAGGTGATTTTCGAGATGAGATTGCACATGTTTATTTGCAAAGTCTGCGCAGTTTTCAAGAACTAGATCGTCCTTTGTTAGGACAATATCGCTCTTTGCGTCAGCAAGAGGGAAAACAAACAGAAAAGCATCTAGCCATGGCATTTTATCCCACGTACGGTTTTGGCTATGGACGTTCATATGCCTATCGGCAAGCAGCTCCCCAAGGATCTATATTTAAACTTGTCACCGCATATGAGGCTCTTGTTCAGGAGTACAACAAAACACAAAATATTGGAGCGGGATTCCTTGAAATTGTGGACAATACCCATTTAAGGGGAGGAAAACACTATGTAGGTTACTATGATGACGGCACTCCCATTCCTCAAATTTTTAACGGGGGTAGAATTCCTAGAAGTCATCGCAGCGGTATAGGCAAGGTCGATCT
>JADMIO010976198.1_pt1 | contig 16499 bp, 10 predicted proteins | sample 8958161 | NCBI WGS metagenome assembly JADMIO01 (sample SAMN16585339, study PRJNA669376) | soil metagenome | isolation source: Crop rotation soil | place: USA: Cullars Rotation, Alabama | collected 2011
GAACGAAGCGCGGTCCGATGACCCTTCGATGAGGCGATTTAATTCCGCCAGCACATCGATCGTTTGCCCGACGAGTTCTTTAAGCGCGAAAGCTTTTTGCTCCAGTATTTCGCGGAGATTTTTCGCCAGCTCTGGGTTCTGCTCGCCCGGTCGCGGTATTTCCCAATAGCTGAGCCGCTTCTTGTATTCTTCGACTAACCGGTCAATTCGCGGTTGGTAATAGGCGCGGATGTCTGCGCTGATAATATCCGTGATCGTGGCCGGAGGGACCCCAATCCGGCGCATGTTCTCGATATACTGTTTGTAATCTGCGGACTCGATCTGTTCCCAGGAGAAGAACTGGTTGGTGCTCGATCCGCTTAAAGGAACCGAAACAAAAGTTTTTTCGGGAATTTTGGAGGTTAATTGCTCCTTCGGCATCGGACGCGAAAACCATCCGGCCGCAAAGGCCGCTGCGATCACAAAGATTCCGGTCCATTTCCATGGCGTCGGCTTTGTTTGCACGGCAGGAATAAGAGGAACGACGTTCACGGATGTCGGAATACGTATGACGTATCAATTAAATCCAGCGATTGTGCCGAGGCTTCATTTTCCGGGGTTCTGTGGTACACGTCGGGAAGCTGAACGATGTTTGTGGTCTCGCGAACAATCCATTGTCCATCAACAACGACTGCGCTGATCCGGGCAATAACTGGAGCGGGAGCATTGGGTGTTATGGGGACCTGAACCGGCTGTCTAAACTTGGAAATCGCGAGGGAAGCGAGTAGCGCGAGCATTAGAATGATGCGCTTTTGTCTGGCGGTCTTCACATCTGCAATCCTGTCTCGCCCAGCGAAAGTCCGCAACCGTCTTGACTACTCAGATCCGCCCGCGCTTTACGCGGTTGCAAACCTACTTCGAATCTTCCTTTTTCCAAACCTCCGCTGCTGTTTTGAGGAATAGATCGCGGGCCTCCCATTGATCACCACTGGTGCATTGAATCATGAATACCGCCACCATGCCGGTCTGCGGGTTCACGGATAAATCGGTGCCGTATGCGCCATCGTGACCGAACAGGCCGTTGCGCAAATGGTAGCCGAGACTGTAATTCACTTTGGTGGCGCCGGTTTGTTCGGTTCGGAGGGCTTCCATGGCGGCGTGCGACAAGTACCGTTTTCCATCGAGTTCGCCGTCGTTGGCGAGAAGGAGCCCGTAGCGTAAAATATCGTGGGTCGTCGAAAACAAGCCGCCACCGGCCTCCGGAAAACGATGCAGGCGATCGCTGAAGGGCTTTGTGAGGAAACCGATTTCACCGCGGGCAAAGCCATTTTTTTCCTTGTTCGGACCGTAGGCCCCGGCGAGGCGCGCGATTTGCGCTTCTCTCGGCCAGAAGGTCGTTTGGGTCATACCGAGCGGATCAAAAAAGCGTTTTTGCAAAAACTCTTCGTAAGGCATGCCGCTGATAATTTCGACGATCCGCGCGGCAATATTCATTCCCTGGTTGCCGTAGGCATATTTCGTTCCGGGCTGCCATTGCAAAGGTCCGGTCACGGAACTGAGCGCTCGCACTCTTAAAGGAGTGCTGTCGGCGCCGGTGACCTGTTGCAGTTCCGCACTGCCGGTCAATCCACTCGTGTGACTTAATATATGCCGCACCGTTACCGGCGTGGCCACCGGCTGAAGCAGAATGTGCGATGCGTCCTTCTCCGCAATCACCATCCATTTGGCCAATTGCGGAATGAAGTTTGTGACCGGGTCATTGAGGCTGACCTTGCCCTCATCTGCCAGCATCATGATTGACGCACCGGCGAACATTTTGCTCATCGAGGCGATCCAGAAGATGTCCTGTTCGCTCATGGGGCGTTTCGCCTCCACATCCGAGTAACCGAGCAGATTTTTGAAATGAACCTTCCCCTTTTTATCCGCAATCAGGCTGACCATGCCCGCGAATTTGTGACTATCGAGATAGGGTTGAATCGCCTCCGTGACTTCCGGACTGGCCGGCGCATTAATTTCGGCTGCCCACGCGGGAAATCCTGCGCAGGAGCCGACAAGAAACAAGATCCAAAGCCGGGTGCGGAAATGGAGTTTTATGAAGTTCATATATTGGGTGATCATTAAATCCGTGACAGCGGACATTAAATCACTGCCACTTGGGAGGGCGATAACTTAAAGAGATCATCGTTTGAGTGATCTTTCGTTCGCGATGTTTAACTCGTTTCGGGGCGCGAAACGAAATCTCGAAAGGGCTGTCTTAACCAGCATGACGGCCAATATTTGTTCATCGATTCAATATCAAAACGGCGTTGCTGCGGAAGTTCGCAGCCTTCTTCTGCCATGGGGTTTCTCTCTTCTCTTCCCATTGCCTCTGATCATGGTTGACCCCGGCGCGGTTAATTCGGATATCGTGACGCTGTATGTGGGTCTGAGCCTTGCCTGGCTGGCCACGGAGGTCTTTCGCAGGCCGGACTTAGTCCGCGGCGTCGCACAGTGGCGGGCCAGAATCGCAGCGTTTATCGGGCTGGTTTCGCTCAACCTGCTTGTTTACATCGCGGCTGGCATGGCCTCACCGGTGAAATCCAATATTGCGTGGCCGCTCCTGGTTTGCCTCGCGTCGGCCCCGGCGATTGGGCTTGTGCCCTGGCTGGTATTGAAAATGAAAAATCCGCAGGGAGCCATTGTCATGAGCATGCTCATTGTGGGAGGAACAAAACTCCTGGGCTGCGTCATCGCTCGGATTGTTTATGGGCCTGACTTTCTGCGGTTGGGATATGTCTCTGCCGATTGGAAGGCCGCGAAGCTCATGATTAGCTGCATGTGGACTGGCACGCTGCTGGTTTCTTTCCTGGGAGGAATCGCAGCGTATCGGCAATGCACCGCGGGCACCAAAAGCATCGCGCTTTAAGCGAATGCGATGCTTCCTCAATGTTCTGATCGTCCTGGAATCTCCGGAACGCCTGGATCGTCCAAAATTTGCACGGCGGTGGCGCCGCCAATGTGTTTCCAATCCTGCAACACCCAGACGACTTTTTTGTCCGCAGTCACTTCAATAAGCTGAGGGCCTTCGTTATTTTTGCCGCGCGATGTGAAGATGGTGTTGCCATTCGCGAGCCGGGTGCAGGTTTGGGGCGCGGAGAGGAACTGGTATTCGCGCGGCAGATCTGTTTTGCAGTTAAACTCCCAAACAGTTTCTCCTTTGGAATTCACTTCGCGCGTCAGGTTGTTTTTTTCGTCGGTGATCAGGGTATTGCCATTTTTCAAGCGCAGGGCGGCCCAGGGCTTGTCGATGTTGTATCTCCAGATTTCGGTAAAGTTTTTATTGTATTCCACAACGCGATCCAGGCTGAGAAAAGGAATGAGATATGTTCCCTGGGCGGTGACTCGAGCCCTGCGGAACTGGGCATGGACCCCGCGTGCCTGCTCATAAGGAAGCTCGTGATCGACCTCCACCGCACCGGTCTTGATGTTTATGATCTTCAACTTTGGCGCCAGGCCGTTTTCAACGAACATTACTTTGTCCAGGCCAATGGGCTGGCAGGCATGAATCTCCCGGTGATTCGGGATTTTTGGATCCCCTGAATCGTAACGCCACACCACTTTTTTGTCCGGCGTGATGATCGCAACGTATTCCATGCGCGAGAAAAGAATGTTCCCGTTGGAAAGCATCCAGACGTCGTCAAATTCAGGGCGAGGACCGGTGGAATAAGTCCAGATGACCTTGCCATCCTTGACGAGAAACATTTTGTTGCAGTTTTCGCCCACGTAAAGCATCGGATGCTGCGCGAGGCCATTTCCGGGCAGGTCTGAGCGAGTGATGCCGTTCGTATATTTTTCCGAGCACACAATTTCACTCGCTGCAAAGGCGGGAACATTTGCCGCCGTGAAAAGCGGCAATACGTTTATGCACGGAGTCGTGGCTGCGGTTTTGTTTGGAGTAGTATGGCAACCCGTCAAGGCAGCGATAACGCCGATGACGGAAACAATGACCAGCCAAGAGGGAGATTTCGTATTCATCCTTAGGTAGGGGCTCAAAAGTTTAAATTTCCGCGGCGAAGGTTGGAGGACGGCGGGCTTTGGTGGCTTGTTCGAAGCCGTGGGCGATTTTTAGGAGTTTGGATTCTTCCCAGGCGCGGCTGAAGAAGGAGATGCCGACGGGCAGGCCTTGAATGAATCCCATGGGCACGGTGATGCTCGGATATCCGGCGATGGCGGCGAGGGGCGGGGTATAGACGGGGCCGCCGCGGTCGCCGTTGATGAAATCGGTTACATGGGCCGGGCTGCTGGTGGGCGCGATGATGGCATCGAGATTGTCTTTGGCGAGGGCGGCGTCGATTGCTTCGGAGGAGAATTTGCGGCAGGTTTCTTTGGCTTCAAGATATTCGGCATCGGTGAGGGGACCCAGTTGCTGGGCGGCAATGAGTTCTTCCTGACCAAAGAAGCGCAATTCCTGGTCGCGGTGTTTTTCGTTGAACGCAATTAATTCCGCGAGCGAATGCACTGGAATTAAAGGGTCCAATTGGCGCAGATAGGCATTGATGCCATCCTTGAATTCGTAGCGGAGCACTTTGCCTTCGGCGCGCAATTCATTGGCGCGGTTGAGGTCGATGGGATCGATCACGGTCGCGCCCGCGTTTTGCAATGCGCGGACGGCGGCGTTGAATACGGGATCGATCCGCGCGTCCGACCACAGCTTGCGCGCGACACCAATGCGCGCGCCGTTAAGGCCGTCGCCGAGCAGCGCTTTTCGGTAATCAAGACCTTTTTCAGAAATGGCAGTCAAGACGACCGCGGTGTCGGAGACGGTTCGAGTCATCGGTCCCGCAGTATCCTGGCTTTTGGAGATGGGAATAATGCCCGCGCCGCTGATCAATCCAACGGTGGGCTTTAAGCCGACGATGCCGTTATAGGAAGCCGGGGAAAGGATTGAACCGTCGGTCTCGGTTCCAATGGCGGCTGCGCATAAATTCGCGGACACGGCGACGGCTGAACCGGAACTTGACCCCGAAGGATTTCGATTAAGCGCGTATGGGTTTTTGGTGCGTCCGCCGCGACCGCTCCATCCGCTGATGGAATGGGCGCCGCGAAAATTCGCCCACTCACTCAGATTTGTTTTTCCAAGGATGACCGCTCCCGCCGCGCGCAGTCGGGCTACAAGAGGGGCGTCGTGCGGTCGCTTGGAATTTGCCAGCGCCAGCGAACCAGCGGAGGTGCTCATGCGGTCGCCGGTGTCGATGTTGTCTTTGACCAGCATCGGAATTCCGTGAAGCGGTCCGAGATTTTCGCCGCGCCGGGTCCGCGCATCGAGTCCAGCGGCGATGGCGAGGGCATCCGGGTTTAGTTCGATGACGGCGTTCAGTTTTGGCCCGGTGCGGTCGAGCGCTTCGATTTGCCGTAAATACGCCTTGGTTAATTGCACGGAAGTTAGGCGGCGAGCGCGAATTCGCTCCGCAAGATCGACAATGCTGGTTTCGTCGAAATCGAACGGTTTGGTTTTTGCGCGGGTCTTGTGCGCGCCTTGAGTTTGAAGTCCGGCCCATGAAGCGAGCGCGACGCCCGTGGTGTTCCTCAGAAATCCCCGTCGGTTCATGCGCGGAGCATCTTAGGGGCACCGTAAAAAGTCGAAGAAATATTGAATAACCAGCATTGCCATTATCGTTAAATTAAGGCATAAGAGCACAAGCCCTAAAATGTCATGCTAACAATTAATGGCAGCAAATCGAAGTTCTGCGATGGGGTGTCGCGGCGTAATTTTCTCCGTATCGGCGCGTTGGGACTGGGCGGGTTGACTTTGCCGCAATTGCTGCGCGCGGAGGCGGTGTCGGAAATTTCAAAAGGCCACAAGGCGGTCATCATGATTTTCCTGCCGGGCGGTCCGTCGCACCAGGATATTTTTGATTTGAAAGGGGACGCTCCGGCGGAGGTGCGCGGAGAGTTCAAATCTATTTCCACGGCTGTTCCTGGCATTCGCATTTGCGAACATCTTCCTCGTCTGGCTGCGTTGACGGATAAAACGACGATCATTCGCTCGATGGTCGGCGCTTTGGATGATCACGATGCGTTCCAATGTTTGACCGGCCGTCCGAGCCGCAATCAACCTCCGGGCGGCTGGCCGTGCCTCGGTTCAGTGATGGCGAAGCTGGAAGGTCCCGTCAACAAGATGGTGCCGCCGAATATTGGGCTTGCGCCCAAGATGGGTCACATGGAATGGGCCCGTTGTGGCGACCCCGGTTTTTTGGGCGCGGCTTACGCACCGTTCCAACCAAACAAAGGCGGTGGCAAAGAGGACATGGTGCTCAATGGCATCACTCTCGACCGGCTTTCTGATCGGCGTTCGTTGCTCGCCGCAGTGGATCGCTTTCGCCGGGATGTAGATTCGACCGGCATGATGGATGGGCTCGACGCATACAACCAACAAGCCTTTGGCATTTTGACTTCGAGCAAGTTGATGGAAGCGCTCGATCTGAAGAATGAAGACCCAAAGGTCGTTGCCGCCTATGGCAAAGGGGACGAGAAAAATCGCGACGACGGCGGGCCGAAGTTGATGGAACAGTTTTTGGTAGCGCGGCGGTTGGTGGAAGCCGGTGCGCGTTGTGTGACGGTTGCTTTCAGCCGTTGGGATCATCACGGGGATAATTTCGGCGCGCTGCGCCAGGATTTGCCGCTGCTGGATCAGGGTGTGAGCGCTTTGATTGCGGACTTGCATCAACGCGGGCTGGATAAGGATGTATCGGTCGTGATGTGGGGCGAATTTGGCCGCACGCCGACGATCAACAAGGATGGCGGGCGCGATCATTGGCCGCGCGTCTCTTGCGCCATGCTGGCGGGCGGCGGGATGCGGCATGGGCAGGTTATTGGCGCGACGGACCGGCTCGGTGGGGAAGCGGTTGAACGGCCAGTCACGTATGCGGAAGTATTCGCGACTTTGTATTCGCGAATGGGAATCGACGTGAACAAAGTCACGATTCCGGATCTTTCGGGCCGTCCGCAATTTCTCGTGGATGCCGGCGCGCAACCGTTGAAAGAACTCGTTTAGGAGCCATGGTCCGCATGCTTCGCCTGCTCTTGTTGCAGTTGGCCGCCGTTTCGCTAATGGCGGCTGAAACGAATTTTTCGCGTTTGGATTTTACGAATGCCCCGAGCATGCCGCTCACGAATCGTGAGTTGGTTTTGCATGGAGCAGACGCACGGCGCCAGGTGTTGGTCACGGCCACTTTGCCTTCCGGAGCGACGCGCGACCTTACCCACCAGGCCAGCTATGAAGTCGAACGCACCGGCATCGTCCAGGTCGTCAAAGGAATGCTCGTTCCGATTGGGAACGGTAAGACTACATTAAAAGCACGCAACGGAACGGTTGAAGCAAGGCTTCCTGTTACGGTTGAACAATTCGAAACGAGCGAGCCGATTCATTTCGCGAATCAAATCGTTCCAGTCTTTACAAAAGCCGGTTGCAACGGTGGCGGGTGCCATGGCAAATCGGCGGGGCAAAACGGTTTTCGTTTGTCGCTGCTGGGTTTCGAGCCGTGGGAGGATTACGACCATCTTGTTAAGGAAAGCCGCAGCCGCCGGATATTTCCAGCCGCGCCGGAACGCAGTCTCCTCCTGATGAAGGGCACCGCGGCATTGCCACATGGCGGCGGCAAGCGTTGGGACACTGATTCCGACGACTATCGTTTGTTGGTTCGATGGATTGCGCAAGGCATGCCACGCGGTGATGAAAAAGCGCCGACGGTCGAAGGCATCGAAGTATTTCCGACCGCCGCGACGATGCCTTTGAACGGTGAACAACAATTGATCGTCACCGCCCGTTACACGGATGGGCACAGCGAAGATGTAACGCGGTCCGCCCTTTTCGAACCAAACGACAAGGACATGGCGCGGGTGGATAATACCGGCTTCGTCCAACTCATGGAGCAACCCGGTGATGTTGCGGTCATGATCCGTTACCAATCGAAAGTCGCCGTCTTTCGCGCGACCATTCCGCTGGGCGCGCCGGTGGGCGAAATGCCGTTAGCGAAAAATTATATCGACGAATTGGTCTTCAAAAAATTGAAGACGGTGGGCATGCCTCCTTCGCAAAATGCCGATGACGCGACCTTTATCCGGCGTGTGACAGTTGATATTGCGGGACGTCTGCCGACCACCTCGGAACTGGAGAGCTTTCTTGCCGAGAGCACGAGCAGCAAACGGGAACTGTTAATTGACCGGCTTCTGGCAAGCAGCGAATACGCGGATTATTTCGCCAACAAATGGGCGGCGTTGCTGCGCAACAAACGCACCGACCCCAAATACACTGTGGGCACTTTCGCTTTCCATGATTGGGTACGCGATAGCCTCATGGAGAATAAGCCGTTCGACCAAATGGTGCGCGAGATTTTGACGGCTTCCGGCGAAATTTCGGAAAATCCGCCCGTGGCCTGGTATCGGCAGGTCAAGGAAAGCACGACACAACTTGAAGACACGGCGCAGCTTTTCCTTGGCATGCGTCTGCAATGCGCGCAGTGCCATCATCATCCCTACGAAAAATGGAGCCAGCAGGATTATTATCGCTTCGCCGCCTTTTTCTCGCGAGTCGGTCGGAAAGCCGGGCACGGTCCCGGCGAAGAAGTGATTTTCCACAAGCGCGGCCGCGCCGAAGCGACCAACAAAAAAACGAAGCAACCGGAACGTCCCGCGGGCCTCGGCGCTGCGGTTGCCGATATCTCAAACGATGAAGATCCACGCGCGCTGTTGGCGGATTGGGTGACCTCTAAATCGAATCCTTATTTCGCGCGCTCGCTGGTGAATCGTTATTGGAAACACTTTTTCAATCGCGGTTTGGTCGAGCCCGAGGATGACATGCGCGAAACGAATCCGGCCACCAATCCTGAATTGCTCGACGCGCTGGCGAAGCATTTCGCCGACAGCGGCTATGATCTGAAAGCGCTCATTCGTGAAATGGCTTCTTCGACCACGTATCAACTCAGTGCGATGCCGAACGAATACAACCGCCTCGATAAGCAAAATTTCTCGCGATACTATCCAAAACGGCTCACGGCTGAAGTGCTCTTCGATGCCGTCAATCAAGTTACAATGGCGGAACCACGTTTCGAGGGGCTCCCGCCGGGCACGCGCGCCGTGCAGTTGCCAGACAATAGTTTCAATGCGAGTTCTTACTTCCTCACGGTTTTTGGACGGCCCGAGTCATCGAGCGCCTGTGAGTGCGAACGTTCGCAGGACGCCAGCCTCGCGCAAAGTTTGCATCTGCTGAATTCGAAGGACATCCAGGAAAAGATCGCCAGCGACAAAGGCCGCGCGGCTACGCTCGCGTCTGACAAACGTCCAGACGACGCGAAAATCAAAGAACTTTACCGGCTTGCGTGCGCGCGGGAAGCCACGGAAACAGAAATAAAATCGGCTACCGAATACCTCCAGGCAAAGGCGAAGCCGGACGACGCCAAAGCGCGCCGGGCTGCCTACGAGGATTTGCTTTGGGCGCTCGTGAACACAAAAGAGTTTCTTTTCAATCATTGATGGCTCGCCCTTCGACACAACGCGCGAACAGGCAAGGTTGCCCTGAATTTCGCCAAATGATGGCGATGGAGCGTCGCAGTTTTTTGAAAGCCGGGATACTCGGCCTGGCTGGTTTGAGTTTGAGTGAACTTCTGCGTTTTGAATCTCTCGCGGCGACGACCGGCCAGCCTACGAAGCGCGAGAATTCGGTGATTATTCTTTGGATGCGGGGCGGCCCCAGCCAGCATGAAACGTGGGACCCAAAGCCGGATGCACCCATTGAGTACCGCGGAGATTTTGGCGCGATTTCCACGAGCGTTCCCGGCATTCAGATTTGCGATATGCTTCCGCAGAGCGCGCGCATCATGCACAAGTGGTCGATCGTGCGGAGTCTGTACCACACGGATGCGGGTCACTCGACGGGCGATCAGATTTGTTTCACGGGTTACCCGCCGGGCGCGGATTTGCCGGCGGAAGGTCCAGGCAACGTCATGCCTAGTTGCGGGTCGGTGGTTGCCAAACAATTGCAGCACAAAAATCCAAAGCTGCCCGCGTATGTGATGATTCCCCGGATGGTGCCCGGAACGGGTTCTGCCCATTTGGGACGCGGGTGCGATCCTTTCGAAACGATTGCTGATCCTGCGCGCGCGGGAAAATTCCAAATTCCAAATTTCGCTCTGCCTTCTGGAATTTCGTGGCAGCGAATGGAATCGCGACATGAGTTGCTCAAGGGCATGGACCAGTTGCGCCGTTGCGTGGACCAAACGGGTCAGATGGAAGCGATGGACGAATTTCAGCGGCGGGCGTGGGACATACTTTCCGGGCCGGAGGCGCGGGACGCTTTTAATCTCGATGCTGAACCGCAGGCGTTGCGCGATCGTTACGGTTTCATGCCGGAATGGAATCCGCCGACACCGGACCGTTGCGGTTCGCCCGCATGGAGCCAGCGGTTTTTACTGGCGCGCCGGCTGGTTGAATCAGGGGTGCGCCTCGTCACGGTGGATTGCCGCTGGTGGGATACGCATGTGCAAGGGTTCGACAGTATGCGCCGGGGATTTTTGCCCCGCTGGGACCAGGCCTACAGCGCTCTCATCGAAGATCTGGATCAGCGCGGACTGCTCGATTCAACCATGGTGCTTGCGTGGGGGGAATTTGGTCGCACCCCCAAAGTAAATTCGCAGGCCGGACGCGATCATTGGCCAAACGTGTTCAGCGCGGCCTTGGCAGGCGGCGGCATGCAGGGAGGCCGGGTGGTCGGCGCTTCCGATTCCAAGGGTGGAGAACCCGCGGACAACGCGAAAACTCCGCAGGATGTTTTGGCTACGGTTTATCGCCATCTCGGCGTGGACGCGAACGTTCAATATCCCGATCTTTCCGGCCGGCCCCATCCCGTGCTGCCATCGGGCAAACCGATCGAGGAACTGTTTGTTTAAATGCGCGCGTTACATTTCGGTGTTCGTTTTCGCAACGCTGTTCGTGCGCGCGGAACTTCCCACCGCGCGCCTGCAATCCATTTTTCCAATGGGCGGACGCATTGGCACAACGCTCGAAGTAACGGCGGAAGGCACTGACCTCGACGACGCGACCAAGCTGCAATTCTCCGTCGCGGGAATTTCCGGCGAGCGCAAGGCGACGAATTGGAATAGCGCGAGCGCGAATTTTACCGTCACGATTTCCACCAACGTGCCGCAGGGCGTTTACGAAGCGCGCGTCCTCGGGCGCTTCGGCATTTCCAATCCTCGGTTCTTTGCCGTCGGAAATCTTGCTGAAACCAACGCTGCCTCGACGAATCATACCTTGGCTTCCGCAATGTCCATCGCGGAGCAATTGACCGTCAATGCTTTCGCCACCGCCGCCGCGGCCGCTTATTTCAAATTCGACGTCAAAAAATCCGATCGCGTGCTGATTGAATGTACAGGCGCGCCCTGCGATTCGAAAATGGAACCCGTCCTGACGCTGCTTGATTCGGCGGGAAGAGAACAGGCGCGAGCGCGGCGCGATCATCTGCTCGATTTTCAAGCGGCTGATTCCGGCACTTACATTGTCAAGGTCCAGGACGTCGCCTTTCGTGGCGGAAAACAATTTCCCTATCGCCTGACCGTTAGCACAAATGCACACATCGATTTCATCGAGCCTCTGGCAGTCATTCCTGGAACCACAAATCAAATACAGGTCTTTGGCCGCAATTTGCCCGGCGGAAATTTGGTTAAAGCAACTATCGATGGCCGGCCCCTCGAAAAAGTTTCCATCGACCTCCCAGCCGCAACTACTACCAATCGTTCAACTGTGCAATCCATCGCCAGCGCGCCGGTTGCATCATTCGACGTGCGCCTGTTCGATTCGGCCGTGCCGGTTTCAGTTGCAACTGCGCCGATCGTGCGCGAGCACGAAACTTCCGAGCCCCAACAGGTGACAGTGCCATGCGAAATCCAGGGCAGTTTTTGCAGCTTTAATTCGGAGAACGACGTTGATGCCTATGAATTCGCCTCCAAAAAAGGTGACGTTCTTTGGTTCGAAGTATTTTCCCAGCGCCTGGGGAAACCGACCGATCCATTCCTGCTCCTGCAGAAAGTCACGAAAAGCGATAAAGGGGAAATCAAACTGGCTGACGTGCAGGAAATGTACGACGCGGACGCCAATGTCGGCGGTATTGCGTTCAATTCTTCCACTCGCGATCCGGCGGGGCGGCTTGAGGTGAAGGAAGACGGCACCTATCGACTTTCCATTCGCGATCTATTCCATCACACCCCCGATCCCTCGCGTACCTATCGCCTTTCCATCCGCCGTGAAAATCCGGATTTTGCGCTCGTCGCGCTCGTTGATGCTCTCCCGACTTTTGAAAAAGATAAGCGCGAAGTTCACGTCTGGTCCTCATTCCTTCGCCGCAACGATTCTATAATTGTCAAAGTGATCGCCTTGCGCCGCGATAATTTTAACGGCGCAATTGCCCTTACGGTCGCCGGTCTTCCCGCCGAAACGCGCGCCAGTGAGTCCGTCATTCGTGAAGGTCAAAATTCCGCCTGGCTCTCGATCAGCGCTGGGGAAAAAACGGCCGATTGGCGCGGCGGCATTCAAATAATCGGCAAAGCGAATGCCGGCACGAACGAACTCGTTCGGACCGCCCGCGCCGCCACCCCCACCTGGGAAGTCCCTGACTACAACAACGAGCCCGCTGAGTCGCGCCTGGTGCAGGATCTGGAAATTGCGGTCGGCACCGAGGCGACTCCGGTCCGGGTCGAACCTGGTGAACTTATTTTCCAGGGTTCCACCGCGGCGAATGTCCAAATCCCGATCAAACTCGTTCGCTCCAGCGATTTCAAAGAAGTAGTGAAGCTTCGCGCGTTCGTGGATTCGCAGGATAATCCGGTGAAGGAGTGGGACGCCGACGCGGCCGCTGCCGAAACGAAGTTCGACCTCGATATCAAAGCTGCCAAACTCGCGCCCGGGCCCCATCAGCTTTACGTTCTCGCAAATACCAAGGGCAAAATGCGCCGTGTGCGACCCGAGGAAGTTGCCGGATTTGAAACTGCCAAAGCCGCGGCGGACGCCGAACAAAAACGTGCTGATGCGAAGCCCGAACAAAAGGCTGCTGCGACGGCGCTCTTCAAGGAATTGGATGAACGTCTCAAGGTGCGCGATGTGGCCGCCATATTCACGTCACCCGTGTTTAAACTCATCGTCAACGCGCCACCCACTGCAGCCAAATGATGTTTCGTTTCCTTAAATATTTTGCGCTCAGTAGCATCGCGTTCAGCGCGGTGATGGTCCGTTCGGCGGAGCCCGCCTCCACGAATGCGCTGCCGGTCACCGCCTTGAGCCGCACGGATTCGATCGATTTCGAAAAGGAAATTCTTCCTTTCCTGAAGGAAAGCTGTCTCGCCTGCCATAACCAAACCAAGGCCAAGGCGGATCTCATTCTTGAAACACCGCAAACAATTCTCAAGGGTGGGGAGTCCGGACCGGGAGTAGTTCCAGGCCGGGCTGCCGATAGTCTCATTTTCAAAGCATCCGCGCATGTCGAGAAACCGTTCATGCCCCCCAAGGACAACAAGGCCAACGCTCCGGATCTCAATCCCGATCAACTCGCTCTCCTCAAGCTTTGGATTGATCAGGGCGCGCGCGGCGAGGTTCGCGGCCTTCAGCCCATCGCCTGGCAATCCGTTTCCACCAACGTGCGGCCCATCCTTTCGCTCGCGCTGACCGCGGATGGACAACTCGCTGCCTGCGGCAAAGCCAACGAACTTTACCTGTATCAGCTTCCCACGGGTCAAACCATCGGACCCCTCAATGACGCGCATCGTGATTTGGTGGAATCATTGGATTTCAGCCCCGACGGCGAACTCCTCGCGTCGGGTAGCTACCGCGAAGTGAAACTCTGGCGGCGCCAGCACAACCTGCGAGTTGCTTCTCCCATCTTAAGCGCATTGAAAGACGCGAATATCATCGCGACTTCCGCTGCAAGCAATTGGTGCGCGTTTGCGTCTGACAAAGGCCGCGTTGAAATCTGGAAGAACGACGCCGTCCAACCGGCGAAAGTTATTGAACTGGGGAGTGACCCAATTCGCCTGCTGCGGATCAGCGCCGATGGTGCGCGGCTCGCGGTCATTGCCAAAACCAACGCGTTGACGATTTGGAATTGCGCGGACGGCAAAATGTTTGCCTCGACGAATCTCGCGAAAGAGCCCACGGCATTGGTTTTCGCCAATCAGGCAAAGCAACTCGCGGTTGCGATCGACAATTCGATTCAACTTTGGACCCTTCCCACGGAAGCCGCCACGAATTGGGTCGCCGGGAAAGTTTTGAACGGGCACACCAAACCCGTCATTGGCCTTGAGTCTGTTGGAATTGAGGGTCTGCAATTGGTGTCGGCCAGCACGGATGGCTCCGCGCGTCTCTGGAAAGTTGAATCCGGGGAGCAGGTGCGTTCAGTCGATCAGGGCGCACCGATTACCGCCATAGCCCTCACCCCGGATGGGAAACGTCTCGCGACCGGCGGGGAAAATAAAACCGTCCGCCTTTGGAATGTCGCCGATGGTAAAATGCTCAGGGAATTGAAGGGTGAATACCGCGCCGCTTACCATGCGCGAGAAAGCCAGCAGGCCGTTAATTACTCAAAAAACATTCTTGCATGGCGCAAGAGCGGCGTGGAGACCACGCAGAAGGAACGCCAGGCGCAGGTCGAACGGGTTCGCAAAGCCAGCGATGCCGCGGCCGCCGCCGAAAAGGCTTTGGGCGATAAGGAAAAGCAAATCGCCGCCTCTAAAGCCGAACAGGTCACCGCGGACAAAGCGCTCGCCGACGCTCGTGCCGAACTTCTGAATCTCCGCGAACGCTCGACGAATGCGGAGTCGGCCCTCGTGAAATCGAAAGCCGCCATTCGCGATGAATTGCGCAAGGTGATCGAGGCCCGCCTCGCCACCAACAGCGCCCTCATTCGCGCCGAGTTTCAGGGCATCCTCACGAATGCCTTGCAAAAACTGGCCGCTCTCGGCACGACGAATGCCGTTTCCACCAACGCCGTCGTTGCAGCCGCGCCCACGAACTCGCCCGCAGCAAGTGACACCGCTTTTGTTGATAAGTTTGTCGAAGACATCGCCGCCAGGGCCGTCGAAGCCGCCACGGCCAAAGTCACTCTCGCAAATCTTCAGCCCGAAGCGGAAAAGAAGGAGAAGGCCGCCGGCGAAAAAGTTCAGGCGGTCGCCAAGGCAATCACGGATGGTGAAGCAGCGCTCAAGCCGTTGCAAATTGCGAAAGCCTCCGCCGATAACGAAATGATGTTTGCGATCAACGGCGCGCAAAAAGCGCTCGATGCCTTCACCGATGCGCAGAATGCCCTGCAACTGGCCGAGGCGGATCTCAAACACGAAAACAGCATTGCGGAAGCCGCCGAAACCTCCGTGACCAACGCGCTGCAAGTCGCGCGCTCTCTCGCGTTTTCAGCGGATGGAAATCTCCTCGCTGCCGCTCACGAAAACCGCATTGCGCTTTGGAGTTCCGAAAAGGGCCTGCCACTGGAAACGATATTGACGCCGAACGCCACGGTGCTCGGATTCATCGGCACAAATTCGCTGCTAACCCAGGCGGCTTCACGCCTCCAAGCCTGGAGCACTTTGCCAGGCTGGAAGCTCGAACGCACCATCGGCTCCGCAACTGGCGATTCTCCCTTGGTAGATCGCGTCAACGCCGTGCGCTTTTCTCCGGACGGCCAATTCCTCGCCACTGGCGGCGGCGAACCAAGCCGAAGCGGCGAACTCAAGCTCTGGCGCGTGCGCGACGGTCAGCTCGCGCAGGACCTGAAGGGCCTCCATAGCGATGTAGTCCTCGCCCTTGCCTTCACTCCGGATAGCCGCTATCTGGCCACCGGATCCGCCGATCACTTTGCCAAAGTCATCGAGGTCGCCAGCGGCAAAGTCCTTCGCTCTTTGGAAGGCCACACGCATCACGTTCTCTCCGTCAGTTGGAAGCGCGACGGTCACACTCTCATGACCGGCGGCGGCGATAATCTCGTGAAAGTTTGGGACGCCTTCACCGGCGAAAAACGCAAAAACATCGAGGGCTTCAACAAGGAAGTCACCTCCGTCAATTTCATCGGCGACACCGATCAGGCGCTGGTTGCCTGCGGCGATAACTCCCTGCGCATCGTCAAGGATAATGGTGAAAAAGTCCGCGGATACGAAGGCTCCCCGGATTTCCTCCAGGCAGCCCTCGCATCCCCCGAAACCAACCTCGTCTTTGCGGGCGGCGAAGATGGGACGTTGCGTCTCTGGTCCCTCGACTCCGCCAAACTAGTCGCGACATATTCGCGCTAGGAGCCTGCTTGAAAAATTCCGGCGGGTCAGGTTGTGGACGCGGTGAATGGAATAACGCGGCACGCCGACTGAGCATATCCGCACGGATCTGTGATGTAGGCGTAACAAAGTTAGTTCGTTCGCCCCGCCACAAAATGAATTGTCGTAATTTTTTAACAGGCTCCCGGTTAGGACCGCCGTTTGCTGGCGGGCTTGCCCTTGCTCTTTGTAGGGCGTTTCGCG
>JADMIO011064045.1_pt1 | contig 16499 bp, 15 predicted proteins | sample 8958161 | NCBI WGS metagenome assembly JADMIO01 (sample SAMN16585339, study PRJNA669376) | soil metagenome | isolation source: Crop rotation soil | place: USA: Cullars Rotation, Alabama | collected 2011
TATGAAATACTTAAAAAAAATAGCAATTTCCAAAATGATTTCCAATTTTAATATTAAAACCGTACCTTTGCGCTTTATTAATACAATACAATTTAAAAATGGACACTAAAAATCAAGGAACCGTTAAGTTTTTCAACTCTGAAAAAGGATTCGGATTTATCAAACACGCTGAATCTGACAAAGAAACATTTGTACACGTTAGCGGTTTAATCAATGAGATCAAAGAAGGCGATAAAGTTGAATTTGATCTTCAAAATGGCAAAAAAGGAATGAATGCTGTTAATGTAACAGTTGTAGGATAAATTGAAGTCATTTAAATCACATGGGTTACTGTTTTTCAGTAACCCATTTTTTTTTAACATTAATAAATTAAAACAAACGTATCATCTATTTTTGCATTTTACGGTTATTAAAAACATAAGACAAATGAAGAAAATAATACTATATACGGTAGTTGCTGCAGCCCTTTTTTGCAACAGTTCCTGTAAAAGCACAAAGCAATCGGGTTCACAACAAAACCAAAAACCAGTTGTAGCAACTAACCTTGTTTTAAACAATGGTCAAAATATAACGGTAACCTCATCCGTTACTTCGGATACCGATTTAGGAATGGGCCAAATGAATAGTTCTACCTCTTCAACCAATATGCTTACAGTCATTGCCACCGATGACAACAATTACAGTATTACAAATACACTTACAAAAATTAAGGTATCAACGGATGCAATGGGGCAAACAACGAGTTTTGATTCGGAAAAGCCGGAAGATAAAAACAGTGAAATTGCCAAAATGATGGCATCAAAATTAAATGTTACGGATACTTCATTGGTAAATAGAATGACGGGAACTGTTACAAAACAGCACAACGGTCCTGAAAAAGAGGAAAAAGCCGATGCAGAAAATCCTCTCGGAGAATTGACAGACGCAATGGGTATAAGCTCAAAGGATCTTGTTTTGGAATCAGCGTTTTTTGTTATCCCAAAGGATAAAAAAATTGGTGATAGCTGGACGGACAGCAGCAGCGAGGGAAAAATGAAAACAACCCGGACCTATACCTTAAAATCAATTGATAACAATATTGCCACTGTTAGCCTGAAGGCAACGATAACCGGCGCCGGTGAAACTGAAATGCAAGGTACTTCTGTAACATTTACCATAGATACAAAAAGTACGGGAGAACTGATTGTAGACATGAAAAAAAGTCTCGTTAGCAAACTCACGAATTCAAGTGATGTTACCATGACGATGGATGTTATGGGACAATCATTGCCGATAAGCGGGAAAACAAACTCCAGTATTATCTATCAATATTAATAGCTGATCTGTTTTTTGTTGATGAATTTAGAAATCTTTACTGCGGCGCATTAGCCGCAGTTCTTTTTTGCAACCAATAGTATCCTGCAGCCGCAATGAAACAAACTGCACATATTACAAACCACAGGTTAAAAAAGCCTAACCGGTCTGCAATTCCTGAACCGGTAGTACTTCCGATAACCTGGGCTATACTCCATGCCATTGTATAAAGGCCGGCATATTGACCGCGACTTTGTTCAGAACTCCGGGAAATATAATAGCTGTTCATGAACGGCATAGAGATCATTTCAGCAATCGTTAAGACAATCAAAGAGAGTAATGCTATGGTTATTCCGCTGGCTATCGGCAGGTTTAGGATAAGAAAAGAAAAACCCATAAGAATAGCTCCATAGCGCATCAGCAACAGGTAAGGTCTTTTTCCCTCCAGTTTAAATACCAGTACCATTTCTACAAATGCGATCAATATGCCGTTTGTTGCCATCACTACACCGATCCAGAATTCATCGAGGTACAGTTCCTGTTTAAAAAAAACCGGGACGGTTGTAAATAACTGGAAGAAACAAATTGCAAATAATACCTGGAAGAAAAGAAAATAAATAAATTCCTTATCCTTATAAGGAGAAGTTATTGTTGCCGCATTCCCTTTTGAGGTAACACCTGTATGCTGTTGACTTAAGGACACTTTTGGCAAAATAATCAGCAATAAAATACCTGCACCAATACTTGTAATTCCATCCACCCAAAACAATAACTTATAATTAAAGGAAGCCAAAAAGCCACCAATAGCAGTTCCTGCACTAAAGCCGATATTAATAGCCAGTCTTATCAGGGAAAAAGACTGCGTGCGGTTTTCTTTCGTGCTATAGTGAGCGATTGCTGTGGCATTAGCGGGTCTGAACGATTCATTTACAGTGCTGAGAAAAAAGGTACAAATGCAAATAGAAAGATAGCTGCTCATTTGACCAAGCAGGATAAATAAAATTCCTCCCAAAAAAAGCGCTGTAAACTGTGTATAATAAAAGCCGAACCTGTCACTTATTCTTCCACCAAGAAAAGCCCCGGTAACAGAACCAATCCCATATATACCAACTACCAATCCTCCCTGCTGTATGGTAAGTCCAAGGTGGCTGCAATACAGCGTCATGAATGCCAGCACCATGGTACCAATACGGTTTATAAGCATTACGATGCTCAATAACCATATCCTGCGTGTAAGCCCTGTATATGCCTGTTGGTATAAATTGATGGTAGCGCTTATCACTTCTTAGATGGTTCTTTTGTATAAATAATAAAGTCTGCTGTTTTAGGTCCGTCTTCAAAAACTTTCATGACCATAGCCGGTGGCACGGCCAGTTTACGAAGTTGTGTATTCATCCACGCACCTTCGCAGGTCATTTCTGCCGCGAGTATACTTCCATTTTTCCATACCTCATGAACCATCGTCCATCTCGACCCATCAGAGGACAGTTTTTGGACCTTTACATTAACTGTTATATCATCCCCAAAAGAAATTTCCTTTTTGAAAATGCACTCTTCCCGAAAAATAACCGGACCTATGCTGTGTTCCTGCATAAATGCGGGTGTAACGCCTTGTTGAACGAGAAATGCTATCCTGCAGGTCGCACCAAGATCATAATACTTTGAATGCAACATGTGAAAATTGGGATCAAGATCGGCCCAACGCACTTCTATTTTTTTGATAAATTCATTCATGGTAATTTCTTTAAAACAAAAAATCCTTTTCACGGTTCAGGCGAAAAGGATTTACTGTAAAGATAAAAATAATTATTTGTACATGATCTCGTAGTATTCTTTTGCCATACGGTTACTATCAAATTGCCAACGGACATCTCTCATACCATTTTTCATAATCTGTCGCCATACACCTGCATTTTCATAATACATCGGCAAAACCTGGTTCTCAAGAATGTCATATATTTTATCAAGGTCATACTGATCCTGCTCCGGTGTGGTCATTGCTGCATAGTCAACCGGTGGAACAAGAAAACCATTATTGCCATGATTAATGAATTCACATATCCAGCCATCATTGGTACTTAAATTAACAGCGCCATTCATCGCAGCAGTCATACCGCTTGTGCCGCTTGCTTCCCTGGGAACGCGTGGATTGTTGAGCCAGATATCAGAAGCCTGCTTTAATCTTTTGCTTAATGTAAGTTCGTAACCTGTACATACAGCCACGTTATCATATTGCTTGCTAAGATTCACCAGGTGATTGAATTCACTGATAGCAGGATAATCTACCGGGTATGGCCGGCCGGCCCAGATGATCTGTACCGGATACTTTTTGTTGCTTAATAATGCCTTAAACCTCGCTTCATCTCTTGTAATCAATTCCGCCCTTTTGTACCCAGCAAACCTCCTGGCCCATACAATAGTGAGTACATCGGGATCCATTATTTTACCTGTTTGATCTGCAACGATCTCAAAAGCTCTTTTCTTCAGGTATCTTTTCCTGTCGATAAAAGCATTTATATTATGCTCTTCAATAAAATTATACAATTGTTTATCTGCCCAATAATGCCAGTTTTGTGCGTTTGTGATGGATTTAATTTCACAAATTCCTTCATACTTGCTCCACATTCGCCTGCTCACTTCCCCGTGTAACTGGCTTACGCCATTTGCAATTTTTGCAAAACGCAGAGCAACCAGTGAATGATCGAATTGATCACTATCCATTCCCGTTAGTTGACGTACATCTTCAAGCGGGAGCCCACAGAAATATCCCATCTTATCACATAAATCAATATCATGCTTTTCGTTGCCGGCTTCTTCGGGTGTATGCGTGGTAAATACCAGCCGGTCTTTTACAGCTTGCTTATTATTACCATATTTTTTATACAGGTAGAATGCAGCACTTACTGCATGCGCTTCATTCAAATGATAAAGCTCAGGGTTAAAATTCAATTCATCAATAAGCTTTGCCCCTCCTACCCCAAGAAGAATAAACTGCGCAACCTTGGTTGCAACATTTGCATCATATAAACGATGCGAGATCGTTTGTGATACATAATCATTTTCGGGCAGGTCAGTACTCAATAAAAAAAGCGGCGCATTCCTGAATGTCTGCGGGTTCAGGTAGTATGCTTTTACCCATACCGGGTGGCCGTGTATCTCTATTTGAAATTTTATGCCGGTGTCTTCAAGAAAATTATAAATTTTTTCATTCCATTGCACCTGCAGGGTTTGATCCTGGTTCCGGGCCTGGTCATAGTATCCGTACTTCCACAGGATACCAATTCCAATTAAATTTTGTCTTAATTCATATGCACTGCGTAAATGAGAACCGCTGAGATAACCCAGGCCGCCGCTATAAATTTTTAAGGGCTGGTGTACAGCAAATTCCATGGAAAAATAAGCAACGCGTTTTTGGTAGGCAGGATCAATAGGATAAGGGACTTCGAACTGCGAAAAATTCATTCTTTTATTAATTTGATTTACCCCTGCAATATAAACCCGATTTCCGATATTAACGTGTATTTATTACACGATGCGTGGATATGTGAATATCTTCTGGCAGCATCAAAATTTAGGTAAGTATAAAAAATATTTTTAGATTTGTCTAAATTTTTAAGCATTGACCTACACTCCTACCGAAGAAAATTACATAAAGGCCATTTACCACCTGCAGCATGTACACGAGAAGGTGAGTACAACATTACTTTCTGATGAAATGAACACGCGGCCTGCCTCTGTTACGGACATGCTCAAAAAACTCGAATCAAAAAAAATTGTTCATTACCAGAAATACAGGGGATTTAGTTTAACAGACCAGGGAAACAAAGCAGCTATCAATGTTGTGAGAAAACACCGGCTGTGGGAATTTTTCCTGGTAAATAAGCTCGGGTTTGACTGGGATGAAGTACATAGTATGGCTGAAGAACTCGAACATATCAGCAGTAACGAGTTAACTACACGCCTTGATAATTTCCTGGGAAATCCCGCATTCGACCCTCACGGAGATCCGATACCAGACAATAAAGGAAAAATAAAAATAATAAAACAGGAAAACCTTGCAGGTGTTCCTCTCAAAAGAACTGTTACCGTAAGTTCAGTTAAAAATCAGAGTAGTGAAATGCTGGACCTGTTGAAACATTTTAAAATAGGCATTGGTACAAAATTAAAAGTAAACAAGCATTTTGATTTTGACGGATCGCTTGAAATAAAAATTGAGAAATTCCCGTCGATCACGGTTAGTAAACAGGTAGCACAAAACGTATATTGTATAATATGAAACAAAGCATCGTTCATGATAATTCGTTAAGTGAAGTACACGGTTCAGTTGATACCACGAGGAAAACGCATCGCTGGAAAAAAATAGTTTCTTTTCTTGGACCTGCATATTTAGTAAGCGTTGGGTATATGGATCCCGGCAACTGGGCTACCGATCTCGCAGGTGGAAGCAAGTATGGCTATACACTGATATGGGTACTCCTCATGAGTAATATGATGGCATTGTTGCTTCAAACATTGAGCGCCAGGTTGGGAATTGTAAGGGGTCGTGATCTTGCACAGGCTAACCGTGAAACATACCCGAAAATGATCAATTTCATTTTATGGGTACTTGCCGAAATCGCTATAGCTGCCTGCGATCTCGCCGAAGTACTTGGTATGGCCATCGGTATACAACTACTTACTGGATTGCCATTGATCTGGGGTGTTTCCTTAACAGTACTGGATACATTCCTGTTGCTTTATTTACAACGGTTGGGAATTCGTAAAATGGAAGCTTTTATTATTGCATTAATTGCAGTGATTGGTATTTGTTTTCTCGTAAACATTATTATTGCCCAGCCGCAACTTTTCGACGTACTACAAGGGATCATCCCGGGATTACCAGAGGCAAAGGATTTATATGCCGCAAAAGGAATGACCAGTGCCTTACCAAAAGAAACAGCCTTGTACCTGGCTATCGGGATCATTGGAGCTACGGTAATGCCGCACAACCTGTACCTGCATTCTGCACTGGTACAAACACGAAAAATAAAAAAAACAGATGCAGGCATAAAACAGGCGCTTAAATGGAGTTTTGTTGACAGTGCCATCGCTTTAAACATTGCTTTTCTCATCAACGCGGCAATACTTATACTTGCTGCGACCGTATTCTTTAAAACGGGAAGGACTGATATCGGAGAAATAAAACAAGCGCATGAATTGTTATCCCCAATGCTGGGTTCTACGGTGGCCTCTACCCTGTTTGCTATTGCCCTGATCGCGGCGGGACAGAGTTCTACCATAACCGGAACACTTGCGGGACAAATTGTGATGGAAGGATACCTGCGCCTGCGAATAGATCCGGTAATGCGCAGGTTGATTACGCGGCTCATAGCGATCATACCTGCTATCCTCGTAATTGCTATTGCCGGCGAGGATGAGGTGGACAGCCTGTTGATATTCAGCCAGGTGATCCTGAGTTTACAATTAGGCTTTGCCGTTATACCCCTCATCCATTTTGTGAGCGACAAGAAAACGATGGGAACATTTGCCATTAAACCAGTGGTAAAGTTATTTGCATGGGTGGTGGCTTCTATACTGGTTTACCTTAATGTTAAACTGGTAACGGAATCATCCATTGAGTATTTTGCCCATTCAGAAAACCTTTTTGTGAAGACACTGATCATATTGGCAGGATTGGCTTTTGCCGGGTTACTGGTTTATTCAACCATTTTCCCGCTTATAGCCAAAAAGAAGAAATTGAGTTCCATACAAATGCACCCGGAATCGGGACAACTTCAAAACATACCTGTGCCCGTTTACAATAATATTGCTGTTGCGCTTGACTTTGGTGAACATGACGCCAAACTTGTTGCAGCAGCTATTGGCCAGGCGAAAAAGAACACCCGGTTTATTCTCATTCATATTGTGGAAAGTGCATCCGCAATCCTACATGGCAATGAAACAGATGATTATGAAACCCAAAAAGACAAAGAAAGACTTGAATTCTTTGTTTCGCAACTTAAACAGCAGGGATTTGAAGCGGTTGGCATACTGGGATTCAGGCAAAGAGCAAGAGAGATTGTGAGAATTGTTAAGGAACAGGATGCCGATATGCTTGTTGCAGGGGCACATGGCCATTCCGGGATAAAGGACCTTCTTTATGGAACAACTATAGATACTGTAAGGCATGAATTAAAGATCCCTGTATTGGTTGTTACCTTGTAACAGCATCTACTTTTGAATCGAGAAGTGCATTCCATCGCGACTGTTCATCTTTGGCCTGGCCATTTTTCGTTTGCCCGTCATAGTCATTCTGCATCTTATTCATGATATCACAGCACTCGTTATAAATACGAGGTAACAATACATTGTAATTGGCAGTAGTAAATTTTGTGCTTTGTAATTTATCAATAAAAATTGCAGCGGCTATATAACTTACATCAAAATGATGCTGTTCATGTGTTAGAATATAGGCATTATCCTTACCTGGTTTAACCCAGGATTTCTTTTTATTAAAATAACAATACACGCTGACATTTAATTCCCCTTTGCCATTTACCGTCCTTACACCCGCATTATAACCAAACCCCGAAACAGTCATCGCTGCTACGATCCCATTTTCATTTGGCGGCTGCGCCTGGAAATCACCCCAGGTTAGATTCTTACCTGGATTGTAATAAACAACCGTTGAAGGAGCCATAGAACTTTGCTCTGTCCAGGTTACATTAGTAGATAACTGGGCAAATGAACAATTCACGAAAACCAGGGAAAAAAGAAGGATTAATAATTTCATAGTTAATCAGTTCTCAAAAAAACGCATATTCTTTCATTAATTATATTAAGAAAAGAGTAATTATAATTTTATTAACAGGAGTTGCTAATTATGAATTATGATTAGATGCAACGCGGCGCCGATATGCTGCTGTTTAAGTTTATTATTTCCGAAGACGATCATTCAGTTTTTCCACAATTGCACTTATGTCCTGCTTTTCCATGCAATTAAAATGTTCGAGCGGGCAGGTTTGTGTACCGTATCTGCTGCATGGCTGGCAACGCAAATTCAACACGATATTCTCATAAATGGGACTGGTTTGTTTTTGCATGAATATACTGCCATAATAAGGTTCAACATCCAGTTTAGGTGAAGTTCCTCCCCATATTGCCAGTACCGGTTTTTGGAACGCACAAGCAATGTATTGCAGTCCGGTATCATGCGAGATTACTAATTTAGATTTCCTTACCAGGTCGGCAGATTCATTCAGGTTGAACTTCCCACAGGCGTTGTAAATTTTTACCGGATCGAGCACAGCAATCGCCTCTCCTATGTCGCGATCCTCTTTTCCACCCAATAACATAATCGGGTGGTCAATTTTATAGCATAATTCCTGGAGTTTATGAAGCGGTAATTTTTTTGTAAAATGGTTTGCGCCAATAACAACTGCAATAAACCCTGCACTATGCGATGTTGGGATATCTTCCTGTGGCACTTCGTCTTCTTTCGGGATAAAATAATCCAGTCCCAATCCGTCATCTAATACGTTCAATGCGGCTACCGTGTTTAGGCTACGTTGGGTAATATGAATACCCGGCATTACATTAATACTAAGTTTCGTAAGCAACAACTTTTGAATACTCAGCTTATCAATTGTAAAAGATTTCTTTCTAAGAGCTCTTTTTATTTTATTACTCCTGAAATTATTATGCAGATCAATTACGTAATCGTATTTTTCTTTTTTCAATTCGGCAATAACCAAAGCGATGTCTTTATCATAGTAAAAAAATTTGTCAACGTAAGGATTGGTTGCCGTAACAATTTTAAATGAAAGCTTCGTTACAAAATGAAGTTCCGCTTCGGGCAGTTGCTTTTTTATACAGCGTAGCACAGGGCTGGCGAGTACAATATCGCCAATAGAAGAAAACCTTATAACAAGTATTTTAGGCAAGTTTGCTTAATTAATGCTCAATATAATCAAGATCCTTTCCGAAAGTTTCATTAACGAAAATAACAGCAACTGTTGATATAAGCATAATGATTATTGCACATATCCACCCGGCGGTATAGTAATCCGTAAAATTTCTGAACGCTTTAAACATGGGTAAAATAAAAACTGCCAGCATTCCACGTACCATATTTGGGATCGTGGTTGCAGCCGTTGCTCTCAGGTTGGTTCCGAATTGCTCTGCACCCATAGTAACGAAAATGGCCCAAAACCCGGTACCAAACCCCATTCCCGCACAGATCCAATACATAGCATTTGCTGAACCATTCCATTGTACCGTAAAAAACAGCAGCATGAATACAGCTGTGATCGCATAAAATATATACAAAGCTTTTTTCCTGCTATGAAGCCATTGACTAATAAATCCAATCAGGATATCTCCAACAGAAATGGCCGCATAGGCATACATGATAGCTTTTCCCGGATCGATCTTTTCTGTGATTCCCATTTTTTCGCCAAATTCACCGGAGAAAGTTATAAGCACCCCTATTACAAACCATGTCGGTAATCCAATTAAAATATTCAGAAAATACTTTTTAAATCTCTGTGCATTTGTAAAGAGCATGAAAAAATTTCCCCGTTGAACATTCATGTTTTTAACCTGGTGAAACATTCCTGATTCAAAAACAGAAATCCTCAGGATTAATAATAATAATCCCAGTCCACCTCCTATAAAATAACAAATGCGCCAATCGAAATTCGATTTCATTATAAATGCTACTACTGCTCCTGTCAAACCGATACCCGCCACAAATGAAGTAGCGATGCCCCGCTTTTCTTTTGATATCAGTTCTGAAACAAGTGTGATGCCCGCTCCCAATTCCCCGGCCAGTCCCAGCCCTGCAATAAAACGAATAATTTTATATTGATCAACATTTTGTACAAAACCATTGGCAATATTGGCAACGGAATACAAGACAATAGATCCAAATAAAACACTTAACCTTCCTTTTTTGTCGCCCATAATGCCCCAGATAATTCCGCCTAACAGCAATCCCGCCATTTGCCACATGATAATTAATTCTCCATCGCTTGTTATTTGTGATGCAGACAAGCCGAGTGATTTAAGGCTTGGCACGCGAATAATACTGAACAACAGGAGATCATAAATGTCTACAAAATATCCTAACGCTGCCACAAGTACGGCAATATTGAAAACAGAAGCTGACTGCTTTTGCATGGAGATTTATAAAGAAGTTTTAGGTTTTTTACGGGGGATAAATAATTTTATTAATACCGGGGCTGTTGTTACGAGCACAATACCAATTACGATCGCTTCGAGATGCTTTTCCAGGTCAATACCAAATTGATTTTTGGTGAAGGAATTCAGGTAGTGGCCAATAAATAACATCGACACAACCCAAGCTACGCAACCAATTATATTAAAAAATCCAAATTTTTTCCGGTCCATATGCACGATACCGGCCACGATAGGAGCAAAAGTGCGTATAAAAGGCAGAAAACGGGCAAGGATAATCGCTCCTCCACCATGTTTGTCATAGAACTCTTTTGCCTGGTACAGGTATTTCTTTTTAAAAAGGAACCTGTCTCTCCATTTAAACATGGCTGGCCCAACCTTACGGCCCGTCATATATCCTACCGTGTTTCCTAATATCCCTGCAGTGGTACATAACCCGGCTATGATCAGCAGGTTTAAGAAATCGCTGCCGGTATTTAAAGAAATGGAATCTACCAGCGTGGTACTGAAAATCCCCGCAACAAATAACAAAGAATCCCCGGGAAAAAAGAAACCGATAAATAAACCGGTTTCGGCAAAAATTATGATCAGTAATAACCATATTCCACCATAGAGTATATAGAACATTGGGGTCAGTAAATCCGTCCAGGTAAATTCCTTTTCGATTACAATCTCTTTTTTACTGATCACGTCTTTTAATGCAACCGTTTTAGTTTTATATCCTTCGTTCGAAAAAACAACCGAATCAGCGGACACAACAGGTATAGTAGCTTTCCCGTCTTTATCTGAAACATAATCCAGGTTATTTATTTTTATTGCTACATTTTGTACTTCCCGTTTATACTGGTTAATAATACTGATCCTCACGGTATCCTGCCCAAACGATCGAACGGTAATAATCGAAATGACCAGTAAAAAAATAAATTGTTTCATAACTAAATCCTGTCTGCTTAATTGCTGTTTACAATACTTTCTTTTAAATTATCTATGGTGTTGTTGATGATGGTGATGTTGATCGTGATGATGGTGATGGTCGTCCAGTGCACCTTCCCATTTACTTACTACCGCGGTGGCAATGCTGTTTCCAACGACGTTGGTGGCGCTGCGCCCCATATCCAGTAAGGGATCTATTCCTATCAATAAAGCGATACCTGCTTCGGGAATATTAAAAGTAGCGAGGGTTCCTGCAATTACTACCAATGATGCCCTTGGTACACCGGCTATCCCTTTACTGGTAAGCATTAAAACCAGGAGCATACTTATCTGTGTACCTACTGGCAGGTGCATACCAAAACTCTGTGCAATAAAGATAGACGCAAAAGTCATGTACATCATACTTCCGTCGAGATTAAAAGAATACCCAAGTGGTAAAACAAAACTTACAATATTGTTTTTACACCCAAAACGTTCCAACTCCACCATTGTTTTAGGAAATGCTGCTTCGCTGCTGGAAGTACTGAATGCCAGTAGTATTGGTTCTTTTATTCTCTTAATAAGTGTAAACACCCTTTTCTTTAAAAACAATGAGCCGGCAAAAATGAGTACAATCCAAAGCAACGCAAGCCCGAGATAAAATTCCCCGATAAAAATGGAATAAGTCTTTAATATTCCCAAGCCCTGTTTGGCAATAATTGCTGTCATGGCTCCAAATACAGCAAGCGGGGCAAGCTTCATCACATAGCCGGTAACTTTTAAAATAATGTGTGCAACTACGTCCAGGGCCTTGATCAATGGTTCTGCTAAATGTCCCAAAGCTGCTGCTGCCACGCCAAAGAATAAAGAGAATACCACGATTTGCAAAATTTCATTTTTTGCCATAGAATCTATAAAGCTGGAGGGAAACACATGGTAGAAAAAGTCTTTCACGGTAAGCGCAGCTTTATCTATGCCAAGATTTGCGGCGCTTTCCGGTAATGGCAGGTTCATAGAACTTCCTGGTTGGAAAAAATTAACCAGTATCATCCCTAATAATAAACTCATCAATGATGCGCAGATGAACCACAACAAGGTTTTGCTTCCTATCCTTCCCACGGCTTTAATATCACCGAGTTTCGCAACTCCTACCACCAGCGTCGTAAATACCAGCGGCGCCACGATCATTTTAATCAGTCGAATAAAAATATCAGCGAGCAGAGTAAACCATTCCAGTTTTTTATCCCGCGCTTTTAAATTCCCTGCTTTTTGAACAGCAACCAGGTCTTTTTCTTTTTGCAGGTTTTTATAAGCCGCGTTTGTTGTATCCAGCAATAAAGCGAGCCTGCTATCAATATTTTTTATTGAATCTGAATAAAGCAACACTTCTTCGGCGGCATTTGTATTGAAACTATTTTCCAGTACCGAATTTTCAACGGCCTTTTTTTTTGCCAGGGTTTCTTCTTTTAATTTGTTTAATGATTGAAACGCCGCGGCATCTTTAGGAGATTCATATAATTTCATTTTATCACGCAACAATTTTTGCTGAGCTTCTGCGTGGGCGATATGTTTGTTCTCTGCACCAACATATTGCTTATTTAAAATGAAACCCGTTAATATCCCGATAATTAATGCAATGCCAATATATAAGGTGAGCCTGCTCTTTTTGGATTTCTCCTGGTGCATAGTTAGAAATTAGTGTTGCAATATAGGGCAATATATGATTTAATGCTTGTTACACATATCAGGCAGACAAAAATGTGTCAGTGGTAGCTGTAATAGAGATTTATTGCTTATTTTTCCAGATATTTTTAAACAAAACTAACTGACTCTATGAGTTTATTTGTAAAAAAACCAATGGCTGCTTTAATGAATGAAGCCCAGGAAACCGGTAGCCATACATTGAAAAAGACCTTGGGTGCGGGAGGATTGATCGCACTCGGTATAGGCGCCATCATCGGTGCGGGCCTTTTCTCGATTACAGGGATGGCTGCGGCTAATCATGCTGGTCCGGCTATCACAATTTCATTTGTTGTTGCAGCGCTCGGATGTCTTTTTGCAGGTTTGTGTTATGCAGAATTTGCATCCATGATCCCGGTTGCGGGTAGTGCCTATACTTACTCTTATGCCACCATGGGAGAATTTATTGCCTGGATCATCGGATGGGATCTTGTATTGGAATATGCAGTGGGTGCGGCTACGGTTGGAATCAGCTGGAGCAGGTACCTCGTAAGGTTTCTCGATGGGTTTGGGATACAACTTCCGCATGAACTGACGGCAGGACCGGGAGATGGCGGATTGATAAACTTACCCGCAGTATTTATCATCGTATTAATGAGCCTGTTATTGATAAGGGGAACAAAAGAAAGTGCATTTGTTAACGGGATCATTGTTGCTTTGAAGATTTCAGTTGTAATAATTTTTATTTTTCTTGGCTGGAAATATATTAACAACACAAATTATCATCCTTATATTCCTGACAATACCGGCAAGTTTGGTGATTTTGGTTTTAGCGGTGTTATTCGGGCTGCTGCGATAGTATTCTTTGCGTACATTGGTTTTGACGCAGTGAGTACTGCAGCGCAGGAAGCAAAAAATCCTAAAAGGGATATGCCATGGGGTATTTTAGGATCCCTCGCTATCTGTACAGTTTTATATATTCTTTTTGCACATGTTATGACGGGTGTTACAAGCTATACCACATTTGCCGGCAAGGACGGTATTGCCCCAGTAGCGGTTGCAATCGATCATATGGGAACAGCAAATGCTGCAGGTGCGATTCAACCTGACTATCCCTGGCTCAATCGTGCCATCGTTGTGGCAATCCTGGCGGGATATGCGTCGGTAATATTGGTAATGCTAATGGGACAAACCCGTGTATTTTTCAGCATGAGTAAAGATGGCCTGATACCACCGGTCTTTTCAAAAGTGAATCCCAAATTTCAAACACCGGCAAAAAGCAATTTATTATTCATGTTATTTGTGAGCCTGTTTGCTGCGTTTGTGCCCGCCCGTGTGGTTGGGGAAATGACAAGTATCGGTACTTTATTTGCCTTTATTTTAGTGTGCATAGGTGTATGGGTAATGCGCAAAAAGATGCCTGAACTTCCAAGGGCATTTAAAACACCGATGGTTCCCTTAGTACCCATCCTGGGAATCGGCGTTTGCCTTTTTATGATGGTTTTTTTACCAATGGATACATGGATACGTTTGCTTGTATGGATGTTGATTGGAATGGATATCTATCTTGTTTACGGAGCTAAAAACAGCCATCTCGGTAATGGTACTGCAAGCAGGAAAGGAATGAGACTGGCAAGATATACGGGGTTGGTGTTGGCACTCCTCTTAGTTGTAGCAGGACTTCTTCATCAATACACCGTAGGCTTTGATTCCGATAGAACACTTTTGTACATTTCCATCATCTTTGCGGTAGTTCACCTGGGCGTATTCGGTAGAAAACTAGGCCGGAGCGAACCTGCAGAATAAATCAGAATAAAAAATCAGTAATAAAAAAAATCCCGGCCTAACCGGGATTTTTTTTCAACAAACTTCATTAATTATGAAATGTTTCAATACCATACTTCCAGATTTTAGGAACGATTGTATAACCTGTGGCACGTTCATAATCTGCTGCGTAAACACCTGTTGATCCGCTGCTACATTGCGGATAGGTAAAAAATTCGTTTCTTTATCGGGTTGATGGGCTGGGCAGACGGAATTTTGATTCCCTCAATTGCGCAAATCCGCGACCTAAACAACCACTTTTGGATCATGAAGTTTAACCTCTTAATTTTTCTTTTGTTCCTATTCAAAATGTCTTATGGGCAAACCACAAACTCAAAATCTATGAAAATGTGGAGCCCAATTGATACCCTTGACTGGGGGGATTTCAAAGGTTTTGACGATGGTTCAGAGCATGCAGCTAGTATCTATTGGGAAATTAAGTACAATATTATTGACTCAGCAAGGTTTGAAATTTTTGCTTGCATGAATAAAAGAAAGTCATGGTGGCGTGTGCAAGGAAGACATTTGCTAAGACATGAACAATATCATTTTAATATTGCCGAAATTTTTGCACGCCTGATTAGAAAAACTGCTGGCGAAAAAAAACTATCTCCCAATTCTATTGAATTCGAAAACTGCTTCAATAAATTTTTAGAGGAATGTAAAGAGATGCAAAAACAATATGACAAGACAACCCAACATTCAAAAAATGAAGAAAACCAAATAACATGGGAAAAGTACATTGACAGGCAGTTGCAAAAATTAGAAAAATATAATACAACCATCATCCTATTCAATATTCCATAGGTAGGGTTGCTTACATCAAGCAGTTTGGCGCCTGGTTAGGCTGAAGGAATAATTTCCGCTCTTCATCATTACTCAAAACGATTTGGGTCAATTAAAACATATGGAATGAATCTTAGTAGTAATTAAGTCTCTGCCTTATTTAAAAAAACTGAAATTCCTGCTACTCCTTATCTTTTCCTTTCTTCTCCATCTGGCTCAAAACTTTCTTCACCTCAGCTTCTGTACTGGTTAATTTCGTTTGGCAAAATGCTATCAACACCGCTGCCCGCTTAACTTTTTCAGAAAGTTCATCTACAGAAATGGTCTCACTTTCCATATCTTCTGCAATTTGGGATAGTTCATCGAAAGCGGTTTTATAGTTTAATTCTTCAGCCATTGTCTTGCTTTTTATTTATTACGGTTGATATGATTTCGGTATTAGCCAAAAGTGTTGTGATGTCTGAACCGGTTTTTATCTTTTCAGGATCCACAATAATTTCGCCATCCTGGTATACCAATGCATATCCTCTTTTTAACACCGCTTCAGGACTTAAGTGTTTAACAAGCTGAGTATAGCCGGTAAGACGAAATTGATGTTTTGCTAATAACGTTGTCGCGGCATTTTTTAATGAAATTGTGTATCGTTCAATTGCCTGTTTACTGGCAATGATCTTTCGCATGGCGAGTTCGTTTACCATTGATCGGATAGATGCAAGCTCCTCGTAATTAAAGTGAACGATGTCTTTTGATTTTGATTGTAAAACAGCATTTACCTGGCTGAGTGAAAGTTTGTTGAATGCAATGGTTTCATTGGAGATCGGAAGAGC
>JADMIO011621153.1_pt1 | contig 16499 bp, 16 predicted proteins | sample 8958161 | NCBI WGS metagenome assembly JADMIO01 (sample SAMN16585339, study PRJNA669376) | soil metagenome | isolation source: Crop rotation soil | place: USA: Cullars Rotation, Alabama | collected 2011
TCCGATCTATGCATCCCGATGCGCGCAACGCCTCATCCATGCATGCCTTTGGTGAGCATGTCTTGGTCGAAGATTGCGTGGCAGCCGCAAAGATCTACCTGGCGCTCGCGCTCGACCTGTGCAACCGGAAGGCACCGTGACGCATCGGCATGCGATTTGCTTTTTGGTAGACTTGGAAAGTGAAGAAGGAACGAGGGATCGACATGACGCGCACAAAGATCGCAGTCAGCTTGCTTGCGGCGATGCTAACCGGGTCAGTTTTGTCTGCGAAAGCGCAGAACTATCCCAATCGGCCGATCAGCTTCGTGGTGCCATTTGCCCCGGGCGGGCTCACCGACGTGCCGGCGCGGTTGCTGGCTCCTATCATGCAGGAGAAACTAGGGGGCTCGATCGTGGTCGAGAACAAGACCGGCGCTTCAGGCGTGGTCGGCGCGACCCATGTGCTGCGCGCCGAACCCGACGGATACACCCTTCTCGTCAACGCACTCGCCGACGTACAGAACCTGCACTACATCAAGGTGCCTTACAACGCCGTCGAAGATTTCACCCTCATCGGCAAGATCGCCGAGGGCCCGCCACTGGTTCTGATCGTCAATGCCGGGCTGCCGTACAAGTCGCTTAAAGAGCTGATCGACGACGCCAAGGCCAACCCGAGCAAGATCAGCTTTGGCACCTCGGGTCCGGCGACGTCGCCGGCAATCGCGATGACACAACTCAACCACACCGCAGCCACCAAGATCGTGGATGTTCCGTACCGCGGCTCAGGCGAGGCGGCGGCCGCGGTTGTCACTGGTGCGGTGCAAGCCACGTTCACGTTCTTCTCGGCCGCCAAGCCGTTGGTCGATGGCGGCAAAGCGCGCCCGCTCGCGGTGGCGGGCGCCAAGCGCATTCCCGTTTGGCCTGATGTGCCGACCATGGAAGAACTTGGATACGCGAATTTCGATCATAGCGGATTCGTTGGGCTCGTCGGCCCCCCGAAGCTGCCGCAGCCTATCGTCGCCGCACTGCTGAAAGCTCTCAATGAGTCGGTCCATTCCGAACTCTTTACAACGCGCCTTACGGCGCTCGGCATGACTATTCCGGCGGCGGCAAGCAACACACCGGAGAATTTCAAGGAATTTATGCGTGGCGAGACGAAGCGTCAGGCCGATCTTGCCAAGCTCACCGGGCACGATCCGATGGCGCCGAAGCAATAGTCGGAAGCAGACGATGGCAAAGATCACACGGACCAATCCCAAAACCATCTCCAAGCCGTTCACGGACTACGCCCATGTGGTGACGGTCGAGGGTGCTAAGAAGCTCGTGTTCTGCGCCGGCCAAGTCGCGGCCGACGTGGACGGCAAGGTGCTGCCGCCTGACGATTTCCCGGCCCAGACCAAGATGGTGATGAAGAACCTCAAGAACGCGCTGGCCGCAGGCGGTGCCAAGCTGTCCGATGTCACCAAAGTAACGATCTATATCTGCAATCCGCACGATGTACCGAAGGCGCGCGCCATCCTTCACGACTATTTCGGCAAGCACCCGCCGGGCAGCACGCTCTGCATCCTGCGCGGGCTAGCGAACCCGAACTTTCTGCTGGAAATCGAAGCGATTGCTGCGGTGTGAGTTGCTGAGTTCGAAGGCGGCACGCTCATGCCGCAGTCCAGCGCTACACAAAGGCCGCCGACCGGAAACGCCTCGCACGGGAACCTGTTGAAATTAAAGGAACACAAAATGCGAATGGTGGCGGACGCAGTCGTTATCGAACCCGTCTCTGCATCGCAATTCCCTGCTAACAGGGAAAAGAACAGGGAATTTTTCGATTTTGTAGCACCTCGCGCCAATCGAAGGCCCACGATGCCCAATGACATCAGGGCTTTTGAGCCGAATTCCCTAAACATCGGAACAGGGAATTTCTGAAGCAAGAACAGGGAAATTCAGAAGAAGAACAGGGAATTTTCGCTGCGTTGGGGATGTCTGCTCTACTCCCCGAACGCGGACATGTAGTACGGCCTCGCGATGTCCGCTATGTGCCAATAGCGGACATACCGGCGTTTATCTCGATGTTCGCCAAGCGCGTGAGAGAGAAGGCGTTGAGAGCGGTATGTTCGCCAATTTCAATCGCCGAGGGTGGCTTAAACATCGGCTTCAAGCCGTTTCCTCCAACAGTGTATAAGCGTCGACATTGTGCAGCGGGATCGTCCACCGGAGATTGAGCTGAACGTACACAAACATCCCAAAGCACATCATGAGCAGCGAGTACTCGGGTCTGGGTAGGAATGTCGCGATCACCGTAATCCCAAGACAGACAAGCGTGTTCACGACAGTCGGCACGCGGAGTGGCGGATAGGCCATGAAGTAAGGTATTTGCTTACCGAGGTAGAATAGCACCGCCCCCGTCACGCCAAGCATTGAGAACGTCTGGGGATTAATATCCCCATTGATTGCGTGGCCCGTGAGATTGGCGAGGAAGATGATGCCAACATACAAGAGCAGGTTGGATACCAACACAACCAAGCCCGACTGGATCCGTTTCGCGCGTTCAAGCAGATAGAGGGTGCCGAAATAAATCCACCAGACCTGAACGATCAGCAGGAATCCTGCCGCCGCCGCGATCGCGTGGAAAATGTCGTATTGCTCGCGCGCGGTGAACGATCCGACGATACGGATCACGGTTTCGCCGAGCACGATGATCGCGAAAAGTCCGATTCGTTCAATCAGGTGTTCGCGATGGACCGGGAACGCCCGCGCCTTGTCATTCAGGTAGGCCATCAGAAGCAATTGGGCGAGGATCCCCGCATAGAGCAGCGTGAACTTCCATTGCCCCGCGATCAACAGCGAGGTCGAGCTGATCACCATGCCGACAAGAGTGGCGATTCCCATCCCTCGCGCCAACGCATCTCCGGCGGGCGTTGTCCGCGGTGCAGTGAAGTAGGCTAGCGTCAGAACGGCCTGCATCGCCAAATAGGTGAGGACGAACCCCGGATACCCGTTCCCCCCCACATCCTTTATGAATAGCGACATGACAAGGATGAGAGCCATCACCGCAATGGTGCAGAGGCGCTGCCAAACGCTATCGGTGTCGTACCGGTTGGCGAACAGTGTGTGTCCGGCCCAAACCCACCAAGCAGGGACGAAAACGAGAAAGAAGGAGAGAAGCTGTTCGCTATGGATCTCCCCGTGGTCGGTATGGGCCAATCGATGCGCCATCACACCGATTACCGCGACGAAAACGAGATCAAAAAACAGTTCGAGCCACGTCGCGTGACGAAACCTCAATGAGTGAAATGTCTGGTGCATTGTAAGCTCGGGTAGAGCGGGAGATTGCGGCGCTACAGCAGCCGGTTGATGTCCGCTTTGGGTTAAAAGCGAACATCGGGGGCTCAAGTTGCGAGGTCCGCTTTAGCCCCGAAAGCGGACATGGATCAGAGCACGCCAGATGTCCGCTTAGTGCCAAAAGCAGACATTTACTCGATCACCTCGTCGGCGCGTCCAAGCAGGTGGCTGGCACCGTGATGCCCCAGACCGGCAGTGCTGGTCGGTCCGATCCTCAATTTGCGCCCGTTGGCGGCGAACGGGTTCACGCAGCCCGATGCAGCAAGCGCTCGTTGCGGACTTGGTCGGGGGAATAGGGCGGCGCAGCTGGATCGAAGGTCTGCCAGCCCGAGCGGCGAAAGTCGGCACGGCGCTCCGCGATATTAACCGCACCTTCCTCCATCACGGATTGGACCTTCGACACATCGGCGGGCGAGACGCGCGCCGTCACCACCGAGCCGCCCCTCCGCACGCCCTCCGCATAGACCGCTGCGTCTGCTTTGTTCACACCGGCGCTGGCTAGCCCCCCCAGCAGGCCGCCGGTTACGCCGCCGACCGCGGCACCGGCGACCAGCAGCCCAAACAGCCAGCCCGCACCGACAGTCAAGCCGACGCCGGGGATCACCAGCATGGCGAGGGTGCCGATCGCCGTTCCGGCGGTGGCAGCAGCGGCGCCGATCGCCGCGCCCACGAGCCCGCCCTCGAGCCGGTCTGAACGGGCTCCGGCCGCGTCGGGCGTTGTTTCCGCTGGTTTCACGGGTTTTGTGGCGGCGGATGCGACATCAGATGGCTGTACGGCTGACGGCTGGATGTCGGTCGGCTTGGTTTCGATGGCCTTAGCGTCGGCCGTGCCGGGATCAAACCAGTTGTCGGAATTATTAGAGATTAGGCTGATGTCCTGAGCCGGCACGCCCGCAATCAGCAGCGCTTCGACCACACGTACCGCGTCGGGATGGGTCTCATAAAGACGGGCGATCGTGACTTGCATGGCGCGTTCCTTTGCTCTGACCTCTGGATGCAGACACCGGCCAACGGCGTTTGAGCCTTCTCTCACCAAGGCGTTGCGGCTGCGTTGACGGCCGTCAAGAAGCTCGGATTGACGTTCATCAATTCAGGAACTCCAGCATTTACGCCGTATTGTCAGCACAGCCGCCCTAGCCCCAGCGATCCCTGGAATCCGTGGACGTTTCAGGGCGAGGCTGAGACGAAGTCCGGGACGGTGCTCCCGGCCGAATTGACGCCCGTCACCGCAATCAAGGGGAGTTGTCCTGCCTGAAGACCCAATGAGCACCATCAAGCAGGACACCCGCCGGGCCGCCAAGCCCCAGCAGGATTCTCCATGGCCGCACGTCCGGTTGTCAGAAACGGATCGGCTGGAGACATTCAGCGACGGCGTGCTCTCGATTGCCATCACGCTACTGGTGGCGGAAATCGTTCGGCCGGAATACGCATCGGGCCAGCTGTTGGAGAAGCTGACCGCGCAATGGGCCAGCTATATCGCGTTCCTTGCGTCATTTTGCTACGCCGGAGTTATCTGGCTCAATCATCGCGCGGTGTTCGCAAGGGTGCGCTACTGCGACCGCAGTCTTCATCTGGCCAATCTTTTTCTTCTGTTGACGGCGGCCCTAATTCCACTTCCAACGGCGATTCTATCCGCAGTAATCCAGAGCGGCAACGAATTCGATGCCAGCGTGGCGGTGACCCTCTATGCAGGCATTGCCGGGTCGATGTGCCTGGCGTGGCTCGTCGTGTTTCACGTTCTGAGCGTACATTCATACCTTTTGGAGGAGGATGTAGATCCGGACTTTTTCCCAAAGGAACGCTTCCGCGCCGCGCTCGGTGTTGTCTTGTACGCCATTGCGGGCGTGGCCGGCTGGCTATCGACACCGAAACTGGCCATGCTGATCTTTTTGGCATTGCCGATTTTCTACGGCATCACCAGTGAGGGTTTGACGGAAACACCGCTTCGCCTGAAGTTCGGAAAAGCCCATCGCCATTCCTTTGCGAGAACAGGTCACGAAAAGTTGCGCGCCGAATAGTGTCCTTTCCGTTCGGTCTCACCGCCCCGCCCGCCGCATGTAATTTGCACGGCCGCCAGCCAGCCTGCCTACATCGACGGAGCGACCGGCGGCCGGACACGATGCCCATCTTTCGGCGCAGGCTGCGACTGCGCTGATGCCTCTGGCATCGCCTCGCCACCGGCGATCCAAGGATTGGCGTTTCGCTGCCGAGCTTCCGGGAACCGGCTGATGATGCCTACTGATTTGCGCCGCAGGGCCATCCGCCGGCGGGGCCCCGTTGTGGCGCGGATTGATGGCCATCATTGTCGTCGGAACTCTGCTCGGCTGTCATGCGTTTCCCTCGGGCCAACTGGTGTAAATGTTAGAAATCAACAAGCGTTCTCGAAAAGCCGCGGAAGAAGCTCTGAGGGGCTTCGTGCGCGTGCGGGGAGCACGCGAGCACAATTTGAAGAGCATCGATCTCGACATTCCCCGCGATGCCCTGGTGGTGTTTACCGGCGTGTCCGGCTCGGGCAAATCATCGCTCGCGTTCGGCACGCTCTACGCGGAGGCGCAGCGGCGGTATCTCGAATCCGTCTCGCCTTATGCGCGGCGTTTGTTTCATCAGATGGCGGTTCCAGATGTTGACGAAATCGATGGCCTGCCCCCCGCCGTGGCATTGCAGCAGCAGCGCGGGTCGCCCACTACGCGGTCTTCTGTCGGCAGCGTAACGACGCTGTCCAACCTGCTTCGAATGCTGTACTCGCGCGCTGGCGATTATCCACGGAACCAAGCGCATCTCGATGCCGAGGCTTTTTCGCCCAATACGCCGGCGGGAGCCTGTCCCCGATGCCATGGGCTCGGTCAGGTCTACGAGGTGACCGAACGCTCGATGGTGCCGGATGATTCCAAAAGCATTCGCGAGCGCGCGATTGCAGCCTGGCCGCCCGCCTGGCATGGCGGCAACCTGCGCGACATGCTGATTACGCTCGGCTACGACGTCGATCGGCCGTGGCGCGAATTGCCGAAAAAAGCCCGCGACTGGATTCTGTATACCGACGAGCAACCGGCGGTCCCGGTTTACATCGGGTATGACGCTGACGAGGCGCGTAGGGCGATCAGGCGCAAGGAGGAGCCCAGTTACCGAGGCAATTTCTCCAGCGCCAGGCGATATGTGCTGAACACCTTTGCCACCACTGAAAGCGCGTTGATGAAGAAGCGCGTATCGCGCTACATGGTAAGTACCGAATGCCCGCTCTGTCATGGCAAGCGGCTTCGCCGCGAAGCGCTGTCGGTCAAGTTCGCAGGCTTCGACATTGCCGAGATCTTCAGGATCCCGCTGGTCAGGCTCGCTGACCTCTTGCGTCCCTATGCGGAAGCCACCGCTCCTACACTGACCAAGCTTAAGGCGCAGCATCCGGAGAAGGCATTGGTGGTGCAGCGAATCGCCGAGGACCTCGGCGGCCGCCTCGCGGTTCTACTTGACCTCGGGCTTGGCTATCTTTCGCTGGAGCGGAGTACCCCGACGCTTTCTCCGGGCGAACTGCAGCGCCTGCGCCTGGCAACCCAAGTGCGTTCCAATCTGTTCGGCGTCGTCTATGTGCTCGACGAGCCCTCCGCCGGACTTCATCCCGCGGATACCGAGGCGCTGTTAACCGCGCTCGACCGATTGAAAGCTTCCGGCAATTCGCTGTTCGTGGTCGAACACGAGATCGATGTGATCCGGCATGCGGATTGGGTTGTCGACGTCGGTCCAGGCGCCGGCGAACTCGGCGGCCATGTGCTCTACAGCGGTCCGCTGCAAGGGTTCAAGCGGGTAGAGCCATCGCAAACCCGCCGTTACCTGTTCGGTGACTACATTGTGCCAAACCGAACGCCGCGCTCGCCCAAGGGCTGGCTGCGGCTGCGTGGCGTCAGTCGCAACAACCTGCATCAACTCGATGTCGATTTTCCGTTGGGAGTATTCACCACCGTGACTGGCGTTTCCGGCTCGGGCAAGTCGAGCCTGGTGAGCCAGGTCATGGTGGAATTGGTTGCAAGACAGCTTGGCCATCCCCTCCCCTCGATCGACGATGAGGGCGACGAACTCGAACGGACCGTCGTGACCACACTCGGCGGCCGGATCGCGAGCGGAATGGAGGGCATCAAGCGATTGGTGGTCGTCGATCAAAAGGCGATCGGACGCACACCACGGTCCAACCTCGCGACATACACAGGGCTTTTCGATTACGTTCGCAAGATCTTCGCGGCCACCAAGTCGGCGCGCAGCCGTCACTACGACGCTGGACGCTTTTCCTTCAATGTTGCCAAAGGCCGCTGCGAGACCTGCGAGGGCGAAGGCTTTGTTTGCGTCGAATTGCTGTTCCTGCCCAGTGTATATGCGCCGTGCCCAAGCTGTCATGGCGCTCGCTACAACGCAAAAACCCTTGAAATAAAATACCGCGACAAGAACATCGCTGGCGTACTGGCAATGACGGTCGACGCCGCCTTCGCGTTCTTTGCCGAGGATGCGCAGGTGCGCCGGTCCCTCGATGTGCTGCGGCAAGTTGGCCTCGGCTATCTGCGACTTGGCCAGCCGGCGACGGAGCTTTCCGGCGGCGAGGCCCAGCGGATCAAGCTTGCCACCGAGCTGCAGCGGACGCAGCGCGGCCACACCCTCTACATCCTTGACGAGCCCACCACAGGACTACACCCGGCTGACGTCGAGAAGCTCATTGCGCAACTCGACGGGCTGATCGAATCCGGCAACACCGTCATCGTGGTGGAGCATGACATGCGCGTCGCCGCCGGCAGCGACTGGGTCATGGATATCGGCCCTGGTGCAGGTGACGAAGGCGGTCACTTGGTGACGTTCGGCACGCCTGCCGAAGTCGCTGGCTCATCCATAAGCCGCACCGCGCCATACCTGTCGCGGTTCAGGGCCCGCCACGCGGCCGACGCGCCAGCGTCCAATCGTCTCGCCGCACCTCAGTAAAATCGCGGAATCGGCCCTAAATGCGGTGTCGATCGGCCCGAAAGATCGAACATCACTTCCTCGACGTAACACCAGCCCCACCCTTCCGGCGGATCATAGGCCTCGATGATCGGGTGCCTGGTCGCGTGAAAATGTTTTGTTGCGTGCCGATTTGGCGACTGATCACAGCACCCGACATGGCCGCAGGTACGGCAGATCCGCAGATGCAACCAAGGGTCACCCGATTTCAGACATTCTTGTTCCGAACGAATGACTTTACAGAACGTGAAGCGCGAGGTCTCGAGCCGTTTGTGACGGTCTTTGAGTGTAAGCCCTGCAAGCTTTCGATCAGTGAGACGATCGAGGACGATCCCAACGACCGCACGCTCCAATAATCAAGCTGCAGCCGCGCAACATAAATAAGCCTAGTTTTGGGTGACCCAGTGCGGCATGATTCAAACATTGCAAGCGCTGGCTGGCATAGCAATAATTGTAGTTTTCTCGCTGATGCTCGTCTTCTGGACGAAGATGGGCCGGTTCGCCGAGCCCGTGGTAAACGCGGTTAAAAAGGGACGGAACCTAACTCGCCGCAGAAACGACATGAGTTGATCAATAACGCCCCACCGCAGGTAACGTGTTCGCACTAAGAAAATGGCCCCAAACAAGGGGCCATTTACGTTTTCCAGGTAGGAAGCTCAGCAGCGCTGCGTTTTCTTGATGATGACGTTGCCGTTCGGCAAGCGCTTCTTGGTCGTCACCTCGACGCAACCGTTTCGGTGACCACGACCGTCGGTATAAACACGAGTGCGATTATTGTGGCGCCGATAGTCGCGATCGCGATCATTACCTACGCCAACGCGCACGCCGCGCTCGCCGACCGAAACGCCGATATCTTGAGCCGACGCAGGCACCGCAACGAACAACACACCTGCTGCGATAAGGCCTAACAGAAACTTAGACATTGGTTTTCTTCTCCATTGGGGATGACGCCCAACGGGCCTAGAACATTATAGTTCCACTATTTCACGGTACTTTTCCTGCGGCATATTGCGCACAAGTCCTTCAACAATGCTTTGTTTGGCGAGTGACGGAAAAATTGCTGACCGACTTACCTGCTCGTGCCGCGCGCGAGAAGACCGATAGTGGTGTAATTCGGGGCGAGAAAGCGAATTCCAATTTCGAAAAAACACCGTCAGCAACCCAACACGTTTATCCGACCACCGTCAGGGGTGTCTGTACATGTTCGAGATTGCCCTCTACCACCTTCAAAATTTCACTCCTCGTTCCGATTAATGACGTCTGGATCGATCCGATCCCGGCGGACGATCTGAAACCCTCGTCAAAAACTGTAGTGTTGCCGATCAGGGTGAGCAGAATAAACGCCTGAGGCATTTTTCTCCGGAGGCGCCGCACGGCATAATGTATCTGCGCTCCCGTTGTTTCTCCGACAAAGCACAAGCAGACGATTCTCACGTCCTCGGTATCGAGGCCAAATATCCGAGATATCGAAAGGGCGTCAGGGTGCTCCGCTCTTACGCCTATTCCGTCCCTCGAAACCAGTTGAGCAATGATAAGCGCGAAAGCCTCGCCGAGGAGATCCCGCCCGGGCATGCACAAGACTCGCTTCTTCAGACGCCACTCGTCAGTTATGTCGCCTACCTTTTCGTTTGCATCCTCAGCTAGTTTATCTGCGGCGGGGAGTTTCGCTTCTGATGGTTCGTCCGGGACAAGCTTGGGTGTGTCCTCGTGAACTTCCAAATCATCCAAAAGCTCAGCGACCACATCGCGTATGCGTTGCTTCCGCTCCTCATCGAGATGACCTCGATCGGCATCTGCTTGAGCCAACTTCAAGGCTTCGATTAGAACATCTTGGTAATACGCAAGGAGCGGTTTTTCCTTCAAATATTTTTGCGCCTGCTCAGCCACTTCGATCGGGTCGCCCGCAAGCATACGCTGATAGGTCAGTTGTTCGGGCTTAAGAGCAGGCTCGTCTCCAAGAAGTATGTCAAAGAATTTCAAATGGTCGACATGTTTGCCGAGCACCACCATGCACATGGTCAGCGGCGTTGCTAAGACAAGGCCGATAGGTCCCCAGAGCCAAGTCCAGAAAGCAGCCGAAGTCACTACAGCTACAGGCGAGAGACCAGTGCTTTGGCCAGTGAGCGTAGGCTCTATGACGTGCCCTGTGATTGGTTCAACTACGAGGAATAGTGCTGCGGTCCATATGACCATACTCCAATCCGGCCCCACGGCCGCTGCCAGGATAAGCGGAAATATCGCAGAGATCAGTGCCCCTATGTAAGGGACAAAGCGCAAGATCATCGCCAGCATGCCCCACAACGGCGCGCTTGGAACGCCGATGCCCCAAAGACCTGCGCCAATGACGATGCCGAACCCTGCGTTCAGCGCAAGCTGAGTCAGGAATAAGCGACTAAGCCGCTGGCCTGCGTCGTCAAGCGCGGCCGTTGTGCGTTGCAGATCGCTTGCGCCAGCGAGCCGTATCATCCTGTTTCTTAAATCCTGACTTTGCATCAGAATGAAAATGACGAAGATGATCACGATGCCAGTGGTGGTCAGGGGATGTATTAGCGGGGTAATCAAGGCCACCAATGTCTGCAGCGCACCTGGGTCAGGTTGTTTTAGTTCAACGGGGATAGGCTTATTTGGGACGCTGTCGGGACCCAGACCAATAGTGGGCGCGGTATTTCTTTGCGGCTTATCAAGCTCCTTGCCGAGCTCTTTTAGTACCTCAGAGGCACGTTCCAACGTTCCAGTACCGGCTGTGGCCCCTCGCAAACTTTGGATCTTGTCGCGTAAAGTGGACTGATAACGGGGAAGATCGTTCGCAAGCTGATTGACCTGCGAGACCATCAATGCGCCCAAGCCAAAAATGACGGCAAAGGCAACAATTACGGCAAAGACAACGGCCAAAGCGCGGGGCACGTACCAATGACGCAAAATTCGAACGAGTGGGGCGAGCACAAAGCTAAGTAGCAGCGCGAGCGCAATTGGCACCAAAACTTCGCGCGCAAAATATAGGGCTGCAATAACGAGGACTACGAGCAAGACTGTCGGCAGAGCTGAGCCTGCGGCAGGGCCAAGCCTCGAACGGGCCAAATCACTCATAACGACTGCTGCGTAGACATGCCGTTATTGCCCTACTTTGTGCCAATTTATGCCGGAAGCCCTAGCCAGAAAACAAACAAAGAGCCCGAACGGGGCTCTTGTTCGTTCGATATTCGGCGGCTACTTGCCCCGAAGGGTGTCCTTGATGCCGCCGATGGTGTTCTGAATCTTGCCAGCCACCTGATCGGCCTTGCCTTCGCCTTCAAGCTTGCTGTCGCCAGTTACCTTGCCTGCTACTTCTTTCACTTTGCCCTTAACCTGCTCAACCGACCCTTCAACGCGGTCTTTGTCCATTTCATTCTCCTGTCTGTGACAGGACAACTCCGTATCAACGGAAAGGCTCCGCGCGATAACTAAGAAACGTAGAAACGCAGCGAGCCGGGGCTAGGAGCTAACCCGCTGTTGCGGTTAGGAGCGCGGTACGTCCTGACCCGGCTGCACAGGGTCGTGCATGGGCCGGTCCTCACGAGGATCGCCAGGCAGCGGGTCATCAATCGGATCTTTGTAAGGCTGCGGGTCTTTGGCGGGCGGCTCTTGTGGTTCAGCAGGTTGAGGCTTCGGAACGGTGATGGGTTCTTTGGGCATAGGTTAGCCACCCGCCGGGGCGGAGAAGCTGCGGAGATAAGAGAGGAGTTGGTTGTTGTTTGTCAGGGGGCGGTCATAGAATACAGTCGCGCAAATCATCGCGACGACTACGGAGCCAGCTAAAGCGATGCTTGCGGGACTTTTCATTGCTTTAAGGTTCGCTGTGCGGCGTTGATGGAGCGTGGGGTCGACGGCCATAAGCCCTCCTATGAGGGCAACGTAACGGCTCTTTGATTGTTCCGGTATTGTCAAAGCCGAGTTGAGGGTGAGCTCCCACCTCTGATCGTGCGCCTATGAAATGCGCTCTGAAGGCTGCTCGATCCTGGCTGGCCTATGTCTGCTTCTCTAATCGGCCGGTTGGGGTCAAGCGCTTTCAGGCTATCCACCATCGCAGTGTCAATGTCGCTCGCGGGCTCGCGCTTCTCTCCGGAATCGGCACTGAGGCCCTTCCACTATGGGATTCGAGGATAGGGGGAACAATCTAATGGGCGGCCTTACCGTCGATTAGCGGTAGGCCAAGCCGACATACGAACTCACCCCATCCATCGTCCCGCGAGGGACATCATTCCACCGCTCGGTGGAGCTCGAGTTTCCTCCTATTAGGTTTGATGCATCGCAGCTTTCATGCGGCTGCAGCTTCCCTGGTCCACCGGAACTCGGTGCCATCGACCCAAATGCGGTGCATGATGACGGCCAGTCGTCGGGCCAGGGCGACGATGGCCTTCTTGAGCCCGCGGCGCCTGGCGATCTGCATTGCCCAGGCCTTCAGCCACGACCATTTCGTCGCGCGTACCAGCATGATGTGGGCCGCTTCGTAGAGCATCACCCGCATCATATCGTCTCCGCACCGTGATATTGCGCCGGTTCGGTCAACTTCGCCGGATTGATACTTGGAGGGTGTCAGTCCAAACACCGCCCCGACCGCCTTGGAGTTTCGAAAGCGTGCCGGAACGTCGACGGTGGCACGGTAGGTCAGCGCCACCACCGGACCAACACCAGGCACCGTCATCAGACGCCGACATACATCGTCGCCTCGCACGATGATCAGCAAGCGGCGGTGCAGGATAGCGATTTGCTCCCGAAGCGCCCGCCGGACAATGAGCAGCGGTTCGACCAGTACGACTAAGTCGGGAAGGTTCTCGACAAGCTCCTTGATCCGCGCCTCGAATTTCACCGTTCCCACTGTGCCAACCTTGAGGCCGAAGTTGCGCAACGTGGCGCGCAGGTCGTTCTCGATGGCGATCGCCTTCGACTGCAGCAATTTGCGGTGCGTCAGCAGCATGCGCAGCTTCTGGCTGCGTAATGTCTTCACATGCACCGGACGGTAAAGCCCCGCACGCATCATCTGCGCGATGCCGCGGGCATCATTGCGGTCGGTCTTGTTGATCTGCGCCTTTAGCGCCGCTCGCATGTGCCGCGTCTCGACGCAGATCACCGGTAGGCCAGCTTCGGCGAGAGCGCTGAACAGCCACTGCGACAACGGGCCGGCTTCCAATCCGATCCGCTTGAAGTGATAAGCCGGGTTCGTCAGCACCGCTAGCAAAGCGTCGGGCTCGCTTGCCACCTTCACTTCGCGAACGATCTTGCCCGTGTCGTCCACAATGCAGACGCTGGTCTCCTTGACCGATACGTCCAGTCCGGCAGAATGCTCCATGCTGCGCTTCTCCTTCTGATGCCTGAGGCCCGTTCACGCGGTGACCTCGTATTGCCATCAGCCTGAAGCGCAGCACCAATCTCCAGCATCTATTCGCCGGCCGGCCGATTACCCCATCTAATGGGATGGTCCGGCCGTGTTCCTGCCCCACCCAGCGATTAAAGCTGGCCAGGGGCGCCCACGACAAGGAGCAGGCCATGTCCCAGACCGCCCAAACTGCCGTCGCCGTCATCGGCATCGATATTGGCAAGAACTCGTTCCACATCGTTGGCCACGATGAGCGTGGTGCCATTGTGCTGCGCCAGCAGTGGTCGCGCGGCCAGCTGGCGGCCCGATTTGCCAACCTGCCGCCGTGCCTGATCGGCATGGAAGCGTGCGTTGGCGCGCACCACCTCAGTCGCAAGCTCAATGGCCTTGGACACGATGCCCGGCTGATGCCGGCGAAGTACGTCCGGCCTTATTCGAAGGGACAGAAGAACGACTTCCGCGATGCAGAGGCGATCGCGGAGGCCGTGCAGCGGCCGACGATGAAGTTTGTGGCAACGAAGACCACAGATCAGCTCGACCTGCAGGCCCTGCATCGGGTGCGCGAGCGTTTGGTCAGCCAGCGCACCGGCATCATCAATCAGATCCGCGCCTTCCTGCTGGAGCGCGGCATTGCGGTGCGGCAGGGACAACGCTTCTTGCGCGCCGAGTTGCCGCGCATCCTGGCCACACCACCTGATGTCCTGTCGCCTCGCATGGCGCGGGTACCCCGCCCCGCTCAATCAGCGTAGCATGGGGTTAGTATTGTCAGGGGGCGTATAATGAAGATACCTGCTGCCGGTCTAACCCTCGTGATGTTGTTTGCCCTTGCAAGACCAAGTGCGGCGCAGGAAGCCATACCGCAGCCTCTCCATGATGCTCTGCGCCCGATGCTCGGGACCGTTTCAGTTGAAGTGAACCCGGGTTTTGCTGACGGACAACTCAACAACTGTATCCTTGAATTCGGCGTTATGGCGAGAGATTGGACGTACAGACAGGGCGGTTACATACGAGTTGGTGGCGGCTTCGGAATTATGAGCGTGAAGGGAGCCGTGGGTGTCACGCTCAAAGTGATCTTGCACGATATGGACCCGCGGACAATGAGCTTCACTCCCAGCCCTCCAACCAGTGCTTACTTCGTATCCGGCAGCAACACGACAAGAAACGCGGTGGTCAGTAGTTATCCGTCGGACGTACCTGGGGCGATTTTCGTCGTTCTCAAACCGGAGCCGACTTTTGAAATTCTTGCAAATGGTTTGAACGAAAATAAAGTTTCCATTGCGTTTGCAAGACGGAAGGGTGGCTCTGATATCGTGATTCCAATTGATACAAGCGTGGTTGATACGGCATCAAACGGGCAACGCACTCGTTCGCCAAAAGCCGCCGCTGATTTTTTTAAATGCTCAAAGTCGCTACTTGAACAAATAACCAAATAATTTGGTTAGCTGGGCTTATTTCCGCCTTTTACATATCATTTGCCTTCCCGCAACCGCACCCCGACGCCCTTGCCGTTCTTGGGGGGGATGAATTCAACGCCGGCGTCTTCCAGGGCGCGACGGATGGCAGCCATGTTGTTGGGGATAGGCGTCCGCAACCCGACTTCAAACCGCTTTAGCGTCGCAAGCGCGATGCCAGCCGCCGACGCCAAGTCCGGCTGAGTCCAATCTATCAGCGCCCGTGCGGCACGGACCTGCGCTCTGTCTAAAGCCATCATTCCGTGATTGTAACGGAGATTTCTGCAAGAGGCACTGGACTCTTTTAGAGTCCATGGTAATTTCAGCTAGGAAAACAACATGGAAGCGGACAACGACAACTTAGACCCCAACGCACCCTTGCCCCTCGATGTTGCGGCAAGGCGAGCATACCCGAAAGGCGGCATGACGGCCCGTGGTCTACGCCGTGAAGCGACAAACGGACGACTCGTTATTGAACGGATGAACGGAAAACTTTTCACGTCGCTCGCTGCCATTGATGAAATGAGAAAATTATGCCGATTAGAAGCACCGGACCGCACTTGTGGTTTCGCAAGCCGCGCAAGAGCGGCAGGAAAATCATTGCTCAAGGAACGTGGATCATCATTGATGCCGGCAAGCATATCGCCACGGGATGCCCTTTTGCACAGGCTGGAGAAGCGCAAGGCCGCCTAGCGGACTACATCGCGGACAAATACGCTCCCAATCGCCGCTTGCGCGATATCGAGAATATCGACGTTGCGGACGTTCTCTCGCTCTATGATGAAGACTGCCGCGAACGGCAAACCAACAAAGCTAAGTTGGATGAACGCTTGGTTCGCCTCACGAAATGGTGGGGCGGCAAAATGTTGTCGGAAGTCACCGGCGCAACGTGTCGCGCGTACACCAAGAGCCGCAAGGGACAAGGCGGTGCGCGCCGCGATTTAGAAGACCTGCGAGCGGCCATCAACCATCACGCCAAGGAAGGCTTTCATCGTGGCGTGGTCCGAGTCGCACTCCCCGAAAAAGGAATGGCGCGCGATCGGTGGTTGACCCGGTCGGAAGCGGCCAAGCTCCTTAGGACATGCTGGCGCGCACGCGAAATACAAACGGTTCATCGAGGTCCGCTCAAGGGACAGAAAATCGTCACTGACAAGAGGCCGTTGCGGCATCTTGCACGCTTTATTTTGATCGGCCTCTACACGGGCACAAGGGCCGGGGCCATCGCGTCCGCCTCCCCGTGTCGAGTAGATGGCAAGTCGTATGTGGACCTCGATGCAGGGCTATTCTACCGCCTCGCACGCGGCCACCGCGCGACAAACAAACGTCAGCCGGTGGTGCCCCTGCCCTCTGGGCTGCTTTCGCATCTTCGGCGGTGGGCGGCAAAAGGAATTGCAACGGACCATTTTGTC
>JADMIO011478721.1_pt1 | contig 16497 bp, 9 predicted proteins | sample 8958161 | NCBI WGS metagenome assembly JADMIO01 (sample SAMN16585339, study PRJNA669376) | soil metagenome | isolation source: Crop rotation soil | place: USA: Cullars Rotation, Alabama | collected 2011
AGCGCGACGGCGACGTTGCGCAGCAGCCCACGCCGGCGCGTCCGCGCGAGCGACGTGTCGTGGAAGCGGCGGCGGAAGGCGCTCGCGTCGAGGCGCAGGAGATCGGGCAGAAAGGGCGCGAGACCCTCGCCGTCGGGCGCGCGCGTCGCCGCCGGCGGCGGGTTCCACGGGCAGACCTCTTGGCAGACGTCGCATCCGAAGATCCACGGTCCGATCGCGGGCCGAAGCGCGTGCGGGATCGGACCGCGGTGCTCGATCGTGAGGTAGGCGATGCAGCGGCGCGCGTCCATCACGAGGCCGTCCGCGAGGGCATTGGTCGGACAGTCGTCGAGGCAGCGCGTGCAGCGGCCGCAGTGCGCGCCGGTCGGAGGATCGGGCGCCAGCTCCGCCTCCGTGACGAGCTCGGCGAGGAAGAACCACGAGCCTGCTCGCGTCCCGAGCAGCATGGTGTTCTTGCCGAACCACCCGAGGCCGCCGCGCACCGCCCATTCGCGTTCCAGCACGGCGCCGGTGTCGACGTAGCGGCGCGTGCGCCGCCCCGGAACGAGACGCGCGAGCTCGACCTCGAGGGCGGCGAGCCGTGCGTCGAGCGCGCGATGGTAGTCGTCGCCGCGCGCGTATGCCGCGACGCGCCCGCGGAGCGTGCCGCGCCAATCGGTCGGCGGCGGAGGCGGCGGCGCGTACGGGTACGCGAGCGAGATCACCGTCCGCGCGCGCGGCAGGATGCCCGCGACCGTGAGCCGGCGCTCGGGGTGTCGTCCGAGGTAGTGCATCCCACCGGCGAATCCGGCGGCGAGCCAGCCGTCGAGGAACGCGCCGCGATCGATCGGATGGGCGGCGGCGAATCCGCAGCTCGCGAACCCGAGCGCACGGGCCTCGGCACGGATGCGGTCCTCGAGTCGCACCGGGGGATCGTAGCGGGTCTGTCGGCGAGGCGCGACGCGGCCGCGCGTCGGCGAGGTGTGCGCGTCGAGACGGTGGAGGTGCGACGCGCCTAGAGGGCGAGGCGCCGCGCGTCGAGCGGTGAGGCGCTTCGCGCCCTCTAGCGCGGTCGAGGCGTGGGCGCGGCGGGTCGAGCGCGCGCAAGCGCGCCTCTAGGGGCGAGGCGCGACGCAGCCGAGGACGAGCGTGTCGCGATCGTCGATGCCGTCGGCGGTGAGCGCGCGGGCGCGGAACGACTCGGCGCGCCGGGCGAGACCGCGGCGCTCGATGTCGACCGTGACGGGCGTGGTGCAGTGCGCGGGCGGCGCTCCGGCGAACGGCGGCGAGAACGTGAACGTGTTAGCCGCGGGCCCGCCGGGCGCGGCACCGGTCAGCGCCGCGACCGCGTCGATCAGCGCCGTCGAGTTCGCCGCGTCGACGGGATTGCTCGCGCCCGGCTGCGGGCTCTGCAGCACGAACGTCGCGATGCCGTTCGCCGCCGCACACTGCGGCAAGGCGAAATCGGTTCCCCCGAGGCATACCCCGACCCGCACCGAGCAGATGTCGTTCGCGAGGCCGTCGAGGTCGCACGCCGGATCGCCGTCGACGCAGTCGACGTTGGTGCTGGACGAGACCTCGGCGGGGCGCGCCACGACGGCCCACTCGGTCACGCAGTCCGTGGATACCCCGCCGCCGCCTTGCACGAGGAGCGTCGTCGGCGCGACCGTCGGCGCCGGTGTCGGCGTCACGGTCGCCGTGCGCGTCGGCGTCGCGACGGCGGCGCTCGGCGTCGGCGACGCCGACGGCGCGGCCGGACACGCGAACGCGGCGCCGAGCCCGATGCCGTGACGCGCCAGCTCGTCGTCGACGATCGGCAACGCGCGACGGAGCACGGTGGCGGCGGCGCAGCCGTACACGGTGCCCAGGCAGGGCGCGAGCGTCGCAACGCTCGTCGGCGGCGGCGCGCCGATCGCCGCGCACGCCGCCGCCGCGTGCGCGAAGGCGAGACCCGTCGGCGCCGTCAGGGTGTCGTCGGGAACGTCGACGCAGCCGTGGACGATCGCGGCCGCGAATCGGCCGAGCGTGCCGCTCACGGGATCGGCGAGGGCGGCGAGCTTCCGGCCGCAGCGGTCCGCGATGGCGGCGCACGGCGCAGTGCCGCCGCTCGCGAGCCGACATCCGAGCAGCGCGTCGACGCAGCTCCGCGCGATCGCCACTTGCTTTCCGAGCAACGAGCGTCCGGCGGCCGCGATGCTGCGCTGGCAACGCGCCGCCGCGCGCGGCACGGCGAGCACCGGCGACGTCTCCGCCGAGACGGGAATGCAGAGGCCCGCCCCGGCGGCGTCGAAGACGAGCGGCAGCAGATCGGCGAGATGCGGCACCGCGACGGCGAGCGCACGCTCGCCGATGCACGTCGCATGCTCGACGCACGTTCGCACGGCGCTCGCCGACGTCAGCCCGAGGCCCACCTCTTGGGCGCAGGCATCGTCGAGCGCCGCGAAGCCGAGCACCGCGGTCGAGCGCAACACCTCGAAGGGCACGAGCGGCGGATCCCCGCCGCACGCCTTCGCGAAGGCGTCGCCGAACTTCGTGCGTGCGCGGATCAGCTTGGCGAAGCGACTCACGCATCGGCGCCCGACGCGTGCGAGGCAGGCCGGCGGGTCGGGGGTGCCGACGGCGCGACATGCGAGGGCGTCGAGCGCACACGTTTCGAGGAAGGCGAGGTCGCCGGCGACGAGCCGGCTGGTGCCTTTGGCGAGCGCCCGCTCGCAGGTCACGACCGCGCGCGGCGCGACCGCGGGCAGCGGCGGGGTCGTCGTCGCGGTCGGCGTCGGCGTCATCGTCGCGGTGGGGACCGCGGTCTGCGTCGGCGTGGGCGTCGTGTTCGTCGGCGTGTCGGTCGGTGTCGGAGATGCAGTCGGGGTCGGGCACACGAGCGCCAAGCAATCACTCTGGCAACACGCGCCATCGGCTCCGGGTCCCGGGTCACACGGCTCGCCGGCTTGACGGATCCCATCGCCGCATACCGGGCACGGCGGAAACGGCGTCCGTCCCGGCGTCGTCACGGACGTCACGACGCGCGGATCGAACGTCACGCCGCCGGCGATCGCGACGGTCGTGGCCGGCGACTCGGTCAGCTGCGTGCTGCTGTTCGGCGGCGCGAGAAAGCGCGCATTCGCCCCGATGCTGATCGCCGCGCTCCCCGCGAGCACGATCGCGGGCAGCATCGTGTTGGTCGGCCCGCGCGCGTTCACGGTGATGCCGGGCTGCACGGCGAGCCGGCAGGCGGCGAGGCGCACGTCGCCGCCGTCGCTGTCCCCACCGCCGGCGCTCGCGTCGATCGAGCGCGCGACCGTGAGCGTGCCGGTCGCGGTCGCCATGCCGGCGCGCGCGTCGACGGTGCCGCCGCTCGCGCTCGCGACGCGCCCGTTCGCCGCGACCGCACCGCCGAGCAAGATGTCGGAGCCGGCGGTCGCGGCGAAGTCGCCGCCGGCTCCGTCGGCGCCACCGGTGAGATCGAGCGCGCCGTCGATCTCGAGGGCCCGGCCGACGGTGAGATCGACGAGACCGCCGTCGCCGAAACCGGCGCCGCGCAGGTTCAACGGCCCGAGCAGCGCGACGCTTCCGTCGAGGCTCGTGAGGACGCCGGTCGGCGCCTCTTCGGTGATCACCGAGAGGAAGCCGCCGCTGCCGTCCGGGGATGCGCCGGCCGCGCGGATCGTCGCTCCGCCGTGCACCGTGATGGGCCCCGCCGCCTCGAGCCCGACGTCGCCGCCGCTGCCGCCGCTCGACCCCTCGCGGTCGGTGCTGCCGTCGGCGACGAGATCGCCGTCGACCGTGAGCGCGCCGCCGAGCGCCGCGCCGGCGAGCACGCGGTCGCCGGCGCGCAGGAGGATCGAGCCGCCGTCGCCCTCGCTGAGGCTCCGCACGTCGATGACGCCGCTCGTGTCCACGTTGCCGCCCGCGGCGACGGTGATCGACCCGCCGTCGTTCGTGTCGCCCGTCGCGCGGAGCGGTGCGGCCGCGACGGCGGTCGTCGCCGCGCGGACCAGGATCGTGCCGCCGAAGCTCGCGCTCGAGCTCGCCGTGAGCGCGCCGGCGGTCTCGATACGAACGGCGCAGGCCGAGGTCAGCCGGATCACGCCGCCGCTCGCGCCCGAGACGTCGATGTCGTCGCGAACGACGACGTCGCCGCCGCCGCCGGCACACGGTCCGCCGGTCGTCGTGAGATCGACGCCGGAGCCGCCGCGGCCGTCGATCCGCGCGTTCACGGTGATCGAGCGCGCGCGCACGACGAGCAGGCCGTAGTGGCTTCCGAAAATGCCGTCGAAGGACACGGAGCGGTCGCCGAAGTCGAGCTCGCATCCCGTCTCGCTCGCCGGACACGTCGCGGGACTCTCGACGTCGTGGGCGGTCAGAGCGCACGCGGCGGCACCGACGCCGCACACGAGGTTCGCGTTCATCTGGGCCGGCGTGCGGTCGTGGGTGCCGAGCTGGTTGCAGCAGATCGGCCCGGCGCCGGCCGTGGAGGCGCACAGGAGCCATGCGAGCGCGACCGCGGCGCGCGCGCTACGAACGGGAACGGACGGCACCGCCGCGAGTTATGACCGGCACCGGCGACCTGCGCAAACGACAAGTCGCATGCCATCGCGCCGGGGACGCCGGCGCGTCCGGCGCATCGCGATCAGGGCGTCGTCGTCGGCTGCGGCGTCGGGGTGCCGGATGCGATCGGCGTCGCCGTCGGCGTCGGATCGGGCGCCGCGAGGCAGACGAGCAGCAGGCTGTCCGTGTCGTCGATGCTGCGCGTGCCGCCGACCGGCGGGACCGACGTCGTCTTCACCCGGAACTTCTCGCTGCGTTGGCTGAGCCCGCGGCGCTCGACGACGAGCTCGGTCGGCGCCGTGCAATTGTCGGGGGCGGCGAGCACGAGGGGCGGATCGAAGACCAGCGTGTTCTTGGCCGATCCGGACGGCGCCGTCGCCGACAGCCGCCCGAATCCGTCGAGCAGGGCGATCGCATTCGCCGCGTCGGCATCGTCGCTCGAGTTCGGCCGTGGGCTCACGAGCACGAACTTGGCGATGCCGGGCGGCGCGGTGCACGTCCCGAGGTTCGGATCGACGTTCTGGAGGCAGAGCGCGGTCCGGAAGGTGCAGCGGTCGTCAGCGGCGCCGTCCGCGTCGCACGTCGGGTCGCCGTCGACGCACGTCTGCTTCGTGCTCGGGAGATCGTCGCTGCCCAGAAAGGGGACGTTGAACGGGTTCACGATCGCCCACTCGCCGATGCAGTCGTTGGTCTTCGCCCCGCCGCCCGGCACGAGGAGCTCGAAGCGGCAGAGCGCATCGCAGCCGTCGCCCGGAGTGCCGTCACCGAAGTCGCACTGCTCGCCGGCATCGACGATGCCGTCGGCGCAGTTGGCGCTCGGGGAGGGCGTGACGGTGGGCGTGGCCGGCTCGTCGGGGGTCGGCGTCTCGGTCGGGGGCGGGGTGCCGGTGGCGCCGGTCGCGGTGACGGCCGGCGTCGAGGTCGGGGTGGTGGTCGCAGCGTCGACGGGCGTGCTGGTGGCGGTCGGCGTGGCGGAGCTCGTCGCGAGCGGCGTCGAGGTCGGCGTCGGCGTCGCCGTCGCGGTCAGGATCGGCGTCGCGGTGGCGGTCGGCGTCGGCAGCGCGCAGAACGCGTCGTTCCCGAGGTCCAGGCTCATGCGCGCGAGCTCGTTGTCGATCAGCGGCAGCGCCTCGCGCACGAGATCGGAGCCGACGCACGTGTACGCGCGCGTCACGCACGTCGCCACGCCGGCGACGTCGGTCGGCGGCCCGACGCCGAGATCGCTGCACCGCGTGTCGGTCGCCTCGTATCCGATGCCGATCGCGTCGCGCACGACGTCCGGCGGCAGCGTGCCGCACGCCGCGTGGATGGCACCGAGCATCTTGGCGCGCGCACCCGTGGACGGATGGTCGAGCGCGGCGAGCTTGCGGCCGCACGACACGCTGGTCTTCTCGCAGACCTCGCGCGGCTTGCCGCTCAGCCGGCACTTGAGCAGCGTATCGACGCAGCTCCGCGCCACCGAGAGCTGGCGGGAGACGAGCTTCCGGCCGGCGGCCGCGACGGTGCGTTGGCAACGGACGGCTTGCGTCGCGGCCGGTGAGCCGGCGAGGCCTTCGGTCACCCCGAGCGGCGGCGGCAGACAGGCTGCCGAGTCGCCCCCGGACCCGCCCACCAAGCCGAGCAGATCGCCGATCCGCGGAATCGCGACGCCGACGGCGCGCTGCATCTCGCACGGTCCGAGGATCTGCAAGCAACCGAGGATCGCGTCCGGCGACTGGAGGTCCAGTCCGAAGCACTGGGGCTGAAGACGCGCGAAGCCGAGCACGTCCGTGCTGCGCAGCAGCTCGATCGGCACCTGCGGCGGCTCGCCGCCGCAGTCGTTCAGGAACTGCGTCCGGTAGCGCGCGTGCGCGGCGTCGAGCTTCGCGAACTTCGCGTTGCAGCGGCGGCCGGTGCTCGCGTAGCAGGCGTTCCGGTCGGAGCCGGCGGCCTTCGTGTGGAGGCACTTGAACGCCTCGAGCCCGCACGTTTCGAGCGTCTTCAGCGTGGTGAGCGCGAGCGTGCTGGTGGCCTTGCCGACTGTCTTCTCGCAGTCGAGCACCGCGCGCGGCTCGATGAAGGGCAGGATCGGCGTCGCGATCGCGGTCGGGCCCGTGATCGGCACGGTGACGGTCGGGATCGGCGTCGTGGTCGGGGTCGGCGTGCGCGTGCGCGTGGGGGTGGCGGTCTTGGTCGGAATCGTCGAGGTCGGCGTGACCGTCGGCGTCGGCGTGATCGTGGCACACGTGAACGCGCTGCAGTCGGCGTTGCAGCAGATGCCGTCCGCGCCGGCGCCCTTGTCGCACGGCTCGCCGAGCTGGCGGACGCCGTCGCCGCAGACGGAGCAATTCGGGAACTGCGTCGGATCGACGACGTCGATCTTCGTCGGCGAGAAGGTCACGTTCGTGCCGATCTGGGGCGGCGTGCCGGCTGGATGGATCAACGCGACCCGCCCGGCCGGGTCGGCGAGGTACGAGCCGCTCGCGCCGACGGTGAGCGTGCTCGCGGAGACGAGATCGATCCTCGGCGTCGGCGCCTGCCGGTTGTTCTTGGCGTTCACCATGAGGCCGCCGGCGAGCGAGAGGCCGCACCCCTTCAACGTGACGCCGCCCGGGGGGCCGGCCGTCGTGGAGACGTCGAGCGTGCGCGTGACCGACAATGAGCCGGCGAGCCCACGTCCGGTCTCGAGGAACACCGATCCGCCGCCCGCTTCGGTGTACGTGCCCTTGGCGTTGACGATCGCGCCGAAGCTGAGCGAGCGCCCGATGAACCCGGTGAGCGCGCCGCCGTCGTCGCTGCCGCTCAGGTCCATGGATCCCGTGACCGTGCCGTCGCGCCCGATCAGCAAGTCGACGTCGCCGCCGGCCGCGGTGCTCTCGCCGCCGCCGTTCGGCCCGTGCACGTCGATGATGCTGCTGAGGACGAGGTCGCCGTCGAGCGCGGTGACCCGGGCAGGGAGGTTGTCGCTGGTGTCGATGCTGACCGAGCCGCCGCTGCCGTCGGGCGTGCCGCCGACCGCCCGCAGGGCACCGGAGATGGTGGACGGACCGAACGAGCGGAACATGATGTCGCCGCCGTCCCAGCCGCCGTCGGCGTCGCTGTTGCCGTTCGCGGTCATGTCGCCGATCACCACGAGCTCGCCGCCGATCTTCACGCCGCCGACGCGGTCGACGCCCGCGCGCGCCGTGATGCCGCCGCCGCCGCCGCCGGTGTTGCTGCTGACGTCGATGTTGCGCTCGAGCCGGATGTCGTCGCCCGCGGTGAAGTCGACGTCGCCGCCGTCGCTCTCGCCGCCGGTCGCGTCGATCGGCTGCTGGATCACGATGTTCGTGCCTGCCTGGACGAGCAGGCTGCCGCCGCCGCCGCCGGGGCCGCCGTCGATCGCGATCGTGCCCCGATCGGTGAACGAGGTGCCGGCGGTGATGTTGATCGAGCCGCCCGTCGCCGTGTTGCCGATCGAGCTGGTCTCGACGCCCTTCGCGCGGAGCGCGCCGCCGGTCGGAAGATCGACGGCGCCGCCGGCCCGCAGCCGCATGAGGCCGCCCGAGTTCCCGGAGACGTCGATCGCGCCCGTGATGGTGATGCTGTCGGTGGCCGTCAGCTCCACCCCGCCGCCCGAGCGGTTGTTGTCGGCGCGGGCCTTCAACACGCCCTGGACCACGATCTGCGCCGCGCTCACCGTGAGCGTCGACGCTTTGTCGTTCGACTGCGAGACGTCGAAGGTCCCGGTGAAGGTGACCTTGCGATTCTTGAAATCGAGGTTGCAGCCAGCCGGGGCGTTGCCGCTCGAAATGGTGCAGGCGGTCGCGAACGGCGAGCACCCGAAAAGAATCGGGTTGGCGGTGGCGTCCGGCCCGCACACCGTGGCGTCCGCACGCGTCGCCAGGGCGACGGTCCACCACACGCCGAGCAGGGTGACCGCGAGCACCCGACGAAACGAGGACACCATCGAAATGCCAGGATAAGGGGCATGCGACTTATGGTGCAACCTCATTTCTCACGCGGGGTTGGCGTGCGGCGACTGCGTTAGGAGGACGCACAGCGAAGCACGGCGGACGCCATCGCGAGCGCGTTCGCACGTGCGAGTTGGGCGTCGGGCGGACGCCGTCCCGCGCGTCAGGCTCCCCGGACGGCCTGCCGGCGGCTCACGATCGCGCGGGCCGGAACCCCCACGTAGGTGCGTTCCCCTTCGAGCGGGTCGACCACGACCGCACCCGCGCCGACGACGGCCCACGCCCCGATGCGGATCCCGGGGATGACCGCGACCGCGGTGCCGAGCTCGGCCCCTTCGCCGATCTCGACGTTCCCCGCGACGTGCGCGTTCGGGTGCAGCGTCACGTGGTCCGCGACGACGGTGTCGTGCGCGACCTGGGCGTGCATGTTGACGGTCACGAACGCACCGAGCCTGACGTTCACCGTCACGATCGCGCCGGCGGCGACGTAGCTACCGGCGCCGATCTGGACGTTTGGGCCGATCGTCGCCCGCGGGTGCACCACGGTCGCCCAGGCGAGCCCGGTGGATGCGAGACGTTCGGTCAGCTGTACCTTCAGGTGGGGTAGGCCGACCCCGAGCACGAGCCGCGTCCCGCGCCGATCGCCGTGGTCGGCGATGGCGTCGATCGGCCCCACGACCGCCCCGAGCCCGGAGGGCAGCGCTCCGACCGGCACCGCGTCGTCGAAGAACGCGAGCTCGCAGTCGGCACCGCGCCGACGCTCGTGCTCGACGAGCGACCAGGCCACCTCCTGGGCATGCCCTCCCGCCCCCACCACCAGATAGCGCACGACACGAGTGTGCCGGCAGCGCGGCCGAGTCGACAAGCGGCGATCGGCGCGGTTCCCGCACGTGTCAGTTTCGTGACGCGCGCGCCGCCCCGCGGCGGCAGCTCCCGTCGCAGCGCAGGCTGCCGGCGCCGCTCGCCGCGATCCTCGGCCACGGGCCGTGAGCTGCGCCACGGGCCGTGCGAGCTGCGCCACCCGCCGTGCGAGCTGCGGCACCCGCCGTGCCAGCTGCGGCGCGGGGTCGCGCGGTCGGCCGCAAAGCGTGGTCGGCGCTCAAGTTTCCGCACGACGTCGACGATAACGATCGCGAGTGGGAACGAACCAGTGAGCCGGGCGGGAGGGTCCCACCGGCGGTCGATCCCGAAGTACCGAACGAGGCCCAGACACGGACGTCGGGACCACCACACACCACGGAGGAATCAATGGCTCTCAACATCAGCACCAACGTCGCGTCGCTGAATGCTCAGCGACACCTCGAGTCGTCCAGTGGCGCTCTCAACAAGTCCCTCGAGCGCCTCGCGTCTGGTCTTCGCATCAACAGCGCATCCGACGACGCCGCCGGTCTCGCCGTTGCCGACCGGTTGCGTGCCGACGTCCGCATCGCCACCCAGGCGGTCCGCAACGCGAACGACGGCATCAGCGCGATCAGCATCGGTGAGAAGGCGCTCGGCAAGTCGGGCGAGATTCTCGCGCGTCTCTCCGAGCTCGCGTCGCAGGGCGCGACGGGCACCGTCAGCGACTCCCAGCGCAGCGCGCTGCAGGAGGAGTTCACGGCTCTCGTGTCGGAAATCGACCGGGTGTCGAACACGACCACTTTCAACAGCGTGAACCTGCTCTCGGCCGGCACCACGGTGTCCCTCCAGATCGGCCTGGACGGTTCCAACGACAGCCGCATCTCCTTCACCACCGTCGACGGCTCGGCCAGCGGCATCGGCCTGAACGGCGTCGGCATCTCGACCGCGGAAGCGGCGCAGTCGGCGCTCGGCGCGATCGGCTCTGCGATCGCGACGGTCGCGAGCCGCCGCGGCACGCTCGGCTCGATCGAGAGCCGGCTCAACACGGCGATCGCGAACCTCCGGGTCGCCAAGGAGAACTTCTCGGCCGCAGAGTCGCGCATCCGCGACGCCGACGTGGCCGAGGAAACTGCGAACCTGACCCGCACGACGATTCTCCAGCAGGCGGGTGTCTCGGTCTTGGCGCAGGCGAATCAGCAGCCGTCGCTCGCGCTGTCGTTGCTCCGATAAGTCGCAACTCGCACGACCCAGTACGGGCCGCCGGCGCCGTGAGGCGCCGGCGGCCCGCATGGGAGAACCACGATGTCGGTCACACGAATCGAAGGCGTCCGGACGGTGGACGCGGCGCAGTCCAGCACGGCGCCGAAGTCACGCGTACCGGCGGAAACCAAGAAGCGGGACGACGCCGATCGGCCGTCGCCCCCGCAGCCCGAGCACGAGCACGCGCCGATTGCAGCGAGCTTCAAGCCGTATTCGTTGTCGTTCCGCTTCGAGAAGGAGCTGAATCGCGTGGTGGTGAAAGTGATCGATCCGGAGACCGGCGAGCTGCTGCGCGAGATTCCGCCCGAGGCGGTGATCGAGGCTCTGAAGCAGCTGCGCAAGGCGCCGGGATCGCTGGTGGACGAGGAGGTCTGAGGGGATGGCGACCATCACGATCGGCGGGCTCGCGACCGGCCTCGACACGGACAAGATCGTCACCCAGCTGGTCGGGCTCGAGCGGCAGCGCGGCATCGGCATCCTCGAGACGCAGAAGAGCGACGCGAACGCGCGCCGCATCGCGCTGCAGACCTTCAACGGCAAGGTCGCGGCGTTCCTGACCGCCGTGAACAAGCTGAAGAGCTCGGACGACGTCCTCATCCGCAAGGCGAGCTCCAGCAACGAGAACGTGGTGACCGCGACCGCCGGGTCGGGCGCGCGCTCGGGATCGACCGAGATCACCGTGAACCATCTGGCGCGGCCCGCGATCGCGACCTCCGCGAACGGCAAGGCCGCCGCGACGTCGACGGTCGCGACCGGCAGCGGCACCTTCGCGTTCCGCATCGGACCGACGGGCACCGTGCAGACCGTCACCGTCGACGCCACGACGACGCTGCAGGGCCTCGCGTCCGCGATCAACGCGCTCGACGCGGGCGCGAACGCGTCGGTCGTGAACGTCGGGACCACCTCCGCGCCGGATTTCCGGCTCCGCCTCGCGAGCGACGCGACCGGCACCGCCCAGGCCGTCAGCATCGTCACCGACGACACGACGCTCGGAACCACGGTCACGCAGGGCGCGCTCGACGCCGAGTTCACCGTGAGCGGCTTCACCGACCCGCTGACGCGCGACGGCAACACCGTCGGCGACGTCATCCCGGGCGTGACGCTCGACCTGCGCTCGCCGGGGGGCCCGGTCACGGTCGTGGTCGGCGGCGACGACGACGCGGTGATCGGGCAGGTCGACGGCGTCGTGAAAGCGTTCAACGACATCGTGACGTTCGTCGCAGGCGAGAGCGTGGTCGAGCAGGACACCGCGAGCAACGATCGCAGCGTGACGCTCGGCCCGCTCGCCCTCGACGGCACCGTGCGCGGCGTCATGGACTCGCTGCGCCGGCTCATCTCCGATCCGATCGCGAGCGAGGACGGCGAGTACAGCGTGCTCGCGCAGGTCGGCATCACGACGGCGCGCGACGGAACGCTCACGTTCAACCAGGCGACGTTCCGCACCGAGCTCGGCGCGCGCAGCGGGGACGTGGCGAAGCTCTTCGGCGGCAGCGGAACGAATGCGGGCGTGGCCGACCGCCTGTCCGACTATCTCACCGCCATCAGCAATTCCGGCGGTCTCATCGACGTCCACAACACGGCCGTCGGCGTCGAGATCCGTTCGCTCGAGGATCGGATCGCCGCCGGCCAGCGCAACCTCGACGCCTTCGAGGAAAACCTCCGGGCGCAATTCACCAGCCTCGAAGTCCTGGTGCAGAGCCTCAAGTCACAGGGCGGCTTCTTGACGAGCGCCCTCGGGAGTCAGGGATGATCTCCGCGCAGACCTCGGCATACCAGCAGGCGCAATTCCAGACGGTCGATCGCGGCCAGCTGCTGCTCATGATGTTCGACGGCGGCGACCGCTTCCTCGGCCAAGCCGAGCACACGCTCTCGGGCGGCGACGTGCCGGGGTTTCTCCACGCGCTCGGCCGCGCGCAGTCCGTGATCGCGGAGCTGCTGTCGACCCTCGATCACCAGCGCGGCGGCGACGTCGCGCGCAACCTCGATCGGCTCTACCGCTTCATGCTCGATCACCTCATCGAGGCGAATCTCGCGAAGAGCACGCGCCACGTAATGCAGGTGCGGCGGATCTTCGGGATCATCGGCGGCGCGTACCGCGAGGTCCTGCGGAACGGCACGCCGCAGCTCGACGTCGCCTGAGGGCGCCATGGCGACGGACCGGACGGCGCTCGCCGTCACGCAGCAGGCGATCGCGCTCTGGAACGAGCTCGCGGCCGCGTACGACGCGATCGAGCGGCGCCTCGGGGCCGGGCAGTGGGAGGGCTTCGACGAGATCGCGACGCACGTCGCCGAGCTCGAGCGCGAGCTGCAGCCGCTCTTGGGGCGCATCGCGGAGATCCGCGGCGCGACCGCCGACCCCGACGCCGAGCTCGCCGCGGTGTGGCACGAGCTCGACACCATGGTCGAGGCGCTCGCGCGTCGGCAGAAGCAGCTCGAGCGCGCGGCGGTGAGCGCGCGCGACACGACGGCGGCGCGGCTCGTCCGGACGCGCATCGCGCGCTCGCGTGCGGCGGGCTACACGCCGCTCAATCCGCTGACGCCGCGGATCACGTCGCGGCGGGTGTAGCCGGAGCAACCCGCGCTCCGTCTGCCCCTGGAACTTCGGGGATCGCTGCGCCTCGCCCGTCATTCCATCTTCCACGACCAGGGAGAGCATGAGAGCGGAGCGACGCTCTCACGATGCGTACCTGGCAGCCGCTTCTACGGCAGGGTGAGCGTTGCGAGCGGACCGACGCGCTCACGATCGTATGTTACGTTGCAGCCGCTAGTCGTCGTGGCCGTGGTCGTCGTCGCGATCGTCGTCGTCGCCGCCCTCGTGGCCTATGCCCCCGACGAGATCGACGGTCGTGCATCCGCCGGTGTCGACGTCGGCGTTCCCATCGATCCGGAGCGCGTTCTCACCGCCGTCGATGCGGCAGACGTCGCCCGCGACGTCGACGGAGGCCGTGCCGCTGCTCCGGATGCCGACCTCGCCGGCGCTCACGTCGAGATCGCCGTCCGGTGCGACGGCGACGTGGACGGCGGCATTGCCCTCGGCCCGGATGCCGTCCTCGGAGGCCGTGCACGTGATGCCGCCCGGCCCAGCCGTGATCGTCACGTCGGAGCCGCCCGCGGCGCGGATGCAGGTCGCACAGCCCTGCAATACGATGCGATCGGCCTCGATCGCGACGTCGCACTGTCCCGCGGTGCGGATGCAATCGCCGCCGCCGCCATCGATCACGAGCTCGCGACCGGCGTGTGCGATGCGAACGGCGCCTTGCTCGCAGCGGATCGGCGCATGCGTCTCGGCGTCGATGATGTCGACGTCGTCCGGCTCGCAGAAGCCCGTGATGGTGTTACAGCGGATGTTGGTGAGGCGAATCGTGGCGCCGCGCGGTACGTCGGTCAGCGCGACGCGCGCCACGAACTCGGGCGCCGTGAACACGAGCGTCACGTCGCCGCCGACGTCACCCGCGAGCGTGAACGTGCCGTCGTCCGCGACGGCGGTGCAAAACGTCGTGCCCTCGATGCAGACCTGAACGTCGCCGACGTCTGCGCCGACCGTCCCGGTGGTCTCGGCGAGATTCCCGGTGAACGTCGTCCGGCCGGCGCTCGAGGTGCCGCCGTCACCGCCGCCTCCTCCGCCTCCGCCTCCACACGCGGCGAGGACCGCGAATGCCAGAACGATGCCGTAGGCGACCACGTGGCGACGCATGCGAACCTCCTGCGGTGACGACTGGTGCGTCGTCGAGGCGAACAGCCTCGTCCACGCTAGTCAATCGCCGTCGGACGTGCGCGCGCCGCCGGGCCGGGACTTTCAGGATGCCCGGGCGAGCCCACGCGCCGCGTTTTGAGCACGCCGGCGCGCCGGGCCTTCGGCACGCCCGCGCGGGCTCTTCAGGACGCGCGCGCGCTTTCCGCGCCGGCTATTCCCGCGAGGGCTCGCAGACGGTCGAGCCAGCGCTGCACCCCCGCATCGTCGGGCCAGTCGCGCCAGGCCGTCAGCATCTCGTGCAGCACGGCGGCATCCTCGCTGCGGAGCGCCTGCTGCGTCCGCGCGACCGCCTCCCAGCGCCGGCGGTCGTCCGGGTCGGTGATCAACGCCATCCACTTGTTGTCGGCGTCGCCGCTTCCCCGCGCGCTCCAGCCCTCGGCGACCAGCACGACGTCCTCGTCGCCGAGGCGCGTCCATTCGGACATCCACCGCTCCATCAAACGCTTCCCGTTCTCCTGATCGCCGGCCTTGCGGCCGATCGTCTGGCTTTCGAGGTGATAGAGCGTGCTCGCGGGCTGATAGACGACGCGTCCGCCGCGCGCGCGCGCCCGAAGACAGAAGTCGACGTCCTCGAAGCCGTTCACGTACCCCTCGTCGAAGCCGCCGAGGGTGGCGAACACCTCGCGCCGCACGGCCATGCACGCGCCCGTCACGCACTGCAGCTCCCGACGGTGATTCACGGCGGGCAGCGTGCCCGGCACCCGATAAAACGCGTGATACGGCAGCGGGAAGTCGCGCGAGAACACGACGCCGGCGTGCTGGATGGTGTCGTCGGGAAAGAGCAGCTTCGCGCCCACGATCGCGACCTGCGGATCGGCGTCGAGCTCGGCGAGGAGCGGGCGAAGCCAGCCGCGCAACGGCACCGTGTCGTTGTTGAGGAAGACGACGTGTCGTCCGCGGGCGGCGCGCGCGCCTTGGTTGCACGCCTTCGCGAAGCCGAGGTTCTCCTCGTTGCGGATCACCTGGACGTCGCCGCCGAGCTTGGCGCAGAGCTCGCGCGTGCCGTCGGTGGAGGCGTTGTCGACGATGATCACCTCGAACGTCACGCCCTCCGTCACCTGTGCGAGCGCGACGAGACACTGCTCGGTCAGCTCCGCGCGGTTGAAGACGGGAATGACGATCGAGCAATCGAAGGTCGGCGGGGCGGCGATCGTCGCCGGCGCGGCGGTGGGAGCCGCGGCGGACTGCGCTGCCCCGGACTGCGCCGCGGCGGACCGCGCCGCGCCGCAGCCGGTCGCGACGCTCGCGCGCAGGCCCGCGATGAAGCGCGCGCGCGCCTGGAGGACGTCCGGCCACGCCGCGGCCTCGCCGGCCGTGCGGTCGTAGATGATCTCGGCGGTGCGGAGATAGTCGGGCTGCATGCTGCTCGTCATCGACGTGCCGTCGACCCGGTGGGTGAACTCGGCGGTGACGTTCGCCAGGTGCCCGAAGGGGTAGACCGCCGACATGCGGAGCCAGAGATCCCAGTCCTCGTGCGACGTGAGCGACTCGTCGAAGCCGCCGACGCGGTCGAGGCAGGCGCGCTCGTGCATCATGCAGAGCACCGGGAACTGGTTGTTCACCAGCAGGCGCCGCCGGTCGAAGTCGTTCGAGTACAGGAGATCGCGCTTGATCGTGCGATAGCCGTCGCCGTCGCGGACTTGGACCACGCGGAGCGCGTCGCTGTAGACGGCGCGCGCGGCGCCGGCCTCGAGCGCCTCGACCAGGATCGCGAGATGCTCGGGGAAGAAGCGGTCGTCGTCGTCGAGGTACGCGACCCAGCGGCCGCGGGCGACGCCGAGTCCGCTGTTGCGCGCCGCGGCGAGCCCGCGGTTCACCGCGTGGCTCACGTAGCTGATGCGGCGCTCGCGCGCTGCCGGCTCCAGGGCTGCGAGCACGTGCTGCACGTCGGCGCCGGCGTCGTTCACGACCACGATCTCGAAGTCGCGGAAGGTCTGGGCGAGCAGACTTTCGAGCGCGAGCTTCAGCATCGCCGGACGGTCGTGGGTCGGGACGATCACGGATACGCGCGGGGCGCGGACGGCCGGGACGGTCGCGCGAGGAGCCGGTCGCGGCCCCGACGCGTGCGCCGGCTCGGCCGGTGCGTGCGTCGCCTCGGCCGGTGGGTGGGTCCGTTCGGCCGGGGCGTGGGTCGCCTCGGCCGAGGCGGACGCCGGGGCTTGCCGCGGCGCGCCCGGCCGCGACGCG
>JADMIO011189659.1_pt1 | contig 16496 bp, 21 predicted proteins | sample 8958161 | NCBI WGS metagenome assembly JADMIO01 (sample SAMN16585339, study PRJNA669376) | soil metagenome | isolation source: Crop rotation soil | place: USA: Cullars Rotation, Alabama | collected 2011
CGACAACTTGTCCACGTGGAATTCTAAGCTTAGGATCCCAATGTGCTGGAAAGAAGTCGATGCGCTAGAATTTCTTGCGCGCGGTGCGTCGGTCTTCGACGTCGTTTTTCTCGATCCGCCGTTCCGGCGCGGCGTGGACGCGGATTTTCTCGAACACCTGGCGGCACGCCTTGCGAATGGGGCGCGCGTGTACCTGGAATCGGATTCTTTCTTCAGCGCGCCGCCGGGCTGGGAGACGTTCAGGCAAGGCCGCGCCGGCAAGGTTCACTTTCAACTGCTGCGGCGCTCTGGAGAGACACGATGATCAAGGCGGTGTATCCCGGCACGTTCGATCCGGTGACGCGAGGCCACGAAGACCTCGTGCGGCGCGCGTCCGCTCTTTTCGACGAGGTCGTGGTCGGAGTCGCCGACAGCCGCGGCAAGCGGCCGTTCTTCAGCCTGGACGAACGGGTGGACATGGCTCGCGAGGTACTGCGGGACTGTTCCAATGTCCGCGTCGAGGGCTTCGGCGGTCTGTTGCGCGACTTCGTGCGCAAGCATTCCGCCCGAGTGATCCTGCGCGGCCTGAGAGCCGTGTCGGATTTCGAGTACGAGTTTCAGATGGCCGGCATGAACCGGAGCCTCATCACCGAGGTGGAAACCGTTTTCATGACTCCGTCGGAACAGCACATGTTCGTGTCGGCGAGCATCGTCCGCGAAATCGCCTCGCTGGGCGGCGACGTCAGCCAGTTCGTGCACCCCCTGGTGAAGGAACGCCTCTCGCGGAGAATCCAGCCGCCCGGCGCCTAGCGCCGCTGGCAGTGCGCGCAGAAGAAAGTCGAGCGCTGTCCCTGACGGATGCCCGTTATCGGGCGGGCGCAGACCCTGCAGGGATCGCCGGCGCGGTCGTACACCAGCCGCTGCTGCTGGAAGTAACCCGGCTTGCCTTCGCTGTTCACGAAATCGCGGAGCGTGCTTCCGCCTGAAGCAAGGGCATCGTTCAGCGTTTCCCGTACCGAGCTCACCAGCCGCTCGCACCTGGCCAGGCTGAGCCTTCCCGCCTGAGTGGCAGGGTGGATGCCCGCGCGAAACAGGGCCTCGCTCGCGTAAATGTTGCCGACGCCGACGACGATGGCGCTGTTCATGAGCAGCTGCTTGATGGCGACGCGGCGCCCGCGGCAGGCAGCGTGCAGGTAGTCGGCGCGGAAATCCGGGCCGAGCGGCTCGACGCCCAGGTGAGCGAGCAGCTTGTGCGTGCAAGCCGGTCCCGGTTGCCAAAGGACCGCGCCAAATCGACGCGGGTCGCGAAGGCGCAGGGAAAGTTCACCGAATCGCACGTCCACATGATCATGGCTACCCGCAGGCTCGGCGCGGTGCAGTACGCGCAGGCTCCCGGACATGCCCAGATGGATGATGAGGCTGCCTTCGGCGCATTCGAGCAGCAAATACTTGGCGCGTCGCTTGACATGCTTCACTACCCGCCCGGGCAGCTCCCTGGCGAGGCGAGAAGGGATCGGCCACCGCAGACGCCGCTCCCTCACCACCAGGCCGGTGATTTTGCGCCCCGTGACGTGCGGTTCTATTCCACGACGGGTGATCTCGACTTCAGGGAGTTCGGGCATGCACGAAAACTCGAAATGTATGCGTCAATCGCGGTTGTCCACCCCTGTAAATATACATAAACTAGCCCGCTCCACCGACCGAGGCCCCCAATGGTTTCCCCCGCTTCTCTGAAGGGCGCCCTCGCCACGCTCTGCGGCCTGCTTCTGGTGGTCGCCCTGTTTTCAGGCTGCGCGCATCGGCCGCCAAACGTGTCCGCGGACGGGTCCGTGGATGCGGATGTCGAGATCGAGGAGGATGAGGACAGGCCCGCTCCGCCGCGGCAAGCCGCCGAGCGCGCCCCGGAACTTCCTTCCAACGAGCTGACACAGGGGCTGCTGTACGAATTCCTCCTCGCGGAGATTGCCGGACAGCGTGGAAACGTGGGCGTCTCGGCGCAGACCTACATCGATCTCGCGCGTCGCACGCGCGATCCCCGCGTCGCCCGGCGCGCGACCGAGATCGCCATCTTCGCGCGCATGAACGCCACTGCCGCGGAAGCCGCGAAGATCTGGCGCGAGACCGACCCCGGGTCGCTTCGCGCACTCCAGGTATTCAGCAGTCTGCTGGTGAGCACCGGACGCTTTGATGAGGCCGAGCCGCAATTAAGGGAGCTCCTCTCGAGCGATCCCGCCAACGTCGGCAACTCTTTCGCACAACTGGGCCGCACGCTGGCGGCTGCACAGGACAAGCCCGGCGCACTGCGCCTGGTGCAAAAGCTCGCAGAGGGATACGCGCAGCTGCCGCAGGCGCATTACGCCGTCGCTCAATCCGCCGCCGGCGCGGGGCAGGATGACGTCGCCCTCGCTGAAGTGCGCAAGGCGCAGGCACTTCGCCCGGACTGGGACGCCGCCGCTCTCCTGGAAGCGCAGGTGCTCCAGAAGACGGCATCGGGGGGCGCTGCCATTGCGAGCCTTTCACGCTACCTGCAGAAATACCCGAACTCGCGCGAGGTCCGACTCAGCTACGCACGCCTTCTCGTGGGGGAGAAAAAATTTTCCGACGCCCGCGGGGAATTCCAGAAGCTCCTGGCCGATTTCCCGGGCAGCACCGAGGTGGTTTACGCGGTCGCACTGCTTTCGCTGCAGTTGAACGACTACGGCCTGGCGGAGACCAATCTCAAGCGCCTCCTGGACATGGATTACCGGGACAAGGACACGGTGCGCCTTTACCTCGGGCAGGTGGCCGAGGAGCAGAACAAGTACGGTGAAGCGCTGAAATGGTATGAGGGCGTGAAGTCCGGGGACCAGTTCATCCCTGCGCAGATTCGTTACGCCCAGGTGCTGTCGAAGGAAGGCAAGCTGGACGAGGCGCGCGCGCGCCTCAAGAACCTGGCCGATGCCGGCGGGCCGCAGCGCGTGCAACTGGTCCTGGCCGAGGCGCAGATCCTGAGGGACGCGAACCGTGAAAAGGAAGCATTCTCCGTGGTCGAGAAGGCGCTTGACGCGCAACCCGAGCAACCCGACCTCCTCTACGACTATGCCATGCTCGCCGAGCGCATGGAGCGCGTAGACGTGCTCGAATCGAGCCTGCGCAAGCTCATCAAGATAAGGCCCGATCATGCGCACGCCTACAACGCGCTGGGCTACTCGCTCGCCGAGCGAAACCAGCGACTCCCCGAAGCACACGAGCTGATCGAGCAGGCGCTCAAGCTCGCCCCGGATGATTTCTTCATAGTCGACAGCATGGGGTGGGTCCTGTACCGCCAGGGACGCCTTCCGGAGGCGCTCGTCTGGCTGCGCAAAGCCTACGGGGGGCGGCCGGATCCGGAGATTGCGGCGCACCTCGGCGAAGTGCTCTGGGTGCATGGCGACAAGGCCGAAGCCGAGAAGGTATGGAGCGAGGCCACACAGAAGAGTCCCAGGAACGACACGCTGCAGAAGACGATCAAGCGCTTCAAGCCCTAGCGCGCGTTTCGCAGGGCGCTCATCATGAAACGCGCGTTTCCCACAGCGATTTCCGCGATTGTCGTCTTTCTGTCGGCGTGCTCGCAGCTGGCGCCCATACCCGAAGGCCCGCCCGCGGTTGGAGGTTTTGAGGTTTCTGGACGGGTTGCCGTGCGCTATGGCAACGAATCGGCGACCGGCCGGGTGCAGTGGCGCCACGATGATTCGGCGGACGACCTCCTGATTACGAATCCCCTCGGGCAGGGCGTCGCGCGGGTGACGCGCTCGGGGCAGGAAGTGCAATTGCAGACCAACGATGGCCGCAGTTTTCGCGAACCGGACGCCGAAACGCTCACCGAGAAAGTGCTGGGATGGCGCCTGCCGCTGGCAGGGCTAGCGGATTGGATCCTCGCGCGGCCGCGGCCCGGACGACCTTCGCAGGTGTCGCGTGCGCCTTCCGGACGGATATCGGAGCTGCGTCAGGATGACTGGCGGATCGAATACGAGGATTATGCCGACGGCCGGCCGAGCCGCATGAAGCTTTCGCGCCCGGACCTGGAAATCCGCCTGGTGGTTGAATCGTGGCGGTCGGGATCGTGAGTTCCGCGTCCTGGTCGAGCGAATGGCCGGCCCCGGCAAAGTTGAACCTGTTTCTGCATGTCGTGGGGCGCCGTGCGGACGGGTACCACGACCTGCAGACGCTGTTCCGGCTTATCGATCGGCAGGACACGCTGAAGTTTGCCCCGCGTAAAGATGCGGCCGTGCGCCTGGCGACGCCGATACCGGGCGTTTGTGAAAGCGACGAACTGGCCGTTCGAGCCGCGCGGCTGCTGCAGGACCATTCGGCGATCTCGCACGGGGTCGACATCTCCGTGGTCAAGCGCATCCCGATGGGAGGCGGACTCGGGGGTGGAAGCTCCGACGCGGCGACAGCCCTCGTCGCGCTCAATACCCTCTGGGATCTGGGCCTTTCCCGCAGCCAACTGTCGGCACTGGGCCGCAAGCTCGGAGCTGACGTGCCCTTCTTCCTCGCCGGGGCGAATGCTTTCGGCGAGGGTATCGGGGAGCGCCTCACGACCGTGCCGGCACGCCCTGCCTGGTTCGTCGTTCTCGTGCCCCCGGTGGCGGTCCCGACGAGGGAGATTTTTACTGACCCTGGTTTGACAGCCAATACGAAAACCATCACAATATCAAGCTTTTCTGCTGGCTTCGGGCGCAACGATCTGGAGCCGGTCGTGCGCAGGCGCTATCCGATTGTTGCGGCGCACCTCAGTTGGCTGAGCGAGTTCGGCGACGCCCGCTTGAGCGGTTCCGGCGCCTGTGTTTTCGCCGAGTTTGCCGCCGAGTCGCAAGCCAGGGCGGTGCTCGCGAGAATGCCTGCCGGGATGAGCGGTTTCGCGGTGCCCGGGCTCGACAGGCATCCGCTGGCGGATTTCGTGCGGGATAAAGAGCGGTAAGAGGACAGGTGGGGAATGAGAGGGTGCGGTCCTGGTATCAGGGTCCTGGTCTCCAGTCCCCGGAGCATTTGGGGAGTCGCCAAGCTGGTTAAGGCACCGGATTTTGATTCCGGCATGCGAAGGTTCGAATCCTTCCTCCCCAGCCAGTATCAGGCTGGATGTCGTGGTGGCGGACAACCGGCGCTGGGCGCGGCAGTACGGCGCACGAGCGTCCGATAGGCGGGGGCACGGGGCGATGGCCTATGAAAGCCTGATGGTGTTCACGGGCAGCGCGAATCCGCTGCTCGCGCACTCCGTCGTCCGCCGCCTCAACATCCCGCTGGGCCACGCCACCGTCGGGCAGTTCTCCGACGGCGAGACGATGGTCGAGATCCTCGAGAACGTCCGGGGAAAGGACTGTTTCGTATTGCAGTCGACGTGCGCGCCGACCAACGACAACCTCATGGAGGTGTTGTTGATGATCGACGGCCTGAAGCGCGCCTCTGCCGGGCGCGTGACGGCCGCGATACCGTACTTCGGCTACGCGAGGCAGGACCGGCGGCCGCGCTCCGCGCGGGTGGCGATCAGCGCCAAGGTGGCGGCGAACATGCTGCAGGCGGTGGGGGTGGACAGGGTCTTGACCATGGATCTGCATGCGGACCAGATCCAGGGATTTTTCGACGTGCCGGTGGACAACGTGTACTCGACGCCGGTCTTGCTGGGTGATGTCTGGAAGCATAACTACGAGGACCTGCTGGTGGTCTCTCCGGACGTCGGCGGCGTGGTGCGGGCAAGGGCGATCGCGAAGCAGCTCGAGGCGGACCTCGCGATCATCGACAAGCGCCGCCCCAAGGCGAATGTCGCCGAGGTGATGAACATCATCGGCGACGCGGTTGCCGGCCGGACGTGCGTGATCATGGACGACATAGTGGATACGGCCGGAACGCTGGCAAAGGCGGCCGAGGCCTTGAAGAAGGAAGGCGCGAAGCGGGTTGTCGCGTACTGTACGCATCCAGTGCTCTCGGGCAATGCGGCGCAGAGAATCTCGGACTCGCAGCTGGACGAGGTGGTGGTGACGGACACCATACCGCTCGGCAAGGAAGCGCAGGCGTGCAGGAAGATTCGCATGCTCTCGGTGGCCGGACTGCTGGCCGAGACCATATTGCGGATCACGAACGAGGAATCGGTGAGCTCCCTGTTCGTCGAGTGACACGGGGCGACGAGGGCTCGAAGCAACGAACCAATTTTTTGGCTCTTCTCCTGGTCGCGGGAGGAGCGCCGGCACGGCGGGGTCTTCCCGCCCTTTTTGACTGGAGGCCAACATGGCTATCGAAGTAGTCGCGCAAACGCGCAAGGCGCAAGGAACGGGTGCGAGCCGCCGTCTGCGCAACGCTGGCAAGGTTCCCGGGATCATCTACGGGGGCAAGAAGCCGGCTCAGCCGATCGAGCTCGAACACAACGCGCTGTACTACCAGTTGCGCGACGAGAAATTCCACGCGTCGATCCTGACCATGGCTCTCGACGGCGCCAAGGAACAGGTGCTGCTGCGCACCTACAACATGCATCCCTTCCGGCCGCAGGTTCAGCACATCGACTTCCAGCGCGTTTCCGCTGACGAAAAGATCCACATGAAGGTGCCGCTGCACTTCGTGAACGCGGAGAATTCCCCGGCCGTGAAGGAGCAGGGCGCGCTGGTCAGCCACGTGCTGAACGAGCTGGACATCCGCTGCCTGCCCAAGGACCTGCCCGAGTTCATCGAGGTGGACCTGGCGCACATCACCATCGGCCACTCGATCCACCTGAAGGACCTGAAGCTGCCGCCGGGCGTCGAAACGATCGCGCGCGGCGCGGAAAATCCCGCCGTCGTAACGGCGCAGATCCCGAGGGCGGCCATTGCCGAGGAGGAGGCTGCCGCTGCCGCTGCCGCGGAAGCCGCTCCTGCCGCAGCCGACGTGCCGGCGGCGAAGCAGAAGGCTCCCGAGGGCGATGCCGGGGCAGCCGACAAGGGCAAGGACGACAAGGGCGCTGCGAAGAAGTAAGGCTTCCCGAGGCGCGGGGAACCTGGAGCCGAAGGGCGCGGAGCATCCGCGCCCTTCTTCATGGAGCCACGGTGGCGATACGCCTTATAGCCGGCTTGGGCAATCCGGGCCGGGAGCACGAGCGCGACCGCCACAACGTGGGGTTCTGGCTCGCGGCGCGGCTCGCCGAGCGACACCGCGTCTCCCCGCGCAACGAGCTCAAATATCACGCGCTGGTGGCGAAAATGCCGGTTGCAGGCGGTGAAGCCTGGCTGGTGTTGCCCCAGACCTACATGAACCTGTCCGGCAGGGCCGTGGGAGCCATTGCACGCTTCTACAAGGTCGCCCCCGAGGAAATACTGGTGCTGCACGACGAGCTCGATTTCAATCCCGGGATCGCGAGGCTGAAATTCGGAGGCGGCGTCGCGGGCCACAACGGGCTCAAGGACATCGCGGCCAATCTCGGCAGCCAGGGATTCTGGCGCCTGCGCATCGGCATCGGTCATCCCGGGGATCGCGCGCTCGTGGCGGACTACGTGCTCTCGTCTCCATCGCCGCAGGACCGGGCTGCGATCGAGGAGGCGCTCGATCGTTCCATGGCCGCCTTTCCCCTCATCGAGGAGGGCCGGATGGAGGCTGCGATGCTCAAGCTCCACACAGACGGGAAACGGGATGGGGATGAAAAGCGAGGAAAAGCATGAGCCTTAAATGCGGCATCGTCGGCCTGCCCAACGTTGGCAAGTCCACCCTCTTCAACGCCCTTACCAAGGCGGGCATCGCCGCGGAGAACTATCCGTTCTGCACGATCGAACCCAACGTCGGGATCGTGGAGGTTCCCGATCCCCGTCTCGAGAAGCTCGCCGCCATCGCCAAGCCCCAGAAGCTCATCCCGGCCGCCGTCGAGTTCGTCGACATCGCCGGGCTCGTCGCCGGAGCCTCCAAAGGCGAGGGACTGGGCAACCAGTTCCTGGCGAATATCCGCGAGACCGACGCCATCGCGCACGTCGTGCGCTGCTTCGAAGACCCGAATGTCATCCATGTGGCAGGCAAGGTGGACCCGGTATCGGACATCGAAACCATCGGCACCGAGCTCGCGCTCGCCGACCTGGCCGCGGTGGACAAGCAGCTGTCGAAGAACGCCAAGGCGGCCAAGGCCGGCAACGACAAGGAGGCACAGCGCCTGGTCGCGGTGCTCGAGAAAGTACAGGCGGCCCTGGACCAGGGCAGGCCGGCGCGCAGCGTCGCTCTCTCCCGCGAAGAGCTGGTGGTGATCAAGCCGCTGTTTCTCCTCACCATGAAGCCGACGCTTTACGTTGCCAACGTCGCAGAGGGCGGATTCAAGGACAACCCGCTGCTCGCGCAGGTGGAACAGCACGCGCAGAAAGAGGGCGCCGGCGTAGTCGCCATCTCGGCCGCGCTCGAAGCGCAGATAGCCGACATGTCCGCGGAGGACAAGGGCGTGTTTCTCTCCGACATGGGCCTGGAGGAAGCCGGTCTCAACCGCGTCATCCGGGCCGCCTACTCGCTGCTGGGGCTGCAGACCTACTTCACCGCGGGGCCCAAGGAGGTCCGGGCGTGGACTGTTCCGGTGGGGGCGTCCGCCCCCCAGGCCGCCGGCGTCATCCACACGGATTTCGAGCGCGGCTTCATTCGGGCCGAGGTCGTGGCGTACGAAGACTTCGTCGCCAACAAGGGCGAGCATGGCGCGCGCGAGGCGGGCAAGCTGCGGGTCGAAGGCAAGGATTACGTCGTGCGTGACGGAGATGTCATGCACTTCCGCTTCAACGTCTGAGGCTGGCTTGCGCCGGTCGCGGTGATAAAATCGCCGCGATCGCTCAAACGCGAGCCGCCTGAACACAGTCGCGTCAACAGAGAAACGGGCCATGGCCGGACATTCGAAGTGGGCCAACATCCGCCACAAGAAGGAGCGGATGGATGCGAGGAAAGGCAAGGCGTTCACGCGCCTGATCAAGGAGATCACCGTGGCGGCGCGCCTGGGCGGCGCCGACCCCGCCCTGAATCCCCGGTTGCGTCTCGCCATGGACAAGGCCGCTGACGCCAACATGCCCAAGGACAACGTCGAGCGCGCCATCAAGCGCGGCAGCGGCGACCTCGAGGGCGTCAGCTACGAAGAGGTCCGCTACGAGGGCTACGGGACCTCCGGCGCCGCGGTCATGGTGGATTGCCTCACGGACAACCGGACGCGCACCGTTGCCGACGTGCGCCACGCTTTTGCCAAGCATGGCGGCAACCTGGGCACCGACGGATCGGTTGCGTTCCTGTTCAAGCACTGCGGCCAGTTCCTGTTCGGTCCGGGCACCAGCGAAGACAAGCTCATGGAGGCGGCGCTCGAGGCCGGGGCCGAGGACGTCCTGACTCACGATGACGGCTCACTCGAAGTGCTGAGCGCCCCGGGCGATTTCCAGGCGGTGCGGGATGCCCTGGGCAAGGCCGGGCTCAAGCCGGACCTTGCGGAGCTCACCATGAAGCCGGTGAACGAGACCGTCCTGGCGGGCGAGGACGCCGTGCGCATGCAAAAGCTGCTCGATGCGATCGAGTCCCTCGACGATGTGCAGGAGGTCTACACGACCGCCGTGCTGGACACGGGCGCACAGGCCTGACGGGTGGCAGCCGCGGCCCTGCGCATTCTCGGCATAGACCCGGGCCTGAGGGTCACGGGCTTCGGCATCATCGAGAAGGCGAATGGCCGCCTGAGCTACGTGACCAGCGGCTGCATCAAGTCGTCCGCCGAGGGCGAACTGGCCGGGCGCCTGAAGTCCATCCTCGACGGCCTGCGCGAAGTGATCTCCCTCAATCAGCCAGCCCAGGTCGCCGTGGAAAAAGTGTTCGTCAACGTCAACCCGCATTCCACGCTGCTGCTGGGGCAGGCGAGGGGGACGGCGATCTGCGCAGTCGTCGATGCCGGTCTGCCGGTCTGCGAATACACCGCGCTGCAAGTGAAGCAGGCAGTGGTCGGCAACGGTCACGCGCGCAAGGAGCAGGTGCAGGAGATGGTGAAGCGCCTGCTCCAGCTGCCAGGACTGCCGGGCACCGATGCCGCAGACGCGCTGGCCTGCGCCATCTGCCACGCGCACGGCGGCCTCGGGCTCGGCAAGCTCTCGACGCGCGGCTTTCGGGTGCATCGGGGCCGGCTCGTATGATCGGTCGCCTTTCGGGCGTCCTGGTCGAAAAGAATCCGCCCCAGATCATCGTCGACGCCCATGGCGTGGGCTACGAGGTGGAGGTGCCGATGAGCACGTTCTACGTGCTGCCGGCCACGGGCGAGAACGTAACGCTGCTCACCCATCTCGTCGTGCGCGAGGATGCCCAACTCCTGTACGGGTTCGCCACCGACCCGGAGAGGAGGACGTTCCGCCAGTTACTCAGGATCAGCGGCGTGGGCGCGAGGACGGCGCTTGCCGTGTTGTCCGGGCTGTCCATCCCGGAGCTTGTCGAAGCCGTCACGCTCCAGGAAACCGGCCGGCTCGTAAAAGTGCCGGGTGTAGGAAAGAAGACCGCGGAGCGGCTGCTGCTCGAGCTGAAGGGCAAGCTGGGACCCGAGTTGACGACCGCCCCGGTTCCGGGACGCCCCCGCCTGGCATCCAGCGACATCGCCAATGCGCTGCTCTCTTTGGGCTACAGCGACAAGGAGGCCACGCTTGCGATGAAACAGCTGCCCGAGGGCCTCTCGGTTTCCGAGGGCATCCGCCAGGCCCTGAAGCTGCTCTCAAGGGCCTGAGCCGCTCGCGGCTAAGATAGGGACATGACGATCGAAAGCGCGGCATGACGATCGAAACCGACCGGCTGATCTCGGCGACCGGCACCAGCCAGGAAGAGGCGTTCGAGCGGGCGCTGCGCCCGAAGTCGCTTTCGGAATACATCGGGCAGGAGAAGATCCGCGGGCAGTTGTCGATCTTCGTGGAGGCGGCACGCCGCAGGAAGGAAGCCCTCGACCACGTGCTGCTGTTCGGGCCCCCAGGCCTGGGCAAGACGACGCTGGCGCACATCGTTTCGCGTGAAATGGGCGTGAATCTGCGGCAGACGTCCGGCCCCGTCCTGGAGCGCCCGGGCGACCTGGCCGCGATCCTGACCAACCTCGAGCCCAACGACGTCCTGTTCATCGACGAGATCCACCGGCTCTCGCCCGTGGTGGAAGAAATCCTGTATCCGGCGCTCGAGGATTACCAGATCGACATCATGATCGGGGAAGGTCCGGGGGCGCGCTCGGTGAAGCTCGACCTGCCGCCTTTCACGCTCGTCGGAGCGACTACGCGCGCCGGCATGCTGACCAATCCGCTTCGCGACCGCTTCGGCATCGTCGCGCGCCTCGAGTTCTACAACGACGAAGAGCTGCGGCGCATCGTCGACCGGTCCGCGGCCCTTCTGGAGGTGGTCGTGTCGGGCGAAGGCGCCCTGGAGATAGCCAAGCGCTCGCGCGGAACGCCGCGCGTGGCCAACCGGCTGCTGCGCCGCGTACGGGATTACGCACAGGTGAAAGCCCAGGGCGAGATCACGCGCGAGGTCGCCGACGCGGCGCTGAAGATGCTCGACGTCGACGGGCTGGGACTGGACCTCATGGACCGGAAGCTCCTTCTTGCGGTGATCGAGAAATTCGGCGGCGGCCCGGTCGGGCTGGAAAACCTGGCGCATGCCATCGGCGAGGAGGCCGAGACGATAGAGGACGTGCTCGAGCCCTATCTCATCCAGCAGGGGTACGTGCAGCGCACGCCCCGCGGCCGCATCGCGACGGCAGCCGCGTACCGCCACCTGGATCTTGTCGCGCCGAAGAGTCCCGGCTCCGGAGGACTTTTCGGCGAATGATCTTCACATGGCCCGTGCGCGTGTACTACCAGCACACCGATGCGGGTGGCGTCGTATACCACGGCGATTACCTCAACTTCATGGAAGCCGGGCGCGCGGAGATGCTGCGCGAGCTGGGCTTCGAGGTGGGAGAGCTTGCCCGGCGCGACCGTGTCCTGTTCGTCGTGCATGAGCTGCGCATCGTGTACCACAAGCCCGGGCGTCTCGGCGATGCGCTGGAAGTGGCCACGCGCGAGCTGAAAATCGGCGGTGCCAGGCTGGTCCTCGAACAGCGGGTCAGGAGGGGGGAAGAACTGCTCGCGAGCGCGGAAGTCACGCTCGTGGCGGTGGATGCCGCCAGCCAGAGGCCGGTGCCGCTTCCCGAAGCGATAAAAGCGGCATTTCAGGGCGCCGCCCGGGAACTAAACGACCGCGTGCGGACTCTAGGCCGGGCGTAAGCCGGGGCGCGGGCGCCAACGAACGACGGAAAAAAGGCGGGAGCAACGATGAATCTGAGCCAGGACCTTTCAATCGTCAGCATGATCTGGAACGCAAGCGTCGTCGTGCAGGCGGTGATGGCGTTGCTTCTGGTCGTGTCTTTCATGTCCTGGTATTTCATCTTCTACAAGATATTCGCGATTCGCCGCGCCCGGTCCCAGACCGAGCAGTTCGAGCGCGATTTCTGGAGCGGCACCGATCTGAGCTCTCTTTACCAGAGCGCGGTCAACCACCGCCATTCCACCGGCGGCCTGGAACGCCTGTTCGAGGCGGGCTTCCGGGAATTCATGAAGATCCGCAGCCAGGCCGCCGCTGATCCGGCGGCGATGGTCGATGGAGCGCGGCGAGCGATGCGCGCCACCTACCAGCGTGAAATGGACCGGCTCGAGGCCAACCTGGCCTTCCTCGCCTCGGTGGGCTCCGTCAGCCCCTACGTCGGCCTGCTCGGGACCGTGTGGGGCATCATGCATTCGTTCCGGGGCTTGTCCAACGTTCAGCAAGCCACGCTTGCCGCGGTGGCCCCGGGAATTGCCGAAGCTCTCGTCGCCACGGCCATCGGTCTTTTCGCGGCGATTCCGGCCGTGGTCGCCTACAACCGGTTTGCACACGATGTCGATCGCCTCGCGGTGCGATTCGAGAGCTTCATGGAGGAGTTCTCCAATATCCTGCACCGCCAGGCGCACGCGAGATAGCGCATGCCCTCCCGGACCAAGCGCCGCCTGCTGAACCAGATCAACATCGTCCCGTACGTGGACGTGATGCTCGTCCTGCTGGTGATATTCATGGTGACCGCCCCGCTGGTGACTCCGGGCGTGGTCGAGCTGCCCAGCCTCGGGAAGGCCTCGCAGGCGCCGGTGCTGCCGCTCGAGGTCGTGGTGCGCAGCGATGCCTCGATCATGCTGCGCGAAAGGGTGGGCGCCAAGGGCGCGGAGAAGAGCCAGGAGCGCAATCTCAGCGCGCGCGAGCTGGTCGCCGCCGTTCGCGAGCGGCAGAAATCGAGCCCGGACACGCCGGTCGTCATCGCCGCCGACAAGGACGTCAAGTACGAGGCGGTGATGAAGGTGATGGACGAGCTGCAGCGCGCCGAGGTGAGGCGTGTCGGGTTGCTGGTCAAGCCGGTGCAGTGAGATGGCGGCCGCCGCGATGGCTTCGCCTCCGAACGACCCGAGCCGCCTCGCGGCGGGGGTTCTCTCCGCGGCGATGCACTTGCTGCTGCTGCTCGCACTTGTGTTCGGCATCAACTGGCAATCAAGCCAGCCCCGCTCGGTGGTGGTCGACCTTTGGAGCGAGCTTCCGCCGCAGGCCATCGAAGCTCCGAAGCCCGAGCCGAAGCCGGAGATAAAGCCCGAGCCACCCAAGCCCGAGATCAAGCCGCCTCCGAAGCCCGAGCCGCCCAAGCCCGAAATCAAGCCACCCCCGAAGCCCGAGCCGCCGCCTGCGCCGAAAAAGCCCGACATCGTGGTGCAGAAGGAGGTGCCCAAAAAAGAGGCGCCCAGGAAGCCGGTTCCCATACCGGACCTCGATCTGTCGAGGCAGATCAGGGAGCAGGCGACCCGGGAACTGGAATCTGCTCAACGGGAGCGCGAAAAGCGGGAAGCGCTTTCCCAGTTCAAGCCGCTGCCCGCTGCACCCGTGAGGGGCGACCCGGGCTACGCGGACAAGGTGATCGCGAAAATAAAGCCCTTGATCGTGCTGCCTCCGGATATCGCCGGCAACCCCGAGGCAATCGTGGACGTCACCCAGTTGCCAACCGGCGAGGTCGTCGACGTGAGAATACGCAAAAAAAGCGGCAACCAGGCCTACGACGATGCCATCGAGCGGGCGATCCGCAAGGCCTCCCCGCTGCCGCGTCCCGACCAGGGGAATCCGCCGCCGCGCCAGCTCGAACTGCGCTTCCGGCCGCTGGAGCGATGAATCGGTATAATTTGCAACGGCCGCGTGGAGGGACGCGGTACTCGCTTCCAGGTCATCGTCCATTGCACAAAATGCATAGAGCGTTCCTCCGCCTTCTCCTCGCCTGCCTTCTCTGCACGGCAGGCTTCGCGCAGGCTCAGCTGACCATCGAGATCACCGGTGGCGGTGCGAACCAGATCCCGATCGCGGTGCTGGATTTCCCGGGCGAGGAGCAGCTCCCCGGCGCGTTGACCGACATTGTCGAGGCCGACCTGCAAAGGAGCGGGCGTTTCCGCCTGCAATACGTGGGGGGCGTCGAACGGGTGCCGACGGATCCGGCGCAGGTGAATTACGCGGACTGGCGCGCGCGCAGCGCCGACGCGCTGGTCATCGGGTCGGTCCAGAAACTGCCCGACGGGCGCTTCGAGGCAAGGTTTCGCCTCCTGGACGTCAACCGGCAGGCGGAGCTGGTTGCGCTCGCGTACACGCTTGCTCCGGCGCAGGTGCGGCTGACCGCGCACAAGATAGCGGATGCCATTTACGAAAAGCTGACCGGCGAGCGCGGCGTGTTCTCCACCCGGATCGCCTACGTGGTGAAGCAGGAATCGCGCTTCGAGCTGCGCATCGCCGATGCGGACGGACAGAACGCCCAGACGGCGCTCGCTTCGCGCGAGCCCATCATCTCTCCGGCGTGGGCGCCGGACGGAACGCGGCTCGCGTACGTTTCCTTCGAGAGCAAGAGACCGGTCGTTTACGTCCACTCGCTTGCGACCGGGCGGCGCCAGGTGATCGCGAATTTCAGGGGGTCGAACAGCGCGCCGGCCTGGTCCCCGGATGGAAAGCAGCTCGCCGTGGTCCTGTCGCGCGACGGACCGTCCCAGGTGTATTTGATCGACGCGGACGGCTCCAACGTGCGCAGGTTGACCCACACCCAGGCGATCGACACCGAGCCGTTCTTCTCGCCCGACGGCCAGTCGGTTTACTTCACTTCGGACCGCAGCGGGGGTCCCCAGGTTTATCGCGCAAGCGTCGCCGGCGGCGAAGCCCAAAGACTGACGTTCGAGGGCAGCTACAATGTCTCTCCGAAGGTGAGCGCGGATGGAAAGCTCCTGGCGTTCGTCACGCGCAATGCCGGGCGCTTCCAGCTCTGCGTCATGGACCTCGAGTCGCGCCAGACGCAGATCCTGACGGACAGCCAGCGTGACGAATCGCCCAGCTTCGCCCCGAACGGCCGCATGATCCTCTACGCGACCAGCCAGGGCGGGCGCAACGTGCTCGCCGCCGTCTCCGCCGATGGACGGGTGAAGCAGCGGCTCAGCGTCCAGGCAGCGGAAGTGCGCGAGCCGGCGTGGGGCCCTTACGCAAACTGAGAATGCCAGGAGGGTAGACATGAAGAAGGCAATAGCAGTGGTGGTGGCCTCGCTCCTGTGGGGTTGTTCCGGCGACCAGCCGCTGCCGGACGGCGCGAAACCGGGCGTGGAGGAGCGCAGCGCTTCGACCCCTGCCAAGCCGGGACCGTCGGTCAGCCCGGTCAAGCCCGGCCCTGGCATCGGCGCACAGGGCGTCCCGCCGAAGCCTGCTGCCGGCAACCCGCTCAAGGATCCGAGCAGCATCCTCTCCAAGCGTTCGGTCTTTTATGACTATGACAGCGACACGATCAAGGACGAGTACCGGCCGATCATCCAGGCGCATGCTCGTTACCTGGCGGACAACCCGGGAGCAAAAATGCTCATACAGGGCAATTGCGACGATCGTGGAAGCCGGGAGTACAACATCGCACTCGGCCAGCGCCGCGCCGACGCGCTGAAAAGGATGATGACGCTGCTCGGGGCACGCGAGAACCAGATCGAGACCGTCAGCCTCGGCGAGGAAAAGCCGCGCTGCACCGAGGATAGCGATGCGTGCCGCCAGCAGAACCGCCGCAGCGACATGCTGCATGCCGGGGAGTACTAGTGGGCGGGCGGATCCTTCCGGGCACCGTGCTTCGAATCCTGCTGGCGGCCGTCCTGGCCGGATCCGTGCCGCTGGCGCGCGCGCAAGGCCTCTTCGATGACAACGAGGCCCGGCGCCGCATCCAGGTGCTGCGCGCGGATTTCGAGCAGAGCCAGAAGCAGGTGCAGGACCAGCTCGCGCGCATCGAAGCCGCCGTCCAGGACAAGAGCGCCCTGGTGGAGCTTTCCCGGCTGATCGATGGCCTCAAGCAGGACATCGCCAAGCTGAACGGGCAGTCGGAAGTCGCCTTGAACCGCGCCGAAAACCTCGAGCGCCGGCAGAAGGACCTGTACGTGGACCTCGACTCGCGCCTGCGCAAGATCGAGGACGCGCAAGGCCACTTTCCAGCACAGTGGGATCCGAAGCTTGGAATTCACGTGACTTGAAGTCGCGGC
>JADMIO010361748.1_pt1 | contig 16495 bp, 4 predicted proteins | sample 8958161 | NCBI WGS metagenome assembly JADMIO01 (sample SAMN16585339, study PRJNA669376) | soil metagenome | isolation source: Crop rotation soil | place: USA: Cullars Rotation, Alabama | collected 2011
TCGGGATAGCATAAGCAGATTCTCACAGAGCGTTCCACTTTTTGAGAAGAAGTTAGATCCGCCAATAATGCTTTTTTGAACATCTCTGAACTTGCAGCGTCTAAAGGCATAAGCTGAAGGCGCTTTGTATGGTCCGTATCTTGAATGATGAGGCAAGGCCCGAAAGGTTTTTGGAATTTTCCAAAAGGAGTTTTCTCATTCGAAGCTGTAAAGATGAAATCCATTGGCACAATGAATCCATCAAATAGCCCTTGAACAAGGAATTGATTGGTAGGATCTTGCATTGCCAAAGCTTCATCAAGTGAAAAGATGATATTTCTATTTTCCTTCTGAGCTTCTTGAATGGCCATGGTTCTAGAGCCCGGCCATCTCATTACAGTATAGTAATTGCGCGTAAAAATTTCCGAAGAATTTCGATGCCAGCTGTCAGGTATAGCAGGGAAGAGCTGCTTCGATAGATCCCACCGATGTCTTTCCAATTCCTGCTCGCTTTTTTGTTCTTGTGATACTTTGGCTTCCGACTGCATTTGTGCAGACACCTCTACTGACATGTCACGAGAAGTATCCCTAGCGACACATAAAGGGTTGAATGGGAGGCGGTCATTGATGAGGTATTGCTCCAACGCACGAGAAACAATTGCTTCCATTTCTCTGCGTAAGCCCGCAATATTTAGCCTATAGATATTTGTTGGATCATGTGCTTTTTGCCAAACCTCCACTCTTTGCAGTGTCGTATCTATATTGTGTTGTAAGACTATGGAGGCAGCTTCTAAAGAAGCTACTTGTTTAAATTGATCATAGGGGGAGTCTTCAGTAGTGGCAATCAGCAATTCGTTGAGGGCTTTCGCAGCTTCGCTAAAGAGATCTCGAACGGGAATTTTATCCAAGATAGACTCACAAGCGCTAAAGATGACGTGATCGAGTTTTTGTTGAATGGCCACTAGATTATCTTCTGCTTGCTGCTGTGCTTGAAGCCTTCTAAGGCAGATCATTAAATCAATGACATCTTGAGCAGCCGTTTGGGGATGGGGCCTAGTGCCGATTGAAACTGAGCCGTCCGGCAAAACATCGAAAGAGAGATCGACAACGTCTTGTGAGGCAAGCTTTTGTTGTTCAACGATGCTGTGAAGATCGCGCGGGACTAAGAAGCTTATACGCTGCCCTGCAGCAATTTGCCGCATGCGATAGATGCCCTGTTCAAAATTTGAAAAATTGTCGATGCGATTGGTTGTCATCCAAGCATAGGCATTGGGATCTTGATCAAAATGAGTGCCACGGCAATGCCTTTGATCGTAAAGAGTAAATCGAAGATTCGGCGCAACGTCATTTTGCAAATTATAGGGAAGAGGCGGTCCTTCTCGCTTTAGAATCATCCTTCGATCGCCATCAAAATAGATGGCAGCCGTCAGATCAATCCTTATCTCTAAAACTTTTTGCGCCATATCGCGGTAAGAGATATCTTTAAATAAAGCTCCTTCGTCGATTAAAGCAAAGTAACGGTTGCCTTCTCTTGAACACAGCAATTTTTCAAATAAGGCAGCAGGGTCTGTTTCGTCGACTAATGTCACATCATGCAGGCTATTTTGAGCAAGAATTGTAAGGATTGAACCTTCGATGCCTCGTTGGCGGGCTAAAGTGAAGCGGTCGTGGAAGGTTCCGCATTGCGTTGGCAAGGTGCCAGTGAAGCCATTAAAGCGCCCAAAGAAGTTTGATAGATGCTGCGCATTGCTATTGAGACTTCTAGGATAGCGTTTTATGGATGGAAGAAAGTAGTCGCCAACAAACTTTTGCAATTTGAATATATCGCCTGAAATTAGCTTTACAACACTTTTCATCGCCTCATCACTATGCAGTTTCTTTAAGGCGTTGTCTTTGGCAAAATCTTCTCCGACAATGTCTACATATTCCTTATAGGCCAATGTGCGGGTTGGTATGGCAATGCCTGTCGAAATCATCTCTTGCGCAACGGCGTTTTGGATGCGGGCAATTTCGGGCTTCAAGTGTGCTAAAAGAATTCCTGTTTTCGCAAAAGCCTGGCGCGTATAGTTAATTTGTTCGGCATAGTGAGCGAATTGAGAACCTATCCTAGGCCTATTAGCACCTTCATAAGGACCTGCAATAAGCGAGGGTTGCTGGCTAGTTTCAGGAAAGAAGCCATAGGTTTCGCCATAGCGTCGATTCAGTGTCAAGGGCAAAAAGGAATGAATTTCGCTTCTTAAAAAAGCAAGGCCGTTTCTCAGATCTAAGGGCAAATCCGGAGAAAGGCTAAGCCCCTTGGTTCCTTCTTCTGCGAGGACGTAATTGTGGATCTCAGACAGCAAGCCGGAAGGACAATTTTGAAAAAATCCTTCTGTAAATAGCTTTTGCAAGACTTCATGGCTTATAGTTTCCTTTAATGCATCATAGCTTGCCGGTGTAAATGGTTCTGCCTTTTCTTTGGCTTGCAGCTCATTTTGTGAAAATTCAAAATTAACTTTTGATCTGATCACAGGATTGGTTAGCAAGAATGTATATAATATAGTTGTAATCGCAAAATAGAGAGGATTGACTTTTTCCCCCTCTCCTAATGCTACTTGCACTTGACGGCGGCAATAGAGGATGGAATCGACTTCATCGACGATAACATTTCCATATTGTTTTAAGAAGGTCTTTATACTGCGGAAAAGAAGTTCTGTTGTTATTTCATCTTCAGACAGGCCTGAACAAGTGCAGCAATGCAAACGGTGCTCGCGCGCGCGCAAGGAAAAGTCGTGCATTTCCTTGTCAGTGACGATTAGAAATTCCCTTCTGCTGCGGATTCTTTCCAAGTTGCTCAAAATAATTTGCAGCCCTTGTTTGCTCGTCTCCAGCCAATTTAGGCGGTTGGCTGCTTGGTTGAAGATCTCTCCGGACCTTACTTTCATATTCGCTGAAATTTGCTCTAGTAACTGCTCTGGAACCATGACGATAGAAAGTGCTTCCCCATCAGCTTGCCTGAGCGCCAACAATGGTAAAAGGATATCTGACTTGCCTGCTCCCATAATCATTTGAAGGATTATATTGCTTCTTTTATTCATTAACTTTTCAATGTTTAGAACCTGATCTTCGCGCATGAGTAAATTGGCTTGATATTCAAAAACTAAAAATTCAGGATGCGTTCTTGGTTCGTAGGCACGTGTAGCTGCCAAAGTGAGATAAATTTCTTGCATTAAGCTGTCAGCATCAGTGCCTTTGGGAACTTTTTCCAAAGCTTCAATGGATTTCAAAGCGCGTTCAATCTGCTGTTGCAAGGTGGCTCTAATTAGATAATCTTCGGTTTCATAATAAAGAGTCTGAGCGTCCAAAGCTGTTAAAGCAGGATTTTGTCGCAGATATTCTGATAGGTCGCTTCTGACATATAAAAGCTGCAAATCTTTGAAGGAAATACTCTTTCTTTGCCCTCCGATCTTATCTAAAGTGAAAATTCTACTTTCTGCCGCATTTAAAGGCATTTTTTTTGCAAGTGCAGCAAGCCGCTTCTTAGCAGCTGATAGCTGAGCAGTGCACAAGCTTCTCTTTTTTATCAAAAGGTCTTTTAGTCTAGGAAGCTCGCTTCTGCAAAGGGTTGCTTGTTTTTGAGAAGGCTGCGTTAAAAAGGCTTCCACATCATTGGCAAGATCGCAAATGGCATTGTGCTCCACTCTGTTTGAAGAGAATTTATTGGTTGCATGCATCCTGGCGACGAGCTCTATTCTGCTCTTTTCTTTTATTGCTTTTTCTTTGGGTGCTTCATCATCGATTTTAAAAAATGGCGCAGAATTTATCGAAGAAACATAGTCTCTAGAATCCTCTAAGGTTCTTATTCGCCTTATAAGATTGCTTATTTGTGAGTCCAGGGATGAAATTTGCAGAATTATTTTTTCCTCTCTATCCTTAGGTTCTGCTAACATTGATTTTTTTGCAGCTAAGTGGTGTGTCACTGAAGCATGCAATTGGGGAAGCTCCTTTTCAGCAATCGCTGCCATTGCTTTCCATTTTTGATCATTTAAATTATCGTTTTCGCTAGTTGCTTCTAAATGAAGTCGAGGGCAAATGGGAGGAAGCCGGATAGAGGATATTGTTCTCGATATGGCAACAAATTGTTGAGGATTCTCAGGAACATGACCTAAGGGAAGGTGCCATATGGAAAATTCTTGCATCGCAGTTTTTTTCAGGCTTTCACAATATTTAGAGGTGGCATTTGTAAAAAGTAGAGCCTCAAATGCACTCATCAATTCGGTAAGATGATTTCTGCCAGTAAATTCTGATCTATGAGCATTTTCGCCAAACCATTTTGAAGTAAAAGGCTCTCTATGAAAAAGGGCCTGTATTTCGCGTGTCGGAGGATAGCCATCGGGATTTTGAAAGATGGATTTAAGCAAGGTGATCCAAAATCCAGCTGAGTATTCTAATGCTTCTGCTGCAGGATATCGTGCTAAGGTCAATAGACAGGCTAGCCTTTTGCGCTTTTCGCTTGCTGCCGGTTCATCTTTGGCAATGGCATAATAGCTAAGGAAGCAGCGAGACATCTGCTCCTTAGTGTGATAGACGCAATGGCCGATGTGATCTAGAATATCGGTATCTATGATAGGGCTTAAATTCATTCCTTGAAGCATAGCTTCAGTGGTATTAAAATCTACTTCGCCAATCTTTTGTCTCTGTTCTTTCAACATAGCGAATTGTTCTAGCTGCTTTTCTGCTCTTAAAAATTTTATTCGTCTGCTTAAAAGGGGAAAGCTATCTAAAGACATGTTTTCTAGAAGAATCAGCTCCTCATCGCGATCTAGAGCATAAGTGGCGGCTATATCACATTGAGCCGCATAGACATTTAAGTCGCTTCCAATTTCGATAGATTTCTGCCAATCGACTTTAGTGGAAACTTCTTCTAAAACTCTTAGTCGCTTATTATTTTCTGCCAGCAAAGCAGAAGCTTTAAGCCTTATAGCACAAGCGCGGATGTCATGATCGGATGTCGCTATTTTGCTGTTGGCGACTAAATTTAAAAGCCCGGCTTCTTCAGAGCTGTAAGGGTGCAATTTTGCAGACTTAAGCAGTTGCTGGCGAGCATTTTTGTAATCTCTTTGAATCAGATGCAAGTAGGCTAGATAAATTCTTTGAGGAAGTTCGTGGCTGCTTAATTGTCCTTTGGCATTCACTTGATAGGTGTAGTGGATGCAATGATCTTGTTTGGTAAGATTGCGGTCGGGCAAAGCAGGCTTGGACAAGCTCGTCGCTTCTATAAATTGTCTTCTTGGAATAAGGACATTCTTTTGTCCCTGCAGATTTTGTAGCACTAAATAACCCGTTATTTTTCTTAAGGCAGAAAGATATTGTTCATTACAAAGGCGCAAGCCTTCCTCGCGAGGTAAAAGATTTATCGTTCCTATCTCTTTGTGAAATGTAACTTCGAAATTCAGCCCAAACTTTGGGGACTCAATAAGCTGAATTTTGTGGCTATTTTCATTGGACCAAAATTGTACTGAAGAATCAAAGGTTTCGAATAAAATTTTTATGGCAATTGCGTCAGAAGCCGATACAAAGTTGCTAATTAACGATAAATTATTGCGCGGCCCCCCATCGATGCAGATAAGTTGGCCGCTACGCAAGAAATAACGATAGCTAAGCCGATTGTTATCTTTGGTAAAGAAGTGAAGATCTTTCGATTGGGGATCTTGCCAACATATGCATTTTGAGATCACTGTATTCTGAGCAGAAATACGTCCTGTAAACATATCAGGAGGGTAAAAATCACACCATTGCAATGAGCCATCTACTAAGAATTGCCTTTGAACCTTCCATTGGCCTCCGGTAAAAAAAGCGCAATAGCGATTCCTTAGCTTATCTTTAAAGAAAGCGAGGTTATGGCTTTGAGTTTGTACTTCAGTTAAATTTTCCTTAGATAGAGATATTTGTTGGAAGATGGCGCTTTGTTCTAAGCTTTCCGGCAGAATACCCGATTCCAACCCGTCGATATAAAGCCTGCCTGCGAAAAGATCGATCGTATATTTGTTGTCTTCTGAAGTCATCATTGCCTCATGACATTGCCATTCGAGGATGTTTTTTGAGTTCACTGCAGCGCTCAGAATAAGATTGCGCAGGCCCGCATTAAAGGATATCAACCTTTGAGCCAAGTAGCGAAATAACCTCTGAACATCTTGATCTATGTGTGGGGCATATTCCATTTCATAGGAAGAGGGAATTGGGTTTTCAGATAGGTAAAAAGCCATCTTAAAAATCGACTCATAGCAATCCAAGGCTAATTGATTGCTTCTATAGTAGGCTGCTAATAGCTCTCTGATGATGAGGCTTTTGCGGCCAGGTAGCTTAGAATCTTCCCTGACAATTTTTCCCAGTTCCTCAATGATGTCAGGGAATAACGCGATGACATTCTCTGCGATGGCATTATCTTTGCAGAATTCTATTGCGTAGCTGGCCATTCGCAAAAGAAATAGGGTTGAATTTAAATCGTCAATTTCCTTTGCAATGATGCAACTGCTTTGGAAAAAACGCGCGAGGACTATTGCAAATTCAGGAGTTGCTTGCAGCTGATTTTTCAATATTGCGGGGCCAAACAACAGGCTTTCGAAGATCCGTTGATAATCAATAGATTTTAGTTTCTCCCGATGCGATGAAAAATAGGCGATTAACTTCACTGCCACCTGTGATGCATCCTCAGCGGCTGAGAGAAAATAATTCTCTTCTGATCTATGCATAAATAGCATGTGTTCATTTTGAGAAAATTCATAATAGTGAAGGTATTGAAAACTATCAAAAATCTCCGTCTTAATTTTAGATCGCGTCTTGTGCATGGGGAAGTATTCGGCGTTATCTATCGCTGTCATTATGAGGCTGTTTTCGTCAAAACGCACTACGCTATCTTGTAAGCGGCCATTAAATTTAATGATAAAGTCCGCTTCGTTGCCTGCAAGAGAATGGGATTTGACCCAAGCTACGCTTTGTGCAATCATGGTTTGTTTTTTTAGGGCACAGAAAGCTCGTGGCATATATTGGGCATCTAAATCTCTGATTGCTTCTGCAACAATTAAACTCATCGTTGGATATGTGCCGGATGTTTGTTGCAGCTTTTTTCCGATCTGATCTTTTATTTCTGGATGGTTCTCTAAAAATCTGAAAACGAAGACTTCTTCCTTTCTTTTCCATTCGCCATTTTTAATTTTTTCCCTCATCGATTTTTCATATCCGCTGTCAGAATTTAGATAAAGATAGACGTCTGTTTTTACATTAAGATTTAAGAAAAACATGTTATCTTGTAATGTTTTTCCCTCTCCAATGTATTGTAAATTGGCTTGCTTTAGAAATTGAATATTTTCCGAAAATTCTCTCTCTAATTTAGGATTAGTTAGTGGCATGTCGCCCATCATCTTTTCAAGCAAACTTAAATAAATGCAGCATTGACTTACCATGTCAGGGTCATCTTTAAGGCACATGATCAGTTTCTGCACTACTGCCAAGGCCTTCAATGAGTCACACATTGCATCTATCTGAGTGATAAGTGTACCCCCCATGCCAATGCGGCATTTGAGCCAAATATTGCTGAGAGACACGATTTTTTCCATGCATGGTACAATTTGATCTTCGGGAATAGAATCCCATAACGTCGCACTGACAGAGGGCATTTCCCTAAAAAACAATGAAATAAACTGGGCTGTTGTTTTAAGCCAACCGCCGTTATAGTATTGCAATGCAATTTGTGTTGAAGTTGTGAGTTTCTCATGTATTTGCGTCCCATCATTTGGCCACTTTGAATCTAAATTAAGCGACAGTGGCCAGACCCTAGCAGTTTTTTTTGAATCGTCATCTGATTTCAATTCAGAGAACGCAAAGCTGTTTTGGAAAGTAGGAAGCAATTCTAAGAGGGGAGAGGATTCTTCATAGAGCTTTTTGTAATGGATTTTTGCATATTTAGCTCTTCTAGCTATTTCATAAAGTAATTTCTTTGCTGCCTCGCCTTCTTCAGGAGTCATCAAATGATGGCGCAGGCTTTTGCTTGTAACGCAAGCGACTTTATCGGCACAGGCCCTAAGAAAATGGAGTACCCCTAATCGCGTTATGATGTTTTGCCTAGACAATTTTAAAGGGGGATTGATTCCAAAGTATTTTTCCTTGTCTAAATGATGATAATATTCAGATAACACTTGATAGACGAGAGTGTTTCTGAAAATTTCATATTCTTTTTTATTTCCTAACTCGACTCTTGTAAATGCCAGTAAGCTATCTACTGCACATGTCCCAGCCAATTGACGGGTCATATAGTATTCTATTGGCCCTGAGCTTGCATGCATGGCTTGACCAAATTTTGGATGGATGCTCTCTAAAAAGTTTTCGTAGATACACCGGGCATCAAAGAATTGTTCGTTGCTCTTGGGCGATGTAAATCGATGTTGATAATATGCCCGCCAAACTTCTTGCCGGCACATATTTTCAGCGCTAATTCCGGCTTGTTCCAAAAAAGGCAGGTATTTTAATTTTTTTCCGATGAGGGCTGCAGGATGATATTCAATGCCAGCTCCCAAATTGAAGATGCGCATGCGGAAAGTGCCACCGGGCTCTTTATATATTTCGTATACCATGTAATGGCTAGGCCTGCCATTCCATCCTCCGGCAATGACAATTCGCTGTTCTTCCGGCAAAGAGCGAAGCTTTTTAATCATCTGCTGAGCAAATGTGATACTTTGAATATCCTCTGAAAATCTACTCGCTGAAGTGCAAGAAATCTCAAAGTAGCGTGCTTCTTTGAAAATGGCGTGCAGCGATGTAAATTTGTCTTTGATTGCATCGTCGATTGCGTCGCCGGCTTTTGTCGCTTTAGCCTTTTGTGCTTGGCTTAGGAAAGATAAAAAAATGGAGAGGGTGTTACTTAAAATTTGTTCTTCCAGTTTTTCTTCCTTTCCCTTCTCTTCCAATGTGGTTTTGGCAATAAACGAACCTCCCAAAAATTGTGCTGCTACATTATGAGTCATTCCATCAATCAGTACAGGTGTCCACGCTGCTTTGGCATAGTTGAGAAAATACAAGTTTGAAAAGACGACTTTTGAAATTCTTAGGATTGTGTCAGATATGACTGTTGAAGAGCGATCAGCAAAAGAAAGATTTAAGGTTTGCTTGATGAGCTTAGAGAGTTGCTCACTTTGTGCACTCAGATTAGGTTCACTAAAGATTCTTCTTACAGTACCGGCTTCCAATGAAACGGTCGTTCCATGTGCGTGAGAACCCAATATAATTAATTCTTCCCCTATTTCATAAATGATCTTATCAATGTTGTTTCTTTCTAATAGATCCAATTTTCCGCAGATATCTATGTTGATAAACCCATATTTATTGCCCAATGAAAAGAAGGTGTGGCTTGTATTGCTCATGATATTAAGGTAATTAGAGGTAATTAAAAAACAAAAAGGCAGATGCCTTTTAAAGGTTTTAATCTGAAAATGCTATCATATTCAACTATAATAGTAAACTTAAGTTTGTCTCTTTCCATGTTTTAATGTTAAATTGCTCACATAGCGTTTGGCGGGAAGGATAATGAATGATCTATATTTTACCTTCGGAACTTTTGCATAAAACAATATGCGTTTTTATGTCAATAAAAATTATAATAAATGGCAGTTTTAACGTCTTTTTGATTATAAGTTTTGTGTGATATCATTTTTTTAACGCCATTTTGATTGAAATTATAAGTTTTGTGTGCTATCATTTTTGATTTATGCAATTTAATTTAAACAGGAGTTACAGTGAATACAGTAGGTTTATTAAATCAAACTGTTGGTGAATCACAACTGCGAAGAAGTGATTTTTCTTTTGACGCTTCAAGCGTGTTAAATGGCCGCTCTGTTGCCGCACCGGCAGGTTTGCAATACGCACCCCATTTTTGCAGCTATGCAAACCGCGATTTCCCTTTGCGAATTTTTAAAGAAGCTCGTGAAAAAGAAGAGCTTGCCAAAAGCAACTGGGAAATTAATGCAGCTTTTGCCTCGGCAATTGCTAGTACCTCATTGCTTTTACCAGGGATTGTCTCTATCGCACAATCCTATAATGGAGATCATTTTAATAACTTGGCTAATGATTTATTGATTAAAGCGAACGGTGAAAACGGTGACGCTGCCATTGACAGAATTTGTCAGATTGCCAAAACATATCGGGAAAATTATGGTCCCATTAGATTTCTTCAAATAAACAATACAGAAAATTTAACTTTAAAGCACGTTGACCAAATATTCGAGAACTTTACTAATCTTAAGAAATTGGTTTGGCAAGCTCGATTCAATATTGATATATTTGATGAAAACATTGATGAAATCACTGAAAAACAAGATAAAGAAAAAGAAATCGATGCCACAATTGCAAAAACATGTGCTCTTAGTTACATTCAAGTGCTTTTTCAAAGCAACAAATACTCTCCCTTTGATATGTTGTCTTCTGCGAAAATGCCGCCTGAAGAGAGGTATATGCGTCTGGTTCAAACAGGCTCTATCACCTCGAGCGATATTTTATTTCTTGTAAATAGATTTTTACCTTCCCACAATCAGCAAGATCGAGCAGTTTTGCTCAACCAGCTCTTTCGCTTGCCAACATTTGATTGTAACATACGCGATGCATCTGGGGATAATCTCTTGGGAATGTTTTTTAGGGTTAGAGTAAATCGGGAAGATTTTTTATGCGCTGAGCTCTTAGAAATAATGATCAATCTCATGCAAAGAGCGGATTTTGAAATCAATGCGCTTAACTCTCATGGGAAAACAGGTTTAGACATTTTCAATTTCTGTTGCGAAGACTTTCCAGAACTGATCAAGAATTGGAGGGAGATTGATTTTAACCAACTGAGGACGTTATTATGCCCTAATTCACTGGGACCGCAGGCAAGAAAAATTGCAAATGAAATCGGCCGCCTTTTAATTAGCAGAGGGGCAAAAACAAGCAAAGAACTTAAAGAACTTGAAAAACTTAAAGAACTTGCTGAAGGAGCAATGTAATCACAGGAACCAGTTTGTAGGATTTATAGAGGTAGTTGAAAAAGTAAAATGCCTTTCTAGAATCGATTGATTTATGCAATTTAATTTAAACAGGAGTTACAGTGAATACAGTAGGTTTATTAAATCAAACTGTTGGTGAATCACAACTGCGAAGAAGTGATTTTTCTTTTGACGCTTCAAGCGTGTTAAATGGCCGCTCTGTTGCCGCACCGGCAGGTTTGCAATACGCACCCCATTTTTGCAGCTATGCAAACCGCGATTTCCCTTTGCGAATTTTTAAAGAAGCTCGTGAAAAAGAAGAGCTTGCCAAAAGCAACTGGGAAATTAATGCAGCTTTTGCCTCGGCAATTGCTAGTACCTCATTGCTTTTACCAGGGATTGTCTCTATCGCACAATCCTATAATGGAGATCATTTTAATAACTTGGCTAATGATTTATTGATTAAAGCGAACGGTGAAAACGGTGACGCTGCCATTGACAGAATTTGTCAGATTGCCAAAACATATCGGGAAAATTATGGTCCCATTAGATTTCTTCAAATAAACAATACAGAAAATTTAACTTTAAAGCACGTTGACCAAATATTCGAGAACTTTACTAATCTTAAAAAATTGGTTTGGAAAGCTCGATTCAATAGTGATCTATTTGATGAAAACATTGATGAAAACATTGATGAAATCACTGAAAAACAAGATAAAGAAAAAGAAATCGATGCCACAATTGCAAAAACATGTGCTCTTAATTACATTCAAGTGCTTTTACAACGCAAAGATGAAAGCTATTTAAACGCCTGTGAAATTTTGCAGTATATGCCGTATGAAGAGAAGTATATGCGTCTGGTTCAAACAGGCTCTATCACCTCGAAGGATATTGTATCTCTTATAGATAATTTTTTACGTTTTTCCCACAATAAGCAAGCTCGAGCAGTTTTGCTCAACCAGCTCTTTCGCTTGCCAACATTTGATTGTAACATACGCGATGCATCTGGGGATAATCTCTTGGGAATGTTTTTTAGGGTTAGAGTAAATCGGGAAGATTTTTTATGCGCTGAGCTCTTAGAAATAATGATCAATCTCATGCAAAGAGCGGATTTTGAAATCAATGCGCTTAACTCTCATGGGAAAACAGGTTTAGACATTTTCAATTTCTGTTGCGAAGACTTTCCAGAACTGATCAAGAATTGGAGGGAGATTGATTTTAACCAACTGAGGACGTTATTATGCCCTAATTCACTGGGACCGCAGGCAAGAAAAATTGCAAATGAAATCGGCCGCCTTTTAATTAGCAGAGGGGCAAAAACAAGCAAAGAGCTTGAAGAACTTAAAAAACTTGCTGTAGGAGCAATGTAATCACAGGAACCAGTTTGTAGGATTTATAGGATGGGACAGAATTTGGAACTAAATTATGTCCTAGTTCTATAAGTCCAAGTCCTATAGGGACGAAAAGGATGGAAAGGACCAAGAGAAGTGTCCCGAAGGGCACTTCTCTTGAATGAAATCCATTACTTTTTAGTAAAGGCCATTATTTTTGCTGTTGCCCTTCGGCCTGGCGTGGTACAATTCTCAAATTATCTTCGATGCCTTTGATACCATCGATATCGTTGATTCTTTTTAAAACATCTTTTTTATCGCTTTCGCTATCCACGTTTCCAGAAAGTCTGGCACGACCGCCGTGAATGTCTACGCTGACATTTTCATAGCCCTTGCTGAAAAGGCCGCTTTGAAGGGCGTCGCGAGCCTTTTGATTGAGCTGGCGGTCTGTCTCTTGAGTATTGACAGCGGCTTGGCGGTCGGTGCGTGCGCTAGATGAATCTTGCGCTGAGCGAGAATCTTGCGTTGCGCGAGAATCTTGCATGCTTCTATTGCCGCCCCAAGAGCTAAATTGTCCCTGTCCTAGGCTGCGCACTGACAAGCGATCTTCGATGTCTCGGACGCCTTCTACTTTGTTGATTTTATTTTTTAACTCTTGGCGATCCTGTTCGCTTTCCAGGGCACCTGCCAAAATGATCGTGCCATTTCTGGCTTGGACGACAACCATTTGGAAGCGTCGATCGGGATTATTGCCATCGATTTGCTCTTGTATGCGGCTTAAAAGTTGGCGATCTGTGCTTGTGGAAGCGCCATCTCTTGTATCGCGCATGACGTTATCGCGCATGGTATTATCGCGTCGTTGCATGCTATCTTGGTCCATGCTTTCATTATATTGTCTTTGGCTATCGCTTGAAGGGCGAGTATCATAATATCCAAAGCGATTTTCCCAGCCTCTGGAAGCAGGGAAGTTGTCCATTCTAGTATCGACTTGACCGCGAAAAGGTTGCGCTTGATCTAAGGCGCGCTGTTGGCTGCGATATCCTTGGTTTTCTCGATATGTATTATAGCTGTCGCGGTTGAAGCGTTCATCGCCATAAGCCATATCCCATGGTCTTGGATGTTCTGGGATGTCATCAGCCAAGCTTAGTTGTCTGCTTGGGTACATTCTGCTGCCTTCCATGCTGCGGGAGCTGCGTCCATCTCCAAAGTGGCCATCGCTCCAGCGGTTTTCATTCCAGCGGCCGCTGCCTCTGTAATAGCTGTTATCGCGGTATGCAGGCTGTGAATAGCTGCTGTCGCTGTCATAATAGTAGGGTTGTGGCACATATCGGCTATCATCTCTATAATAGGAATCGCGATAATAGCTGTCGCTATAGGGTGCGCGATTTGTCGACAGATGCCAATTTAATGGATTTACATCCATATCAGCGACGGTGTCGTTATAGTAAATGGCGCCTTGCAATGCTGCAGAAGCAAACAAGCTGCCTGCAGTTAAAGTCATCAATGAAACTTTCATACTTCCTCCATGTGGGCTATTTATTAAGAACTGCCTCAACCTGAAATATATATATAAATTTTTTGGAGTCAAATTTTTAAGAATTTTTTTTCAAGTCTTTAATAACTAGTGGGTTACAAACAATTTATCGAGCTGAGGTTTGAAGTAAGACCATGAAGTCTTAGCTTTTTTGGGAGAATGGCTAAAATTTGCTATGTGGATGCACGAATGTCAGAGACTCAGCATGATGGCTTCGATTAGTAACTTGATCAATCAAAAGTCTCGCTTGTGCTCTCATATTTTGTCTTATGCAAAAGCCCAAAACAGATTTACCGCATCAAACTGTCAAAGTCGGAATTGCCCATAAGCCTAGCAATCTTATTGAAAACTATTTATGAAATGGTTTTTGATATGTTTAAACACAAAGACACAAAAGCGCTAAGGCGCGAAAGAGGTTTGGCCCAAAGGTGCTTGTCTACGAAAGCGCGTGAAGATTTGTCTCTTGCTGAGGCAAGAGACAATCAGCTCCTCATTAGAGAAATATGCGCTGCAAGTTTATTTCCGATGCTTTGCTGCCAAGCTTTTTACAGATCGGAAATAAACTTGCAGCGCATATTTCTCTAATGAAAAGTTTTTGTGCTGCTTGAAAGTTTGTTGTGAAAATCTCTAAATTTGAGCTTTCTGAGATAAGATTTTCAAAAGATAACAAAAATAACTAGTCACCAGAGAATTTCGCTGCAGCTTTATTCAGCTTAGCACAAACTTTAAACACATAGAGAGCTGAAATAAAGCTGCAGCAAAATTCTCTGGTAAGGAGATTATTGTCTTTCGCCTCAGCGAGAGACAAGTGCGACCGGTATGTCGTTAAACTAGAAGGTGAAAGTCCTTTATGGACCCTAGTAAGGGGAACCATTAGTGAAGGCAAGGGTGTCCATCGTGAGGTGGAATCTGAAGAAAGCCGTATACAAAATGCTGGCCTGACGAACAGGTAACCCAGAAATGGGTGGCGCATATGAGGCAGTAACTCTTAGGAAGAAGGATGCTTGTGAATCCAAAATCCAATACTTACTCGGAAGAGTTCTGTAAATGCGACAGGTAAGCAGGAAAGTTTAACGAATTACCCGGTGAGAGCTGTACTCACGCATGACCAATACCCGACAAAAGAGGGGAACGACATGACTAGCGGTGTCTCAGAGAGATGACGTGAACGGTACAGCAGTCAGCAAACGGCATAGTAACCCGTCGCGAGACGATGAAGGCCCGAACATGAAAACAAAGGAGAGACCTAATTTTCTATGACAACAGAGAATCGCAGAAAAGAAGAAAAAGAAGCTAAAACGGAGGACTCGGGGCGGAACCCCGTACAACCTACGAATAGCGCGATGGTTGACAAGGCAGAAAGGGAAGAATCTATCCTACCTAATAGTCAACGCTATATCCGTATCCCTAAGATAGAAGGTGTAGTGAACGACTATAACATACGAGAAGCTGTCAAGGCAGTTACCCGCAACAAGGGAGCTCCTGGAATTGATGGGGTAACTACTGAAGAAATCAAAGGGATAATGGAAAAACAGTGGCCTAAGATCAAACAAGACATTCTTGATGGAAAATACAACCCAAGTCCTGTAAAAAGGAAGGATATCCAAAAACCAGATGGAAGTGGAGTTCGGAAGCTTGGAATTCCAACAGTCATGGATAGGATTATTCAACAGGCACTTTATCAAGAACTTGTATTTGCATTTGAAGCCACATTTTCTGAAAATAGTTATGGATTTAGACTTGGTCGAAAAGCTCAACAAGCGGTGTTTAAAGCTCAAGAGTACATCCGGGAAGGATGCGAATGGGTTGTAGACATCGATCTGGAGAAATTTTTCGATAAAGTCAACCATGACATCCTCATGTCGAGAGTAGCGAGGAAAGTCAAGGACAAGAAGATACTTTTGCTGATCAGAAAATTTCTGCAAGCAGGAGTAATGGAAGATGGCCTTGTAAAAGCAACAGAAGAGGGAACCCCGCAAGGTGGCCCTTTGTCTCCACTACTTTCAAACATCATGCTTGATGACTTTGATAAAGAACTAGAAAGAAGAGGATTACGATTTGCAAGATACGCGGACGACTGCAATATCTACGTGAAATCGGAGAAAGCAGGTCAACGAGTCATGGAATCAGTGGTAAAATTTCTGACTACGAAACTCAAACTCAAGGTTAATGAGCAAAAGAGCGCAGTAGCCCATCCCTGGGAACGAAAATTTCTCGGGTTCACCTTTAAAAAGGAAGAACAGGGGAAGATTATGATCCACGAAAGCCGAGTTAAACGACTGAAAGACAAAATAAGAAGCCTAACCAAGAAAATGAGAGGTAACAATCTAACGGATAGCATCCGGAAGCTAATTATGCCTGTCACAAGAGGGTGGGTTAATTATTTTGGCATAGCAGAAGAACGAGGCATATTCGAAAGCCTAGATGGATGGATTAGGCGCAAAGTAAGAGGAATCCAATGGAGACAATGGAAGAAACCAAAGACACGACTCAAGAAATTGAGAGGGTTAGGAATCAAGGAACACACTGCTAGGAAATATGCTTATAGTAGTAAAGGGCCATGGAGAATGGCTAAAACCTACTGCATGCATAAAGGCCTTTCAAATAGTGTGATTGAATCCATGGGATATATCCCGATGATAGCTCTAGTAGGTGTTAGGTCATAG
>JADMIO012741691.1_pt1 | contig 16495 bp, 15 predicted proteins | sample 8958161 | NCBI WGS metagenome assembly JADMIO01 (sample SAMN16585339, study PRJNA669376) | soil metagenome | isolation source: Crop rotation soil | place: USA: Cullars Rotation, Alabama | collected 2011
GCCGCGACTTCAAGTCACGTGAATTCCAAGCTTCGGATCCCACTGTGCTGGAAAGTGGGGCCGGGTGCGATGATGCCCAGGCCCGATGATCCGCCAGCGCTTTCGAACGGTCGCCGATGCGTGCTGTCTCGGCCTGATCGGACTCGCCGCGATCGTGGACCTGACGGGCGGCGTGCGCGTCGGGCGCGGCTGGTATCGACTGTCCGCGACTGATCCCATTCATCTTCTCTACCTGGCCGCGGCCGTCGCGGTCGTCCGTCACGTGGTGTCGTTTCGTCCGACGCTGCGCGCGAGACTCCGCGCACGATGGGACGGCGGCGGAACCCTGCGCACGACGGCGATCGGCTGGCGGGATCTCGGCATCGTCACGGTCGTGATGACAGGCGCGACGCTGTGGCTTCTGCACGATCAGGTCGTCGCCTTGACGGGCGTCGCCGATCGCGGCGATCCGCTGTTCTCGATGTGGCGGCTCGCGTGGGTCGCGCATCAACTCCGCGCCGATCCGCTGCACCTGTTCGACGCGAACATCTTCTTCGGTGCGCGCGACACGTTCGCCTACTCCGACGCGACGCTGCTGCCGGCGCTCCTCTCCGCGCCGTTCCTGTGGATCGGCGTGCCGGTGGCGACCGTGCACGGCCTGGTCTATGTCGCGTCGTTCATTGCCGCGGGCGTGACGATGGCGGTGCTGGTGCGCGCGGTGACCGGGCAACTGGCCGCGGCCCTCGTCGCCGGCGTCATCTTCGCGTTCATGCCATATCGGTTCGCGACTTACAGCCACCTGGAGATGCAAGGCATCTGGCTGATGCCGCTCGCGATTCTGTGGGTGATCCGCGCGCTCGAGACTCGGCGCCTCCGGACCGCCGGCGCTGCCGGCATCGTCGTCGCGATGCAATGTCTGTGGTCGCTATATCTCGGCGCGTTTCTCATCGTCGGGCTGGCCGCGTTCGCCGCGGCAGGGTGGCTCGCCGGGATGTTCTCGCTGACCAGTCGTCTGCGGGCGATCGGCGTGATGGCTCTCTCGGCCGCGGTGCTGCTCGTGCCGTATTCGCAGGCCTACTGGCGCGCGCACCGCGTGGTCGGCGATCGCGGGCTCGAGGAAGTGCGCGCGGGCAGCGCGACGCTCCGCGATTACCTGCGCGTCAACGAAGCGAATCGCCTCTACGGTCCGCACTCGTCGCAGGATGTCAGCGCGGAGCTCCAGGTCTTTCCAGGCGTGGCGCCGATCGCGCTGACGATCGCGGCGCTCGTGCCGCCCCTGACCCCGATCGTGGTCGCCGCGGGAGCCGCCGTGCTCGTCAGCGTGGACGCGACGACCGGCATGCGCGGCCTCGTATTCCGCACTCACTATGCCGTCGTGCCGCCGTTTCGCGCGTTTCGGGTGCCGGCACGATTCGCGATGGTGACCGGCGTCTTCCTGTCGCTCCTCGCGGGCGTCGCGCTCGCGCGGCTCCTGTCGAGCCGCCGCGCGCGCTGGACTCGTCCGATCGCCGTCGCTATTGCCCTGTTCGCGGTGTTCGAGCTCCGTCCGATTCTGCGCCTCCAGCCTGTTTCGACCACAGCGCCTGCGCTCTACGCGGCACTCGGACAAGAGCCGGGTGCGGTGCTCGTCGATTTGCCGATCGCCGGACCAGGCGATCCGTTCTGGACGGATCCCACGTATCTCTACTGGTCGACGTTTCACTGGCACCCGCTGCTGAACGGCTACAGCGGATTTGCGCCGGCCGACTACACGCGTCTGCAGCAAGCTTCCCGCAACATGCCGAACGACGACGCCGTGGCGGTATTCCGCGGTGCTGGCGCGAGATTCGTCGCAGTGCACGAGACGTTCTTCGGCGCCGATCGCTATCGCGCGATCGTCGAGGTGCTCGATCGGCGGGCTGACGTCACGCTTGTCGCAACCACGCGTGACGCGGAGGGCGAATCCCGGCTGTATCGCCTGTCATGAACGCGTTTTTTAGGCTATTCTGCCCCGCGGATGGCAGGAGATCAGAAGCAGCAGTTCACGGGCCGGCACGTCGTCAACCTCAAGCTCACCGGTTCAGGATCCGAAAAAGACACCCGCCATCACGTGATCGCGCAGGACGATCCGCCGGGCATCTACCTGCCCGGTGACGCGCTCGGCGTGATCGCGCAGAATCAGCCCGCGCTCGTCGACGCGGTCATGCGGGCCGTCGGCGCGACGGGCGACGAGCTCGTGCCCGGGTCGGACGGCACGCCGATGCCGCTCGCGCGCGCGCTGAGCGATGTCTACAACCTGACGACGCCGAGCCGGAGGCTGTTCGAGATTTTCGTGAGCCGCGGTGCAACCGACCTCGCGCCGTTGATGGATCGCGCGAACGCGGAGCATCTCAAGAAATATCTGTCTGGCTGGAACGAAGCGCACGACGTGCTCGACGTCCTCGAGGACCATCCCGGCATCCGCATCACGCCGGCTGAGCTCGTTGAAACCCTGCGGAAGACGCTGCCGCGGCTCTACTCGATCGCCTCGAGCCAGAAAGCGCATCCAGCCGAAGTGCACCTGCTCGTCGTGTCCGTGCGCTACACGATCCGCGGTCGGGTGCGTGAAGGCATCTGCTCGACGTGGCTGGCCGACCGCTGGCCGGTGGGCGCGACGGCGCCGATGTATCTCCAGAATCAGCAAAAACACTTTGCGATGCCGGCGTCGGCCGACACGCCGATGATCATGGTCGGGCCGGGAACCGGCCTCGCCCCTTTTCGCGCGTTCATCGAGGAGCGCCGCGTGCTCGGCGCGCGCGGGCGGAACTGGCTTTTCTTCGGCGAGCAGCGCCGGGCGTCCGACTTCTTCTACGAGGATCAGTTCTCAGGCTACGCCCGCGACGGCTTCCTGCGGCTCGACACCGCGTTCTCGCGCGACCAGGCAGAGAAGATGTACGTGCAGCATCGTCTGCGCGAGCAGGCGAAGGATGTCTGGGCGTGGCTCGAAGAGGGCGCGGAGTTCTTCGTCTGCGGCGACAAGGAACGCATGGCGGCGGACGTCGACCGCACGCTCTGCGAGATCGTTCAGATCGAGGGCGGGCGATCTGAGGACCAGGCCAGGGAATACATCGAAGCCATGCGCAAGACGAAGAGGTACAAGAGAGACGTGTACTAAAGGCTTCGGGCTTCGGGCTTCGGGCTTTCGGGGTCGGCTTCGGTATCGGCTCTCGGTTGACTACTCGGTGCGAAGTGAGGTCGCCGGATCGACTCGAACGGCTTGACTCAGTGGACGCATCGATGCGAGACCTCCCGTCGCGAGGACGATGAGAGCCGCGACGACATAGGCGGCTGGTCTGGCCCAGGCGACGTCGGCGAACGGCGCATCGACGAGTCGAGCCAGCAGCATTGCGATCGCTTCACCGATGGCGACGCCGGCCGCGATGGCGGTGGCCAGCGAGCGGACGAGCGCTGCTCGGATCTCTGCCCGGCCGGCGCCGAGCGCTGCGCGGATGCCGATCTCGCGCCTGCGCGAGACAAGCACACACGAGAGCACACCATAAATCCCGAAAGCTGCCACCACGACGCCAAGGCCGCCGAGCGATGTCGTCGCCGCCGCGGCAATGCGTGCATCGGCGTCGGCTTCCGCGTAGCGTGACGCGAGGGTCGCGCTCGTCGCGCCCAGATCCGGCGCGAGCACCTGCAAGCGCCGGGCGAGCGCCGGATCGCCGCGGCCGGCTACCGGCCTGACGACGAACGACGTCGCCGCGCCCGCTCGCGCACCGGCCGTGTGCAGCATGAAGAACTCGACACCAGGCGGCGTCGCCATCTGCCAGCGGATGTCAGACACGACGCCGACGATCGTGCGCGTCCGATCGCGCGCGGGCGTGTCGATGGTTCCAGTCGTGAAGCGCGCGCCGATCGCGCGGCCGTCCGGCCAGTAGCGCCTGGCGAACGTGTCCTCGACAACCACCGACGACTCGGGTGCGGCGGCGTCGACGCCGCGGCCGGCGAGCACCTGGGCGCCGAGTGTCGGCAGGAAGTCTGGCCCCTCGCGCGAGAATCCCAGCAGCACACGGGCCGCGGGCACGTCGGCGGCGTCGAGCCAGAGGTACGTATCGGTGCCAGCGCGCGTGGACGGCGGAAGAATGCCGCTCGCCGGCGCCGCGGCGGCGATATCGGGCATTGCACGAACCGCCGCAAGAAAGGACGCCGATCGTTCCGGCGAGACCGGCGAGCCCGGCGGCGGCGCAAGCGTAACGCTGAGGACGTTCGGGTCCAGTCCGGTGGGCCGATGCGCGCGCGCGGAATACGACCACGCGAAGAGCGTCGCCGCCACGAGCAGGACGACGGTCACGGCAACCTGGAACCCGACGATTGTGTGGCGCAGCCGAAGGTGCCTGCGCGACATCGTCGCGCCTCGAGTGATCCCACCGAGCGACGCGGCGTCGGCTGTGAGTGCGTGCCGCACGAGGGGCGCCGATCCGAGAAGCCAGGCAAACCCAGCGACGGCAGCGGCAACAGCGGCGGCGCGGAGGTCGAGGTCGATGGCGTTGAGCTGCACGGCGGCAAGAGGGCGCGGCAGCGCGGCCTGCAGGAGTGCGGTCCCCCACACGGCCGCTCCGAGTCCGGCGGCGGTCCCGACGCCGGTGAGCAGCGCGTCTTCGAGGAGCGTCATCCGCAGGAGCGAGGCCCGGCCGGCGCCGAGCGCGGCGTGAATCGCGAACACCCGTGACCGATCGAGGGCCGACGTGAGCTCGAGACTCGCGATGTTGAGACATGCGACGAGCGCCAGCGCGATCGCCGCGGCCAGCACGGACATGAACAGCACGGGCGCGCTGGCACTCGTGAACGATCCCGCGTTCGTCCACGCGCGCGGATCGGGTTGCGCGTTGCCAATCAATACGGCGGCCATAGGAGCGTCGTGAGTCGGGCGTCCTCCCGCCGGTGCCGCGCCGTCCAGAGCGGCAACTCGCGCGGCGACTTCCGCCGCGACCCGGGTGAACGTCACGCCGGCGGCGAGGACAGCCACGGTCGCGAACGACCTGTTGGCGCCGTCGGCTCCCTGCAGCGGTCGCCAGATCGCGGCCTGCGACGTCGGGAAATGAAATCCATCCGGCATCACGCCGATGACGATCGCCTTGTCCGAGCCGGCGCCCATCGTCTTGCCCAGGGCCTCGGCCGGCGAGCCGAACAACACGCGCGCCAGCGGCTCCGCCACGATGGCGACCGGCGAACTGCCGGGCCGTTCATCGTCTTCGACGAAGGACCGGCCAAGGCGCGGTGCGGTGCCGAGCGCGGCGAACAGGCCCACCTCGACGTCCTCGGTCGCGATCGAGCGCAACATGCCGTGATCGTCGACGACGCTCGGCGGGCGCATCGCATGCGCGTACAGTCCCGAGAAAAGATCCGAGCGCGGCTGCCAGAAAGCGCGCTCCTCGCTCGAGAGATAGTCCGTCAACCCGACGGGCGATCCGCGCTGGAACACGACGAGCCGCGCGGCGTTCGGGAAAGGCGCTCGATTGAAGACGAAGGCGTCGGCGGCGGCAAACGCCACGGCGCACGACGCCACGCAGGCGGCGACGAGCCCCACGTGCATCGCCGCACTCCAGCCGCGGCGCCGCACGCCGCGCCAGGCGAGCCGCAACGCAAACCCAGATGCTGGACGCGGACGAGGGCTGTTCGGCAGACGATCGAACCGTCGCCGCAGCGCAGGCCAGATAGAGCTGATGACTTGCTGCCGGTACCAGCGCCGCGCGGCCCGGACGTCCTCACCTGCGCGCTCGTCGAATTCTTCGGCGAGGTCCGACAACGCCGCGTCGCGGTCGCGCCGATCGAGCAGGCCCGCGAGCACGCGCGTCCAGATCGGCGGCGGCTCCGCCGGACGCCTCGTCGTCATGACGCGGGCCCGCTTGTGAGACCCAGGCCTGCCATCATGCGCGAGAGCATCCGCGCCGAGTGTCGAAGCGCGTGCGTGCCGGCCGGCGTGAGGCGGCAGTAGCGTCGCGTGGGGCCGCGTTCGCCGGGCGCCGGCGGCTGATCGCGGAGCGTCAGGAGGCGCTTGCCCTCGAGCCGCGCGAGTGTCGTGTAGAGCGCGCCGATCGAGACCGGCCGGCCGGTCCGTTGCTCGATTTCCTGCCGCACGCGCGCGCCGTACGCATCATCGCCAAGTCGCGCGATGGCCAGCATCACGTACAACTCGAACTCGGCGAGGAAGGGCTTCGGCATGCCAATACTCTACATATGGAGCTATATGCCGTCAACGAAGCACGCCAGACGTCGAACGCCAGAAGCCGACAGCCGAAAGCCGGTTTATCGCCCGCGGTCCTTTTGCATCGCCTTGAGCGCCTTGTTCGCGATTTTGCTCAGGCGTTTCTGATCGAGGATCGCGCGCTCGTCCTGGCGTCGCGTCAGGTCCTCCCGCTCACCCTGCAGTTTCAAAAAGCTCTCATAGCGGGAGGCGTCGAGGGTGCCGGCGTCGACCGCGGCTTTGACGGCACATCCCGGCTCGCGATCGTGACGGCAGTCACGGAACTTGCAGCTGGCGCCGATCGCGTCGATGTCCGCGAACGTCTCGTCCACGCCGCCGCCGCTGTCCCAGAGCTGAAGCTCGCGCATGCCCGGCGTGTCGATCAGCATGGCGCCCGATGCCAGCATCACGAGTTGTCGATGGACGCTCGTGTGCCGGCCCCGTCCGTCCCAGTCGCGGACTTCCGCGGTGGCGAGGAGCGCGTGGCCGACGAGACGATTGACGATGGACGACTTCCCGACGCCCGACGGCCCGAGGAGCGCGACCGTCCGGCCAGGCTGGAGATACGAGTCGAGTCGATCGAAGCCGCGGCCGTCCTTCGCAGACACCGCCAGCACGGGGACGTCTGGCGCCGCCGCGACGACTTCGGCCACATCGCCGCCAACGTCGGCAGCAAGATCGAGTTTGTTCAGCACGACGACGGGCTCGGCGCCGCTCCGTCGCGCGAGCACGAGGTACCGCTCCAGACTCCGTGTATTCGGTCCCTCATCCAGCGTCGCGACGAGAAAGACGACGTCGATGTTGGCCGCGACGATCTGCTCTTCGGTTTCTCGTCCGGCGACCTTGCGCGAGAACTGGCTGCGGCGCGGCAGGATCGTGCGGATGGTCGCGCGCCCGGCGCCCGCCGACTGACTCGCCGGCGGCCGGACCGCCACCCAGTCGCCGACGGCGGGAAGCTCATGTCGTCCTGCCGCTTCGTGTTTCAAACGCCCGGCCGCTTCGGCCAGCCATTCGCCGTCGGCGGTGACGATGCGGTACACGTGGTTGTGCTCGAGGAGGACACGTCCGGGGACCGCGCCCGCCGGCGCATGCGCGGCAAACGCGGCGTCGAGCGCGTCGTTCCACCCAAAACGACGAAGAAGATCGCCGTTTGACGCAAAAGACACTAAACCACTCCCCTCCCAGTTTCGTCCAATACCTCGATCAAAAGGCTGAGGCGTCCACGGAGCGGGATTTCCGCTTCCCGAAAGCGCACCGGACGACGGTCGAGCGCGGCGCATGAAATCGCGCTAAGCTCTTTGACGCCAGCATCTTACGCCCGTTCAACCGATCTGGCACCGAGTTTTGCATATAGGCCGCGTATGGCAATGGACATCAAGCGCGATCCGAAGATCCTCAAGCGGAAGAAGATCCGTCAGGGGATTTACGCCGGCATCGGTCTTCTGGCAATTGCAGGCATCACGCTCGCGGTCATGCGGCTCCGGCCCGCCGCGCCGAGCGTCCAGGCGCAAACGCTCTGGTACGGCACCGTCAAGCGCGGACCGATGGTCCGGAACGTTCGCGGCGCCGGCACGCTCGTGCCGGAAGAAATCCGCTGGGTCACGTCCACTGCGCCCGGCCGCGTCGAGAACATCATCCTTCGCCCCGGCGCCGCGGTGCAGCCCGGCACGGTCATCCTCGAGCTGAGCAATCCCGATCTTCAGCAGACGGTCGCCAACGCGGAGCTCGCGTACAACACGAGCAAGGCGCAGCTCGAAAACACGCGCGCCACCGCCAAGAGCCAGCGGCTCGCGCAGGAATCGGCGCTGGCGGACGCGCAGGGCGCCCTCAAGTTCCAGCAGGCGACCTACGACGCCAACGAGACGCTGCACAAAGAGGGTCTCGTGAGCGATCTCACGATGCAGCAGCTCCAGACGCAGGTCGACGCCGCGAAGAACAAAGTCGAGCTAACCAAGAAGCAGATCCAGATGACCGACGAGAACGCCGAGTCGCAGATCGCGCCGCAGGTCGCACAGGTCACGCAGGCGCTCGCGACGTGGAATCAGACGAAGCGGCAGCTCGAAGATCTCAAGGTCAAGTCGACGATGACGGGTGTGCTGCAGGCAGTGCCGGTCGAGCGCGGGCAGCAGGTCGGCGCCGGGACCAATCTGGCGCGCGTGTCGAACCCCGCGAACCTCAAGGCGGAAATCCGCATCTCGGAAACGCAGACGAAAGATCTCGCCATCGGCCAGTACGCGGAGATTGAAACGCGCATCGGCACGAACGGCGTCGTCAAAGGCCACGTCGCGCGGATCGACCCGTCGTCCACCGGCGGCACCGTCGGCGTGGACATCACGCTCGAAGGCGAGCTCCCGCCGGGCGCGAAGATGGACCTCAGCGTCGACGGCACGATCGAGCTGCAGCGGCTCGAGAACATCCTCTACGTCGAGCGGCCGACGTCCGGCCAGGAGAACGCGACGATTCAGGTGTTCCGCGTCGTGCCGACGGGTGGTCCGGTCCTCGCCGGCCAGGAAGCGGGACACGACGCCGTGCGCGTGCCCGTCTCGCTTGGCCGCGCGTCGGTGCAGTTCATGGAAGTGAAGTCGGGCTTGGCGGAGGGCGATCACATCGTGCTGTCGGATATGTCGCCGTACGACGCCTACGATCGCATTCGATTGAATTAGCCCGGGCGATCGCCCGGGCGTGGCAGGAGCCGGCGGGACGCCGCCGGACCAGACAACGGAGAAGGAGTGGACATGAGCAACACCGGCCAGCCGCTGATCAGTCTAGATGGCGTCACGAAGATCTTCTACACCGACGAAGTCGAGACGCACGCTCTCGCGGGCATCCATCTCGAAATCGGGCGAGGCGAATACATCTCGATTGCCGGCCCGTCGGGCTGCGGCAAGTCCACGCTCCTGTCCATCCTTGGCCTGCTCGACACGCCGACCGAGGGCAGCTACGTCCTGAACAACCGATCGGTCGCCGATCTGCCGCTGTCCGAGCGCGCGCGGGTCCGCAACCGTGAGATTGGATTCATCTTCCAGAGCTTCAACCTCATCGGCGACCTCACGGTGTACGAGAACGTCGAGCTGCCGCTCACCTATCGCGGCATGAAGCAGGCCGAGCGCAAAGAACGCGTCATGGCGGCGCTCGAGAAGGTCGGCATGTCGCATCGCGCGAAGCATCTGCCCAGCCAGCTCTCCGGCGGTCAGCAGCAGCGCGTCGCGGTCGCCCGTGCGGTCGGCGGATCGCCGTCGATCCTCCTCGCGGACGAGCCCACCGGCAACCTCGACTCGAAGAACGGCGAGGCCGTGATGTCGCTGCTCCTCGAGCTGCACAAGGAAGGCGCGACGATCTGCATGGTCACGCACGACCCGCGATACGCGCGTCACGCGGAGCGGTCGATCCACCTGTTCGACGGTCGTGTCGTCGAAGAGGATGCCGCGCGCACGGGCCAGCACGACCTCGAGGAGAGCGGCTTCCATCTCGGGAGCTAGCACGTCATGGCGACGCAAGCCGTTCTCGACCGCACGTCGGCGACCCGCGACACCGTGCGCCAGTCGCCTGCCCTTCCCTATCGCCTGCTCGTTGCCGACGACCAGCACGATGTGATCGAGGCGCTGCGCCTCCTGCTCACCAGCCACGGCTTTTCCGTCGTGGCTGCGGCGACTCCGGCGGAGGCCATCGCGGCGGTGACGGCGCATCCCATCGACGCGGCGCTGGTCGATCTCAACTACGACCGCGGCCAGACGACCGGCGAACAGGGCCTGGAACTGGTCGCCGCGCTGCGGTCGATCGCCCCCGGGCTGCCGATCGTCGCCATGACGGCCTGGAGCTCGATCGGTCTCGCGCTCGAAGCCATGAATCGCGGCGCCAAGGACTTCATCGAGAAGCCGTTCGACGAGACGCGCCTCGTCGCGATGCTGAAGTCGCAGGCCGAGCTCGGCGCCGCGCTGCGCCGGGTGGCGGAGCTCGAGGTCGAGCTCCGCGTCGCACGCTCCGGCAGTGACGCCGGCGCGCCATCGTCGAACGGCTCGTCTTCGAAGCCGTTCACCGAGATGCGGCTCCTCGACGTCGAGGGCACGCTCGTGAAGCAGGCGATGGCGAAGTTCAACGGCAACATCAGCCGTGCCGCGCGCGCACTGGGTCTCAGCCGATCGGCGCTCTACCGCCGGCTCGAGCGCCACAAGATCACGAACTAGCCGACTCGTCTCTCCTCCGACTGACGCCGTCGTGCGCTTCCTCCGGGGCGCACGGCGGCGTTTTGTTATTGTTGTGCGATGTCGCAGGTGGTGAGCCACTGGCTGGTAACCGGCGGGCTCCGAATCGTCGTCATCGTGGCGCTCGCGCTCGTGCTGCGGCGCCTCATCAGCGGCGCGCTGCGGCGATTCGAGCGCTTCGCGGCCGCGAGCGACGAGCCCGGACGCACGGAACAGCTCCGCCGCGCGCGCACGCTGAGCCAGCTCGTGCGCAACGTCACGACCGTGTTCCTCGTCGCGATCGCGTCGCTGATGATCCTCCAGCAGTTTCAGATCGACGTCACGGCGATCCTGACGGGCGCCGGCATCCTCGGCCTGGCGATCGGCTTCGGCGCGCAGACGCTCGTCAAGGACGTCGTCAGCGGCTTCTTCCTGATCCTCGAAAATCAAGTGCGCGTCGGCGACGTCGCGGAGATCAACGGGACCGGCGGACTCGTCGAAGCGATCAACCTGCGGACGATTCTGCTCCGAGACGTGCGCGGCGCGGTGCATGTGTTTCCGTGCGGCTCTGTCGCCACGCTCGCGAACCTCACGAAGGACTACTCGTATGCGGTGCTGGACGTGAAGGTCGGGTATCGGCACGATACCGACGAGGTCATCGACGTCCTTCGCGCGACCGCCGCCGCGATCTACAAGGACCCCGCGTTCGCGCCGCTCGTGCTCGAGCCGCTCGAAGTGCTGGGACTCGAAAATCTAGGCGATTCCGGCGTGACGATCCGCGTTCGGATGAAGACGGTCCCGTTGCACCAGTGGGAAGTCACCCGCGAGCTCCGCCGGCGAATCAAGAAAGCATTCGCGGACAAAGGCATCGAGATCCCGACGGTCGCGCTGGTCGGCGCCCGCGACTGAGCCACGAGACTGAACCACGAAGCCACGAGACTGAACCACGAAGAAACGCGAAGAAGCACGAAGACGTTCAGGGTAAGACCACGGCACGCGGACACATCCCGAACGGCAGTTGAGTTGACGACAGCCGCGCCGACTGGAGCGGCCCGATAGGCGGCAGCACGAAATCGTTCCGCAGGGAGCGGGTGTTAATAGCCTTTCGGGGTGCTTTCGACGGGGATCGACTGGCCCTTCGACTGCTGGACGATCTTGACGCCTGCGCTCGCGCCGACTCTAGTGGCGCCGGCCTCGACCATCGCCTTCAGTCCGGCGAGATCGCGGACACCGCCCGCAGCCTTGACGCCCATGTCGTCACCGACGACGCGCCGCATCAGCGCGACGTCGGCGATCGTCGCGCCGCCGGGACCGAAGCCGGTCGACGTCTTCACGAAATCGGCGCCGGCGGCCTTCGCGAGCGTGCACGCCGCCACCTTCTCGTCATCGGTCAGAAACGCCGCCTCGATGATGACCTTGCTGACGGCGCCGCACGCGCGGCAGACGTCGGTGACGCCCGCAATGTCGCGCTCGACGGTGGCCAGGTCGCCGGACTTCAGCGCGCCGATGTTGATGACCATGTCGATTTCGCGCGCGCCGTCCGCGATCGCCCGGCGCGTCTCGAACTGCTTCACGTCGGCGACCGTCGCCCCGAGCGGGAATCCGACCACGGTGCAGACGCCGACGCGGGTCGACGCGAGCCGCGACGCGCACAGCGCGACCCACGTCGGATTGACGCACACCGTCGCGAATCCGAACTCGGCGGCCTCGCGGCACAACTGATCGAGCTCGGCTCGCGTCGCGTCGGGCTTCAAGAGCGTGTGGTCGATGAGACCCGCGACGCCGGACGGCGCGCCGCCTGCGGCGTGGACGCCCAGCCGGGCCGCGCCGGCATCGATGACGTGCTGAAGGCGGCCAGGACAGCAGTCCTCGACCACGGAATGACACGAGCAGCGCGCCGCCGGCCGTTGCCGGGCGGCGATCACCTCTTCGGCGACCATCGCGATCAGGCGCGCGAGATCGACCTGGTAAGTCTCCATCAGAAGCGATCCTCGAGCCGGCGGATCTTCAAGAGGCGCCGGATGTAGCGCGCCTCGCGCATCGGTGTCGACAGCCACGTGTCCAGAATTTCCCGCGCTTCGGCCACGCTCACGAGCGCCGCGCCGAGCGCCAGCACGTTGGCGCCGTTGTGTTCGCGCGCGTATCGAGCGAGCGTTGGCGTCGTGCACATCGCCGCGCGCACGCGCCGGACTTTGTTCGCCGCAATCGCCGACCCCAGCCCCGCGCCGTCAATCACGATGCCCGCATCCACCTCGCCGCGCGAGACAGCCGTCGCGACGGCACCGGCGATGTCGGGATAGTCAACGGGCTCCGTCCCGGACGTGCCGTGATCGGTCACCGTCCTGCCCGACTTGCGCAGGTGATCGATCAGCGCCGTCTTCAACGCCACGCCGCTGTGATCGGCGCCAATCGCAATCCGTGTGATCGTGGCCGCAGGCGCGAGATCGCCGGGTAGCTGTGGGTCGGCGGTTCCCGCCGGCACAACCGTGACGCGGCGGGCCGCCAGCGTGTCGCGCGCGAGCGGCGTGACGAGGCCGCCGGCGTCGAGCTCGACGGTCGTCCCGGCCTCGATCTGCCGCGCGTCCGACTCGGTGATGATGCCAAACCGCCGGATCGCCACGCTAGGCTGCCCCATCCAGCAGGCCGATGTACGGCAGGTTTCGATAGCGCTCGCTGTAATCCAATCCGTACCCGACGACGAATCGATCCTCGATCGTGAACCCCGTGTACTCGACCTTCACGTCGACCTTCCGTCTGGACGGCTTGCTCAGCAGGCACATCGTCTTCAGAGATCGCGGTTCGCGGGCGCGAAGAATCTCCTGAAGATACGACAGCGTCAAACCGGTATCGACGATGTCCTCGACGATGACGACGTCGCGGCCCTCGAGGCTGAAATCGAGGTCCTTCGTCAGCCGCACCTCACCCGACGACGTCGTGCCGGAACCGTAGCTCGAGACCGCGATGAAATCGCAGCTCACGGGCCCTTCGATGGCGCGGATCACGTCGGCAAGGAACATGAACGCGCCTTTCAGCACGGCGACGAGATGAATCGGCGTGTCCGGGCCGTAGTCGGATCGCAATGTCGTGCCGAGCGCTTTGACGCGCTCGGCCAGTCGAAACTCATCGATGAGAACGTCCATCGCCACGCTACGGCTGCTCCTTCTTGATGGGGGCCGGCGCGGGGGCGACGGCGATCTTCACGCGTTCGGCCATCGCGCGCGCGTCGCGCAGAACGTCCGCGCGATTGAGTGTCAGCACGCGGCCGTCGCGCATCAGCACACGGCCGGCCACAATCGTGTTCCTGACGTCGTCGCCGTGGCTGACATAGACGAGGTGCGAGAGCGCGTCGAACATCGGCGTCTGCCGCGCGCCGTCCATCGCGACGGTGATCACGTCGGCCTGCTTGCCGGCTTCGAGGCTGCCGATGCGATCGGCCAGGCCGAGGGCCTCCGCGCCGCGACGGGTGGCGAGCTCCAGGACCTGTCTGGCAGGAAGCGCCTGCGGGTTGAGCGTGCTGACCTTCTGCAGAAGAGCCGCAAGCCGCATCGCTTCGAACATGTCGAGATCGTTGCTGCTGGCGGCCCCGTCGGTGCCGAGGCCGGCGCGCATTCCGTGCGTGAGCCACGCGGGCACCGCGGCGACGCCGCTCGCCAGCTTCATGTTGCTCGCGGGATTATGCGCGACGCCCACGCCGCGCTGCGCGAGGAGCGTCATGTCCGCGTCGTCGAGCCAGACGGCATGCGCGGCGAGCGACCGGCCGTTCCAGACGCCGAGCGAGTCGAGGTACTGCGCGGGCGTGAGATGATGCGCGTCCTCGATCGTCTTCACCTCGCCCTTCGTTTCAGCGAGGTGAATGAGCAATGGCACGTTGTATTTGCTCGCGAGCGCGCGCGCCGCCTGCAGGGTCGCCGCCTCGACCGTGTGCGGCGCATGCGGCGCCACCGCGGGCGTGATGAGCGGATCTTTCTGCCATTTGCTGATGAACGCCTCGGCGCGAACCAGCGCGTCGGCGGGCGTCTTCGCGTCGCTCACCGGAAAACGGATCACCGACTGGCCGAGCACCGCGCGCAGGCCCGCCTCGTGCGTCGTCTCCGCGATGTCGTCTTCGAAGTAGTACATGTCGGCGAACGTCGTCGTGCCGGACTCGATCATCTCGAGCGCCGCCAGGCGGGTGCCGACGCGGACGAAGTCGGGCGAGACCGTCTTCGCCTCCGCCGGGAAGATGTACTTGGTCAGCCAGTCATCGAGCGCGAGGTCATCGGCGAGCCCCCGGTACAGCACCATGGGCGCGTGCGTGTGCGTGTTGACGAGTCCGGGCATGACGACCTGCCCGGTCACGTCGATCCGCTCGGCCGCGGCGAATTTCTCCGCGAGATCGTCGGCCGATCCGACGGCGAGGATCTTGTCCCCGCCGATGGCGACGGCGCCATTCGGGATGACCTGGTCCGTGCCGTCCATGGTGACGATGGTGCCGCCCCAGAGGAGGATCGACGCGGGCGTCGGCGCCTGGCCACGGGTGGCTATTACGAGGCCGGCGGTCGCGACAGCCAGCAGCAACGCGATCAATGCAAAACGGGGACTGCGCATCACGGGTGATTATAGTGAACCGTGTATAGTTTCTTCGTGCCCGTTCACCTCGTGCATCATCCCATCGCACAGGATGCCCTGCTGTCACTGAGGGACAAGGCAACGCACACGAGTCATTTTCGCCGGCTCACGCATCGGATCAGCCTCGTGCTGACCATGGAAGCCACACGCCAGCTGCCGGTCACGCCCGCGCGGGTCGAAACGCCGCTCGAACCGGCCGAGGGCGAGGCCCTGCGCGCGGATCTGGTGGTCGTGCCGGTGCTGCGGGCCGGTCTCGGCATGGTCGATGCGGTGCTCGAACTGCTGCCACACGCCCGCGTGGGGCATATCGGCATGCAGCGCGACGAGCAGACGGCCGTCGCGTCGCGGTACTACTCCAAGCTGCCTCCGGATTTGTCCCGCAGCACGGCCATCATCGTCGACCCGATGCTCGCGACGGGAGGCAGCGCCGTCGCGGCGATGGGCATTCTGCAGGCCGCCGGTGCGCGCGACATTCGACTGATCTGCATCGTCGCCGCGCCCGAGGGCATCGCGGCGGTCGAGCGCGCGCAGCCGGACGTGCACGTGTTCACGCCGGTCATCGATCGCACGCTCGACGCTCATAAGTTCATCCGGCCCGGCCTCGGCGATTTCGGAGATCGGCTGTATGGCACCATCTAAGCGCTCGGCAGCCACGCCCCCCACCGCACGCCGCTGGTCGACCGCGATCACGCAGATCGAGCCGAACCGGATTCTCGTGCGAGGCTATCCGCTCGACGAGGTCATGGGGCGCGTGCATTTCGGCGAGGCCGTGTATCTCCTGCTGACAGGCGAGCTGCCGACGCCGTCCATTGGCCGGCTCGTTGACGCGATGCTCGTGTCGTTCATCGATCACGGCGCGACGCCGCCATCCACGCTGGCCACCCGCAACGCGGCCACCACGGGGGCATCGATTCGCGGCTCGGTCGCAGCGGGCATCCTCGGCTTCGGCCGGCATCATGGCGGCGACATCCTCGCATGCCGGCAGCTGCTGGACGACGGGCTCGCGATCGCGCGGACCGGCAAGTCCGTCGCGCATGCCGCGTCCGAGATCGTGGCGCGGCTGGTCGCGTCCGGCGACGTCCCGCCACCCGGATTCGGCCACCGGTTCCACACCAAAGACCCGCGCACCGTCCGCCTTCTGCAGATGGCGCACGAGCTCGAAGTCGACAACGAATACACGCAGCTCATTCGCGCGATCGAACACGCGCTCTCGCGCCATCCATCGCTGAAAGAACGATCGCTGCCGATCAACGTCGACGGCGCCGTCGCGGCCGTGTGCGGCGACATCGGCCTGCCGCCGGAAGTCGCCGATGCACTGCTCATCGTGTCGCGCCTCCCCGGCCTCGCCGCGCACGCGCTCGAAGAGCAGCGGCGTGAGGCGCCGATGCGCGTGATCAATCCGACGACGCATCAGTACGACGGCCCGTCGGAACGGCGTCTGCCGGAACGTCGCAAGTAGCGTCCACGCCCTTTCCAGCACATTGGGATCCTAAGCTTAGAATTCCACGTGGACAAGTTGTCG
>JADMIO010812937.1_pt1 | contig 16492 bp, 16 predicted proteins | sample 8958161 | NCBI WGS metagenome assembly JADMIO01 (sample SAMN16585339, study PRJNA669376) | soil metagenome | isolation source: Crop rotation soil | place: USA: Cullars Rotation, Alabama | collected 2011
CGCGACAACTTGTCCACGTGGAATTCTAAGCTTAGGATCCCAATGTGCTGGAAAGAGAGGTCCTGGAGCATGATAGGGAAGCGATCGAGTCTTCGATGCCGGCATGGTTTAAATAGCCCAGAGCCGCGTGTGTGATCTTAGCTTTCCAAGCCCCCCTTAAAACGTAACGAAAGAAATCATGGATATTGTGCAACTTCAGCAGTGGATAGGCCGCACCGAAGAAACCACCGACCTAGTAGCGCCGTCACCCGTCAAAGGCCTAGCCGCGACGCTGGACAGGCTGGATCCGGCACCGGCTACGGGTGATGCACTGCCGCCTCTGGGCCACTGGCTGTATTTCCTGCCCAGTGCGCCGCAATCGGAGATCGACCGCGATGGACATCCCAAGCGCGGCGGGTTTCTGCCTCCGGTTCCGCTACCGCGGCGCATGTTTGCCGGCGCACGCATGGACTTTCATGCTCCGCTTAGGATAGGCGAATCGATCAGGCGAGTATCCGAGATAGTAAACGTAACCCATAAAGAAGGCCGCAGCGGCACGCTGGTGTTCGTGCTCGTGCGCCACCGCATATTCTGCGGCGATGAACTCAAGGTTACCGAGGAACAAGACATCGTCTATCGCGATGAAGCGCCCGCTGCACCGACGCCGGCACCCGCCGCGGCAAAGCCCAAGCCGGCAGCACCCACATCGGTGGATGCCCCGTGGCAGCGGACTGTTCAACCCGACCCGGTCATGCTATTCCGTTTTTCGGCGCTTACTTTCAACGGCCATCGCATACACTACGACCGCCCTTACGCCCAAGATGTGGAAAAATATCCGGGACTAGTGGTGCACGGGCCGCTAACCGCCACGCTGATGATCGATTTGTGCCGGCGGGAACGCCCCGCGGCACAAATCAAACACTATTCGTTCCGTGGCCTGCGGCCGCTGTTCGATACGGCGCCGGTGATAGTCGCCGGTGTTCCGGCGAAAGATGGGCTCTCAGCCCGTTTGTGGGCACAGGATCCCGGCGGCTCTCCCGCGATGGAAGGCGAGGTGCAATTCGCGGTCTAGCGCTCTCATGCGCGAACGCCGGCAAATGCTAGCACTCAAATATCTGGAGACTTTATGGCCTGCACACATCTGGACACCATACGCGACGTCACGCCTTCCGCGGACGGTTGCGAAGAGTGTCTGCGTATAGGCGACGACTGGGTGCACCTGCGCGTATGCCGCAGTTGCGGTCACGTCGGTTGCTGCGATTCCTCCAAAAACAAGCACGCGACCAAGCACTATCATGCGACCGGCCATCCGATCATGGAAAGCTACGATCCGCCCGACCCCTGGGGCTGGTGCTATGTCGATGAAGAGATGCTCGACTTCCGGCGCAACCCGACGCCGCATGTTCCTGCGTCAGGCCACGCGCGCAAAGGTAGGAAATGAGCGAAACACGCAATAAGCCTCCGGTTATGGAGCCCGGTAATCCGGAGGATAGCTGCGATAGCTGTGAAGGCGGCCACGTTTCACGCGATGTCGTGGCGTCGCTGCTGACGCCTAGCCTCGCTACGCGCATAGATCAGATGTTCCCCAAATTAGCCGCCGCTGAAATGGACAGGCTGCGGCGGTTCGGCACGGTGCACACATATCAACCCGGTGAACTCTTGTTCGAAGCCGGGCAACCCGGCCATGGCATGATCATCATATTGAGCGGCCACGTCATCGTTACGCGCAAGAATGGCCTGGGTGACAAGAGGGCGATACTCGAATACTTCCCGGGCAACTTTGCGGGCGAGATCGGGCAGCTCACAGGACGCCCTTCGCTCGTGGATGGGCGTGCGATCGACGTCGTCGAAGCACTGGTGATAGACCCCCCTTCCCTGCGTGCGCTAGTGATAGCCGAAGCCGAGCTCGGCGAACGCATCATGCGCGCATTAATCCTGCGCCGTGTCGCCCTCATAGAAACCAGCACCGGCGGACCGGTGCTGATAGGAGCACCGGGTAGAGTGAACATGCTCCGGTTGCAGGAATTCCTGTCGCGCAACGGCCAGCCCCACACAGTCCTCGATCCTACGACGGACCACGCGGCGGCGGAGATCGTTAAGCAATATGCACCGCAGCCTCATGAGTTGCCTTTGGTCCTGTGCCCCGACGGCACTATGCTCAAGAATCCGCCGGAAGTAGAGCTCGCGCTGCATCTGGGGCTGCGGCCCAAGCTGAGCGCCGAACACGTTTATGATGTCGCCATAGTAGGCGCGGGCCCCGCCGGTCTCGCCGCCGCTGTGTATGCCGCATCGGAGGGCCTTTCAACGCTGGTGCTCGAATCCCATGCGTTCGGCGGTCAAGCGGGAGCGAGCTCACGCATAGAGAACTACTTCGGTTTTCCGACCGGCATCTCGGGACAAGCGCTGGCCGGACGCGCGTACACCCAGGCGCAGAAATTCGGCGCTCAGATCGCCGTTCCGGTCACGGTGGCGAACATCGATTGCAGCAGCACGCCACTAACGCTGCACCTGGACGACGGCACGCATGTCTCAGCGAAAACCACCATAGTCGCCAGCGGGGCGAGATACCGGCGCCCTCCCATTCCCGATCTCGACAAATACGAAGGACGCGGCGTCTACTACTGGGCGTCGCCCATAGAAGCAGGCTTGTGCCGGCATGAGGAAGTAGTGCTCGTAGGCGGCGGCAATTCAGCAGGCCAAGCGGTCGTCTTTCTTGCGAGCCACGCCGCGCACGTGCATCTGCTGATACGCGGTCCCGACCTAGGCAAGAACATGTCGAACTATTTGGTGCAACGCATAGGCGGGCTGCCCAACGTTACCCTGCATACGGAAACGCAGCTCACAGCGCTTGAAGGCAATGAAGAAGGCATAACGACCGTGCGTTGGCGCGACCGCAAACGCAATCTCGATGAGAGCAAGCCCATACGCCGCGTATTTCTTTTCATAGGGGCGGACCCGAATACGAGCTGGCTGGCGAATTGCGGCATAACGATGGACGACAAGGGATTCGTCCGCACCGGCATGGATGTGCCATCCGAACCGACGGCGCCAGCGCTGCGCTCACCGCAGAGCCGCCGCCGATTGCCGCTGGAAACCATGGTCCCCGGCGTATTTGCGATAGGCGATGTCAGAGCCGGTTCGACCAAACGTGTGGCAGCAGCGGTGGGCGAAGGCGCGGCCGTGGTGGCGCAAGTGCATACCTGGCTCGCTGCGCGGAACACGCATGGTGTTGAGGTGCGCAGCAGTTAATGCGGTAACCGGTACGCTTCGCTATACCCTGGGCCTAAAAGGAACACCATGAAAATCATCGATGCCCACACCCACTGGTATCCGCAAGAATTCTGCGACCTCGTGGAAAAGCAAGGCGACGCAAACGGCGCCCAGATCAGCAAGACCAACCGCGGGCAACTCAAATTCCAATCGCCGGGCATGACCTATGTGTTCAAAGACGAATACTGCGCTATCGATCTGCGGTTGCAGGCTATGGACGCAGCCGGCATAGACATGCACGTGCTCTCGCTCAGCAGTCCGACGGTGTACTGGGCGCCAGCGGCGTTTGCGTTGAAGCTCTCGGAGGTATGGAACGACGCGTGCTCTGCAATGGTGCGCAAACATCCCGATCGCTTGATAGGTCTGGCGGCGATTCCCATGCACGCACCCAAACTTGCCGTGCAAGAGATCGCGCGTGCGGCCAAACTGCCCGGTATGCGCGGCATATATATGGCGACGGCCGTCCACGGCAAGAATCTCGATGAAAAGGAATTCTGGCCCATCTATGCTAAGTGTGCAGAGGTCGGCTGGCCGGTCTTTCTGCACCCATACAATCCGGTCGGAGCGGAGCGCATGGCCAAGTACCATCTGCGCAACCTGCTGGGGAATCCCTACGACACCGGAATTGCGGCGGCATCGCTGATATTCGGCGGCGTCATGGACGCCTTCCCCAAGCTCAATGTCGTATTAGGGCATGCCGGCGGCGCTTTCCCTGCATTAGTGGGACGCATGGACCATGGAGCAGCGGTGCGGGCCGAGGCCCAACTGCCTAATCCGCCCTCGAGCTATGCGCGGCGCTTCTACTACGACACCATAACCCACAACGATGAAATACTGTTGAATCTGATCCATCAAATGGGGGCCGACCGCATCATTCTGGGTAGCGACCATCCCGCCGATATGAGCAATGCACGCCCCGCCGATGTCGTCGAACGCCTGTCCGGATTGTCCCCTAGCGACCGCGACATGATACTCGGCGGCAACACCGGCCGGCTGCTGCAATTGCATTGACGGCCAGCGCCCTATCTAACCGCTGCACTGTACCTTTCGTGGATCTTTCTGCGGCCTTAACGGGCCACAACGCACCCGCGCGGGGTTACGGGAGTTAAGGTAATATGAGAGCGTCATCGCCACGCCGGTTGCAGCCGCACACAACGCATCTACACCAACGTTAATGGTCGGCAGTGGCGACATGAATAGCTACGGACCCGGTCCGTCTACGAGGATATAACCTATGTCTATAGAAGTCCCGCGTTCACTGGTCGAATTCATCCTGCTGGGACCCGAAGACGACAGGCGGCAGTTGCAGGATTCACCGATACTGGGCGACGTTTGGGTGCAATTCGCACAGAAACCCAACGCCAAACTGGATCTGCTGATTACGCCCTACAAAGAGCATGCTGCGGGCGCCGTCGCGTCCGAATTGATCAAATGCAAGATCCCCGGCGCTAAGATCGCCTATCTGCAGGGCATAGTCGCCGGCAGGTTCTCGTTCGAGGACATCTTGCGCTTCATCATACCCATGACCACGTGGTGGGACGAAAAACTCATCGCCGGAGCGGTAAAAGCGTACCTCAAAGATCCGGCCAGCATGATACACGACGTAAAAGCGATATTAGTTGCGGCGGACAATTGGCTAAAAAAAGAACCCGGGGCAGCGATGCAGGACCTCGAGACCCGCAAAAGATATATCGCGCTCGCCGGCTTGATACTGTGGGCGCAGGATCAGGAGCCGCCGGAAAAGGGACGCGTTTTGGGCACGTCCAGCGAACAAATACTGTGGATACTGGAGCAGGACATTGCGCCGCAAGTTTCACACAAACTGCGAGCGACATTTGACCGCATGCGCACGCCCGAGAAATCGGCGCTCGTGTACCAGGTGTCGCTCAATCGCCGGGCAAGTCCGGCGCTGACCAAATCGGTGCCCGCGGTAAAAGCCGACGCCGCACGCACGCTATTCACCGTCGATTGCAGCGACATCGTGTGGGCAGTCATAGACTCCGGTATCGACGCCACGCACTACGCCTTCACGGATAAGAAAGGGGAGACGCGGGTCAAGAAAACATTCGACTTCACGGCCATACGCGACATCGTAAGCCTGGATGGACTCGCCGACGACGGCGAGGCCGAGGAACGTATTAAAAAACTGCTGGATCGCGATCTGCAAAATCCCCCCGAATTCGATCAGGCACGCAAGCAGTTGCGCGAACTGGCACGCGACGCCGAAGAAGGGCGCTCCATCAATTGGGAGCTGGTTGAACGGCTGGTCGAGATCAAACCCGGTACTCGCAGCAACCAACCGCATAGCAATCATGGCACGCATGTAGGCGGCATCATTGCCGCACGTAAAGAAGGCGCCAAGGATGCGAAAATTGAGGACGGCGACGCCGCTAATGGCATGTGTCCCGACATATCGCTATACGATTTCAGGGTGCTGGGACCCAACTTGCAGGAGACGGAATTCGCCATCATCGCCGCCCTGCAATATATACGCTACGTCAACGAACGCTACAGCTACATGACGATACACGGCGCCAACTTAAGCCTGTCCATACCACACGATGTGCGCAATTACGCGTGCGGCCGCACTCCGGTATGCAACGAGTGCGAGCGGCTCGTCAACAGCGGCGTGGTCGTGGTCGCGGCGGCGGGCAACCGCGGCTATCAGAATTTCGAAACCAAGGATGGGCAATACGAAAGCTACGCGGCATTCAGCGTAACCGATCCGGGCAATGCCGACGGAGTCATCACGGTAGGCGCCACCCACCGCTTCTGGCCCCATACCTACGGGGTAAGTTTCTTTTCCAGCCGCGGACCCACCGGCGATGGGCGGCTCAAGCCGGATCTGGTCGCCCCGGGTGAACGCATACGCGCCCCCATCCCCGGGAAGCAATGGGGGGATTTGGATGGCACTAGCATGGCCGCGCCTCATGTAAGTGGAGCGGCAGCCATGCTGATGGCGCGCTATTCGGAGCTCATAGGGCAGCCGCGGCGCATCAAAGAGATTTTGTGCAAGAGCGCCACCGACCTCGGCCGCGAGCGCAGCTTCCAAGGTCACGGCATGTTGGACGTGCTGCGGGCGTTCCAAACCATATAACGTGCGGCTAAGCGTTCGAACCTCTTTTCCTACCGGAGCAACACATGGCAAAAAAGAAATCCAAAGCTAAGCCCAAGCCGAAACCCAAGCCTAAGCCCACGCCCAAGCGCAAACCAAAACCCAAGCCTAAGCCGAAACCTAAGCCTCGGCCTAAGCCCACGCCTAAGACGAAGCCTAAACCTCGTCCCAAGCCTGCGCCCAAGCCCAAGCCTACGCCTGCGCCCCAACCCATTCCAAGGACAGCGAACATGATCTTCAGCCTGGACGTGTGCCGTGCCCGCAAGGGCGATTGCCTGCTGCTGCACGGAGGAACGAAAGCCAAACCCAGCTTGGTCATGATAGACGGCGGCCCTAAAGCGGTATACAAGCCGTTCTTAAAGCCCCGCCTCGAACAAGTTAGAACAGCGCGCGGCCTGGATGCAAGAAAAGGCATATTGCCGGTCGATTTGCTGATGATCAGCCACGTGGACGACGATCATATCCAGGGCATACTCGATCTCACACGCGAGCTCCTGGACGGCGTCCCTCCGCCACCGCTGCGCGTGCTGCGTTTCTGGCACAACAGCTTCGAAGATCTGGTAGCTAATCCTACAGCTCCACTCACAGCGGCGGTAAGCTCGGGATTCGGTCCTGCATCCCTTTCCGGCGCACTCCCTGATGACGCCACGGTGGACTCTGATGAGGACGAGACCACGATCATCGGCACTCTCAAAGTGCTGGCCAGCATAGAACAAGGGCATCGCCTGCAGGGCGACGCCAGGAAACTCGGCTTTAAGCTGAGCCCTACGGTAATCATGGCGTCGGACAAGCCACAGCCCATCGCCGATGGACTCACTTTCATCGTAGCCGGGCCCATGAAGCCCGAGCTGGAAGCATTGCGCAAGAAGCACGACGCCTGGGTCAAGGAGCACAAGGACAAGAGCAGCGAAGCTGCACTCGCCGCTTATGTCGACAACTCCGTTCCCAATCTGTCGAGCATAGTCGTGCACGTGAAATGCCAGGACAAAACCATATTGCTGACGGGCGACGCCAGAGGCGACAACATACTTGAAGGTCTGGAATCGGTAGGCTTGCTGAAGGCCGGAGGCAAGATGCACGTCGATATTTTAAAAGTGCCGCACCACGGCAGCTCCAACAACCTCGATGATGATTTTTTCGAACGCATACTGGCGGACCACTATGTGTTCTCCGGCGACGGCGAGCACGGCAATCCCGAACGCGAGAGCATGGAAATGCTGTTCAGGGCACGCGGCGAAGATCCATTTACTATCCATCTTACCTATCCCATAGATGAAATAGACCAGGGCCGCAAAGAGGATTGGGAAAAAGAGCAAAACAAGGAGAAGAAAAAAAAGGCCAACGGAGGCAAAAAAGAAGTCAGGGAAAACTGGTCGCCCGCGAAACACAGTTTGGCGGCGTTCTTTGCCAAGGCCAACTTGACTCCGAATCAGATTATCAGCATCGTCGCGGAGGACAAGCCGCACGTAATTGATTTGCTGGATCCACTGGGTTTTTAAGTTTGGCGCTTGCCGCCGACCTACTGCAGCCATGCCTCTCATAGTTGCCCGCGAACAACTCAAGCCCGAGCAAACCGTACGCACGCGTCTAGGGACAAAAACGACCTTTTTCAGTGCGTCCCGCGATCATCCCGATGGCCCCACTGCCTTTATCGGACAGTACAATCCCGGCGGCAAGTTTTCCGCGCATTTCCACACCGTCGATCAGTTTCAAATCATCATAGACGGCGAAGGACGCTTCGGCAGGCACGACGTCGGGATGTATTTTGTGCATTTTGCGCGCGCTTTTACGCCCTACGGCCCGTTGTCCGCGGATAAAGGCTGGAGCTTTCTTTCGTTGTGCTCGCACTATGATGCCGGCGGCCAAGACCTGGCAACCTCGTATGACAAGTTGAAGCAAATGCCCGACCGCGATCCTTGGCAAGCTTCCGAGATCGTGACGTTCGAGGAGCAACCTAAAGGCGCCAGCGTGCAAGAGGTTCAGCCCTTCAAGGATGATCGGGGTTTAAGCGTGCAGTCGTTGAACATGGCGCCCAACAGCCGGAGCACGACTACCGATCCGGCGCTGGGTGACGGTCTGTTTGTGGCGGTGTTAAAAGGCGGGTTGATGGCGGAGAGCAAGCTGCACCCTGCTCTTACCGTCGTCTATCTCACACCGGACGAGCGCGCTTTCGACATCCATGCCGGGCCCGAAGGATTGCAAGGTTTGGTTCTGAATCTACCCAAGACAGCGGCCACGGCGCGCACCAGCATCGGTCCGAACGTCCACTCGACCGCGCACAGCTAAACGCTGTTCATCACGGTAGGGCGGAAAAGCATAGCGCCTTCCGCCGAACTGGTATGCAAGCATAGGGCGGAAGGCGCTACGCTTTTCACCCTACAAATACTACACGCAGTGCGTCGGCACCAAAGTAGAATTGGAGCTCATTTCGGCAGCTCATATTGGACTTTGTCGTCCGTAATCTTTAATACCTCGTGCTTGGTCAGATATTCAATGATCCGATCCAGCTCGTCTTCGATCAAGTGACTTCCGAATAGTGCCTTGATGGTACTTCGCAGTGTCTTTAGTGTTCGAGGCCTGCCGGATTGTCGCTTTGCCAGATTCAGGACCACGACTTTAGCTTGGTCTGCGATTGTTACTGATCCGGATATCTTGACTGGCACGTGTGAAATAGCGGCGATTGATATTGAACGTCCGCAGTGCATCCCTTGCTCTTGCAGATGCTTAATCAAGGGATCGAAGCCGGTGTCCTTCGATATCACGTAAAAATGTGCGTCCGGCATAGTGGCTGCCAGCCGACCGATATAGTAAGCAATGTGAAAATCGACAGCGTTGTTGCCGCTGCCGCTAACCTGAATATATTCGACGTCCCTTCCGAACTCTTGGAGGGCACGTGCGATTGCTATCGAGATTTTCCCCTGGTGATTGCCCAGAAAAATCTTGATCTTGTGCGAACCGCCGTTCAGTAAAGCCAAGTCCTTAGGCTGAACGTTCTCAAAATCGACGAGCACAAACGTGGTTTTCAAGCGCATCCTCCATCAACTCGCGGCTTTCGCACAATCGCGCATGGTGACAGGTAAAGCTGCGGCTGCCAATTCAAAGTTTCCCTAGCCGCCCCAAGCCGCGTAACATGCACATCTTGCAATCGGTTCTATCGTGAGGAGGATCGTCATGCCGGCGACACGTTCTATCTTATCGATATCTGCTGCACTTGTGATCGCTGTAATCACGGGACTGGTGCAGGGACAGAATTATCCGAGCAAGCCGGTGCGCATCGTGGCGCCCGGCATCGGAGGCTTGACCGATATCGTCGGCCGCATAGTCGCCGTGGAACTCACCAAGTCTTTGGGCCAGCCGGTCATCATCGACAACCGCGGAGGCAACGAGGTGATCCCGGGAGACATCGTCGCCAAGGCGCCGCCCGATGGCTATACGCTGCTTTTCTACGGCAGCAGCGTTTGGCTCGCGCCTTATATGCGCGAACGTCTGCCGTGGGATCCGATAAAGGACTTCGCACCCGTCATGGCAGTCGTGAGCTATCCCAACTTGCTAGTCGTGCGTCCGGCGATGCCGGCTAAAACCGTCAAGGAATTGATCGCTTTGGCCAAAGCCAAACCCGGAGAGCTTAATTTTGCGACGACCGGCACCGGCAATGCATCCCATCTGGCCAGCGAGTTGTTCAAATCCATGGCCGGCGTCAACATCACGCGTATCAACTATGCCAATCCTGGCCCCGCATTCAACGATGTGATCGCAGGCCAAGTGCAGCTTATGTTCGCAACGGCGGGCTCGGTAATACCGTTTGTCAAGTCGGGCCGCCTTATAGGGTTAGGCATGTCCAGCGCGCAGCGCTCCAAACTAATGCCCGAGGTTCCAACGATAGCGGAAGCAGGCCTGCCGGGGTACGAATCGATCGCGACCAACGGGCTTTTTGCCCCGGCCGGAACGCCCTCACTAGTCATCAATCGCCTGAACGAAGAAATCGTGCGTGTGCTTAACAAGCCGGATGTGCGGGAGAAACTGTTCAACGTGGCGACTGAAGTAGTCGGCAATTCGCCGCAGCAGTTTGCGCAGCATATCAAATCGGAAATGGCGCGTATGGGCAAAGTGATCAAGGACGCCGGCATTCGCGACGAATAGCCTCTATGAAGCGCAGTACGCAACGCATACTGACCACGCATACCGGCAGCTTGCCGCGTCCTCCGGATCTGATACTAGCCGTTGCGGGCCGCGATCAGCGCGAAGTGCGCGCCCAACCTGACTTCGAGCGCCAAGTCCAAGCGGCGGTGGCCGATGCGGTGCGCAAACAGGCTGCGACCGGCGTCGACATCATCAACGACGGGGAGATGAGCAAGAGCGGTTTTCAGACCTACGTCACCGAGCGCATCACCGGCTTGGACGGACCATCCCGTCCGCAACCGCCGTGGATAGAAACCCATCTGTTTCCGGAATATTTTCAGTCCGTGGGTCCGGTCTCCTACAGCGGACCTGCGTGCACCGGACCTGTCGCTTGGCGGGGCGATGCATGCGTTCAGCACGACATCGCCGATTTGAAGGCAGCCCTGCAGGGCGTCTCGTCCGGAGAAGTATTCATGCCGGCGGTGTCACCCGGCCAAGTCTGCTACGCTTTCCCCAACGAGTATTACGCGACCGACGAAGCGTACCTATTCGCCGTCGCCGATGCATTGAAACATGAGTACCGCGCCATCGTAGCCGCCGGTTTCGTGCTGCAGCTTGACAGTCCACAACTTGCCCAGTCTTGGAACATGCCCGAGTTCGCGGACCAGACGTTTGCAGATTACCGGAAGTTTGTCGCGCTAAACATCGAAATAATCAACCATGCGCTCTCCGGCATACCGTCCGATCGCGTGCGGCTGCACCTGTGCTGGGGCAATAACGAAAGGCCGCACGTACGCGACATCCCTATCGCCGAGATCATAGATGTCGTTTATGGTGCAAAAGTGGATGCCATTTCCTTCGAGGGCGCCAATCCCCGTCATGCGCACGAGTGGAAAATCTTTAAGGATCATCCGCTGCCCGAGGGCAAGATCATCATTCCCGGAGTAATAGATACACTCACCAATTTCGTCGAGCATCCCGAATTGGTAGCCGAGCGCATAGAGCGCTACGCGAACATCGTCGGCAGCGAAAACGTAATCGCCGGCACCGATTGCGGGTTTTCCAGCCGCGTACGCGCCCAACTGCGCGTGCACCCCACGATCGCGTGGGCCAAGCTGCAGACGCTGGCCGAAGGAGCGAGGCTGATATCAGCGCAACTCTGGAGATAGAGATAAGGGCAACATCGGTTCAGTACTGCGAGAACGGACCAGCGAGCTCCGGGGGGGGGAGGATCGGTCAGTTGCTGAATGTGCGCAGGAACCCGAAGTACGCGTAGTGTTGAAACTTGTGATCTACCCCAGCATAGGGAGTGTACTCCGCCTTCGCTTCGTTGAATGAACGCACCATACGCTCGCGGCTTCCGCCCACTGCTTCGAGAATGAAATCTTCCCCATGCTGGCGGAATCGAATCCATACGTGGCTGCCCGCTGTATCACCTGGCGGCTGCCAATCGCCGCTAACCAGCTCGGCTTCAAGACCCAGTTCGACGAGTTTTCTCCAGGCCCAGAGTGCATGGTCCTCGCAATCTCCTTTCCGAAAGTGCTCGAAGGCTCTCGGGTGCAGCCAGAAATCGGCCTCTTCAAAGAGAACGTCGTCACGTACGTACTCGCATTCGGCTAGCCAAGCGCAGATCTCATCAATGCAAGTCACGCAGACTTTGCTTTCCCCCTCGAAGTACCATGTGAATGGCCTGTACGATCCGCGCCCAAAGGTGGCCAGCTGCATTCGGTAGGGGAAACGCTCCCACGGATCATCTGCTTGCGACCAGCGCGCAACCAAGCGAACCAATGGCTTAAGCGACCAATGCTCGTCCACGTAAAGCAACGGCCTAAGCACCCACCGCAAACTGCGTCTAATGAGTCCCAAAGAGTGAAATCCAGGTGATGGAATAACTAGCGGCAGTGTATATTTTTTCGCGCATGGTCGTGCAACTAACGTTTCCCATTATCCGCAGCAAAAAATGACGCGACGAAGAGACGACGCTTCTTGTTGTCCGCGTTGATGGCGTTGTTAGCAACTCGATTGTGGCTGTGTTTCAGAGTATTCCTCCACGATAAGGTACGCGCCGTTCGATTGCCTTTCTATAACCATATAGTACCCCGTGTCCGTATAGCACTTCAGCACAGAGTAACGATTCGCCTTTATCTTTACTTTGGTGGCGTTCATCGAAACTTCGACGTTGCTGTAAGTGCTGCGGTCCCCTTGAGCCCTAGCCAGCGGCATTACCTTCATCACAAGTGTCTTCCACTGCGAGCCGGATAACTGCATTGAGCGTTCGAGGCCGTGAGGATATCGGCGAAAGGAGCGAATTACTGCACTATCCGAATACAAATTCGCCACCTTGTCATCGTACTTATCACTCAGATCAATGTACTGTGCAAAAAAAGCTCGAGCGGGTGCGGCATCCGCTGCTGCCCCTCGAGCACTAACTACCACCGACGAAAGCGCAATGATTAGAATTGCAGACGCAAGTTGCATCGTTTCCTCCAATTGTACTGGTTAGCCGCACCGACCTTCCCCGCCGTCAAGCTCCTGACTTCGCCGACAAGTGGCTGCGCAAGCAGCTCAGTACGGATGGCATCTTCGGACGGAAGCGTACGGACATTCCATCGAATAAGACGGAGGCCGGCGTCCGCAGCTGCCTTGTTCTTTTTGTCATCGGTGTGGGCTCGTGATGCGCTCTCGTGAATCTTATCGTGAGCTCGATCGCTGCGATCACGGTGGAGTCCTTCCCGCAGACAACAAAATCGTAGCTCAGCATGCATACCCAAACCGTTGCAGGCAAACCGCCACGCTGATACGCGTTCGCTTCCACACAAGGTTAGGCGTCGCTTTCGTGGCGCACTTGGCTTGCGCGTACGACAAACCGCGTCTCTCCCTCGGTGGACTCGACGTGCCAAGGAAGCTCTGTACTAACCTCGAGGAGCGTTTGACCATTCGGGTCTTCGAACTCTCGTTTAATCTCACAGGCTATTGCGCCCGGCGCAGGGTACAAACTATCCGACCACAGATCTGCGTCGGTTACGATAGGCAATTTCTCGATGAAGAGATGCTTCTTGCCGTGACCGTCGATGAGTGAACACTCGACAATACCAGGTTGGTACTCGTCGACGAAACGATCTATCTGGACCTCGAGCACCGTCGTCATCGTGCGACGCCTAATCGTTTGCGTTTTGCCGCGCCGTGCTGAGCGCAGCGAAGTTTGGCGTCGGTCAACAACGCGCTGTTAGGTGTCTTCATCGTGAGCGCCCTGATTGCCCCAAAACGCGAGCACGTGTGGTCTGAGGTGCAGTGTGAAATCGTTGATGTTGGGCTCCGCGAACCTCATAAGGAGGTAATGATCCTCTTTAGTCTTACGGACGGCCAAGCGTGTCATCTTCGAGAACTGTAGCTTGAGCATACGGAACGGCTTGCCGCCGAGCCTCAGTTCCGCCCAACCTTGCGATGGCATGAACTGGAACAGACGCTGTTGTCTCCCAGCTCTGCCTCAAACGTAACGCAGTTTTCCCGGTAGCTAGCGTCTGGGTATTCAAGCTGCGGCTCAACCCCAAAAAAGTCCCTAAGGCTTTCGAGTTCTGCGACAAACTCCATCACGACGCCTACCTGAAATATGAACCCTAAAAGGTAAATACATATCTACCTGCTCTACCCCTGAATGTGCAACTTTCATAATGAAATTCGAGAGTTAGATCCTCGTTCATATACAACGATGCCTTCTTGAAGACACAAGGCCACAAATAATCACGTCAATCAATACTCTACTCTACTGCAATCGACGTCTTACTTATTTCAAGCTTGTCCCGCAACGAGTTGCGAGGTTAGTGGCGTATAAACTGTCCAGTTGCTGTGCCCTGCAACCAAAGAAACTGCCGCATCCGGAGACAGCACAGCCACTCCGCGGTAAGGCGTGGTCTTGTGCAAACCTACGGTCGTCCACCATTCGAACGGCGTCGCGCCCGGTGATGCGCTGTCCGCTATGACGAGAACCTGATCCTGCGCTACTGCCGGCACACGGCTGGTGGCAAAAAGATTACGCCGCCACGATTGATATGCCGGTCTGAAACGCTCGCTCGCAGTGCCACCGCCGCCGCCGCTCTTATATGCTGCGCTTTCGAACACATCACCGGATTCCACGGTATACATCGCCATATAACGCGACGGCCGGCTACCGGGTATATGGAAGCGCTGCGTGGTTAAAAAACCGGGAACCTTCATGAGTACTTTTAAGTACCCCGAATACCACGCGTTCCAGTCGCCTTCCATCTCCGGCATGCCTATTGTGTGTTCGACCATGTAGATCATGTTGTCCGCCCCCATCCCGACCTTCCCCCGCATGCGGAGGAAGGGGACTATTTCTATTTACCGCTCAAAGCTTTGATCAGCGGAGTTATCGACCGCTCGCGCTCCAGGCCCCACACTCGCTTCTCTATCTCCGCTACTTTGTCCACAGGCAGCGCCTTGGCCGCCATGCGTTTGTACTTGGATGCCATCTGCTCGGATGTGAGCGGCCGGCGGTCGCTGCCCAGACAATGGTCTACGGTTTTCTCCAGAATCTTACCGTTCTTGAGTTTTACTTTCATGTCTACACCGCGGCGGAAGTCTTTGCCTTTCTTCTCCCGCTCTTCGCTGCGCACGACGCGAATACGATTCGCAAGCTCTATCAAGTCAGGCCGTGCGACGTTCTCCTCCACCATCTGCTCGACGAAGACGTCGCCCTCGATCAACCGCATCGCCACGCAATACCCCGCGTGTATTTGCGCCGCCGTTAGGCCCTTGGGCTCATAAGGATACCAGCCATGATGATGGACCATGCCTTTGGTGCCGGCTATCGTGATCTCATCCACGTCCGCCGCTGTGATGCCCGTTTCCTTCACCAGCTCGTCGATCGCATTCACGGCCGTTTGATTGCCGCCGCCACATGCGTAGATTTTGATGGTGATGCGCATGATCTCCCAGCGCTTACCCAATCCGTCCACCATGGCGTTTAGATCGAATTGATCTGGACTGTTGCTGATGGTCGTGCAGTAGCCCCCATAGGGTTCTTCGAATATGTTTTCTATGCCGGTAAAGCCGTCCGCCGCCAGCAAGGCGCCATAGAGGCCGCTTTGCGAGCCCTTGGCGCATTGCATGCGCTTCACCATGGACCCGAACTGCGCAGCGCCGAGACCGCATGATTGAGTCCCCGCGATGCCCAACGCATGAAAAAATTGATCGCTGGTCAAGCCGAGCACCATGCCGGCACCGATAGCCGCGGGAAAAGCCGATGTGATGCCCGGAGCATGCCATCCCTTCAGCACCATCTGTTCGCCGTTCATGCACAAACCTACCCGCGGCCCGATTTCGAATCCGGCGATGATGGCTCGCAGCAGCTGCTCGCCGCTGATCTTGTCCGCGCCTAGGTACTCGGCGGCGGCGAATACGGCGGGCAGCACGACTGCGCAACTGTGAAACGACCCGGGCAGGTGCGAGTCGTCCAGCTCGTAACCTTGCACCATGGTGCCGTTTACCAGCGCTGCGTTCACGGCGGAAGCTGTTTCCCCGCGTCCCCAGATAGTGGCCTGCCCACCCTTGGGCTCTAAACGCTTAACGACGTCGGCGAGTATCTGCGTCCACCTTATGTCCGCCGCATACAAGCCGCAACCCAGCCCATCTAATATGAGGCCCTTAGCGCGTGTGACGACATCCGGGGGAACATCGGTTAACTTTATGTTTGTGGCGAAATCAGCTAGTTGGCGTGTGTACGACGGGGTAACCATGTATTAGCCTTGATAGAGAATTGTTGCTTTTTGCCCCCTCCCCGGCCCTCCCCCGCGCTACGCGCAAGGGAGGGAGTTAAGAGAGGCAGTGCCTAAGGGACTTAAGACGGCAGCTTCCAGCCTATCCACTCGCATAGGCCGCGGCCCATGACCCAATCCTTGTCTTCCGCCGTCAGCCACGGCAGTTCTTCCGTAAACTGATCCTGCCTCGATTTGACGTACACCACTTTAGGCAGCCTTAAGGCTGGATTCA
>JADMIO010634620.1_pt1 | contig 16490 bp, 11 predicted proteins | sample 8958161 | NCBI WGS metagenome assembly JADMIO01 (sample SAMN16585339, study PRJNA669376) | soil metagenome | isolation source: Crop rotation soil | place: USA: Cullars Rotation, Alabama | collected 2011
GGCCGCCGGTCACTGGATTGCGGCGCAGATGAACGGTGACAGTCAGCAGATCGCGCAGATCGAGATTGAAGAAGAGGCCTAGTGCGAAGTACGAGTCGCACGAGCGATTGTCGTTGAGAAAATACTTCGGGCAGGTTGCCACGCCATGTTCGGTTTCGTTTTGATGTGATCCACAATGCACGCATTCCTAAAAGGCTGGCGACGGAAATTGGGGTGCCTGGCCCTGGTGATGGCGTGCGTGTTCATGTGTTTGTGGATCAGGGGAACCTTCTACTTTGAACGAGTCGTCATTCCTCATCGAAAAACCTACTCGGTCTTCCGTTCCTGTAACCCCGTCTGGCCTAGCTGTCTCGGTGTGACATGGGCACATCATTGGAACGATCCAACCGCCGGTCCCTTCAAGATCCTAAGCACGAAATGGGAAACTTATCCGACTTACACAGAAGAGAGAATCAGAGAGCTCAAGCTAGAGCACGCTCTTGAAAAATCGTCCCCCACGTGGGCTGCTGAGGAAAACTGGGAGTGGGAATGGCATGGATTCCTGGTCAGAACGGGCCGCGATTACCGGATCCTCGCCGTTCCCTACTGGTCACTCGTCTGGCCGCTCACCCTACTCGCTGCCTACCTGATTCTTTGGACGCCGCGAAAGTCGTACTCCCCAAATCAGCTGGTCAGTACGCGCGAAGAGATTCGTGACAGCGGTTAGCTACGCAGCTCGCTTTTCGCCGGCAACAGCTTCCAGCATTGTCGCCACCTTCTGCGCGTTGTCGATGATCTGCAGGCGCGAAGCGTAGTCCCAGCAAGTCGTGGACATGGCCTGCTTCTGCGATTCGGGCAGAGACAGATGCTCGTCAATCTGACGGGCCAAGGCGTCGACAGACCAGGCGTCGGGGATCAGGTAGCCGTTGCTGCCGTGCTGGATGATTTCGGCTCCGCCGGCAGTCGCCGTGGTGATGACGGGAGTGCCGCAGGCCATGGCTTCCAGGTTTACGTTGGGGAAGGGTTCGTAAATCGTCGGCAGAACAAACAGGTCGGCGGCGCCATAGAAGCGCTGAATCGCCGATTGCCGTCCTGCAAAGATCACTCGCTGTTCGATCCCCAGCGAACGAGCCCGGCGAATGAACGGCTTGGCGGAGCCCTGGCCGACGATCATCAGGCGAGTGTCACGATGCTCCAATCGCGCGACCGCCTGCAGTAGCGTGTCGAGCCCCTTGCCTCGGAAATCCATCGACGCGAACACGATCAGCGGCACATCGGCACCGATCTTCCATTCGGCGCGAACGGCATCGCGCTGTTCGCGCACTCCGGGATGGAACGTCTTTGTGTCGACCCCGTTGATGATCTGGCAGATGCGGGAATCGTCGACGCCGAAATACTGTTTCAGCAGGCGAGTATCGAGTCGCGATTGCACGATGACTCGGCGGACGCCATTTGGGCCGAAGATTTTTTGCTCCAGGTCGAAGACCAGTCGATGTCGTGGATTCAGATGCTGCAGCCAGCGCGTCACCGGGTGGCGGTAGTACATGTTCACCCAGTGAATCTGCAGCCGCTCGGTAAGGCGAAACGTGTCGAGACCGTCGACTCGAGAAAGCCCGTGCACGACATCGAATGAATGCTTCCGCAGCACGTGACCGGTGTTCACGAAGAACGATTTGTTTCGAGTCCACGAGTTCAGACGCAGGACGGGGACTTTCAGGAAACCAACTTCGTCCTTCAAGTCGTCATCAATCGCCTCGCCGACAATGGTCACTTGATGCCCGAGCTTTTGCAGACCGCGAAACAGGTTAACGCAGTACCGTTCGGCGCCTCCCTTTTTCAGCGTGCAGTGACGTCGGACGAGTGCGATGTGCATTGATGTAGGGAATAGTGAGTGGGGAATAGGGGATAGGAAGAGATCAGGCCGCTTTGAACGGCGCGTGCCTGGTCAATTGGCGCTGGATGGCTGCAAAGACATTGTCGACGGACAGTTCTTTCATGCAGCGATGATGTTTCAGGGGGCATTCGCGTTGCTGGCAGGGGCCGCAGTCGAGTTTCAGTTGCAGGTGTTCGCCGCGCGGGTAGTGAGTTTCGCTCCACGCGATGTGAGTTGGTCCGAACAGCGTGATCACCGGCGTACCGAATGCGGCGGCAAAATGCCGGGGCCCGGAATCGGTTGTCACGAGCAGTTGTGAATCGCGGACGGCGGCCTTGGTCAAACCGATACTGAGCTTGGCGTCGGCCAGACTGACGACGGCGGGGTGATTGGCAGACTGAGCAATCCACCGGGCGTCGTCTCGTTCTGACGGACCGCACACGATCAGCACCGTCTTGCCAAGCTGAGTCACCACGCGTCGCGCGAGTTCCACAAAGTGTTCTCGCGGCCAGTTCTTCGCAGCGCCGAACGCGCCGCCCGTGTTGAAGCAGATGTAGTCCTGTCGATTGGGGCCCATTGGATTCGTTCGCCAGAATTCATCAAGCTGCTGTTGATCTTGAGGCAGCACGGCCAGTTCGATTCGACGCGATTCGGCAGGGCACCCCAATCGCTGAGCCAGCCGCAGGTATTCGTCGAGGACCGGATGAGGCTTCGATTTGGGCTTGGGGGTAACTCGATCGGTCAGCAGCCAGCCGCGCAGATCGCGCGAAAAGCCAACTCGTCGTTTTGCCCCGGACAGCCAAGCCAGCCAGCCGGTTCGCAACGAATTCGTCAGCAGCAACGCCGTGTCGAACTTTTCCGCTCGCAATGATCGGATGAACGGCAAGCCGCGTTGGGTCGGATCGTCGCCCCGGGGATTGTAGAAAAGGCTGCGATCGATCAACCCGGTCCCTGCGAGCACGTCGGTAACGTAGGGCCGCATCACGCCCACGATCCTGGCCGACGGAAACTGGTCGCGCACCGCTCGCAGAGTTGGCGTCGCCATCACGACGTCACCAATCCAGTTCGGAAGAAAGATGGCGAGGTTCATAGGGAGTAACGAGATGAAAGTGATGAGTAACGAGAAAGAAACTTGGTGAGATTGAGAACCGCAATTTTCTCGTCACTCGCCACTTTCATCTCGTCACTTCTCTTATGCCGCCCGTCGCTCGGGCTGTGGAATCGGGATGGGGATGGCGATGGATTCGGACTCGCATTCGCGCAGGCGGCGAACGATTTCCGTCGTTGAGACTCCCGGTGTGATCCCGAGCGCTTTCACTCGGCCGCCATATTCGATGACCACTTCGCGGCCGACGATTTCGTCGTCGCGATACGTGCCCCCTTTGACCAAGACATCGGGTTGCAGGGTTTGCAGGATCGCATGTGGCGTGTCTTCGTCGAACACCACGACATAGTCGACCGATTCCAGCCCGGCCAGCATTTGAGCTCGATAGTCCTGGTCGAAGATCGGGCGATCAGGGGCCTTGTTCAGTCGACGCACGCTGTCGTCACTGTTGATGGCGACGATCAGGCAATCTCCTTCACGGGCCGCTTCTTTCAAGTACGACACATGACCGACGTGCAGCAGGTCGAAGCAGCCATTGGTGAGGACGACTTTTTGACCGGCCTTGTGACGCGCAGAAACGTGTCGTGACAGTTCGTCCAGCAGGCAGACTTTGCCGTGCGAACGACGGCTGCCGTGCAGCAGGTCGGTCAGGATTTCTTTGCGGCTGATGCGGACCACACCAACTTGTTCAACTTCCAGCCCGCCCGCTACATTGGCCAACCGACAAAGCTTTGTCGGTTCGATGGCCGCAGCCATCCCCAGTCCGAACATCGCCAGCACCATGTCGCCGGCACCGGTGACGTCGTAGACCTCGCGAATCCGAGTGGGCAGATGGACAGGATCGCTGCCGCGGCGCGCGAGCACAATGCCGTCTCGATCGAGCGTCACAAACGCCATCTCGAGTCCAAACTTCTCGACCAGCACTCGGCCCGCCTGATACGCGGCATCGATGGAACGAACCTCGATGCCAGTCGCCTTGTGAGTTTCCGAGCGATTTGGCGTCACGCCCGTCGCACCGCGGTACAGGTTGTAGTCACCACCCGCCGCCGGATCGACAACGACAGGAAGCCCGGCAGCACGAGCCGCCGCAATGATCGGTTGAACAACCTCGCGTGTGCAGACGCCTTTCGCATAGTCGGAAATCAGCACCGCCTGAAATTCACTCAGCCGAGGCAGAATCGCTTCCAACAGTTGGTTTGCAATCTCAGTGCGAATCGGATGACGCACTTCCCGGTCGACTCGCAGCATCTGATGAGGATGCCGATGCTGGGCTCGGCCCATGAACCGGACCTTGCACGTGGTTGGGCGATCGTTGTCGCAGACCAGCGCGGTGCAATCGACGCCTGCTCGCGTCAGCTCTTCCGCGACTAGCTTGCCATCGGCATCCCACCCGACGACGCCGGCCAATGTCACTTCCGCGTCCAGCCCGCGCAGCATGTTGGCGACATTCGCCGCGCCGCCCAGCCGAGTTTCCTGGCGGTCTTCGCGCAACAGGATGACCGGGGCTTCCTGGCTGATTCGTTCGGCGTCGCCCCAGACATACCGGTCCAGGATCAAGTCGCCGATCACCAGGATTCGCGGCGTTCCCAGCCGCTCCATTTCATCGATCAAGTCATACGACATGGCGTTTGCCGTCCTTGGCCGCCCGGGCGTTCGTTCGAATTGTGTTCGCAGCGATGCAATCTCTGCCGAAACTGGTCATCCAGCGCGCGGAATCATCGTCGGGGAAGGAAGTTAAGTCAATGCGGGTTCGGTATCCTCTGGTCCCGCATAATTTAATAAAAACAATGTTGACTTTAACAAAATTAAAAATAGAATGGACCTCGACATTCATCTTGTTGAGGTTTTCGATGTCGTTTGAGCTTCCCCGTTCTTCCTGGATTGATCGCCTGAGCGACGAGGACAAAAGCTTCCTGAAGCGATTTGTGCTCGCCTCGGGTTCGCTGAAGGCGGTCGCGGAGGAATACGGGATCAGTTACCCCACCGTCCGGCTGCGGCTGGATCGGTTGATCGAAAAGATCCGGATCTTCGACAGCGAACAGATTGTCAGCGAGTTTGAGCGCCAACTTCGAGCTCAACACATCGACGGCAAACTGGACCACGCCACGATGAAGGTGCTGCTGGACGCTCACCGCACCGAACAAGCGCGCCTGATGCGCGAACTGTTGCCCGACGAAAAAATCACGTGACAGCCGATTGTTCGACTTTGAACAACTTTGCTGAAACGAAAAACCTGCAGCGTCTCACCCGGCGAGACGCAATTCAGTCAATTGGAGCGTGTCCTCATGAGAACCCAAACGTCGATTCGCAATCTGTGCCTGGGCCTGACACTGATCGTTGTCGCACAGGCTCATGCGGAGGATCAACCGATGACAGTCATCACCACCGTGAAATGGGACGAGTTGAAAGAAGCCGGCAAGCTGAAAACCGGCGAAGTGATTCCGAGCGAAAATGGCCAGGCCGCTCGCCTGAAGATCGTCAACAAGACCGCCGGAAGTCTGCCGCTGTGTGAAATCGACAGACCCGCGATCAAGACGCCCAGCTACGCCATTCGCGGCAAGATCAAATATCAAAACGTGGTCGGCGTCGGCTTCCTGGAAATGTGGAACCACTTCGGCAAGCAAGGCCAATACTTCACACGGACGATGGACGCTTCGGGGCCCATGGGCATGGTGACGGGAACGTCTGCCGAGCGAGAGTTCATTCTCCCGTTTCACACGATGGGCCAGGCGCCCGCGCCGGACAAGCTCGTCGTGAACCTGGTTCTGAATGGATCCGGCGAAGTCGAGATCAGTTCGCTGGAACTGGTTCCCATCGATGCCATGGGCGGAGGATGGTGGAGCGGCCAGACCGCAGGTTTGATTGGCGGCATCGCGGGAACGCTACTGGGCCTGTTGGGAGCGGTCCTTGGTGGCCTGACGAGCCTCGGCAAAGGAAAAAAGCTGGTCATGGCCATGTCGGTCGTGTTGGCCAGCCTGGGACTGATGATCCTGGTCACGGGTGTCTATGCGGTTGCCGTCAGCCAGCCCTACGACGTCTTTTACCCGCTGCTGCTGGTGGGTGGCTTGACGATGGTGGCCGGCTTCGTCGTCATGGCCGTCGCCCCCGCTCGCTACCGCGACGTCGAATTGCGACGAATGCAGGCGCTCGATTTGACCTGATGCCTTGTAGCTAATCTCGCCAGAGATTGGGCAGGGCGCGGGAATCGCCACTCATGGGGAACCGATCTAAATGGGTTACTACAATACCACTTGCTGCGCTGGTCTTGCCCGCTTCCGCGGCTTCCAGAGAATTAGCCAGGCAGAGAGCCCTGTCAGAGATGGAACGGCGATCCAGTAGGGAATGACCACCACGTAGGCTGTCTTAATCTGAGGCGAATCCGGTTGGCCAAAAACGCCGACATTTCCGATGGCTAGAATTCTGCGAAGCTTTTGAATGAAGTTCCGCAAACCATGCATATCGCCATGGTCAAAACGGGACCGCCCGCCGATTAGGGGGTAATAGTCAGAAGTACTCGCGACCGAATATCCAATGCACAGAATGCCATCGTCGGAACCCGCCCAGACCAAGTTGGTTCTGGTGATCGGGTAATAGGCATCATCATGGTAGACGAGGCTTGTCAGCCAGCCGGCCAGCAACGTGACCGACATCACGAGGGTCACGCAACCCAGTTTCCGCTGCCAGCCTTTGAAGAACTCGCCCATCGTGCCATCACGATACGCGGGTGCGGCTGGGCATTCTATCTAATGGGAATTCCACGACCGGTACCACTGTCACCCGACAATTGATGCTGTTGGCCGTAACGGACCCTCTTGGCCCCAGACCATTTGGAGAACGCCCCACTTGTTAAGAAACCATTTGCGGCCGTCGCCGCCGCTTGCTCATTAAATCTTCGTAATGTAGCTTATGCCCACCACACGTCACCTCGATCCGGGCCACGCATTCCTTCAATAGACGAGGATCGAAAATGAGCCGCAGATGGTCTGACTGGATTCTTGCGCGCTGGAATCGAATTGGGTCCCGCTGGCAGGCGATTCTGGAAGCGAAACGTCGCCGGGCACGTCGACGAAGCAGCCCGTTGCCTCGCATCGAGCCGCTTGAAGTCCGAATGCTCTTGTCTGCCGATCCGACGCTGACCGTCATTTTAAATTCGGCGACGATGAGTGAGTTTGCAGCCGGGAACGGTGTGCCCGCGATCGTTCAGCGTACGAATGCAGACCTGTCTCAGCCCCTGACGGTCAATCTGCAGTCGAGTGACACGACCGAAGCCACGGTCCAGGCTAGCATCGTCATTCCCGCAGGTGCGTCGTCCGCAAGCTTCCTGGTGCGGCCGGTGGACGACAATATCCTGGATGGTTCGCAATCGCTGCAAATCACCGCTTCCGCCCCCGGATTCGTCTACGCATCTTCCACGCCCGCGGTGGTGGGCCTCGATCAGACATTTGGTTCCAGCGGATATGCGACGGTTCCGCAATCATGGTCGCTGTCGAACGTCTATCCTGACCTTGTCATTCAACCGAACGGAGCGATTGTTTCGCTGTCGCAAAGCCCGGGATCCAGCACCAGTTGGAGCCTGGCACGCCGGAATTCCAACGGCACCGTCGATATCAGTTTTGGCGGCAATGGAGCGGTAAACACCACGTTTGCGAATGCCACCAGTGTTTCTCCCACCGCGCTGGCTCTGCAATCCGATGGGAAGATTCTTGCTGTGGGGCATGCGGCGGGCGGGGTCACGGTTTGGAGCGACCTGGTCGTTGCACGCTATAACTCCAATGGCTCGCTGGACACCACGTTTGGCGCCGGCGGAATCCTGAGGATCGAGCGGGCGACACACACGAACATCAATGATGTGTCGGTGCTCGGTAACGGTTCGATCCTGCTGGCCGGCACTGAGGGAAATGGCGGCTTCCTGGCGCGAATTACTGCGAACGGATCGCTCGACACGTCGTTCGGGACGAATGGGGTCGTGTTGAGCTCGCCGGCGGGATACTCCTTCGCGTACTTCAAATCACTGAACATTCAAAGCGACGGAAAAATCCTTGTCGCTGGGGGTGGCAATGCAGTCGGAGTGAACCAGTCCGTGTTCCTTGCCGCGCGGTTCCTACCCGATGGAACACTCGATACCTCTTACGATTTCGACGGCTTCCAACAAATCGACACCAATCCACTGGCGGTCTCCAGCGGAGTGTTGCGGAGTTCCGTTCTGCAGGCGGATGGCAAGTTGGTCATGGTGGGTTACGACGCTCCCAGCTCTTCGGCAAATGAAAACTGGGCGATCGTTCGGCTGAATACCGATGGTTCGCTGGATTCGAGCTTCAGTAGCGACGGCACGACGGTGCTCGATTTCAATGGCCTGTCCGACTATGCGAATGACGTCGTGATCCAATCCGACGGGCACATCCTGGTCATGGGCGAAGCGTTTGTTTCCGGTAACGGATACGACCTGGCAGTAGCACGGTTCAATGTCGATGGGACTCTCGACACCACGTTTGATGGTGATGGAAAGATCATCCTTCCAAACTGGACCGCAACGATCTGGGAGCAGATCTGGGCAGGTGAATTGAATGCCGAAGGAAACCTGGTGTTTCTGGCCGGCTATAACAATGACATGCGCGTGGGGCGGATCAATCTGAACGCGATGACTCCGCCGCGCGATACTCTGACCGTGACCGACTTCGAGACATTGATCGTTTCCATCGGCCCAACATCAGTCTCCGAAAACGCGGGGCCGGCCGCAGTCACCGGAACGGTCACGCGAGGCGATATCGGCGATCTCTCGTCACCTCTGACTGTGTCCCTGCAAAGCAGCGATACGACCGAATTGACGGTGCCAGCGACAGTCGTCATTCCCGCAGGCCAGAGTTCGACGACGTTCGCAATTAATGCCGTGGACGATGCGATTACCGATGGAACGCAATCCGTCTCCATCCTGCCTTCGGCGAGCGGCTACATTTCGTTTTCGGACAGTTTGTCCGTGACCGACGACGATACCAACGTCGCACCCGTGGCGTCATCGCAAAGCAGAACCGGCAATGAAGACTCGGCCCTGGATGGGCAAGTCTCCGCGACCGATGCCGAAGGTGATCCGCTGACCTACTCGGTCGTGACGAACCCGGCTCATGGTCAGGTGACTCTGAATTCGAACGGGGTGTATGTCTATACCCCGGCTCTCAACTTCTATGGGACAGACACGTTTCAGTTCCGCGCGTTCGACGGGCGGGCCTTCTCAAATACGGCAACCGTCTCCATCTCGGTGCTCTCCATCAACGACGCTCCCGTGGCGGTTGATGACACTTACACCTTGAACGAAGACACGGTTCTGAACACTTCCGTTGTGTCTCAGCCAGTCACCAGTGTGCAGATGACAAGCGATCCGGGCGACTACATTGGCCAGGGGAAGACTTACAATCTGTCATCCGGCATTTCGGCCTTCGCCGCCAATAACGGCAGCTTTGTTCGTGTGAATTACAGCAACCCCAACAATAGCAGCGACTATTGGACCATCGAATTTGAATCACCGGGCGCTGGTGTGCCGCTGGCCGTGGGGACCTATTCCGGAGCAACACGTTATCCGTTTAATCCCGAGGGGACACCGGGACTCAGCGTGACGGGCCAGGGTCGCGGCAGCAACACTCTCACGGGGTCGTTCACGATCAACGCGATTGCCCTCTCGGCAAACGGTCTTCTGCAGAGCTTTTCGGCAACTTTTGAACAGCATTCCGAAGGGAGCACTCCTGCCCTGCGAGGTACGGTGAATTACAACTACCAGGCGGGTGGACCTGCTGGGGTGCTGGTCAATGACATTGACGTAGATGGAAATGGGCTTGCGACATCCGTGGTCCAGGCGCCGCTGCACGGTTCGGTCACGATGAACCCGAATGGCACCTTCACCTACACGCCCGCGGCGAATTATCACGGTTCTGACTTCTTCACCTATGTCGCCAGCGACGGCGCTCTGACGTCCGATCCGGCAACAGTCACATTGGTCGTGAACTCGGTCGAGGATGCTCCGTCCATCGTAAGTCAAAACTTTGCGATCGATGAAAACACGCCTCCCACGGTCAGCCTGGGATGGGTGGCGGCAAGCGACGGGGATGCGGGTCAAACGTTGACATATGCGATCACGGCGTCCACACACCCCGGCGCGTTCACAATTAACGCCCAGACAGGCGAGCTGACTTTAGTCGATAGCTCGCTACTGGATCACGAGCAAGCAGACCGAGCGATCGTCACCGTCACTGTCACGGACGACGGAATTCAACCGCTGTCCTCGTCGGCCGACATGGTGATCACCATTAACGACGTCAACGACGGGCCGATCATTCTGACAGATTCGCTGAGCGTGAATGAGAATGCTGCCAATGGCAGCGTAGTCGGCTTGATCGAGACGCTGGATCAAGACGCGAACCAGACACTGACCTACACTCTGATCCACGATTCCACCGGAGCATTCGCCCTCGATTCTTCGACGGGAGAACTGAGCGTCGCAAATGGCTCGTACCTGAATTACGAGATGAGTCGAGAGGGGTATATCCTTGTCAGTGTGTTCGACAGCGGATCACCTTCGATGTCGTACATTCGCCAGATCGCAATCAATATCAACGACGTCAACGAAGCGCCGACATTGTTCGCGCAACCAATGACCGTCGATGAAAATCCGTTCAGCCAGAGCTTCGTCGGTGTTGTTTTCGCCACGGAACCCGACGCAAATCAGGCAGTCACCTTTGCGATCACCGGGTCGACGCTTCCGGGAGCCTTTACGATCGATCCAACGGCCGGCGCGATCCTGGTCGACAATGCCGCCTTGCTGGATTATGAAGCCGTTCAAAGCGTGACGCTAACCGTCACCGCGACCGACACTGGCAGCCCGGCCGCCTCATCGTCGATCCCTGTGACGATCTCCCTGGTCGACAAGAACGAAGCCCCGACAATGGCGAATCAATCGTTCTCGATCAACGAGAACTCTGCCAATGGAACGGTGGTAGGAACGGTTGCCGCGTTCGATGCTGATGCCGGCCAGACGCTGAGCTATTACCTCGGAGGAACCTCGCTGGAGGGAGCCTTCGCCATCGATGAAGCCACCGGCGACATCCTCGTGGCAGATTCTCAACTGCTGAACTACGAAGCCGTCGGAAGCGTAACCTTGTTTGTGGCAGCCGTCGATAACGGCAACCCGAACATGTGGGCGGTCAGTCAGGTGACGATCACAATCGCCAACGTGAACGATGCTCCGGTTCTCGCCAGTCAATCCTTTGCCGTACGCGAGTACCTGAACAGCGGTTCGGTCGTGGGCACCATGACGGCGACCGACGAAGACGCTGGTCAGACAGTCATTTATTCGATCGATTCTTCGTCGCTGCCCGGGGTGTTCATGATCAACCCGTTCACGGGCGAGATTCTCGTTCAGGATGGCAATCCGCTCGACTACGAAACGGTCACGAATGTCACCCTGTCCATCCGCGCCACCGATAGCGGCAATCCGTCGAAATCGACAACGGCGAGCGTTTCCGTCGCCATCAACGACGTCAATGAATCGCCAATGATGTCAGATCAGTCCTTCCCTGTCGCCGAAAACTCGGCGAATGGGACCGTCGTGGGAACTGTCCTGGCGACAGATGTCGATGCGGGGCAATCGCTGACTTATCAAATCTTCTCTTCGCCGGTTCCAGGAGCTTTCGCCATCAATGCCGCCACGGGACAGATTACCGTGGCAAATGGTTCGTTGTTGGACTTCGAATCGCGGACCAGTATCGAGTTGGCGATCCTCGTGACGGACAATGGCATTCCGGCACTGGCGACCTTTGCACCGATTACGATTAACGTGACCGATGTCAACGAAGCTCCAGTCGTGACATCGACATCGTTCAGCCTCAATGAAAACAGCGCGAACGGGACGGCCGTTGGAACGGTCAGTGCATCAGACCCCGACGCCGGTCAAACTCGCACCTTCGCGATTACCGGGGGCAACACGAACAACGCCTTCGCCATCAACCCAACGACCGGCGCCTTGACGGTGAATAACTCGGCGGCGCTCAACTTTGAAGCTACGCCAACGTTCTCGTTGACCATCACGGCAACCGACAATGGCACGCCTGCCCAGTCTGGCTCGGCAACGGTGACGGTCAATCTGACCAACGTCAACGAAGCTCCAGTCGTGACGTCGACGACGTTCAGCCTCAATGAAAACAGCGCGAACGGGACCGCTGTGGGAACTGTCAGTGCATCAGATCCTGACGCGGGTCAGACTCGTACCTTCGCGATTACGGCAGGCAACACGAACAACGCCTTCGCCATCAACCCCACGACGGGGGCCCTGACGGTAAACAACTCGGCGGCGATCAACTTTGAAGCCACGCCGACGTTCTCGCTGACAATCACAGCGACTGACAACGGAACGCCGGTCAAGTCGGGCTCGGCAACGGTGACGGTCAATTTGACCAACGTCAATGAAGCTCCGGTGGTGACGTCGGCAACGTTCAGCCTCAATGAAAACAGCGCGAATGGGACGGCTGTCGGGACGGTCAGTGCTTCAGACCCCGATGCCGGTCAGACTCGCACTTTTGCGATTACGGCGGGCAACACGAACAACGCCTTTGCCATCAATCCCGCGACGGGCGCAGTAACGGTGAATAACTCGGCAGCACTCAACTTCGAAGCCACGCAGACGTTCTCGCTGACTATTACCGCGACCGACAACGGCACGCCTGCCCAAGCTGGCTCGGCGACGGTGACGGTCAATCTGATCAACGTCAACGAAGCTCCGGTCGTGACGTCGACAACGTTCAGCCTCAATGAAAACAGCGCGAATGGGACCGCTGTGGGAACGGTCAGTGCATCAGATCCTGACGCGGGTCAGACACGCACCTTCGCGATTACGGCAGGCAATACTAACAACGCCTTCGCCATCAACCCCACCACGGGGGCCCTGACGGTAAACAACTCGGCAGCACTCAACTTTGAAGCCACGCCGACGTTCTCGCTGACCATCACAGCCACCGACAATGGCACGCCCGTCAAGTCGGGCTCGGCAACCATTACGGTCAATCTGAACAACGTCAACGAAGCTCCAGTCGTAACGTCGGCAACGTTCAGCCTCAATGAAAACAGCGCGAATGGGACGGCTGTCGGGACGGTCAGTGCTTCAGACCCCGATGCCGGTCAGACTCGCACTTTTGCGATTACCGCGGGCAACACGAACAACGCCTTCACCATCAACCCCACGACCGGCGCCGTGACTGTGAACAACTCGGCGGCGCTCAACTTCGAAACCACGCCGACGTTCTCGCTGACAATCACCGTGACTGACAACGGCACGCCTGTCAAATCGGGCTCGGCGACAGTCACAATCAATCTGACCAACGTCAACGAAGCTCCGGTGATTTCGGCGCAGTCAATGGCAGTCAAAACGAAGGCGAAAGTCGGAGCGGTCGTCGGAACGGTGACCTCCAGTGATCCAGACGCCGGCCAGACGCGGACCTATACGATCGTTTCAGGAAATGGGTCTTCAAACAATTACTTCTCGATCAACTCGACCACTGGAGTCATCACGGTGAACAATGGGAACGCCGTGAAGTCTGCTGGTCAATTTGACCTGGTCGTTCGTGTCACGGACAACGGTTCTCCCTCCCTGTCGTCCACAGGGACCGTTCGAATCTATGTGAACTCAACCGGCACGGTTCCGTCGGGCGGCCTTGCAGCGAACTCAATGGACTCCACCACGACAGACGCCGGTTTGTCGTACTTCGCTGGCGATGACGACAAGAAGAAATCGACATAGAGGCAATGTCGCGGCAGAGGGGGCTAGGGAATAGGGACTGGGGACTAGGGGCAGCATGACTGAACTCCAACAATGTTGCCGCATGATGGCTGCCTGCTCGCGCCGAGTTCTGGCAAGGTAGGTAGCCAACGCTTCTGAACTCCTCGGTCCGAGGTGCGAGCCGCACGGGCGGTTGGCGAGGAGGCAATGCGAAGCCGGGTGTTGGGTATTGGCAATTGGGTGTTGGGGGTGAAGATGGAGAGCAGACTGACGCCTGAACTCCAGCCTGTGATCGTGGCGCTGACACAACCTCGGTTCGAAGCAAATGGAACGGATTGGAACTGTTGGGCGCGATTTTTTGAGTTCCATTTGGAGGCGAGCCGTACGGGCGGTCGTAGCCCGCAGAAATCGTTGCTTCCGTCCGCGCGAGGCGGACGGAGAGCTTTTTCGCTGATGCGGGTGGTTGTGGTAGCTGGCCATTGTTGATCCCGTTGGAGCAAGCCCAACGGAAATCTGGTGTCGACACAACCCGGCCCGAGGTACTCGCCGTACGGGCGGTGGCGTGAGGGAATATTTTGGGTGGGTGAGCTTTTCGCGCCCTGTTCGATGGCCTTTGAAAAGTCGCGAACTGTCGCGGTTTGTCGTGGATTGTCCCGAAATACGATTCGTTTCGGTCTGACAGTTCGGGACAGTAAGTGGGGGCTAGGGAATAGGGACTGGGGACTAGGGAGCATGACTGAACTCCAACATTGGCGCTGACAGAACTGCGGGCCTGGAGGCAATGCGAAGGCGGGAGTTGGGTATTGGCAATTGGGTGTTGGCTGAAGAGAAGACACGGGTTTGTCGGGTGCGAGCCGCACGGGCGGTTGGCGTGGAGGCAAGCGGCAGTAGTGGATAGTGGACAGTGGATAGTGGACAGTGAAAACCAGGATGGGACGCCAGCTCGCGCCGAGTTCGAATGTCATTGCGGCTCCTTTGAAAAGTCGCGAACTGTCGCGGTTTGTCGCATTTTGTCCCGAAAAACGGGTCGTTTCGGTCTGACAGTTCGAGCCCGCACGGGCGGTTGGCGTAGAGACAATGCGAGGCCGGGAAATTGGCAATTGGGTGTTGGCTGAAGGGAAGACACGGGCTTGTCGGGTGCGAGCCGCCTCCCCGTTCGCCTTGAGTGACCTGTTCGCGCCATGTTCCCTCCCTAAGGTGCGAGCGGACACGCGATGCGGGTAGCGAAAAGTCGTGGCTTCCGTCCGCGCAAGGCGGACGGAGAGCTTTTCCGTGCCGGTCGAAACAATATCGCGAGTAGTCGATCGCTGTCCCGGTTGGAAATGGTAGCTGGCCATTGTTGATCCCGTTGGGGCAAACCCAACGGAAATCGGATGTCGACACAGCCTCGGTCGGAAGTGCGAGCCGCACGGGCGATTGGCGTGGCGACAATGTTTTGGGTGGGTGGGCTGTTCGCGCCATGTTCTCGGTCGGAACCGGGTGGCGACCGGTACCGTTGGGGGAACTGTGAAGCGTCTGTTGAATTGCCATTTGCCTGTCCGAATAAAAAAGGCCGCGGCTCGGGGAGGAGTCGCGGCCCGTTTGTTACAGTGCCACTTCGAATTGTTCTTGCTGCCTCAATTGCAGTGGGGTGTATAGTATGATTGCAGCCGCATGCAGTCAATGCCTGTTTTAATAGTGTTACAAACTATTTTATATATTATTGTAAATACTGGTGGGCTGCCAGTTTGCGTCTCGTGTGTTTCGCCAATTCGGCAGATGGTACTGTCCCAGGCGCTAGCCCGTTAGACTGGTGCGGTCGGTTTCCTGGCGTCTGGCGAAGATTTTCTATGAATCCCTATCATCAGTTTCTTGACCTTCCCGAGTCTGTGTTGTCTCCGGATTACTATGCGCTGCTTGGGCTGCCTCGATTTACGTCGGATCCCAAGCTGATTCGTGCCGCCGCTGTGGAGCGGAATTCGCAACTGAGGAAATGGGATAACACCAAGCACTTTCAGGCGGCCAATCTGCTTCTGGACGAGGTTGTGGCTGCTGCCTTGGTGCTTGAGGATCCGAAGAGAAAAGCCGCCTACGATGCCCAGTTCCTTCCGCAAATGGACCACGTCGAAGCGGCCGAAAAGCAGGCTCGGGGTAAGCCTCAACATTTACAGGCTTGGGTCGCTGGTCTACTGGCGACTGCCACGGCGGCGATCCTGCTGCTCGTCGCTTTCCATTGGCTGTGGCCTGGAAGTCAGGAGAAACCTCACGTCCTTCATCCGATGCCTACCGCGGTGGCTTCGCCGACCAGGGTGAAGACTGATCCGCTGGAAGATCCTTCTATCACCGAGGGCCTGCCGGTTGCGACCATTGAAGAAGCACCTGCTGTGAAAGACGACCCGAAAGCCAACTTGATGATTGGGCAGGAGCTGTGCTTTGGGCAAGGGGACTGGGATTCGGGTCTGAAGCTGATGGCGCGAGGCTCCGACGCCGACTTGAGATCCCTGGCCGAGAAGGATCTTGCCTCACCGACGGCTGCCGCAGAACAGATGGCGGTGGGGGATGGGTGGTGGGATGTGGCGCAGAATGAGACTGGTCTGCCCAGAGCACACGTCGCGACGCGAAGCGCGTACTGGTATCAGAAAGCACGAGGGTCCGTCTCAGGCCTGACTGCAGTAAAGCTCGATCAGCGGATCAGAGAGTGCCTCGCTTTTGCTGCTGGGACATCTGCTGCAAACAAGATCCCAGCCCCGTGAGGTTGGAAGCGGCTGATGCAGGCAAGGCATCATAGCGAAGACACT
>JADMIO010830255.1_pt1 | contig 16490 bp, 17 predicted proteins | sample 8958161 | NCBI WGS metagenome assembly JADMIO01 (sample SAMN16585339, study PRJNA669376) | soil metagenome | isolation source: Crop rotation soil | place: USA: Cullars Rotation, Alabama | collected 2011
GCCGCGACTTCAAGTCACGTGAATTCCAAGCTTCGGATCCCACTGTGCTGGAAAGGGACGCTCCGGCGCCGGCTGAAAATAGAACGCCTTCACCGCTCCGGGATAGCGATCCACCATCACCGGCCGATCCAGGTCGTCCGTCAGCAGAGTCTCATCGGTGTTCCCGAAATCGCTGCCCCACTGAATCTCGCTGCCCTTCGACTGAAGCTTCTTCACAGCCTCGTCGTAAGTCATCCGGTGGAACGGACCCTTCACACCTTCGAGCTTCGAAACGTCGCGCTCCAACACCTTCAGTTCTTCGCCGCGATGCTCCAGCACCCGCGCGATGATGAACAGAATCATCTCCTCGCCCACGCGCTTCACTTCTTCTAAGTCCGCGTACGCCATCTCCGGCTCCACCATCCAGAACTCGGTGAGATGCCGTCGCGTCTTCGATTTTTCCGCGCGGAACGTAGGCCCGAAGCAGTACACCTTACCGAACGCCGCCGACGTTGCTTCGCTATAAAGCTGCCCCGACTGCGCCAGGTACACCTTCTCGTCCTCGAAGTAATCGACCTCGAACAGCGTCGTCGTCCCCTCGCACGCGGCGGGGGTGAAGATCGGGGTGTCCACCAGAATGAACCCGTGCGAATCGAAATAATCGCGGATCGCCTTGATCACTTCGTGCCGAACGCGCAGTGCCGCGTGCTGCCTCCGGCTGCGTAGCCACAGGTGGCGATGGTCCATCAGGAAATCGATTCCGTGGTCCTTCGGCGTGATCGGGTAAGGATCGGTTTCCGGCACGCGCTGCACGATCTCCGCGTCCTCGACGTCCAATTCGTACCCGCCGTGGGCGCGTGGCTCGGCGCGAATCTTCCCGCGCACGATCAGCGAGGACTCCTGTGTCAGGTCCTTCAGCGATTCAAACAGCGCCTCCGGCAACGCGCTCTTCACCGCGACGCACTGGATGATTCCGGAGCCGTCGCGAACCTGCGGAAAGCAGATCTTCCCGCTGCGCCGCAGATTGTACAGCCACCCGGCGATCTCCACGCTTTCGCCGACATGCTTGCCTGCGTCGGCGACCGTGATGCGGTTTCGAGCAGCTTGTCCGTCAGAATTCATGAGGTGTTTTCAATCCCTCCAACCGGTCAAAGACCGTCCTTACCACGTCGAGCGGGTGCCCCATCTCAGGAACCTCCCGCAGTTCCAACAGCAGCGGATATTGCCTCGGCGCCGATCGCAACAGTTTCATCGCTTCCGCCCAGTCAATCGTGCCTCCAGCGCCGTCGTGCATCGGAAACAGGTGAGAATCTTCGTGTCCGTTGTTGTCGTGAATATGCGTCGAACGGATCCGCGATTGCAGCGCCTTAAACTCGCTCTCAATCGCACCCAGCAGATGTGCATGCCCGATATCGAAGCACACGTTCAAATCCATGTGCGTGATATCGAGAAACAGGAGCAGCCGGGAAGCGCTCGCCAGTTCATTCGGCGTATTCTCGAGCAGCACTTCCACGCCGCGATGCCGCGCGAACACCGTGATTTCCTCTAAAGAAGAGAGCGTACTGTCAATCTTGCGCTCGTCGTATTCTTCGCCCGTGACGCCGATGTGTTGGATCAGGTAGCGGAACGGGATGCTTTCCGCGATCTCCAGTGCGCGCTTGATTTCGTCCACGGACTGAATCCGCCGCGCCTTCGTCAATTCGCAAATATTGATGACCGAATTTGGACCGGAGCGCCCCCAGGCATCGTCGCTGTACATCGGAGCGTGCAGCGAATGCATCTTGAGTTCCGCGTCGCGAAACCAATGGGCAAGCTCGTTGATCTGCGCGCGGTCGCGATAATCCAGATGCTGGCGCGCGCAAAAAATCTCGACCAGCGGAATTCCCGAGCTCCAACACCGGTCGAGCCAAGCCGTCGTCAACCGATGATTCGCGAACAAGTGCGTCGAAAGAGCGCGCTCCATCAATAACCGGCGGCCTTTCCCGAGCCTCGTCCGTCCGTACCGCCTTGCAACCAACCGCCGCTATTCACAATCGCCTCCACACGCGCTCCGACAATGCCGGCCGACGGATCGATCTGGTGCCCGCGCATCCGCAGCAGGGCCCGCGTGTCCGGCGAAATCGCAGGGTCCACGAAAAGCTGGTCCGGCTCCCATTGATGATGCATGCGCGGCGCGTCGATGGCATCTTGAGCGTTCATTCCGAAGTCCACTACGTTAAGAATCACTTGTAGCACGGCCGTGATGATGCGCGGACCGCCTGGTGCGCCCACAGCCATAAAGAATTTTCCGTCCCGCGTCAGGATCGTCGGCGACATCGAAGAAAGCGGCCGCTTGCCGGGTTGGATCGCGTTCGCCTCGCCCTGCACCAGTCCGAACATATTCGGCGATCCGGGCTTTGCCGCGAAATCGTCCATCTCATCGTTGAGCAGGAAGCCCGCGCCGGGAACCGTGATGCCGTTGCCGTAGCCGTCATTCAAAGTGTACGTAACCGCGACCGCGTTGCCCTCGGAATCGACAACATTGTAATGAGTAGTCTCCGTGTGCTCCGCGCCCGCAGGTGTGCCCTGGGCGATCTTCGCGCTCGGTGTCGCGTGTTCCGGATCGATCGTCGCCCGCCGAACGCGAATGTATTCCGCATCCAGCAACCCGGCCAGCGGCATCTTCACGAAATCCGGATCGCCGAGGAACGCCCGCCGATCCGCGTAGAACCGCCGCATCACTTCCGCCAAGTAATGAATGGTTGCCGCCGAACCCGCGCCCGATTTCTCGTAGCCAGAACCCTCCAGCATCCCGAGCATCTGAAGCAACCCGACCCCGCCCGAGCTCGGCGGCGGCGCAGCGATGATGCCGTAGCCGCGATACTCGCCCGTGAGCGGCGTGCGCTCCGCTGCAGCGTAGCCCTTCAAATCGTCCAGCGTAATCAGCCCGCCATTGCGAGCCATGGCGTCCGCCAAAAACTTCGCCGTCTCGCCCTCGTAAAAGTCCTTCGCGCCCAACCGCGAAATCCGCGCGAGCGTCCGCCCGAGTTCAGGCTGAACCAGCGAATCTCCTGCCTCAAAAAACGTGCCGTTCTTCTGAAAAATCCGCCGCGATTCCGCATCGCGCACCAGGTTCTTCGACCCGCGCAGCGATTCCTGCAGCGAATAACTCACCGTGAAACCTTTGGATGCCAACGTAACCGCGGGTTCCACCAGCGAAGCCCACTTCGCCCGCCCGTACTTCTTGTGCGCGAATTCGAATCCTCGAACGGTACCCGGCACCCCGGACGACCGCCAACCCTCGACGCTCTCCCGAGTCGGATTCCCGGCGGCGTCCAAGTACATGTTGCGCGCGGCTTTTTCCGGAGCCCGCTCGCGGAAATCGAGAAATGTCGATCGGCCGTCGGCGAAGCGAATCAGCATGAATCCGCCGCCGCCCAGATTGCCCGCAAAAGGGTGGGTCACGGCGAGCGCGAATCCCACACCGATCGCCGCGTCTACCGCGTTGCCGCCGCTTTGCAGAATGCGAACCCCGACGTCCGTGGCAAGCGGCTCCTGGGCGCCCACCATCGCGTGGCGTGCACGAACCGGCTCGCGGGCGCCCAACGTTGAGCACAACAACGAAACAGCCGCGAGAATCGCCACCGCCCGCATGAATGCGATTGTAGCAACAAGCCTTGTGTCTTCCCGCAAGCCCCTGATCATGCGCGGTTTAGAGGGCTCAAAACTCCATAAGAACTTTCAATGTGATCCATCAAAAGATTCGTCTTCTGTATCCGGACACTCCTCACTATACTTGGACTTCTACTTACTACCAACTACGCCACGTCGCGTGATTTTTGCAAAGGAGCAACGAATGGGAACTTTTATGATTCGACACACGAAGAGCCTTCGCATACTCATGCTGTGCCTCTTCGTGGGGAGTTTGTTCACCGGCTTAGCTCTCGCGCAGGCTCCGGCGACACCCCCCGCCGATGCGGCGCCAGCAGCCGCGCCACCAGCCGCGGCACAGGCTGAGACGCCGGATATCGCGAAGCGGCTTGAAGACGCGGAGAAGGCGATCAAGAATGCCCAGATGGCAGGCGACAACGCCTGGATGCTGACCAGCTCCGCCCTTGTCCTGATGATGACCGCACCCGGCCTCGCCTTGTTCTACGGCGGCCTGGTGCGAAAGAAGAACGTCCTCGGCACCATGATGCACAGCTTCATCCTGATGGCTGTGGTCTCGGTGATGTGGGCGATCTTCGGGTACAGTGAGGCGTTCGGCGAAGGGAATGCCTTCTTCGGCGATATGCGATACCTGTTCCTGAACGGAGTCGGCGCGGAACCCAATGGCGATTACGCCGGAACGATTCCCCAGCAGACCTTCATGGTCTTCCAGTTGATGTTCGCGATCATCACGCCCGGTCTGATCTCCGGCGCGTTCGCGGAACGGATCAAGTTTTCCGGCATGCTGCTCTTCACGGTGCTCTGGGCCATCATCGTTTACAACCCCATGGCGCACATGGTGTGGGGCAAGGGCGGGTTCCTCAGCGGAACGCTCGGCGGCGTATTCCCCGCTTGGGATTTTGCCGGCGGCACGGTAGTTCACATCACGTCCGGTGTTTCGGCGCTCATATTTGCGATCTACCTTGGCAAGCGCACCGGATATCCAAGTGAAACGATGCGTCCTCACAGCGTGGTATTAAGCGTCATCGGCGCCGCCCTGCTGTGGGTTGGCTGGTTCGGGTTCAACGCCGGTAGCGCGGTGAACGCCGGCTCGCTGGCCTCGAGCGCGTTCATCGCGACGCACTTCGGCGCTGCGGCCGCGACCGTTTCCTGGATGGCCGTCGAATGGATGATGATCGGCAAGCCCACAGTGGTGGGAGCCATCTCCGGCGCGGTCGCCGGTCTGGTTGCGATCACCCCCGCCTCCGGCTTCGTGAAGCCGATGCCTGCGATTCTGATCGGCTTGATCGCCGGCGTCGTTTGTTACCTGATGGTCGCCAAAGTGAAACACATGTTCGGCTACGATGACGCTCTCGACGCCTTCGGCGTGCACGGCATCGGCGGAACGGTCGGCGCGGTTCTTACGGGCGTCTTCGCCACGAAGGACGTCAACGACCTTCGCATGGGCAAGCCGATGGGCCTGCTCGAAGGCGATGCCAGCCAGCTCATGAACCAGATCATCGCGGTGGCGATTTCCTGGGTGATTGCGATCGTCGGAACTTTCGTCATTCTGAAGATTACGGATATGGTGTGCGGATTGCGCGTCGATGCCGCAGCCGAGACCGCGGGTCTGGATCTCAGCCAGCACGGAGAGGAGGGCTACAATCTCGAGGGCTAGCCGCGTGACGGTGATCGACATAAAGGGATCGGCCAACAGCTAAACCAGGAGAAAAGATATGAAAAGAATTGAAGCAATCATCCAACCGCACAAGCTCGAAGATGCCAAGGAAGCCTTGAAGGGCATCGGCATCGACGGCATGACCATCACCGAAGTTCGCGGACATGGCCGGCAGAAAGGCCACACGGAAGTTTACCGCGGCATGGAGTATAAGGTAGACCTGCTTCCCAAGGTCAAAATCGAGATGGTAGTTCCGGACACCCGCTCCGCCGAAGTGATCAACACGCTGGTAAAGGCGGCACGAACCGGTAAGATTGGGGATGGGAAGATTTTCGTGTTCGAAGTCGCGGATGCGATCCGTATCCGAAACGATGACAGAGGAGACGCTGCATTGTGAGTGAATCGGCGGTCCTGCCACCGCCTGCGCCGGAAGCAGTTCGTGAATCGCTGGCGGTTCGCTCGGCAGGAGTTGAAGAAAAAGTCCGGTCAGTATTTGAAGCAACTCTAGGGTCAAAGGGTTCCACTCCTTTGGCCCTGGTGTCTGTTGGCGGCTTCGGCCGTCGTGAGCTATTTCCTTATTCCGACGTAGACCTTTTGCTGCTGTCGGAGTCCGATCAGAACGTCCCCCCGCGGGAGCAGATTGCGGCGTTTCTGCAAGGGCTCTGGGATAGCCGCCTCCGTCCCAGCCACTCCGTTCATTCGGTCGCCGATTGTGCGACAGAACACGCCGAGAACGTCGAGTTCACCATCAGTCTGCTCGATCGCCGATGGCTCGCCGGAGATCGCGTACTCTTCGATCAAATGGACGCGAAGTTTCGCGCGTTCCTCACCAAGCGGCAGAGTTCGCTCGCACAGAAAGTCGCGACGCTCGCGGAGGGCCGCCGCGCGAAGTACCAGAAATCCATTTACCACCTGGAGCCGAACGTCAAGGAATCGACCGGCGCGCTGCGCGACCTGCAGACCGCGCGTTGGCTGCAGATGATCGAGCCCCATGAGTTTATGCCCGATCTCGGGCCCGCGTTCGATTTCCTGGCCGCGGTTCGCCTGCGGCTGCACGAACTGGCCGGGCGCGATCAGAACGCGTTGAGTTTCGAAGCCCAGGAGCAGCTAAGCGAGAATCCCGCCGACCTGATGCGCGAATATTACCGGCACGCGCGCACGATAGATCGAGCCGCCAGGCAGGCGATCGAAGCGTGCACGGAGAAGCCCGGCACTCTGTTGGGCCGTTTTCATGAATGGCGTTCCCGCCTTTCGACCAGTGAGTTCACCGTCGCCCGTGACAAAGTAATTCTTCGCGCCCCGCATCCGCCGCCGGATTTGAGCCTGTTCGAATTTCTTGCTCGCCATGAATTGCACATGGCTTCGAGCACCATCGACAAGCTGCACGGCTTCGTGCCGCAGGCGACTTGGAACGATTGGAAGCGTCTGCTTTCCTTGCCGAAACCCGTCGCCGGCTTGCACGCGATGCAGGAAGCCGGAGTGCTGAGCAACGCTCTACCGGAATGGCGCAATATCGAGTGCCTCGTCGTGCGTGATTTTTATCATCGGTACACCGTGGATGAGCACACGCTTGTCGCGATCGCCGCGCTTGAAACGATCTCCGACGGCCGGTTCCGCGAGCTCTTTGCGGAAATCGAAGATCCTGCGCTGGTCCGCTTCGCGCTGCTGATGCACGATATCGGCAAAGGCACCGGCAAGGATCACGAGAAGGTATCGCTCGATATCGCGAAAGGCGTACTGGAAAGACTAGGCGCTCCCGAGGCCGAGCGGGAGACGGTCGAGTTCCTGGTGCTGAACCACCTGATCCTTTCGAGCATCATGTCCTCGCGAGATCTTTACGATGGCGCCACGGCCCGGGTACTCGCGGAAAAGGTCGGAACCATCGAGCGATTGAAGCTCTTGGCGATGATGACCTACGCCGACATCAGCGCCGTAAATCCGCAAGCCATGTCGCCGTGGCGGCTCGAACAGCTTTGGCGAGTTTACGTGCTCGCGCACGACGAACTGACCCGCGAGCTCGAAACCGAGCGCATTCACACAGCGGACGGTAACGCCGCGGGCATGCTTTCGGAACGTGCTCAATTTCTGGAAGGTCTGCCGACCAGGTATTTGCGCACGCACACCGCGCAGGAAATCGACGGGCACTTTCAGTTAGCGCAGCAGTTGCACACCAGGCCCGTGGCCGTCGAAATTCATCACGAACGCGGCATCTATAAACTGACGCTGCTGTGCCAAGACAAGCCCGCGCTATTCGCTTCGGTAGCAGGTGCGATCTCCAGTTTCGGACTGAATATCTTGAAAGCCGAAGCATTCTCGAACGCCGCCGATGTCGTGGTGGATACGTTCACCTTCGCCGATCCTCTGCGAACCCTGGAACTCAATCCGCCAGAGGTAGATCGCCTTCGCGGTATCGTGCGCAAGGTTGTGGAAGGAAAGCAGGAGGTCGAAAAACTTCTGCGCAGCCGTCCGAAGCCGCTGCTTCCTTCACGGCGCGCCGGCCTCAAGCCTCGCGTTGCGTTTAAGAATGATGTCTCGGACGCAGCCACGCTGGTCGAGGTTGTCGCCGAGGATCGTCCCGGCCTGCTCTACGAACTCGCACATGCCATTTCCGATGCGGGCTGCAATATTGAAGTCGTCATGATCGATACGGAAGCGCACAAGGCGCTCGACGTCTTCTACGTCACATCAAAGGGACAGAAGCTGGACGAAGCTCTGCAGGGCCAGCTCAAGACGAACCTGCTTTCCGCCTGTTCCGGCACTGGCACTCGCTAAGAGACCCGCTTTATGGACGCCACCCTCTGGTGGTTATTCGTTCCGGTCACCGCGCTCGCGTCACTGACGCCCGGGCCTGCCGTGCTGACGGTGATCGGCACGGCTCTCGAATCGGGTGCGCGTCGAAGCGTTCTGGCCACTGCCGGAATTTTGTCCGCGAACGTGATTTGGTTCGCCATCTCCGCGAGCACGCTGGGAGCGCTCCTGCTCGCATCCGCGGATCTGTTCACCTGGGTAAAGTGGATCGGCGCGGGATACCTGGTGTATCTCGGCGTGAAATCGCTGTTGGTAGAAGCGACGGGCGCAGCGCTGGTTCGGCCGCGTTCGTACGGAAGCAGTTTCGGCGGCGCGTTTCTGGTGCAGATGACGAACCCCAAGGCGTTGGTCTATCTGACCGGCGTGCTGCCGCCGTTCATCGACGCTCGTTTACCGGTCGGCCGCCAGATCTTTATCCTCGCGATTGTCTGCACCGTGATTGAATGCACTGTGCTGATCGGGTACGGCCTAGCTGCTGGCAGAGCTGCGGCACTGGTGAACCAGCCGCGCTATGCGATATGGGTCCGGCGAATTGCCGGTTCGGTGCTGATCGCCGCCGGAGCCGGCCTCGCCATTCTGCATCGCGACTAAGAATATGACCAATCCAAGAACTTTCGAATTCGCCGCCGGCAGCACCGGAGCCTGGTCGATTCTTTCGATTAAGGCAGTCATCGGCGACACGCTACCTGCGGCAGAACGATTGGATGTCTCCGGCAACGCGCGTGGGAACGTCGCCTGGATTCTCCGCGGCGTGACCAGCAACGTTCGCTACGTCACGCAAGCCGAGCGGGGATTGCTCGTCGCAAAGCAGGTTGACCCGGGCAGGGAATCCGCAACCCGAGCCGCTTTGATCCCGATCAAAAAGAATGCCGCCTGGTGGGACTTGCCGCAAGACGAACGGCGAAAGATCCTCGAAGATCGGTCGCGGCACATTGTAACCGGCTTGAAGTACCTCCCCCAGATTGCCCGCCGCCTGCACCACTGCCGCGACCTGAGCAGCAACGAACCGTTCGACTTTCTAACGTGGTTCGACTACGCCCCGCAGGACGCCGCTGCGTTCGAAGAACTGGTCTCCGAGCTTCGCACAACCGAAGAATGGAATTTTGTCGAACGCGAAGTCGATATTCGACTCTCGGCAGTTACTGCTTAGGAGCGCCCTTCGCCGCGCCAGCCGGAGCCGCGATCGCGCCTTCATCCCAATGCTCGTCGGCCTTCCCGTCCACGAACCGCCACATGTCGTAATGTGTCGTCGTATAAGTGCTGCCGGGATTGCGCGGGTCCGGGCGCTCGACGCGATTGAACACCGCCACCAGGTCGCCCTGCGCGAGCACTGCCACGATTTTCGGGTTGTAGTCCTTCGTGCTCGCTGGAATCGGGCGGCCGCCCTTCGCCATCTTGCCAAAGAGGTCCATGACGATCTGCCGGCCCGAAGCGCAGCAAGGGTTGTGCTGAATGTAGCGCTCGGTAAGATACTTTGGAGCCTCGTCCCAGTGGCCGTAGGCAAGCAAGTCAAAGACGATATGCATCGCAGCCTGTTTGTTGCGATGGAGCACGGGATCTTTGTCCGTGAACAGAGGAGCAGGATCGTCTGCCCCGGTGACCGGGACGGCCTGACCGAACACCGAGAGAGCCGCAAATGCGGTAATTCCGAAAACAACGAGGTGTTTCATGATGTACATGGATATCGAATGGGGTCCGGTGGAGTCAAGCCCGCCGGAAGGGCTAAGATGATCGCGATGCCACAACCTTATCTGAATAAGAGAGAAGATCCCGGCTTCCGATTCCTGGGCGTTCCCACGCTCACGAGGGCAACGGGCGAAGCAACCAACGGAGCGTTCGCGCTGATGGAACATTGGGATATGCCGGTAGGATTCTCATCGCCCTACCATACCCATCATCGGGAGGACGAGTCCTTCTACGTTCTGGAGGGAAAGGTAGCGTTCGTGTGCGGCGGCAACTGGCTGGAGGCCGGGCCCGGGGATTTTGTCTACGGGCCGCGCGAGATTCCGCACGGGTTCAAGGCAATTGGCGACCGCCCGGTTAGGATGCTGATAATGGCGACCCCGGCCGGGTTCGAGCGATTTGTCTTGGATCAGACGACGCCCATCGCCGAGCCGCCGTCCCCGCCCGACATGGAGCGATTGATGGCGCTGGCGGAGCGTCATGGAATCGAGATCCACGGGCCGCTGCCCGAACCACCCGCAGATTTTGGTCGCTAAGAAAGGCGAATCCTACTTCGCCCGGCCGGTGTAACCCTGGGCGATCGTCGGAATCGCAACAATCTGGTTGCGCGCGCTCGGCGTTCCCCATCCACCGTAAAACACGATGCCGAAGAGCGTCTTCTTATCGCGGCCGCCGAAGAACGTGCCGTGAATGCCCTGCGGACCTGGAATACTGCCGGCGAACTTCCCGTCTGCCGCGAACACATCCACAGACTTCCCCGTGGCAACGTACAAGCGGCCCTGCTGATCGACCGCCGAACCGTCGCCGCCCTCACCGCCCTTGAGTTTGCCGAACTCGCGCTGGTTGGTCAGTGAGCCGTCCGCCTTCACGTCGAACGCGAAGACTACCGCGCCGTTGGTTACGTAGAGCGTCTTCTCGTCGGGGCTCAGGATAATGCCGTTGGCGAGCGGAACATTTTTCCCATACTGCGAAACCACGCCTTTCGGATCGGCATAGAACACTCCGCTGTCGATTGCGCCCGTGACCGAAAAGTACACGCCGCCGCGCGCATCGGCTACCAGATCGTTCACCACGCCGCCGACGCATTCGAGCGGCTCGCCATGAAACGAATTCGCGAGTATCTTCCGCTGCGGTTCTAACTGTTCGATGGCCGTTCCTAGTCCGCGTTCGACGACAAACAGCGCGCCGTTCTTACTGGCGAGACCGCACCGCTGGTGTTCGTATCGCGGTGGACGATCTTGGCGAGCCCCGTCGCGGGATCGAGCTGCATGACGTTGCTCGCGTCGTTGTTCGCGAACAACACCGTGCCGTTGTCGCCGGCGATGGGTCCGTCAACGTTGTTGCCCTGCCAGGACCACACGACCTTCCACGTCTGCCCCGCGCCGAGCACGCCGGGAATCGCGGTCGTAGGTGGAAGGGCCGGAGCAGGCGGCTCCGCGTTTGCGGACTGTCCCGCGCCTGGAATGGAGAACGCGGGAGGCGGAGTCTTGCACTTCGCCAGAACATTCTTCAGCCCGGGATTCTGCCAGCTCTGCAAACTGCTGCCGCGAGGGAAGGAAGAGGAAGGCGAAGGACTCTGCGCGGACACAACAGCCGCCGTGCAGCCTGCGATTACCGCGAGAGCCCTTCGCGACTTCACTTAATCCCTTTCGCTTTCACGTCCCAGTTCGAATTCGTGCAGAGGCCGCAGTTCTTGCCGGTGAACATCTTGCCCGCTTTCTTATCGCCTTTGAACGTCCACATCAGCCAGTGCGACGCGACATTGGCGAACTCGCCGCCGCCGGGATGAAAGACCGTCGCGGTATGACCGGCGTTCTTCCGCGCGCCATAAAATGCCGGTACATGGTTGATCGCGTCGTACGTCCAGGCCGATTGCGCCATGAGGAAGTCGGGTTCGTGCCCATTGATGAGCAGCACGGGCCCATGCAACTTAGGAAGGTCGTCCGTTGTCGGGTAGGGCGACGCTTTGCCGCCCGGTTTCGCCGCGCCCGAATTGAACACGCCGATCGTCTTCACGCGCGGATCGGCCCCGAGCGCGATCGAAAGAAATCCTCCGCACGACTGGCCCATCACCGCCACTTTATCCACGGCGACCTTGCCTTTGAGCGGCGAGCCGTCCCGTGCGTTTTCCTTTTCCGCCCAGGCGATCGCGGTGCGCATGTCGTCGGCGTTCTCCTGCCGTCGCGGTGCGCCTTCCACAGGTACCGTCGTCATCACCAGGAACCCGTGCGAGGCGATCGTCGTAAGGAAGCCCGAGTAGCGCGTCCCATCAATCCCGCAACCGCCGTTGCCCCATACCATCAAAGGCAACGTGTCCTTCTTTGGAAACGCATCCAGCGTCGTCGGGCGAAAAACGAGAAAGCCGGGCGTGCCGACCGCGCTTTCAGACGTGATCTGGTATGGTCCAGGCTCCGCGAGCGGCGCGCCTTCGAGAGGCAGCGACCGGCTGATCATTTCGGGAGTGATACCGGGGGGCGGTTGCGCGAGGCACACGCCGACGCCTGTGAGAAGCATTGCAGCAGCAACGATCGTCTTATTCATTAGTCCCTCTCCTCGTTTAGCGAGTATCGCACGGAGCGAATTATTTCATTCTATGCCGGGTAATCCGCGGACGAAATCCTAGCGTCAGCCAGCCGCGACGCGCTTGTCTCGAAACTTCTTTTCACTAGCGGTTAGTTTCGATTCCGCTTCACGCCTGCAACTGCCCTTCTCGTTCTGCTTCTTGCCTTTGACTGGCTCGTAGCCGGGCCAGCACCCGTTGTCCTTCTTCGCCATGCTGCTGTTTCACGAAGGAAGCTTGCATGGCACAGGGTGTTTTAACGCGCGACCGCATCGACGACGGCTTCCAGAATTTCCAATCGTCTCTTCGGAGTCTCCCCGTCCACTTCTTCCTTCTCGAAAGCTTCGAGCACGTCGATGCCCTCAACCACGCGCGCGAACGCCGAGAACTTGCCATCCAAAGTCTCGACCGCACCCAGCATCAAGAAGAAGGAAGTCGTGGCCGAATTCGGATCGTCGCCATGCGCCATGGAGACCACGCCGCGTGTGTGCTTCACGTCATCGCGGAACTCGCCTTTGATCGATCGCACCCACCGATCCGCAACATGCGCCGGACTGCCGGAAGATCGCGCCATGGACGTTCCGCCCTGCAACACGAATCCCTTCACCAGCCGATGAAACGAGGTGCCGTTGAACCACCCCGTATCCACGAGTTTCAAAAAATTTCGTACATTCTCCGGCGCCCAATCCGGCTCCATCTTCAACTTCATCGAACCCAGCGTGGTCGTAAGCGTAACCGTACGGCGCAACTCATCCACACTCGCGTTCAAGAAAGGCTCGACCTTCTTCTTCTCGATCGTCACTTTCAGAATCCGCACCGGCTTCTCGAGAAAGTTGTTCGCGCCCAGCGGCGATTGCGAAATCTTCTCGACCACGTCCATGCCCTCGGTAACCCGCCCGAACGCCGAATACTGACCGTCGAGCCCAGGCTGCGGAACCACGCAAACAAAAAACTGCGCACCGTCGCTGTTCGCGCGATTCTCGATGCGCACCGTGGAAACCACGCCGCGATCGTGCTTCATGTCGCTGAATTCGCTGGCCAGCAGACTCAGCCCACCGGTTCCCCAAAGATTCCGAGGCGTCTTAGGATCTTTCAACAGAGGATCGCCGCCCTGAACCACCCCGTTGAGAATCGCCCGGTGAAACGCGCTGCCGTCGTAGTATCCCTGCCGCGCCAGGCGCAGGAACTGCTCGACGTGCTTCGGAGCTTTCTCCGGCGCGAACTCGAACCTGAACGTACCCAACTCCGTGGAGACCACAGCCTCGGTTTCGCTTGCGGTTGATTGCGATGCTGCCGGCTGCGCCAGCACGGGCAACGCTGCGACCAGCAAGCATGCGAGCGTCCGAAAATCACTTCGTGAAACGTTCCTCATAGCGATTGCGTCCCCTAGTGTATACTGAGGTTGTAGCAGGGACGAACAAGCGAAGTGGGCAAACGCCCACTTTTTTATTGGAATAAAGGATTTTGATCAAGGTAACAAGATGGACCGCGGCGGGATCATTGCAAAAGTGCAAACCATTGCCGAGCGGGTCGCCGGAAGCGAGGGCATCGAAGTGGTAGACGTCCAGCTTTTAGGCGGCGCCGGCGGGCAGCGCGTACTGCGCCTGTTCATCGATAAACCTGAAGGGGTTAGCCACGCCGACTGCGAACTGATGTCGCAGAACGTGGGCACGATCCTGGATATCGAAGATGTTATTCCCGGCGGACGGTATACGCTCGAAGTCAGTTCCCCGGGCCTCGAGCGTAAGCTCACCAAGCCTCGTGAATTCGAGCGCTTCGTCGGTCAGAAGATCAAAGTCGTTCTACGCCAGCCGGTGGACAATCAACGGCACTGGATCGGTGCGCTCAAGAGTTTCGCGGAGGGCATCATCACTCTCGAGCCCACTCCCGGTAAAAGCGTGCAGTTCCCCTTCGATCAAGTGGAGAAAGCCAACTTGAAGTTCGAGTGGTAGGCTCCCGGCTTTAGAAAACAAACAGAGTCCCAAAAAGATATGAGCAGCCTCAGCACGATTTATCAGTCCATCGAAATCCTGAGTAAGGAGAAAGGAATCGACCCCAAGGTCATTCTGGACGCGGTGAAAGACGCGATGCTTGTGGCCGCGCGGAAACAGTTTCATACCAACGAGGATCTGATTGCGGAGATGGATGACGCCACCGGCGCCATCCAGATCTTCGGCGTTAAGCATGTGGCCGATCCCGTCACCGATCCGGAGAAGGAAATTTCGTTGACAGAGGCGCGGAGGAAAAATCCAGCCGCCGAAGTTGGCGGAGAAGTCCGCATCCCCAAGCCCACCGATGCCCTGGGCAGGATTTCGGCGCAGACCGCCAAGCAGGTGATCCTGCAAAAGGTTCGCGAGGCGGAGCGCGAAAATATCCATTCGGAGTATTCGGGCCGCGTGGGTGAGTTGGTCACGTGCATTGTGAAGCGGATTGAAGGTCAGGACTTAGTCTGCGATTTAGGAAAAACGGAAGCTCGCATTTCGAAGAAGGAACAGTCGAAGCTCGAGAGTTTTTCGGCGGGCGACCGAATCCGCTGCGTCATTCGAAGCGTCGAAAAGGCAGGCAAGAACGCGGGCGTGATCGTTTCGCGCGCCGCACCCGAGCTTGTCATGCGTCTGTTCGAGCAGGAAGTTCCGGAAATTTACGACAACACGGTTGTGATCAAAGGCTGCGCCCGCGAAGCCGGGGAGCGGACGAAGATCGCGGTGTCGAGCCGCGACCGCGATGTCGACAGTGTCGGCGCCTGCGTCGGCATGAAAGGCATGCGCGTTCAATCGATCATCCGCGAGCTGCGCGGCGAGAAGATCGACATCATTGAGTACAACGACGATCCGGTGGTGTTCGCGACGCACGCGTTGAGTCCCGCGAAGATTTCGCGGGTGACGATTCTAGACCCGATCGGTCGCCACATGGAAGTGATCGTTGACGATACGCAGTTATCGCTCGCGATCGGCAAGAAGGGCCAGAACGTTCGTTTGGCGGCAAAACTCCTCGGATGGCGCATTGACATTAAGAGTGAAGAGGAGAAGCGCCAGGAAGTCGAATCGCGCATGGCGGAGCTCGTGGTGCCGGGCGCGCCGGTGAGCATACTTCTTGAGCACGGGCTTACGGAAAACATCCTCGAGAAACTCAACGAAGCCGGCGTCGGCATGGTGGAGAAACTCGGCGAGATGACGCCCGAACAGCTCGAAGAAATTCCGGGCATCGGGCCGAAGATGGTCGAGAAAATTCAGGAAGCGGTAGTAAGCTATTACGGACAGTTCGAGACAGCAGTAGAGGGTTCACCTGAGGCGCCTGCGGCGGCTGAAGCCGCTGCCGTTGAAGAGCCTGCACAGGACGAGGCCGCTCCGGAAGCCGCGCCTGACGGCGAAGCGGCCGCGGAACCAGCCGCGGAACCAGCCGAAGAAGACTTGGAAGAACAATCTGTTACGATAGAGGGTCGGGAAACGAAGGAGGATCAGCCGGGCTCTTAATTAAGGGAGCATGGGTGAATTGTTTCTCCGCTACGAGGATGGAGCGGGGACTCATAATATGAGCAAAGTCCGCATTAATGAACTGGCGCGCGAGCTCGAAGTCAAACCAAACGTGATTCTTGATCTGCTACCCGAATTTGGCGTACAGGAGAAGAAGACACACTCCAGTTCGATTGACGAGGATGTCGCGGTAAAAGTTAAACGCCGTCTGGTGGGTGATTCCGGCGATTCCGATATACCCCCACGCGCCGCTGAGACAACGCCCGTCGAGGCGCCCAGGGTTAGTGTGCCCGTCGCACCTAGTGCTCCGAGCGCGCCCCCGCAGACCGTCTCCGGGCCGCCCTCGGAACCGTCACGGCCGGTGGAGGTTGCGCGGCCCGCGGAAGCTGCTCGTCCCGAACCCCCGGTGCAACCTGAATCGAGTCCTGCGCCGCGGCCAACGGAAGAAGCTCCAGCAGCGCCGGTTCGCCCGATGCAGCAGCCCCTGCGGCCGCCGCTATCGGTCGGCGGACCGCCAATCGTTCCCCCGCTGAGCGCTCCCAGCGCTCCTCGCCCCCCGAGTACACTCCCTGTGAGACCGGAGCCTCCAGCTCCCAAGCCTGGTCAGATTATTAGCGGGCCTCGAGCGCCGATGCCCATGACTACCCAGCCGCCGCGACCGCCCGCGGACGTCCGGGGAAAG
>JADMIO010957508.1_pt1 | contig 16489 bp, 12 predicted proteins | sample 8958161 | NCBI WGS metagenome assembly JADMIO01 (sample SAMN16585339, study PRJNA669376) | soil metagenome | isolation source: Crop rotation soil | place: USA: Cullars Rotation, Alabama | collected 2011
TACGAACTCATTCGCCGCAATGCCAAGCTTCACGATGAAACCGTGTCGATGAACGAGCGCCTCGTGGAGTTAAACGAGGAACTCAGGGCCTGGGTCCTGCGTGAAGAAACTCAGAATCTGGAGTTGGCCAGGTTGAATCGCACCCTCCAGCAGAATCTTCAGCGCTCCATCGAGCTTTGCCTTCGGACCATGGAGGCTTTTCATCCCGCGCTGGGAGTGCAGGCTCGTCGGGTGCATTCTCTCTGCTCTGTCATGGCGGAAACAGTCTGCCTTTCCGAGCCCGAGCGGCATGTGTTGGAAATCAGCGCATGGCTGCATGATATCGGATTTCTCGCTGTCCCGCGCCGATTGATCAAGATTTGGGAGCGCTCCCCCGAGGACCTAAGTGCTGCTGACCTGGCGAGCGTCCATCAGCATCCGGCCCTCGGCCAGGAACTCGCCCGTTTTGTCCATGACCTGGCTGAAGTCGGCCATGTTATCCGCTCGCATCACGAACGGTTCGACGGCAAAGGCTTTCCCGACCGCCTTGCTGGTGAAGAAATCCCGTGGCTGGGGCGCTTGCTGGCGGTAGCCGTTGCCTATACGGAGGCCGAGCAAAAAGAACAGGACCCTGCGGCCGTGCTCAAAAAAGGCAGCGGGAAGCAATTTGACCCTAACGCCGTCCGAGCGCTTCTTTCAGCTCCCGCCCGGCCCACTTCCGCCCGAAAAGAGCGTGAAATTGAACCCGGTGACCTTAAACCGGGGATGACTCTCGCTGAGGGAATCTATAACTCGAAAGGAAAACTCCTGATTCCTGCCGGCGAAGTGCTGACCAAACCGGCGATTCAAAAACTCCAGAAGGAAAATCGCGCCAATCCCATACAGCAGTCACTGTTGGTTTACTGCTGATGCTGCGTGATATCCGGTCGCTTGCATTTGATAAGAGTCGGTCGAATGTCCCCGGGATGATTAAAGGTTCCGAGGCCGTTATTGTCCGTGCAAAGCCAGATAAATTCCTTATCCACCGCAAGGCCTTCCATGATCCCTACTCCCGGGAAGCGGGTTTTGTAACCAAGTTCTTTTTCGAGGTTATCGTAACGATACTCTGCAACGACTTGGTGCTTCGACGGTGTCACTTTTAATATCACACGATGCTGACGGCATAAAACCCAAAGCGCATTCTCGTACCAGCATAAATCCGAGTAATGAAGCATCCCAAGAAACGCAGGTGTGATCGGGGTAGCCACGAAATGATCCTCCACTTTCAAAGTCTCGAGATCGACCACGATGATCACGGGGAGGGTTCGCTCATTCGCCACATACATTTTTCCATTGCCGATGGCAATACCTTCGAAGGATGCATTGAGATCAGTGCTGAAATAGTTGGTCACCGGGGACCAGTCGATGGGTAGCCTGTCGACTTTCCCCCTTTGCGGGTCCCATCGCAGGATCCAGCGATTGGCTTCCTCACACAAATAAAGCCGCTTTTGTTCGTCCTGGGCGATGCCTTCGCAATCCCAAATCCCAACTTTCTCCGTCGCGAATGGCTTTAATTGATCGCGCGTATAGCAATTAGGCAGTCGCAGTAAATTGACTGCGTTCGAGTTGGATTGAAATTGAACACGCCAAAGGCCGATAGCTCGGTTATCAACCGTCAACAAACTTCCGTCCGGCTCAAAGAGCAGACCGGACGCATCAAATGGCTGGCCTTTCGGCAGGTTCATCCGCCATTTCTGCTCGGACTTGAGCGTATGGATCGGCCATTGGACCGTGGGAACAGGTTCTTGCGCATCGCCCGATTGTGTCTCCGCGAACGTGTGCTGGACGACGGCACAACCGCTCGCGAATTGAAGCAGAAGGACGCAGACGAGTTTCAACTCACGGTTGCCAAACAACATGAGAACAAGGTGGTCGAGACGCGCGCCGAACTCAACTCTTCAACTTAACCTTGCGCGGACAGCACTTCGGTCAAGGGACTTTTCAATACTTTCGGCGGGCTGAAAACGACGGCTGCGGCCTCATCGAATACCTGTCCGCACCCGTTCCAAAAGTCACGCTTGGTCATCCCGGCTACCCGCAAGATCGTGCCGTGATCCCATAAGACCACGAGGCATGCGCCTCGAAAAAGAAATCGCCAAAGCGTTTGTACAATCATTCGCTCATGAAACGGCAGCACGGAATAGAATTTGTTCAGGTAATCAGTGTGAAAAGCCACATGCGCGTCTTCATCCTGGCAGATTTGCGAGCAAACTTTGTGCACCACTGCAGAATCCACTCCGTCGCGAAGGGCCTTAAAGTAACGTTTGGCGATCATTTCGGGAATAAGCAGGACCAGCAATTCCTCCTTCAACCCAAATAATCGCCGTAAAAAAATAAAACAAATGTCTGACCAATGGCTGGATATGATCGGCGCGCCCAGACCATTCAGGATCCCTGCCATCAAGCGTGCGTGCTCCTGCTCTTCCTTGATGAACAAATCAATGCTCTTCATGTACTGCTCATCGCCGGTTAGCGCGGCGCGCCTCCGCAAATGATGCCCCTCTCCGCTCTCGCCGACCTGGAATTTTTGCAGCGAATAAACGAGATGTTTGCGGACATATTCGGATAGCCGGATTGGCGTCTCCCAGGGAATGCGCATCCGATGGTCTCGATTACGTTCAAAGTAGCTCAGCCAGTTCATTGAAGTCCTTTCGGTTGTATGCGTGGTTCGATTGGGTTCAGGTAGGTGAAGGCGTGGAACATCAGGTAGGCAACGAAAAGGAAGGTTGCGAAGAGCGTGGAATATATTACGGGGGCTGCTTGAGAGGTCCAGCTTGTCATGTCGCGGAGCAGTCCCGCGGGATTCAGCAGAATGTCCCATGTGTTCCATCGCAAAAATCGGCCGATATAGATCCCCAGGCCGCTCAGCGCTGTCGCCGCGATGGCAAAAACCCATCCAATTATTCCGTTCCAGGCGCGGGCCGCAATCCCATGAACGAGGTGCAGTGAAAGGAATCCCAGCCCCAGCCCAATTAGCGCAAACAGAAATATGAGCACGAGGTCCGCCCAAAAAAGGCCGCCATGATAGGTCTTCAGGTGCACCAAATCGGTAAAGATGTAGGGTGCATTGGGAAAGAACATGAGCCATCCGAAAGCCGCGGCGTAGAATTTCCAATGCCGTGTTCGGCCGGTTTGTGACCAGGAGCCCAGGGCGAGCGCCAGCACAAGCGGTATCCAGGCCAGGAAAAGGTTCCAGGGCAGATAGAGGTGTTGAAGTCGATGGGTCAACACGATACTCACCGCCAGCAGCCCAACGGCTGCGCCGGATGCGAAGAGAAGGCACTTCAAAGGAAATCCGATTCCGGGCGCGATTCGAAATTCACTGGGTGAGTTCATGGAATGTCTGCGAATTATCGTGCAGGTGGCGGGACAATGGTCTCGTTCTTCTTCTCTTCTTTGTTGATGGAGTCTATCCAGTGGGCCAGAAAGAACTTTTTCTCTTTCGGCAGAAAGGTCCCTTTTTCCACGAGTGGCCGGAGCGCGGTCGTCATTTGTAACATCACCAGGATGAAAATAATGGTCCAAACTTGCAGCCCGCCCGAGGACCTCAGCCTCAGGTGTCGCATGCCACTGAATAGGAATTTCACGCCGAAGATGGTGGCCACAAACCAGAAGATCAAATGGAGCGCGCCCATCATGGTGGGCGAGTTCGTGGATTGTGAAAAGACCCAGGCTACCGGTGCGAATCCAATCAAAAGGATCGTCATGAGTGCCAGCAATCCAGAGAGAATCCCGAGAACTGTTCCCAATCGCGCTTCCGACCCGCTCAGGCACGAAAAAATATACAAGCTGGGCAAGCAGATGAACCCGCACACAAGCAGCCCCAGTACGATCTTCACCGGAGCCGCCCAGAGTTGTTCTCCCATTGAAAAAGTCCCGACGACAAGGCCATACAAACCGGCGCAAAGCACCGCGATGGTGAGCAACGCCGCTGTCAGTGACGTCGACGAGCCTTGTCCCAGTTGATAAATGACTCGTCTTGGTTGGCGAAGAATCGCTTCCATCGCCGTGATGAAACCACTGATTGGAATCCGATCCTCCGGGCTTTCTCCGGGCGCTAGAGAAGGCGAGAATGCAGCTGGGATCGGTGGTGGCGCGGAGACGGGGTTAATATGGTCCATACGATTTATTTTTGAGGTTGCAGGTTCTAAAAAAGGCTTTTCGCAGTGCGCAGCACCGCTTCAAAGAAATTTCCGCGCAGAGCATCGTTCCGGAGAAATTCCACCGGAAGTCCTGGGGAGCCAACGAATGGTCGCAAGATCCACGAAAGCTGTCCTCCAAGCAGGAGGTTGCCCGCTAGCCACGCAAGCAGGACGCGACCTGCGGTTCCCGGGGAAGGGCTGAATCGTCGAAGTAATTGCAACAGCCGGAGGTTCGCAGCGGTCCCTGCGAAGGCAATTAGGAGGATCTGGGTCAGCAAATGCAATGCGTGCGCCTGAAATGGAACTGGCCCTCCAGCCTCTAACGGCGGCATATTCCAGGTGAGGAACCAGACGAGTGGGCTGAAGGATCCAAGAATTGCCGCGGCGGTGGTGAAGCTCATTAAGACCGCTATGAACGATTGCCGAAACCCCAAATTTAGTCCCAACAGTGGCGCGAGCATCGCGTTAAGCAATCCATTCCCAAAGGCTGTCAGTAATACGATGAGCGGGAACTTTATCGCCGTGAAGCCCCCTTGCAGTGGAGACCGCCATGTCCCCACGGCCCCTCCGTAAAGGCCGGCCCCGACCAATATGATCGTAATGTAAAACGCTGCCTGCTTTGGGCTAGATCTCTCGACTGAGTTGTGAATGCTTTCCAGGTCGCCGCGCAGCAATCTCTGCAATCCGCCGAGCCGTAGGCGCTCTGTGGACGGGTTGGCAGAGGGAATGTTTTGCAGGTTTGCAGGCATGTTTGGAAAGTCTCCGGAAATTCTCAGGCAGCAATGGATGGAGTTCCCTCGTTGACTGTTTCGACATTTTCCCGAATCCAATTCTCGACTTCATTGATCGTTCGATCCGGCGTCGAGGTCCCGGCGGTGATGCCAGTTGTTCGCGACTCTCTGAACCATTCAAGTTTTAAATCCCGAGCCGTCTGCACGTGGTGAACGCGATGGCAATGGCGTTCGCAAGTGTGCACCAGTTCACGAGTGTTGTTGCTGTGTGCGCCCCCAATCACAATCACCACATCGGATTGTTTCGCCAAATCCACTGCTGCGGTTTGCCGTTGCTTTGTCGGTTGGCAGATCGTGTCTATGAATCGAATTTCCGAGTCCGGGAATCGTTCCTCCATCAGCTTCACCAGGTTTCTGGCGTGCTCGACTGGTTGTGTCGTTTGGCAGGCCACGCCGTATTTGCGATAATGCGGGAGCTTCGCGACTTCCTCGCCGGTGAGCACTACATCAAACGTTTTTAGATCCCCCGTCAGTCCTCGTACTTCCACATGGTCCCTTTTTCCAATGATGACCGGGTGATAGCCCCCCGCCACCAGCAATGCCACGGCACGATGCGCGTAATGGACCAGGGGACAGGTAGCCTCCACCACCTGCAATCCCCGAGTCCGCAAGGTCTGCAAAGTCCTCTCAGACGTGCCATGCGCGGTCACCATTACGCGATTGGAAGAGAGCTCGGCTTCCTGGTGTTCAATTTTCACTCCTTTGGAACGAAGTTCTTGAAGCACAGTCTCGTTATGCACCAGGTCGCCGAGGATGGAAATGGGTCCCGATTCAGCTTGTTCGTGCGCCAGTGAGATGGCGTCCCGTACCCCGAAACACATGCCGAGGTGAGTTGCGCGGATTATTTTCATGAAGACAAATAGTGCCGGTTTCCTATGTCCTGTTAGGTTTATACTTTGTAATACAAAGTAACTGACCGCTACTGTCCTTCATTGTTCAAGATTTACAAATTATTTTTTCGGCTTGTTCTGCTCGATGATCTGCTCCAGCAGGTTGATGTAGGTTCCGAATGCCTTCTTGCCGGATGGTGTCAGAGAGAAAGTCGTTAGAGGGCGCCCTGATTGAAATACCTTGGTAATAGACACATATCCAGCTTCTTGAAGTGTCCGCATGTGGGCCGTTATATTCCCATCGGTCATCCCAAGGGTGTCCCGCAGCTCGGTAAAGGAAAGCTGAGGGGTGGCCGCCAGGAGTGACATTATCCCCAGCCTGCCTTTCTCATGGATCACTCGATCCAGTTGCAAGAATGGTTCGGGATTCAAACCGCTTTCCTCTTGTTCTCTGTAAAATAAAGATAAACCCCGTAAGCCAGATGGAGTACGCCAAAGAAACTTCCCATGATGTAATGCGCGGTTCCTGGGCTTTGGAGCTGGGGCAATGACGAATAGCTTAAAAACAATCCTGCTGAGCCGATCAGAAACAACCAGGCAAAGAGCTTGATCCCTCGCTGCATAAAAAAACCTGCTGCATGGAGGGCGCAGCCATAAATGGCCGTCCAAAAAATGGCAAGCAGGGCAGGGGAAGCACTGAGTTCGTCACCCTCCAACACGAAAAAAAGAGTCGCCACAAGGCCCAGGAAAAAGGAGGGTAGCAGCGCCTGCGTCACGCGTTTAGTGGGTGGCGAAAAAAACACTTCCGCCTCTTTCAGGGCTTGTTTTCTCACTAATAGGAAGGCAGCCAGTGTCGCAAAAAGACTGACGCCAGCCCAATAAAGGCCGAAAGTTCTGCACGTCCTGAGAGATTGGAACGATGCAATAAGGCTTGCCGCAATCCCAATTAAACCCGACAGCAGCATGATGGGTGCTAGTGCTCGGCGATAGACCGCTGAGCGCTCCATCAACGTTCGAATGACTTGTAGATGTTCAGAAGCCCAATTGGAATCCATCCGTGGACTTTGTACGGCAAAGACTTCGCTTTCAAGCGTGTTTTTCCATCTTCGTGAGCAATCGGTTGGGGGTGAGAAAAAACTAATTGTCGGGCTTTGGGCAAGTGCCGATGCGGAACAGGAGAAAAATCCTTTTTTGCATGATTGCCAGGGGCAATTAACCCCATATCCGGCAAGCTCTTGCCTTCCCTACGCTATGGAAAGATGGAGCTTGGCACCAGATGCCTCGGCACATTGAGCTGGTTTCATCGTTTATCAAAGACCGCTGTTTCGACGTGGCATTGTTTCAACAGCCCGGGTTTCCTCTAAGGGGGATCAGGCATGGCGAATTGTCTCGAGGCTGTCACAGTGGAATCTGTCGTTGTGAAGGATCCATTGCACATATTACATTTGGAAGACTCCGAAGCCGACGCGGTGTTGGTGAGTCATGAACTGGAAAAAGCCGGTCTTCATGTCGAGGCGCATCGGGTCGTTACTCGGGAAGAGTTTGCCCGCGAGCTTGATGAATATCATCCCGACGTCATTCTCTCGGATCATGGCCTCCCAACCTTTGATGGCTTTAGCGCACTCAAGTTGGCCAAGGAAAGGCACCCTGAAATCCCATTTATTTTTGTGGCTGAATCGTTGTATGGAGATTCTGCCCTGGAAACAATTAAGAATGGGGCGGCGGACTATATCCTGAAAAGCCAGGTTCCGCAGCGGTTGGTTCCCGCGCTGCGACGAGCTCTGGAACATCAGGCTTCCGCTCATGAAGAAGCACTTCGCCAAAGCGAGGAACGTTTCAAGTTGGTGGCTCGTGCTACAATGGATGTCGTCTACGATTGGGATATCCCGAACAATTATTTATTTTGGAATGAAGGTTTCCACAAATCCTTTGGATATCGTCCGGAGGACATCGAGCCCAATATCGAGGCTTGGGAGGAGAGAATCCATCCGTCGGATCGCGATCGCGTCCTGGATCGCTTGAAAGCCGCGCAGGTGCAGCACGATTCCACCTGGACCGATGAGTATCGTTTTCGCCGTGCTAACGGTTCTTACGCATACGTCCTGGACCGCGGGTATTTCATCAATGATCGCAACGGCAGTCCTGTCCGCATGGTTGGTGCCATGATCGATATATCGGAGCGCCGGCGGATGGAGCGCGAATCCGAATTGCATAATCGCCAGCAGGCCGCTGTGGCTGCTCTTGGTCAGCAGGCCCTCGCTGGAACGAATCTGCCATCCCTCTTTCTCGAGGCCACCAGCCAGGTAAGTCAGATCCTTGAGCTGGAATTTTGCAGCCTCTTCGAAGTCCCAAACGATAGCGGGGAAGTTATCCTGCGCGGTCGTTTAAACGGGCAAAAAGACAACCAGGGCATCGAGGTTTTGCGGGGCAATAAGGCCGCTACCTTGACGAGGTTTCTCAACGGGCAAAATCCCGTCGAGGTTGTCGGAGAAGCCGACTTGAAATCCATCTCGGAGGTCCCCGAGAAATCGTTGCGAACTGGCATCTTTGCCGTCGTCCACGGTCCTGAGCGCCCCTTCGGGATTTTGGCGGCGTGCTCAGAGCAGGAGCGCACGTTCAGCAAACACGACCAACTCTTTGTCCAATCCGTGGCCAATGTCCTGGGGGATGCAATTGTGCGCACGCACGCTGAGAGTCAATTGCGGGCAGGGGAGGAACGGCTGCGGATGCTCCTCGAAGGCGTTGAAGATTACGCCATCTACATGCTGGACCTGGATGGGAAGGTAGCAAGCTGGAATATTGGCGCGCAGCGCATCGAAGGCTTCAAAGCCGATGAAATTATTGGGAAGGATTTCGCCTGCTTTTTTCCGCCCGAGGATGTTGAGCGCGGCGTTCCTGCTGCGGTGCTGGAGAAGGTGAAAAGCACTGGCCGTTTTCGCGAGGATCTTTGGCAGGTTCGAAAAGATGGCACTCTCTACTGGGCAAATCTCCTGTTGGCAGCACTCAAAGATGACCAGGGCCGCCTCTATGGGATTGCCAAGGTCAACCATGACATGACGCTCTACAAGGCCGCGCAAGAAGAGATCCGCCGGCTAAATTCCACCTTGGAGCAGCGAGTTCGCGAGCGCACTGCTCAACTCGAGGCGGTAAATAAAGAATTGGAGACCTTCAGCTACTCCGTTTCGCATGATCTCCGCGCCCCCCTGCGCCACATCGACGGTTTTGCCGATATGCTGCGCCAACGCTCTGTTGGTCAGTTGGATGAAACCAGCCTTGAATATCTTGGCATCATCACGGAGGCGACGCGGCAAATGAGCCGCCTTATCGACGCGCTTCTTGCCTTCTCGAGGATGGGCCGTGCCGCGCTGACCAAGAGCTTGCTCGACAGCAATAAACTCGTCCGCGGTGTGCTCCATGACTTGAGCTATGACATGGAGGGGCGAAAGATCGAGTGGCGCATCGAAACTCTCCCTCAAGTCTCTGCCGACCCCGCGCTCCTTCGCCAGGTTTGGTTCAATCTCATTTCCAATGCACTGAAATACAGTCGCGTTCGCGATGTAGCCACCATCGAAATCGGTTCCAGGATATCCGAGAACGATATCACGTTCTTCATCAAGGATAACGGCGTCGGGTTCGACATGCAGTACGTGGATAAACTGTTCGGGGTGTTCCAGCGGTTGCATGGCAACGCCGAATTCGAAGGCACCGGCATTGGCCTTGCCAACGTGCGGCGCATTGTGCAGCGGCACGGAGGACGGGTCTGGGCCGAGGGCGAACCAGATCTTGGCGCTACATTCTATTTTACCCTGCCCAAACTTCCTTTCGGAAGCGGTGGTCCAAGCGAACCCAGGCGAAGCATTTAACTTCCCCACGAAAGGGGGTATTTGGCCTGTCACCCGAGTAGTTCAATCCCCTATTCCATCTTCGAGCACGTTTCTCACAATCGTTCTATCCGGCAAAAGTGCGATTTCATGACCGGAAGCGCAGAAGTGGATGTGTTCAGGAATGGGTTCGCGCATGATTTTAACCAACCGAAAAAGCCTCGAAATTGACCGGCCGAAAAATGTGGAAGAGAGTGCTTCCAGAGCAGTGAATCGCGAGATACGAATTTTGATGCTGGAAGATAACGTGGCTGATGCCGAGCTGATTAAGTTCGCCCTGCGAGAAGGCGGTTTGACTTTTAGCTGGGTACGCGTTGATTCGAAGGCGGCTTTTCTCCGGGAAATGGAGAAAAACACCCCCAATATTATTCTGCTGGATTATTCGCTCCCGTCATTCGACGGCCTGTCCGCGCTGCATATCGCCCAGCAACGGTTTCCAGACGTCCCTTTCATCTTTGTGACCGGTACGCTTGGCGAGGAAGTGGTCATAGAGATGTTAAAAAGTGGCGCCACCGATTATGTTCTCAAGAATCGTCTCTCCCGTCTCGTGCCGGCGGTCTTGCGGGCCTTGCGCGAAAAGGAGGAACGCGATGAACGCCACCGCGCCGAGGAACGCTTGCGCAAGTCTTACGAGCAATTGCGGGCGCTGTCGGTGTATTTGCAATATGTACGAGAGGATGAACGCATCCGTATCTCACGCCAGGTGCATGACGAACTTGGTCAGGCTTTGACCGGTCTAAAGCTGGACCTCTATTGGCTCGCCCACCGCTTGCCGAGGCAATTGAAAAGTGCCCAGGAAAAAGCCAGGACGATGTCCGCCAACATCGATACTACCATTCAAACCGTCCGCAGAATCTCTACCGAACTCAGACCAAGCATCCTCGATGACCTCGGGCTTGTGGCAGCTCTCGAATGGCAGGCCTCCGATTTTCAAAAACGTACTGGAATCAAATGTGCCGTCGTCTCCGATCTCAAGGAGCCGATTATGAACGAGGACCTGAACACTGCCTTCTTTAGGATTTTTCAGGAAACCCTTACCAACATTATTCGGCATGCCCAGGCCACGGTGGTCCAGATTAGCTTGAAGAAAGTGGGCCGGTTTTTGCAATTACAGGTCAAGGATAACGGCCGCGGCATTTCTGAAAATGAAATGAATGACACCCGCTCTATCGGGCTTTTGGGGATGCGTGAAAGGGCCGCGTTGCTCGGCGGTACCCTCCAGCTCAAGGGCGTGGAAGGGGAAGGGACCACTGTCACAGTGAAAATACCCGCGGCGCGGCGCAAGGAAGTGGAAAGCGGTTACCATGAGAATACTCATCGCGGATGATCATGCGGTTGTGCGGCAAGGGATTAAACAAATCCTTGCCGATGATTTCAAACGTGCCACTTTCGGGGAAGCACGCACTGCCCAGGAGGCACTCACCAAGATTTGGAAAGAGAAATGGGATGTCGTGATCCTGGATATCACCATGCCTGGCCGTAGTGGTTTGGAGGTGTTGAAAGAATTAAAAACGCAGCGTCCAAAGCTGCCAGTCCTTGTCCTTAGCATGCATCCCGAGGACCAATTCGCCGTCCGCGTCCTCAAAGCGGGCGCCTCGGGTTACATGACCAAGGAAAGCGCTCCCGAGGAGCTCGTCGGGGCCATCAAGAAGGTCCTTGCCGGCGGCAAACATGTGAGCGCTGCCCTGGCCGAGATTATGGCCGCCTACATCACGATTGACGACAAGCGCCCCGCGCACGAACTGCTCTCAAATCGCGAGTTCCAGGTCCTCCGCCTCATTGCTTCCGGCAAAACTGTCAGTCAGATCGCCAAAGAGATTTCGCTTAGTGTCCGTACGGTCAGCACCTATAGAACCCGCATTCTGGAAAAAATGGCCCTCAAGAGTAACGCGGAGCTCACTCATTACGCGTTCCAGCACCAATTAGTTCAGACCTGATAAGCGCATTCGTAGGGCGCAAGACCCAAGGAAAATCAGGTCTACACCTAATTCTCCCATCCTCAGTACCGGGGTTAGCCTCGGAGCCGTGATGAACGCCTACACAAATCATTTTTGCGGTGGCCAGTCTCAACCTGAATAACGCTTTGTGCTCATGAACGAACAGGAGATTGTGACAGAACCAACCCCCGCCGAAGTGCGCGAAACGGAGATACACACTCGCCCTCGGCATTCCACCGAGAATGGTCACACTGCCAATGGCGGTTGGGATGTCGGAGGAAGCCCTGTCAATGGCAAGCCGCAGCCTTCCGCCCCGATGTTCGATTTCCTCTCGCTTGGCGAAGCGCTTCTGAAAAAATGGTACGTCATTGTGCTCTCGGCACTTTGTTTCGGTGCACTCGGAGCTTATTACGGTATTACCATGTGGAAGCCGAGCTATACCGCCACGGCACAAATGCTCCGTTTCGAAAATCCTGGAAACACGGAATTGTATAAGCCCCGTTCGCTTAATGAACGCGCTTTCGTGGATATGGTGCAGGCTCCGGATCTTTTGGAGCGGGTTGCGGTTAAGTCCAAGGATCCTGCTCGCTCCCGCGAACTGCTTCGCTCACTGGTCGTAGCTCCATCCCACGATTCTGAAAAGGTTGCTGTCAGTATCACTGCCCCCACACCCGCGCCAGCCGTAGAACTGGTGAACCTCTATTCCACGGAGGCAGTCAATTATACTCGGCAAATCCAGTCGCGCGAAGCTACCGAATCCATCGCCTCCTGGAAGGAGCAACTCGCCCAGATGGAGTCACAGATTAAAACCATCACGAGCAATCTTCAGGCTCACGCTCAGAATTTCGTCGTTCCACAAAAGCGCAACTCAGCTCTCGCCGAGCGCCTTCAAACCGAGCGCGAGAAACTGTTGGAGTTGCAATTTAAATACACCGATATCTACCCGGCGGTCGTAGAACAGAAGGCGAAGGTGGCTGCTCTCGAAAGGCAGATAAAGGAAACGGAAGGCTCTGCCGGCCCTGCAAAACAGGGATTTTCTGTCGACAACGATTCTGAGGCAGAGATGATGCGAAGTCATCTTCAGGCAGTCGCAAATAACAAGGTGACCCTCATTTCGCGACAGCGAGAAGCTGAAGGATATATTCCGAACCCACCCGGTTACGCGCGCGTCTTTTCGGCCGCCACTGCCAATGATGTCACCGAAGCCAAACGCAGCACCAAAGTGATTTTCCTCGGTGTCTTTGGTGGCGCGGTTGGTGGAGGTATCAGCCTGATCCTCCTACTCATTCTGGAGTTGCTCGATCCAAAGCTCAAGACACCAGCTGATGCTAAGCGTGTCACTGGCCTCCCGGTGGTCGCTTCCCTCGGAAATCTCAGCAAGATGAGCGCCGCTGCCCAGGCCCAATGGGCTTTCCGAACCTGGATGTCGCTCCAGGGCAAATTGCGCGGTTCAAAAAGTCGCGGCTTTGTCTGCGGCGTCACTTCTTCCGCAAAAGGCGAAGGTCGGTCAACCTGGGTCAATTTGCTCTCCCAGGCCGCGAGCGATTGTGGGTACAGGGTTTTGACTATCGAAGCCTCTCGAGGCGAACCCCCACTGCAGCCGAATGGAAATCATTTTGACACGGACATGCTTCCTGAAGGTGAACACCTGGCCGTAACTAACAGTCTGTTAAACACGCCCGCTCAGGTTACCGAACAGCTCACGGGCGAAAATCCTCAACCAATGGTTCACATCCCTTTGCCCGGATGGGTATGGAACCTGGAACGCCGTAAACAATGGCAGACCGCTTTGAGCCAGTGGAAAAAAATCGATAACGTCGTCATCTTCGTCGAACTGCCTCCTGCCTCGGAACCAGAAGCGGTTCTGCTCGCGGAAAAACTTCCCAACTTGCTTTGGCTGACGGATAGCGGAAATGCCAACGCCGCAGAAACCCGCGATCAATTGGAAACTTTGCGGGACGCTCATTGCAACCTGGTTGGAACGTTGTTGAACCACGATTCAACACGTCCCATCAAGAAATCGTTCGCCAAGTGGATGCCCTGCCTGGTGTTCGGTTGTCTTGCTGCCTTCTCCGCAACAAGCCAGGCCCAGGAGGCCGTTTCTAATCCAACCGCCGCACCGGTCGTTGTCGCGCCAGCTCCCGCCGCTCCCAAGCCTTTTGCCGCAGTCACCCAGCAGCGGAAAGCGGATTGGCAAAAGAAACTCACCCTCGGACCCGGTGACATGCTGAATTTTAACTTCTTCAGCCAGCCCGAGCTTGCCAGGACAGAAGTGATGATTGGTCCCGATGGCCGAGTCAGCTACCTGCAGGCGCAGGATTTGCTCGCCACAGGATTAACCATCGATGAACTCAGGGACAAATTTGATCAGGAGCTCTCAAAGTATTATCGCGCTCCCCGGGTCATTATTACTCCCTTTGCCTACAACAGCAAAAAGTATTACGTCCTGGGCAAGGTCATGAACAAAGGCGTCTTTGCCCTGGATAAGCCCACCAGCATTGTGGAAGCAGTCGCCCGTGCCAAAGGTTTTGAAACGGGTACCATCGACAATCAAAACAGTGTCGATCTCGTCGATCTGCAAAAAAGTTTTGTGATGCGCCAGGGCAAGCGCCTGGATGTAAATCTGGAAAAGCTCTTTCAGGATGGCGATCTCTCCCAAAATATCGCCCTCGAGCCAAACGATTACCTTTACTTTGCGGGCGGGAATCTCAAGGAAGTTTACGTGCTGGGTGAGGTCAATATCCCGGGCCCGGTCACCTGGACGGATAGCACCACCGTTATCTCTGCGATTGCCTCCCGTTCAGGATTCAATTCGCGCGCTTACAAATCAAAAGTGCTCGTCGTGCGTGGTTCGCTTAACAAACCTCAGACCTTTGTCGTGGACACATGGGCCACGCTCGATGCCCGCGCTACCGATTTTAAATTGCAGCCTAAAGATATCGTTTTTGTCGGGCATCGTCCGTTCATTCGCGCGGAAGAGTTGCTCGATTTGGCTGCCACAGCTTTCATCCAATCTTCGGTGGCGGCGTGGACCGGCCAGAACATCGGACCACTCATCACCAAACCTATTATTCCGAGTCTATGAAAATCCTTCCGGCCCTGATATTATCAGGTTTATTGGCAGTGTTGACAGCGGGTTGTCAGCACACGGGCCCAAAGTTTGATCCCCGAGCCTCGGCCATGGCGCTCTCACCTGGACCAGCGATGCAAAGCGTTCAGGTGACCAATCGCCTGGGTGCGGATCTTCTCCGCGCTCCCACTAACAATTTCACGCTCGGTCCCGGCGACAGGTTGGAAATTGAATTGCTTGATGATCCCTCCTCTCGCGCCATCACTGCAGTCGGTCCGGATGGAAAGCTTTATTTCCATCTTCTTCCAGGCCTGGACGTCTGGGGTCTCACGTTGGCGGAAACCAAAGCGCTCATCGAAAAGCAACTTGGCAATTACATCAAAGATGGCACTCAGGTTTCCGTGGTGTTGCGCGGAGTTGAAAGCAAGCGAGTTTGGTTGCTGGGCAGGTTCGCCGCCCCAGGAGTGTATTCGATGACCAACACACTGACGCTTCTTGAAGCCATTGCCTTGGCTGGTGGGGCGGCGAACATTTCCACCGCTAAGGACCTGGGCACCGGTTACAACCCCGAAGATCTCGCGGATCTGAAGCGCAGTTTCATCATGCGAGAAGGCAAGGTGTTGCCTGTCGATTTTTACAAGCTGCTCCGTGAAGGAGATTTCTCTCAGAACATTTATTTGCAGCCAGACGACTTCGTCTATTTTGCCGCCAACACCGCTAAGGAGGTTTATGTCCTCGGCGCGGTTGGGGCGCCAAGGCCTATCCTTTATCATGAGAATCTGACAGTCTCGGGTGCCATCGCGGGCGCGCTCGGTACTATCAAGGATTCCTATCTTTCACACGTGGCTGTGGTGCGAGGCTCCCTTTCCAATCCGCAAATTGCCATCGTCGATTACAAAGCCATCAGCCAGGGCCATGCTCCCGATGTGCAGCTCCAAGCCAATGATATTGTTTACGTCCCATACTCTCCCTACCGTTACCTCGCCAAATATGCCGACATCATTCTCACCACCTTCGTGAGCTCCATTGCCATCAATGAAGGGGCTCGCGCTGTCGTGCGTGTCACGCCTGCGCCCGCAGGCATCTTCATTCCTATCGGCAGTGGAATCACGGTGAACAGTTCAGCGGGTGGCGTTGTTCAGCATTGAAAATCTTTCGCGGTTTCACGCAATAAGTTCTGATGGCCGTTCGTCGTGCCGTTAATTTCTCGTTCGTCCTCCTTCGCACCTCTGTAGAAAATCTTGGTTACGGGCTTACTCCAACAGTTACCACTGGCCTATCCTTCAACTTAGTAACTTCCATGACATTGATGGTCACCTACCTAAGTATGAGTTCTAAACCCCATAGATCAAAATCGATAAAAAGTCATACTTCGCTCGCTAGTTATTACAAATAGTAACCAAAGGATAAAAATGAAAAGCACAAAACTATTCGCGTTCGCACTGAGTCTCGCCTCTTTGATGTATCTCACCGCATGTGATGATAACAAGAAAAGCAGCGATGCCAATGTGGCTCCCGCCGGTTTCGGGGGAAGGACCGCGCAGGTGACCGTCAATGACGGCTCCGCTCCGTTCTCGAACACGGGCAGCTATACGCTCGTAACTGATGGCGCTGCCAATGCGACTTCCGGCAGCTATAACATCACGGGCGACGGCGCGAACATCGGTGACAGCAGCGGCACTTGGACCTACAACCGCACTGGCACCAATACCGCCTCCATCGTCCTGGAAGACTCGAGCCTGGGAACTGTAACCTCGGACATGACGTTCGATACACGCACCTCTGGCTCTCTCTCCAGCAGCAGTTCTAGCGGTGGATTC
>JADMIO010803719.1_pt1 | contig 16488 bp, 12 predicted proteins | sample 8958161 | NCBI WGS metagenome assembly JADMIO01 (sample SAMN16585339, study PRJNA669376) | soil metagenome | isolation source: Crop rotation soil | place: USA: Cullars Rotation, Alabama | collected 2011
GCCGCGACTTCAAGTCACGTGAATTCCAAGCTTCGGATCCCACTGTGCTGGAAAGCTCATGGACGGTTCCTACGCTCGTCGATCGAGTTCTTTACCTGCGCGATCGCAAGAACATCCTCGCGCTCGACTTGTCGCCGGCATCGACATCCAGTCCCGGCAATATTGGCAGCGACTGAGCGAATTCGGTTATATGATTGCCTGCCCGGTCGCTTGCAGCGCTATTTCGGCCATGGACGGATGTTGATATGGGACTTTTCAAGTCAAAAGACGAGCGCCGGCTCGAACGCGACATCAAGATTCGCCAGGGCATCCGCCGCATTGAGAAAGCCATCGCCGAGCAGAACAAGTTCACCGATGAGTTCGTGCGCAACGCACGGGCCGCAAAGCAAATCGGCGACAACGCGTCGTATGCTTTCATTCGCAACTCACTCAAGAAGACCGCCACCATCAAGCGCCTGCTGGAACGCCAGCTCCTCGCCGTCCGAAACGCGCTGCTGATCAAGCGCCAGGCCGAAGCTTCCGCCGACTTTGCCTCCGCGATGGCGACGATGGCGCGCGAGGTCAGCCGGCTCTACGGCGACACCGACCTGGTCAAAACGCAGACCGACTGGGAAAAGGCGATGATGCAGAGCCAGACGATGGAAGAGCGCATGCAGATGTTCCTCGACTCGATCGAGAGCGGAGCTGCGGCGGACGTCTCGGCCACCCCGGTCGAGGCGATCAGCGATGACGAGATCGACCGCATGATCACGGCCGAGGAGCAGGTCACGCAGGCTCGCGAGACGCAGCAGATCTCGGCACTGCGCGCGGAACTGGCGGAGCTGAAGGGTCAGCCGGGCGTGAAGGACAGCAAGTAGCGAGCTATTGCGCCGCTGCGGGATCAAGCTGCCTCAGGCGGACGCGGGCCCAGGACTGCGGCCAGGGGTCGCGGGCCATATCGACGCAGCGGCGATAATGAGCGCGGGCCTCCGGCAGGTTGCCGCTTAGTCGCGCCATTTCGCCGGCGAAAAACTCGATGTCATCGACATACAGCGGCGACTCGGCACTGATCAGGAATATCGTTCCTTTCACCCCCGCCGAAATCTCCGTTTCAGTGCTCATGCCCACCAGGCTTTGGGCGATCGCTTTTACCGCCGTGAATTGAATCAGCTCCGGTCCCGTCGGTTGCGGCCGCTCGTCGATGGCTTCAACCATCTGTTGTGCCTGACCCTTGCGCTCGGCGCTGACCAGGGCCGCGATCGTTTCCAGCTCGAGCCGCATGGCCGGTGCAATTTCGGCATCCGAAAGCTCAGCCACTCGCAGAAATTCATTTGCGGCCTGCTTGGGCGCGCCAAGAAGATATGAGTCTTCCGCCAGGCGAAACACCGTGGCCGCATCCAGCAATGCTTCCGATTTTGCGACGGCCGCGGAAAGCGCCCTTTGTGACCACTCAAAACGCCCGCCGCGGTGAGCCGCGAACCCCAGCAGCCGGTGCTCGATCGGCCCGGCATTCTCGCAGGCGTGCGAAAACCACTCCGCGGGAACGGGAATTCGCGGACGCTGCAGGAGAATCTGCAGCAGGTTCACCTCGGCCGCGCCGCCGGCGGCTGCATCATCGCGCCAAAGCTGTTGAATCATGGCCCATCGATCGTCGCGGCCCGCATCCTGGAGTGAGCGCGATATCTGGGCCTGCACCGCGAAGCTGCGCTGCTGGCGGATCAGGTCGTCGACCGAGCCGTAGTCGATTTCATAAACGCCGGCCGTATCGGATATCAGCACTCCGTCGCTGGGGCCAAACCAGCCCGCGAGGCAGCGTGTACCGATGTTTGGCATTTCCCAGTGCGCGACGCGCTGCCCGTGGGCCAACTCGAAAAGGGCCAGTCCCTCGGCTGTGCGGACCAGCAGAACGTCTCCGCTGGGATCGAAACTCAGCCCGTAAATCTGCTGGCCGACATTGATCGACGCCAGCTCGCTCGTGTCGAGCAGCGAAAGCACGCGCAGGATGCCGTCATCGCACGCGGCAGCCATCCGGGCCGCCTCGCGGTCAAAGGCAACCCGGTAGGGCGGCGAATCCACGGACGCCCAGACCTCGGCCGGAGATTTGCTCTCCTGCATATCAGCGGGTGACAGTTGCAGCAGCTCGCCGCTCAGTCGCCAGATGAGCAGGTCTGTCCCGTTTCCGAAAAAGCTGACGCCGCGGACATGGCCTCCCTGCAGCTTGATGTTTCGCGCCCGCGGATCGTTTTGCCCGCTCGGACGCGCGACGGTCTCGGGAGAAAGCGCGCGAATGAGCAGTGTCTGCTCGTCGCCTTTCTGGGATTCGACCAGCACGGCGAGCGTCTTCCCATCGGCCGAAAGCGAAAAGTCGCGCACCGACTGGACCTCCGCTTCGCTCACCGGGATCTTGGCTGTCGCCGCGCCGGAGAAGGTTGCGTAAAGGCTGTTGCCCGTCTGAATGACGGCGATCGAGCCGTTCGCGCTCACCCGCAGGCGCGACTCGACCTCGCGCCCGCCGGCAAAGGCGGACATCGAACTGCCTTCGACGACGCGGCGGATGGGCTCCGCTGCGCCGGGCCGGAAAGAGACCGTTTCGCCGTTAGGTTGCATCAGGAAAGCGGTCGAGCCATCCTCCGAGATCGCCCAGGTGCTGACCGGCCGCGAATAGACCAGTTGCCGGCCCTGCTGCGCAGCCGACCAGCTCCAGCGCGTCAGCACACCGTGCGGCGTCAGCGTCATGAGCGTGGTCCCGCCGTCGACCAATTTCATCGCGACCGGCGGCTCGTCCGCGAGGTGCTGATCGAAGACCGGCTTGCCGTCCTGGTAAACTGCGACCCGGCCATCCGCCGCCGCCAGGGCAATGTCGCCGCCCTGGGTGCAGTCCATCATTACGAAGTCTCCTTCCGGCCTGAGCACGGGGCGGTAGTCGGCCGCCAGCACGGGCTGCACGCCGATTTCATAGACTGCGTCAGCCAGTACACGAAATCGCGCATCCTCCAGACAAACGTATTTTGCGGGCTTGCTACCAGCCCATCTCAAAAGCTTCCCCAGGGTTCCATCTGCCGTCGTCCACACCATTTCGACGCCTTTGTCACATGGAACCATGAGTATGCCCCGCCGCGTCGCCATGACGGGCCCCGTAACAAACCCGTCGAGCTGGCCGCTGTCCTGGATTTCGCGGCTGTCCAGCCGCACGCTGCGAATCTCGCGATCCAGAAGAACGAGCAGGATGTCGCCAGACTCGTTGGCCGCGATGCCGGTTGGCGGCGCCACTTCACTCCAGCGAATTATCCGTGGCTGCGCGTAATCGACCGGGTTCCACAAACCCAGCCAGCCCGCACCACCCGCGATGAGGCGCTTGTCCTGATCGATGACCAGGCAGCTCGGCCGCCCGGGCAGGGGCAGCCACGCCAGCATGCGGCCATCTGCCGTGCTGCAAACGCGCATGGACTCGTCGCTGTCGCAAATGGCGACCACCGCGCCATCACTGGAAATCGCGGCCGGCCCTTCGCAATGAAACGCAAGCTGCAGCGCCCCCTGATCGCCGCTTTCCAGGTAGTACTGCCGCAGTGCCCAGATTGCCGCCGCGTTGTCGGGACCAGCCAGATAAGCCTGCCAGTAGCTTTCTCGAGCTTCGCCCAAATCGCCGCGGGCCCGCGCCAGGTCGCCGCGCTGAATCGTCTGTAACGCCAGGGCCCGCCGCAGATCCTCGGCCGAGCGGGTCGCTTCGGCAGTGGCACGCTTTTCCTTGCCCAATGCGTCGCGTTGCGCTTCTTCGGCTTTCTGCGCCCGTCCGGCCCGCTCATCCGCCAGCGTTTGCAGCCTCTGCGCTTCCTGGTGCAGTTTGTTTTCACGCCGGTACAGCACTACGAACATCGCCAGCGCGCCAATCAGCGTAAGCAGCACGATCCCCGCGGCGGCAGCTTGAATGCGATATCGCTTCAGTGTTTTGCGAAGCACGTACAGGCCACTGGCCCGCTTGGCCTCGATCGGTTCGCCCATCAGGTAGTGCTGCAAATCGCGGCCAAGCTCGCCGGCGCTTTGATAACGACGAGCGCGATCCTTCTCGAGCGCCTTTAGCAGGATCGTTTCCAGCTCGTCGTCGATCAGCGGGCCATAGCGCGAACTGGATTTCATCGCCCGCGGCGGCGTCGGATCGCTCGTGGCGATGCGATTCAGCACTTCGCCAAGCGGTCCCGAAATGGAGTACGGCGTGCGGCCCAGCAGCGACTCGTAAAACACGACCCCCAGCGAATAGACGTCGCTGCGCACGTCCAGATCGTCGGAGCCGGCCGCCTGCTCCGGCGACATATACGCAAGCGTGCCGAGGATCTGCCCGGTCGTCGAGAGCATCGCGACCGCGGTCTCGTTCGGATCGCGCGTCGTCAGGGTTGTCTTTGCGAGCCCGAAGTCGAGAATGCGCGGCCGGCCTTCGCTGTCGACCAGGATGTTCGAGGGCTTGAGATCGCGGTGAATTACGCCGCGCTGATGGGCAAAATGAATCGCCGCGCAGATCTGGCTGAGCAGTTGAATCGTCTGCTTGAGCGGCGGGCGGGCCTGGTCCAGAAACTGGTCGAGCCGCTGCCCGTCGATGAACTCCATCGCGAAGAAATAGCGGCCGTGACTGACGCCCGAGTCGAGAATCGTGACGATGTCCGGATGTCGCAGCGATGCCGCCAGCTCGACTTCGCGCTCGAAGCGCCGCCGGGCGTGTTCGCTGGCGAAAGGACCTTCGAGCAGAACCTTGAGCGCCACTTGCCGTTTGGTGCCGAGCTGCGTCGCGCGATAAACCACGCCCTGCCCGCCGCGGTGAATCTCGCCATGGATCTCGTAGCCTTCGATGCGCGGCGGCGCCACCGGGCCAGTCCGCGCGCGGCCGCCGGAATCGACCGCGGAGACAATGGTGATCTGATCCGCAGGGACGCTCGAAGGAGGGTCGCTGCTCGGCGCGGCGGACGAGTGAATCAGCGGATCAGGGTTATTCATCTTTATTCGATTACGCGAGCCGCTTGTGAAAGATGCGTATGAATTTTACACTCTGGCGCGCTCAGCGTTGAATTCAGTGGACGATCAGGATTATTGCGCCCTGCCGAAAAGCGGGACGCGCCAGGTTGGCGGCAGTCGAGTCTCGCCGCCTTTTTCACTGCTTTTCTGAAAATGGAACAACCCGTGATTCGAAATTTGTCAGCAATTTGTAGCGGCCTTTTTCTGGCCTCCGCAGCCCTTTCGCAGCAGTCGAAGCCAGCTACGGTCGATGAGGGACGCTGGTTCAGGAATGTGCGCCAGATCACAAACAAGGACATGGGCCTCGACAAGGCCGGCGAAGCTTATTTCAGCGCCGACGCCAGGCGCATCTGCTTCCAGGCGGTGCCGCATGGCCAGACCGAGTACCAGATTTACGTCCTGGATCTGGATAGCGGCAAACCGGAAATGGTCAGCACCGGGCAGGGCGCGACCACCTGCTCGTTCTTCCATCCCGATGGAAAGCGCATGCTGTTCTCGTCGAATCATCTCGACCTGCGACCTGCCGAAACGCCCGAGGAAGTGAAGAAGGCCGCGGAAAAGGCCGGCAAGCGCGGCTACGCCTGGTCGTTCTTTCCCGGCATGGATGTGTTCGAGTACACGTTCGCGACCAAATCGCTCAAGAAGCTGACGGATGCGGAGGGTTATGACGCCGAGGCCAGCTATTCGCCCGACGGCAAGCTGATTGTGTTCACGTCCATGCGCGACAACGACCAGGAAGTTTACATCATGGACAGCGACGGGCAGCACGCGCGCCGCATCACGCACAAGCCCGGTTACGACGGTGGGCCATTCTTCTCGCCGGATGGCAAACGCATCGTGTATCGCTCGGACCGCAGCGGCGATGGCAACATGCAGATTTTCGTGAACAATCTCGAAGGCACGGCCGAGCACAAGATTTCCAGCGAAGAGAACGTGCTGAACTGGTGCCCCTACTGGCATCCATCCGGCAAATGGCTGATCTTCACCCGCGGCCAGCATCCTTCCGATGGTCCGCCGATTTACGACCTGTACCTGCTGCGCGACGACGGCTCGCAGCGCCTGCAGGTCACCAGCGACCCGGCCTTCGACGGTCTGCCGGTGTTTTCCAACGACGGCAAGAAGCTGATGTGGACCTCGAAGCGCGGCGGCCTGGACGCGGCCCAGATCTTCATCGCGGATTTTGTCGGGCTCAAGGCCGACGGATCTTTGACCACCGGCGCCGAGTAGCTCCTTTGCTCACACAGCCGCTGGAGTCGTTTCAATGCTCAGCTTGAAGTTGACACGCCGGGCCGGCACAGAGGACATACCGCTGCCCGCCTATCAGACCTCCGGATCAGCCGGCCTGGACCTGCACGCCGCGGTCGATGAACCGGTCGTCGTCGAGCCCGGCCAGATCAGGCTCATTCCCACCGGCCTGTTCATAGAGATTCCGCCCGGCTACGAGGGGCAAGTGCGGGCCCGCAGCGGCCTGGCCCTCAAGCACGGGCTGATGCTGCCCAACGCGCCCGGCACGATCGATTCGGATTATCGCGGCGAGCTGTCGGTGATTGTCGCAAACTGCGGCCAGGCGGCATATTCCATCACGCGCGGCATGCGCTTTGCCCAGCTCGTCATCTCCAAAGTGGAGCGCGTCGCGCTCCAGGTCGCCGCCGAGCTGTCCGCCACGCAGCGCAGCAGCGGCGGCTTCGGTCATACCGGGCACTGAACCGCGCTGCGCCCCCGCCTTGCTTTTTCATAGCGTTTTTCAGCCATCCCAGAGGCCGCGTCTTGACTTTCTAGAAAATATATAATAGAACAGCCTGCCGCACAAGCGCGGCGATTTGACGCCTCATGTTCATCGTCAAGGAGGAACCGACCATGCTCGAAATCGCTCAGGAACTCATGACCCCCCACGAGACCGCCCGCTGGTTCCGCCGCTCCCCATCCTGGCTGCGCCAGCAGCACGACCTGCTTCACACCGGCGGGCCCGGCGGCCAGCCGCTCTTCCACGTCCGCGTCTGCCGCGCCTATGTGCTTGGAAAGCTCTGTGGCCTGGCCGGCGAGGAACTCAAGAAAGTGCAGCTTCAGGCGCTCACCGCGGCCTGCGGCATCGGCGATACCCGCAATCAGGCCGATGTGCTCGAATCTGCCGAATCAACCCCGGCCGCAATCGTCAAGGGCGCCGGTATGCCCGCGCTGGTCGACGCTACTGACTGAATGGTGGCCGCCTCCACGAACTCGGGATTGAGCGGAGCCTGCGGCTCGGTCTGGGTCAACCGGCCGAGCCGCCTCAATCCCGGCAGCCACAGCGCCGTCGCGATCACCACCACGAGCGTTCCCACGCCGCCCGAAACGACGCTGAACACCGGGCCGAACAGCTTGGCCACCAGCCCGCTCTCGAAGCCGCCCAGCTCGTTGGAGGACTCGATGAACACCGAGTTCACCGCCGCGACGCGCCCGCGCAGCTCGTCCGGCGTGCGCACACTCACCAGCACCGCGCGGATGACAACGCTGATGTTGTCGACCGCACCGGCAATCGCCAGCATCGCTATCGACAGCAGGAAATTCGTCGACAGACCGAACACGATCGTGCAGGCGCCGAAGCCCGCCACCGACCACAGGAGCGCCGGCCCCGAGCGTCTAAACGGCGGGCGATTCGCCAGCACCAGCGCCATGATGAAGGCGCCCACGTATTGAGCCGCCTTCAACGCCCCCAGCCCGATCGGCCCGACGTGCAGGATGTCCTTTGCGTAAATCGGCAACAGCGCGGTCGCCCCGCCCAGCAGCACCGCGAACAGGTCCAGCGTGATCGCCCCGAGAATCGTCTGCTCGCGCCACATGTGCCGCACGCCCTCCAGCATGCCCGGCATCAGGATTCGCGGACGCATGACATCGAGAATCGCCCGGAAAGTCGCCGGACGCGTCGAAGCCGCCGCCTCGTTCGGCCGGATGAACTGGCACGTGATCGCGAAAGACAGGCAACCCAGCGCCGTCCCCAGGTACACCGGCCAGGCCACGCCGCTGAGCTTGATCATCAGCCCGGCCAGAATCGGGCCGATCGTCGCCGAAAGCTGGAACACCCCGCTGTTCCACGTAACGGCATTGTGAAAGGTCGGGCTGGCCGGCCCACCACGGATGATCAGCGGCAACAGGCTCGAGCGGCTCGGACCGTTGAACACGCGGGCGCAGCCGGTCAGCGAGATCAGCCCGTAAATGATCCACACCCCGCCCGGGCCGTTGCCGAAATAGCCGTGCTCCCACCCGATCGACCCGAGCGCCAGCAGCACGCTCGCAATCGCGAAGCCGAACTGCGTCGCGATCAACATACGCCGCCGGTCGATCATGTCCACGATCTGCCCCGCCGGCAGCGCCAGCAGCACAGTGGGCAGCGCCCGCGCCACGCCCATGATCCCCAGGGCCAGCGGATCATGCGTACGCTCGTAGATTTCCCAGAGCAGCGCGGTGGCCTGCATCTGCAGACCCATGGAGGCCGGCAACCATCCTCCCGCGAACAGGCGGTAGTTTCGCTCGCGCAACGCGGCAAAAGCATCATGCGCCCGCGTCGCGGAGCCCGTTGGATCCGCCATGGGTTTTATGTCCCGTCCTCAATCACGCAGCTAAAGCATAGCCGCGCGCCCTGCCGCGATTGTCAGCCGCTTACCGCCTTAGAATGGCCGCTCGACCTTTTGCGGAGGTGCCAATGCAGATCAGCTACGCCATCGTCTTTGTCAGCGACATGAAGCGCTCCATCGCGTTCTATCGCGACGTGCTGGGGATCAAGCTGCGCTTCGAGTCGCCGGGCTGGACCGAGTTCGAAACGCACGGCGCGACGCTGGCCCTGCACCTGGCGGAGCGCGGCAATCCCGAGCCGCAAAAAGCGCAGCTTGAGCACGCGGGCAGTTGCCGGCCGGGCTTTCGCGTGCCAGATCTGGACGAGTTCCAAAAGCGGATGGTCGCCGGCAACGTGCCCTGCATCGAGCCACCCAAATCGCAATTCGGCACGCGCATCGCGCAATACGCCGACCCGGATGGCCTCGCCTTTTCAGTCGGCGAGGAGCGGCGGGGAAAGTAGCCACAGGCGCATGACGGACTCGTCCGACACCTCGGCCGGTTCGATTCCCCCCGGCCCATCGAGCAGGCGGGCGGGGCCGCTGGTCCGATTCGGCCTCCGCATCTCTACGCTGCTGATCGCCTGTGTAGTCGCGCTGCTGGTGTCGAACAACTGGTGCGTGATCCTTCTACCAGTTGCAATCGTTGCCTCCCTGGTCGACACGCTATTCGACCACGGCCCGCCGTGGCTGCTGCGGCGTACTCTCGTCGCCGCCCTGGTTGGGGCGGGCATGGGCTGGTTGCTGATCGTTCGGCCGGCCTGGGCATTCAAGGAGACCTTCGGCATCGACCCTCCGCCGGGGGTCTCCGACGTGCACATCTGGCGGCACTATGTCGGCGGTCCAGGCGAGCACATCCTGATCACCGAATTCCGCGCCACGCCGAACGCGCTTGGAACGCTTACATCATTGGGCGGCGCGAAAATTACAGATCGCGTCAGGAAATGGCAACCGCTGGGCGCTGGCTGGGAGGCGGCCTATGACGCGTTTCATGGGCCGGCGCCGTGGGACGGCCCCCGAAAATCCTGGATGCGAATCTCGGCGCTGAATGATCCGCAGGTCTACGATTTTGGGGGATATCGGGTCGAATCCGGAACCCTGGTATTGCTGCACGAGCGCGGCTCGGATCGTTGTGTCAGCATGCACGTGCGGTATTAAGAAGACATCAGGAATTGTGACGAAGGCAACCTGGACACCAACATTCGACGAATTCGTCCGGCAGGAGGCGGCCCTTCACCGGCTTGGCCACTTGCACGAACGCTTCCCCGAGCGCGTGCGGCGGATCGTCAGTGCGCGTCGGCCGTATATTGACGCGAAGCTGATTTCTTACGCAGATGCGGCGGCGGGTGGGCACGTGATATAACGCGGCAGCAACGCCGAAACGCGTTAGTGGGTGAAACTTTGACCAGCTTCGTCAATCGACTCTTCGGTGGCAATCAGCAGCGGAGCGACGCACTGCCCGCCGCGTTTCCTGACGCATGGCGGGTGATGCTGGAAGGCGAAGTTCCGTTTTATCCGCGGCTACCGATGGCGGAAAATCGCGAGCAACTTCGCCGCGACATCCTTCGCTTTGTGCAGCAGAAGACCTGGACACCGTTTGATATTGAGATCGACGATCGCAAAAAGGTCATCATCGCCGCGCATGCGTGCCTTTTGTTGAATGGCCGGCCCGACCTGCCGCTGTATCCGCGTACGCGCGAGGTCATTGTGCGAAGCAGCATGTTCGGGCCGCGCGAGCATGCGATCGCCCCGGACGGGCGGTTGTTTGAAATTCATGAGCCGCGGATCGGCGAAGCCTGGTATCGCGGGCCGATCGTGCTGAGCTGGGACGCGATAGAACCGCTGACGGGCGGCCGGGCGCCGGCCAGCAACGTCATCCTGCACGAGTTCGCGCACGCGCTGGACCACCTGGACGGCATGGCCGACGGTACGCCTCCGCTCGAAAGTCGTCGCGCCGCGGACGAGTGGGCCCGGGTATTCACGCGCGAGTACGAGCGGCTGCGCGACCCGCTGGACGACCGCGTGCAGAAGATCGACCCGTACGGCGCGACCAACCCGGCCGAGTTCTTCGCGGTCGTAACCGAGCAGTTCTTCACGCGCCCGGTGGGCCTGAAGCAGGCCCACGCCGAGTTGTACGAACAGTTGCGGCGATTTTTTCAGCAGGATCCGGCCCATTGGTAAGCCAGTTGGCGTGAACGGCGCCTGCTGAGGTACAGCCCACGGGGCACTTGGCCGCGCTCTTGTCCAGATGTCGCGAAATTTGAACCAGCGCCTCGGGACTGGCGGAGCAAAATGCTGTTGCCGGAGGTAGCATGGAAATCATGAATCGAGAACAAGCCTGGCAGCTTCTGTGCGAATACACCCCCAGCGAATCGCTGCGAAAACATGCCCTGGCGGTCGAGGCCGCCATGCGTTTCTACGCCGCGAAACTCGACGGCGATGAACAGCAATGGGCGCTGGCCGGGCTGCTGCACGACTTTGACTACGAGCGCTGGCCCAACCCGCCCGACCATACGCGCGAAGGCGCGAAGATTCTGCGTTCGCACGGCCTCGATCAGGAAATCATCGCCGCAATCATGGCCCACGCGGACTGGAATCTGGTCGAGTACCCGCGCGACCGGCCCATCCGCAAGGCGCTGTTTGCGGTCGACGAGCTGAGCGGGTTCATTACCGCGTGCGCGCGCGTCCGTCCCGACAAGCTTGCCGGACTGGAGCCCGCCAGTGTCGTGAAGAAGCTCAAGCAGGCTTCTTTCGCGGCCGGCGTCTCGCGCGAAGATGTGCGGCTCGGGGCCGAGTTACTGGCAATTCCAATCGAGCAGCACATTGCCAATTGCATAGCCGCGCTGCGGCCGGTCGCGCCCAGCCTCGGGCTATGAGCGCTTGCACGCAGCGCCCCACGCTGTAGGATATTGGCTTCCACGCGGAGGAGAAGCGACGATGAAAGCGGTATTGCATGCGATGCGGTTCGGTATTTGCCTTGCGCTGCCGGCGAGCTGGGCGGTGGCGGATATTGTCTCCACCAGCGGCGCGGTCCAGGTAATCGCGGCGCCAGCCGATGTCTCTGACGAGGCGATGCCCAGTGACCAGACGGCTTTCGTATTTCAGGAGAGCGCCACCGTCCTGAAATCGAGCTTGGGTGTCGATATCGTTGACCCCGGTTTTTATCAGTTCGACAGCCAGTTGCAGAATGCGGCCATCGCCGCCGGAAACAGCGTCGTCAGCTATATGATCACCGGCAACGACAGCGAAGGAGAAGGCGCCGGTTCGCAGCCAGACCTGATCGGCAGCGTGACATTCGACCAGGACATTCTTGGCGTGATCGTCTCCTACACGACGTTGAACGGTACGGATGGCGCGGTCGCCAATCCGACCACGAACTACCTGGCCGGCACGTCGCGCGATTTTCGCCGCGGTCTCGAGTTCGTTCACGCGCAGACCGACAGCGTGACGCTCAGCGCCGATTTGCGCACCTTGAGCTTCGAGATCCATCCCACCACTGCGGTTGATGAGATTCGAATCATTGTCGCGCCCGAACCAACCGCGCTGGCCCTGCTGGCGCTGGGCGGGCTGATCGGCCTGCGCCGCCGCTAGGCCGCCGGCCTACTCTGTGGACCACGCTGCTTTGAAGCTTCGCGTCCGGTCACTTAGCCGTTCTTGCTTTCAGTGCATTCAAGCGGCCGTGCGGCGCCAGGCGGGCGCGCCGTCGGCGCTGTACAATTCAGCAGCGTTTTTCAACACCTCGGCAAAGGCGAAGATTGTGAGCACGAAGGCGAACTGGAAGCAGAATCCAGTTATTCGGTTCTTTTCAAGTATCAGGACGGGGGCCTGCCTGATCGCGCTGATCCTGGTTTACGCGTGTGTGGCGTCGGCAGTGCCGCCGCTGCGCGGCGCGCTCGAAATGACCGAGATGCAGGCATTTGGACACTGGCTGTTTGCGGCGTTAATCCTGCTGCTGTGCACCAGCGTGATCATTGCGACGCTCGCGAGAATTCGATTCAGCCTGGTCAACGCCGGCGTGCTGACCGTGCACACCGGCTTGCTGATCCTCTGCGGCGGCGCCATCTGGTATTTCAGCACCAAAGTCGAGGGCGACGTGCAGCTTCGCTCGCCGCGCATCGACCTGGTCAGCACCAGCGGCCAGCAGCGGTCGGTGGCTTCGCTTTTGCCCGAGCGCGGAAAGAGCTGGAGCGCCGTGATGCCCGCATTCGGCGGCAGGGTTTCTCTGCAGGTCGCGGACGCGCTGCTCGGCGGCGATGGTATGGTGCAGCGCGCGACCGTGTTGGCCCAAATGGGCGATAAACCGCCCGTGAGCATCGAGCTGGTTGCCAACGACCAGATGCAGAAGCTCGGCGACAAGCTGGCACTGCAGTTGTCCACCTTCGAGCCCGAGCGAAAGTTCTACGATCGCGAGAATGTGGCCCTTTATTTCCGGCAGCTGGCGGGCGCGACCTCGCTGCCCGCGTGGCAAAGCGCGGAAATTCCCGGCTTGCCGCTCTTTCGCGAACGCTATCTGAACGAGGGGTACGAGCTGGTCGACACGAGCGGCCGGGTGGTCCGGTCGAATCGCACCAGCCCGGAGGCTGACCTCGGGCTGGTCAAAATCCCGACCGGCTGGTTCGAACCCTGGCGCATGCCTATCCGCCTCGAGCCGCGCGACTTGCCGTTCGATGTGGAAATCACCGGGTTTGTGCCCTATATCGCCGGCTTTCAGGCTGAGCCCGTGAGCGGTGGCGCTGAGAGCAACCCGGCCATCAAGGTGCATCTCGCGCTGCCCGGAACCAGGCAGGCGGTGGACCACTCGCTGTTCGCCGGCATCCCGAGCGAATCGCTGTTTGCAGATGCCCGCACACCCATCGAATTCCGCTGGGTCAGTTCCGACGCGGAGCGCAATGAACTGTTCACTCCGCTGGCCGGCGGCAACGAACTGCTTATCGAAATCAAAGATCCTCCGCTGCAGAAGCGCATCGCGATCCAGAAGGGCCAGACCATCGATATCGAGGGAACTCCGTATCACCTGACGGTGCAGGACCTCTATCCGGCCTGGCCATTGATGTCACCCGGCTTCGAGCGGGCCTCGTCGCCCGCGGCTCTGGTGGCGGTCGATCGCGGCGACAAGAAGTACACGCGCACGGTGATTCAGCGCTATCCGCAGCTTTCGCAGGACATTGACGAGACCGGCATGCGGCGCAAGGAAGGTCCGTACGATCCGAACCTGGTGCTGCGCTACCGCACGGCCCAGGATGGCTGGGTCACCATCGTCGCGGACAGCGCTTCGGTCCTACGCGGCCAATGCGAACTGGGCATCTTTGACACCCTCGGTCAGGTCGAGCGCCGCGTGACGAGCGTCGGCCAGACGCAGCGGCTCAATCTCTCGACCTTGCCGCTGGAATTGACGGTCGCGAAGTTGCTGGAGAAAGCGCGGCGCGTGGAACTGCCCGTCATCGAGCCGGTCGAAGGCCGCCAGGCGAATATCTCGCCGCGCGGCGCGTCCGCCATCCGCATGAAATTCATGGGCCGCGGGGCGCTGGCCGGCTGGAGCGATGAGCAGTGGTGCAGCTTCAGCAACTACCCGGACGACAACGTGCGTTCGATTTTTGTGCAGCCGCCCGGCAGCAACCAGACGTGGGAGATCGCGTATTCGCGGGTCGAGCATGACCTGGGCGGCGAGCTGACGCCGGGCAAACTCACCGTGAAGTTTTTCCCCGGGCGCCGTAGCGCCGAATCGTGGCGCAGCGATTTCCTCGCGAAACTGGACAACTCCAGCACGGCAGTGCCGGCCGCGGTTTACACGAATCAGACCAGCCAGTTCGGCAAGTGGACGCTCTTTCAAAGCGGGGCGGCCCAGGATCACTGGAGCTACACGGTGGTGGGGGTCGGCAATCGCAATGGCGTCACTCCGATGGTTGCGGGTTGCATCATGATCCCGCTGGGCTGCCTGTTCGCGTTTTACGTCAAACCCATCTTGAAAAAGCGCCGCATGCACGAAGCGATCGCGCAGGCCGAGGCGCGCGGCATCGCTGTCAAGAAAAAGCGGCCCATGCAACCGGCCGCCGTGGCGATTAAGGCAGGGTCGTAATCATGAAAATGAAAGAACAGTGGATGCGAATTTTCCTGTACGTCGCAATTCTCGTTCTCGCGATTTTCGCAGCCCGTCCGCTCATGGCCGATGAGGCGTTGAATGCCTCCCGACCGGCCGCCGAGATGGACAAGAAGCTTGACTGGCACAAGGCCGGACTGATCGAAGTTCAGGATGCCGGCCGCTACAAGACGTTCGCGTCGTTCGCGCGCGAAGCGCTGTCGGCCATGTACGGCGCCGAGCACTTTCCGGGCCTCTCGCCCGAAGCGTCGCTGCTGGACTGGCTGTTTCGCCGCGACGCATATCGCGACGCGCCGGTGATCTACATTCGCGACACCGGCTTGCGGATCGACTTCACCACGCACATGCCCGACGATCGCCGCGATCGCATCCTGCGCACCGGTTACATGACGTTCCAGGAGTTCGAAGACCCCGCCGTTCAGCAGCACATCGACGAGCTGGAGCCGCGCAACACGATGGCGAGCGCCATGCGGCGCGTTCGCGACGCACAGACGGTGGCCGAGTCGCTCGACCGCCTGCTTCAAATCGTGCCGGCGCCCGGGGCCGCCGCCGACGCCCGCTGGTTCACGCCGATGGAGACGGTACTGAATTTGCCCCAGGAGCTGCTCAAGTCCCTGGGGGCGCCGCGCGATCAATCCGGCCGCGAATTTACCGAGCCGGTGCCGGGGCTGAGCACGCAGCAGGCCAACTCGCTGGTGCTGACCTGGTCAAAGCTGCGGGCCGCCTGGCGCGGGGGGGACGCGGCCGCCGTGCAGAAGAGCCTCGACGAACTGGCGGACTACTTGCCCACGTTGGCCGCGCCCGGCGTCTATCCGAGCATGACGCAGCGCTCCGCCGAAATCACCTATTACAAGATGGGGAAATTCACGTTCGGCTGGATGATCTACCTGCTGGGCGCGATCATCAGCGTGTTCGCGGTCGTGACGCGCTGGAAGTTCCCCTGGATCGCCGGACAGGTTCTGCTGCTGCTGGGGCTGGGCTGCCACGCCGTGGGAATTGCTCTGCGCTGGTACATCGTCGGGCGCATTCCCAATGCCAACATGTTTGAGGCGGTCGTGTTTTCCGCCTGGGTCGGCGTCGCGAGCGTGATCGGCATCGAAGTCCTCCGCCGCACAATCGGCAGCATTCGGCAGAAATCACAATCCAACGCGACCCGCGCCGCGCAGATCGCGGCCGCAATCGTGGGCTTGCCGATCCTGATGATCGTCGGCCTGCTGCGGCGAACGACCGTGACGCCGATCTTCCTGCTGGCCGCGAACGTCACCGGGTTTTTTGCGTTGCTCATCGCGGGCTTCGTCATCCCCGGCGGCGGCAACATTACGACCATCATGGGAATTCTCGACGACCTGATGCTGCGCATTCACACCGTGATGATCATTTCGTCCTATGCGCTGATCTTCGCCGCGTGCGTCATCGCGGTCGCATACCTGTTCGGCTACTACTGGAAAAAAGCCCCCGCCCGCTCGGCCGAAGTCGGTTTCGCGGCCGCCGGGCTGGGTGTGGTCATGCTGCTCGGGTGGCAATGGATGTTCGTCTCGGCCGACGCCAATCTCGCCGGCGCCGGCGGGTGGACACGGCATCCCGGACTCGAGCAGGGATTCCTGTGGGCCGCTGCGGTCGTTGCCCTGGCGTATGGCGCGCTATGGATCCTGCGCAGCCCGGCGCACCTGTTTGCGATCAACACGTTGCTTCTGGCAACCTGCATCTGCCTGGCGGTTCTGGATCGCCAGACGGAGCTTGTCACGGCGCTCATTTTCCTGATCGGCGGCCTGGCCTGGGCGGTGCCAAATGTGTTCGCCGCGCTGGCCGGCAGGCCGGGGAAAG